>Ga0180009_10003163_pt1 | contig 18913 bp, 13 predicted proteins | sample OS_PC_MetaG_FD_123537 | JGI IMG/M metagenome (GOLD analysis project Ga0180009, IMG submission 123537) | Groundwater microbial communities from the Aspo Hard Rock Laboratory (HRL) deep subsurface site, Sweden - OS_PC_MetaG | ecosystem: Environmental > Aquatic > Deep subsurface > Groundwater...
GAGGGCAACAAGACCCGCGCTGCCGAGGTGCTGGGCATCGACGTCTCCACCATCCACCGCCGCAAACCCACCCGCTGACTTGCATCGTGCCACGGCAGGCCCTGCAATGTGCAAGACCCTGAGCCCCGACGGCAGGTGCAACTCGAGGGAACGACAGTGATGGATCGGCTGGCATCGGCCTTGCTTTGACACGACCTGAGGTGTCCGATGTCGCAGATCCCCACGCGGGTGCTGGTCGCAGACGACGATGAGGAGATGCGGGCACTGCTGGCCCAGACCCTGCGCGACGACGGCTACGAGGTCCGGGAGGCCGCCGACGGCTTCGATGCGCTGCTCGCAGCCGGCCTGGGTCGGGGCGAGGAGATCGGCGGGGTCGACCTGATCGTCACCGATCTCAGGATGCCCGGCCTGACCGGCGCCGAGCTGCTGGCCGGGCTGCGCGCCCTGAGCTGGGACGTCCCGGTCGTGCTCATCTCGGCCTTCCTGGACGAGGAGACGGCACGACTAGCCCTGCGGCACACAGCCGTACAGGTGCTCTCCAAGCCCTTCAGCCTGGTGGCGCTGCGCGCGGCGGTACACCGGGCGGCCCCGCGGCCGGTGCCCGCGCGGAACGAGTGAGCGCGCGAAACGGATGCCGCGATGGTGCAACGACAACTTCGGGTGATGGGGATGACTGGATGTTGACATTCTCCGTGAACACTGGTTTCCACCAATGAGGAGGCAAGGGCGATGAAACTTCAGACGTTGGTTGGCGCACTGGCGCTGTTTCTGCTGGGCGGATGCGCGTCCTCGGCGCAGAAGGCCCTGGAGCAGCAGCTCACCACCTGCAAGAACGATCTGGCTGGTTGTCAGTCGAAGCTGGCGTCGTACGAGAAGGGCATGGGCGACGAGAAGTCCGCCCGCGAGCTCGCCGAGAGGAGGCTCCAGGCCTTCCGCGAGCTGGCCGCCAAGCTGCGGGCGGCTTTCGGGGCCGGCAACATGAAGATCGTCATCCGCAACGGTCGCCTCGTCATCCAGCTGCCGAACAAGATCCTCTACGACTTTGGCAAGGCCGAGCTCAAGCGCGAGGGAGAAGAGGCGCTGGGCAAGCTCGCGCCGGTGCTCAAGCAGACCGACCGGGACTACCTGATCGCCGGACACACGGATAACGTCCCGGTGAGCAAGAAGAACAAGGCCTACAAGTCGAACTGGGAGCTGTCCACCCTCAGGTCACTCGCGGTGGTGACCGTGCTGGAGCGTCTGGGCGTCAGTCCCAAGCAGCTCGGCGCCGCGGGCTATGGCGAGTACGACCCTGAGACCAGCAACGACAGCGAGGAGGGGCGGACCGCCAACCGGCGGACCGAGATCATCATCATGCCCAAGATCGACGAGATCCCCCGGATGCCGGACAGCATCTGAAGCTCGACGACTTGACCCGCGACTGCCGCATCCGTTCGTTGCCCTGACGCACACCCACTTGGTTTGACATGCCGGCGCACAGCTGCAAGGTTGTCGAGCAGCCATGTCCAGGGCCCTGCGTCACCTCGCGCCGCTGCTGGTCGTCAGCTCCGTCTGGGCGGTGACCTGCGCCCACCTTCCGCGCTTCCCCTTGCGCGGCGCAGGGGTGACCCTCTGGCGCGTCGGCGAGGAGGGGCTCCCGCCAGGCGGGGCGGTACAGGGAATGGCCGGCGACTGGGTGCTCGAGTCGGACCGGGTGCGTCTGGTCGTGGCCGGGCTCAGCGACAAGCCCGGGCGCCGTCGGCTGGCGGGGGCGGTGATCGACGCCGTGGCCGGGACGTTTCCAGCGGATGAGCTGCGCGCATGGCAGGTTCTGGTGCTGCAAGAGGGGCACGAGCTGCCCCTGCAGGCCCGCGCCATCCTGCCGGTGACGCGCCATCAGCGTCCGGCGGTCCGCGTGGAGCACCTGGTCAAGAAGGAGCGTCTGCTGGTGCTCACCGAGGTCCAGGTTCGGCCAGGGCGCCCCTACACCGAGGTGCGCACCCGCGTGACAAACCAGGGCGCCACCCCGGCACGGGGTCTGCGGATCGCTGACCGCGTGGCGTGGCCCGGCTCGTTCTGCTTTGCCCCGGGCCTGGGGTGGGTGGAGGCCGAGACCCGCGGCCCGGTGCGCTGGTTCGCCCGCGAGGGGCGGGCGCTGTCCTACGCCCTGGCCTTTCCGGCCGGTGAGGTCGGGGTACACTTCCGGTTCGAGCCGCACGGTCCCTACGACCAGCTGGCGACCTCGCAGCCCTTCGACCTGGCACCCGGCGAGGCGCGAACCGTGGTGCGACGCCTGGTCGTGGTGCGCGGTGGCCTGGCGCACCTGGCCGCAGCGGCCTGGCCCGCGGCCGGGATCCCGGTTCGCCCCGTCTCGGGGACGGTGCAGCCTCCGCCTTCGCGCGGACGGGTGAATGCCCTCGACATTCAGGGCCGGATGATCCTGAGCGCCGGCCTGTCGCCTGACGGCCGCTTCTCGCTGGCCTTGCCGCGTGGCCGCTACCGCCTCGTGGCCCACGGCCCGGGGGGCCAGGACACCGAGGAGGTGGATCTGAGGACTCGCGCGGATCTGAGCGGACTGGTGCTCACGCCTCCGCTGCCCGGAAAGCTGCGCTACCGGATCACTGATGCCGCCGGGCAGACCATGCCCGCGCGCCTGGTGGTCCGCGGCATCGAGCCACACCGCGACCCCCACTTCGGAGCCGACCACATGGCCCACGGGGCACGCAACATTCTGCACAGCCACGGCGGCGAGGGCGAGGCAGAGCTGCCCGCGGGCCGCTTCCAGGTCACGGTCACGAGGGGACCGGAGTACTCCATCGTCAGCCGCGAGGTGGTGGTACGGGCGGAGCAGGGGGTGGCGCTGCGGGTGTCACTCGAGCGCGAGGTCGACACCAGCGGATGGATCGCCGCGGACCTGCACCTGCACGCCGAGCCCAGCCCGGACTCCAGCGTCTCGCTCGTCGATCGCGTCGCCTCTCTGGCTGCCGAGGGTATCGAGTTCGCAGCGGCCACCGACCACAACCACATCACCGACTATGCCGGCGCCATCGAGGCGCTCGGCGCCCGTAGCCGGATCGCCGCTGTACCGGGCGTCGAGATCACCACCTGGGATCCCCAGTGGGGTCACTTCAACGCCTTCCCCGTGCCCGCGAACCTGCCCGTGCCTCCGTTCGCTGGCCAGACACCGGCCAGCATCTTCGACTGGGTGCGCGGGCAAGCTCCGGAGGCGTTGCTCCAGGTCAACCACCCGCGTATGGAGCCGGGAATCGGCTACTTCAACCTGGTGCAGCTCGACACGGCCACGGCGCTCGGTGGCGAGCACTGGCGGCCGACCTTCGACGCGATCGAGGTCTTCAACGGAATGGACCTGGGCCGGCCAGAGATCCTCGAGGCCAACCTGCGCGACTGGTACAATCTGCTCAACCGTGGTCATCGCTTCACCGCGACAGGCAGCTCGGACTCCCACCGTCTGGTCTATCAGTGGGTCGGCTATCCGCGGACCTACATCCGCGTGGCGCACGACGATCCGGCGCGGTTGCGGGCAGGTGAGGTGGCAGCCGCGCTTCGCGCTGGCCAGGCGCTGGTGACCACTGGTCCCTTCATCGACGCCAGGGTCGGCGACGTTGGCCCGGGCCAGACAGTCACCGCGAAAGACGGCACGGTGAGGCTGCACATCACGGTCCGTGCCGCGCGCTGGATCGACGTCCGGGAGCTGCAGATAGTGGTCGACGGCGAGACCGTTCGCTCGGATCCCATCCCGGCGACCACGAGGCGTGTCGAGCGAGCACGCCGCACCTTCGAGCTCGACCTGGCGCGCGACGCCTGGATCGTTGTCGCCATCTCCGGCGTGACACTCATGGAGGAGGTGCTGCCCTGGTCCCGGGCGCGACCGGTTGCCTTCACCAACCCGATCTGGGTCGACGTCGATGGAGACGGGCGGTACACGCCACCCGCGACGAGCAGGGACGCCGCGCCTGACGCCCCCGACGGCTCGCTGCCGGACGGCTCGTTGCCGGACGGCTCGTTGCCGGACGGCCCGCAGCCGGACGGCCCGCAGCCGGACGGCCCCCGCCCGGCAGCAGACTCGAAAGGAGAGCCGCCATGAGCGTCGGCACAACCGCCGTCACGCCCACTGATCTGGACCTGCAAGTCGACCACTCGGTCGGCAAGGTTCACTGAGCGGGATGCCAGGCCCGGATCGCCAGCCGCCGGTCTGGCGCCTGTTCATCGGCGGCCTGACCCTGGCCCTCGCAGGCGCCGCCCCGCTCGTCGCGCTCGAGCTGCTGTACACGCTGCTCCTGCTCCAGCCGGTATTCCACGATGCAGACCTCGTGCTCTTTGCGGTCTCCCTCTCGCTCACGCTGCTTGGCGCCGCCGCCGCGCTTGGCCTCGTGGAGGGGCTGGTGGCCGTGATCCTGGCGTGGCACGTCCGGAGATGGCGGCCAAGACGACTGGGGCCCCGGTGCTGGGCTTCGGCGCTGGCGGCGCTTGGCGCATCGCCCCTGCTCGCATGGGCCGCGGTCGTGCTCTTCTCCGGCCGGGCCGCCCGCGAGCTGCCGGGCCACGATCTGATCGTGGCGGGCGTGGTCATCCTCGGTACGGCGCTCGTGTGGGGCGTGGCGGTCCTTCTCCTCTGGCTTCGCGCCCACCTTCGGCGGCAAGGTGGTGGAGGCCGGGCCACGGTGAGCACATTGGCGCTGGCGGGGCTTGGCACGCTGCTCTACGTGGTCGATCACCGGGTGTTCCCGGGGCTCTATTCGGGCCTCCACGGGGTCCTGGCGGTCGGTGCCTTCGCCAGCTTCCAGGCCGCGATGATGATGCTCGCCACGCGCTGGACGCTGCCTGGCGCATCCCGCCGGCTTTGGTGGATCACCCCCATCCTGTGCGGCGCCTGCTTGCTCGGCGGCGCGTGGGGCGCACAGGCGCTGAAGACCTCTCCGTCGCTGCGTTACCTCGCCGTCGAGCACACCGCGATTCAGCGCAAGCTGGTCATCCTTGCCCGTCGTCTGGGCCTCGAGCTCGAGATCGAGCACATTCCGGCCGCGGTAACCGAGGATTCCCCGACTGTCGAGCAGGCTCTCCGCCCGGGGCCACGGCTGCCAGGGGCCAACCTGGTGTTGATCACCGTCGATGCCCTCCGCGCCGACCACATGGGTGTCTACGGCCATGGGCGCCACACCACGCCGAACATCGATGCCTGGGCCCGCCGAGCCACGGTGTTCGAGCGGGCCTACTGCCCCACGCCGCATACGTCATTCTCCCTGACATCGATTCTCACCGGCCGGCACATGTACGCCGTCACCGGCGGGGAGCACGCGACCTCGGCCGATGTACTGCGCCGGCACGGCTACCGCACGGCCGCTTTCTTCCCTCCGGCGGTGTTCTTCGTCGACCGGAACCGGTTCGCGTCCTTCGAGAACAGGCGCTTTGGCTTCGAGCACGTGGTCTACGATCGCGCGGACGCCCAGCGGCGCGTGGACCAGGCCATCACGTTTCTGAGGCTTGCGCCACGTGGCAAGCCCTTTTTCATCTGGCTCCACCTCTTCGATCCTCATGAGCCCTACCGCCGCCATCCACGTCACGACTTCGGCCCGCGTGCCATCGACCGCTACGACAGCGAGATCGCTCACGTCGACCGCCACCTCGGCCGGTTGCTGGCGTGTCTTTCCCGCGACCATCCGCGCAACGCGGTGGCCTTGACCGCCGACCACGGCGAGGCCTTCGGCGAGCACGGGCTCCACTACCACGGCAGCGCGCTGTACGAGGAGCAGATCCGTGTTCCGGCCGTCGTCATGGTCCCGGGCGTCCAGGCCCGGCGGGTACGGGGAGCGGTCCACAGCCTTGACCTCCCGGTGACACTGCTCGCGCTCGCGGGTGTGCCGATCCCGTCCCACGAGCGCGGCACCGATCTGGGTCCCTACCTGATGGGTGAGCCTCCGCAGAGCCTGCCCCCGGTCTTCTCCGAGATTCGTTCGAAGAAGGCCGTCATCGACGGCAACCTCAAGTTGATCCACGACACGACCTTCAGCTTCAGTGAGCTCTACGATCTGGAGCGGGACCCCAAGGAGCTGCGCAACCTGGCCGGGCGCATGCCCGAGGTGGTCGCAACCCTGCGCGGCAAGATGTTGCGCTGGCTCGGAGCAACGGCCGAGACGCTCGACGATCCCCGGCTGGTACACCGTCTGCTCGAACGTGCACGCAACCGGGATCGGGGAGCGATCCCCGCGCTCGAGGAGCTCACGCGTCGGGGCGCGCCCCACGTACGGCGCGAAGCAGTGCGCCTGCTCGTGGAGCTCCGCGCCCGGACCGCCCTTGAGGATCTCGTGGATGCCCGGGAAGACCCGGACCCACAGCTACGGACGGACGCGACCATCGGCGCCGCGCTGGCCGGTCACAGCGAGAGCCTCGCCGACGTGAGACGGATGCTCCAGACCGGCACCCTGACCTCGATGCGGCGCCGGAGCGCCCTGCTGGCACTGGCCGCCGCCGGTGACCGGACCGTGGCGGCCGAGCTGGCCCACATGCTGCGCGAGGAGGACGATCTGTTCGAGCGAAACGAGCTGATCCGCGTCCTCGGACGCCTGGGCGATCCCGTGGCCTCCGATGCTCTGCGCCGGCAGCTGACCACCTTCCGTACCCGCCGTCACGCGATGCAGGCGTTGGGCCGGGTCCGTGACCGGGGATCGGTCCCATTGCTGGTGGCGGCGCTGACACGGGATGCCTACGTCAACTGGCGCAGCACCGCCGCCGAGGCTCTGGGGCGGATCGGCGACAGGAGCGCGGTGCCGGCCCTGCAGGGGGCGGTGTTGGGCGAGATCGAGCCTGCCGTGGTGACGGTCGCCCTGAAGTCACTGGACAGGCTGCGTGGTCTGCCTGTACCCGGCACGCATGGCCTGCGTCGACCTGCTCGCTGGACCTGCCGCCGGAAATGGTGCCAGCTGCGATCCGGAATGCGCTGTCAACGTGGGCAGGAGTTGATGCTGGTGCTGGCTCACCCACCGCAGTCCGGGCTTGTCATCCGTTGCGGCACTTGGCAAACACACGTCAGCCCCGTGCTCGACCAGGAGCGGACGGAGTGGGCAACTGTCATCCCCCTCGACGCCGATGGAGCCCTGGTGCTCGAGGCAGGGGAGCCCATCCGTCACCTGGCGGTGAGGCAGCCGCCAGCTGTCGCAGGCATCAAGTGACGTGCCGGGGCCGCGCCCAGGACCTTCGACTGACCGGACAGACGCCTAACCTAACCTAACCTAACGCCAGCGCGACTCGTCCTGGACATCCATCGGCGGCATCACCGGCCGGACACCAGCCGGCACCGCGGACGTACGTACGCGAAGGCGTGTCTTTCGTCGGCCGGAGGGCGTCGACCTCGCCTGACGGAGATGATGCAGCTCGATCGCGCCCCGCTCCTGCAGCGTGACCTGCTTTCCCTTCACGGCGACGCGGACCAGCACCCCCGGCGAGGGCGGCTCGAATCGCGACGGGTCCTTGGCCGTCGCGGGCCCCCGGTACCATCGCACTCGCCCATGCTCGACAGCCTTCCCCAGCTCCGTGGTACGGGCGATGTCAACGGAGTCGCGGGACACGAGATACCGCTCGACGGGTTTTCCAGTCAGATCGACCTCTCGTACGAACACGAAATGACTCGCAACCGAATCGACCTTCTCGCGCAGCCGGGGAGGCAGTGGCGCCCAGCCGACCAGTCCGCCGCCAGTTCGCCAGCCGACCCACGCCGGGGACCAGTTCTTTCCCGGCACCCAGTACCACCCGTTCTGCGGGTCGAAACCCCAGCGCCCGTAGTGGTAGGTGACCCAGCCCCAGGGCAGGTCGCTCAGGAAGAGCCAGCCCTGGCTCGTCGACACCCAGTGCCCCCCCGTCAGGTAGGGGAAGAAGTCCGGCCCGGCCAGCTGCTCGTCAGGTATCCAGGCCCAGCCATGTCCCTCCACTGTGACCCATCGCCCATACCGCGACAGCAGGGCGTGAAATGGGCCCACCGATGCCCTTGGATCTGGCGCGGGAGTGGGAGCTCCGATTCCCACTTCGACCCCACCTTGCACCTCCCGGTCGTTGGTCACCTGGCTGGTCGTTGCGCAGCCGACGGTCAGCAGCACGGCCCCCAGGGCGATCGGCGCATTCCGCATTTCCAGCCTCCCTCCCGCTGTTCTGCTGGCTGTTTAACACCCGAGTGGAATCCGTCAAGCCTGGCATCGGGACACCCACCGATGGTAGGCTGGCCACACCGCCACAGGAGGATCCCGTGAAGGTCCACAACATGCTCGTGGCCACCGATCTGTCCGAGAATGCAGAGCCCGTATACCTCCAGGCCCGGGCCATGGCCCGTGCGCTCGGCGCGCGTGTGACGCTGCTCTGCGTGGACGAGGTGGCGGACTTCCGCCTCCCGGCTGCCAGCCCGGGCATCGCCGCGCAGTGGCGGCAAACCCTCGAGGAGGTCAACCGGCGACAGAAGGCCCGGCTGGACCAGACGCTCGCCGCATTTCGCGAGGATCGCATCGAGACCGAGCTGACGAGGGCGACGGGAAAGCCCGCCGAGAAGATCTGCGAGCTCGCTCATGCCACAGACGCCGACCTCGTGGTGCTCGGCAAGCGGGGCGTGCGCATGATCTCGGGCATCAACATCGGGCGCACCACCAAGCGCGTCCTCCGGCGCTGCCGCGTGCCGACCCTCGTGGTCCCCGAAAGCGCGCCTCAAGTCCCGACGTTCGAGCGGTTGATCGCCACCACGAACTTCACGCAGAGCTGCGCGGCCGGGCTGCGCGAGACACTGGAGCTCGCCGGGCAGCTCGAGGCCGCGGTCGAGTACGTCCACGTCATCCGACTGCCGATGCCGTTCTCCTTCGCGGTGGAGGACTGGGGGCAGCTTGTTCCAAGTGAGTCCAGGCAGCAGATCCAGCACACCCTGGCCAAGGACCTGTCCAACCTGGTGGGCCAGGCGGCTGCCAGCCGCTGCAGCCCGGTCAGCGCGATCGGGGTCAGCGTGTCCGAGACCCTGCGCGATCTCGCCCTGGAGAGCGGAGCGGCGCTCATCGCCATTCCAGCCCGCGGCAAGCGCCGGACCGGCCTGTTCGGCAGCACCGCGGAGAACGTGCTCAAGCTCTCGCCGGTCCCGGTGCTGATCTACCCGGTCGCGTTTCTCGAGCGCGCCGACGCTGCGCAGCCTCGCTGAACGAGGGTGATCGCTGGTCCATCCCAACGATACCCCAACCGTCAGTCCACTCGGTCTCCCTCGGGTCGAAGCCACGACCGAGTGAACTCCACATGTGAATTCCAGCCGTTGGACCTTGCGCCGAGTCTCTGGTAGGTTCAAGCAGACAGGGCGCCATACATGGAACCAACAACCATCCTCATCGTCGACGACGACGATCAACTGAGGAAATCCCTGCACCTGGGGCTCGAGGCTGCCGGGTTCCAGGTACAGGAGGCGTCCTCCGGCAAGGCAGGGCTGGCACGCTGCTCCGAGGGCGTCGATCTTATCCTCCTCGACTTCCAGCTCCTCGATGCCACGGGGCTGGAGCTCCTCGGCCCGCTCAAGAAGAAAGCGCCAGATGCCGTGGTGATCATGATGACAGCTCATGCCACGGTGGACCGGGCCGTGGAGGCGATGCAGCAGGGGGCGTTTCACTACACCGAGAAGCCCGTTGACATGAAGCAGCTGCTCGTGCTGATGGAAAAGGGCCTCGAGACCACCCGGCTGCGGCGTGAGGTCCGCGCTCTACGTGCCGACCGGTCCAAACCCTACGCCATCGATACCATCGTCGGGGAGTCGCCCGCCATCCAGGAGCTCAAGAGCCTGATCGAAAAGACCGCCTCGAGCCCCGCCTCCACCGTGTTGCTCCTCGGCGAGAGCGGCACGGGAAAGGGCGTGGCAGCCAAGGTCATCCACCACAACAGCACTCGGCGGGACCAGCCATTCATGAACATCACCTGCTCGGCCCTGCCGGCGACGCTGCTGGAGAGCGAGCTCTTCGGCCACGAGCGTGGCGCCTTCACCGACGCCAAGCAGCAGAAGAAGGGGCTCCTGGAGCTCGCGGACGGGGGCACGGTCTTCCTGGACGAGGTGACCGAGATCGACACCATGCTGCAGGCCAAGCTGCTCCGCTTTCTGGAGGAGAAGGCCTTCAAGCGACTGGGGGGCACCAAGGACCTCGGCGTGGACGTGCGGGTGATCGCGGCCACCAACCGGGACATGGACGAGGCCGTGGCTTCCGGTGCCCTGCGCAAGGACCTGTACTACCGCCTGCAGGTGCTGGTCATCCAGATACCTGCGCTGCGCGACCGCCAGGGGGATATCCCGCTCATGGCCAGGTACTTCGTCGATCATTTCAACCGGGAGTTCCGCAAGGAGGTCAAGGGGCTGACGTCCGCGGCGGTGCGCCTGCTCGAGGCTCACCCCTGGGAGGGCAACGTTCGCGAGCTGCGTAACGCCATCGAGCGGGCCATGCTCTTCGCCGCGGGAGAGAAGCTGACTCCCGAGGATCTGTCGACCATCGGCGGCAAGCAGGCGGTGGCCAAGTCCTACCTCCTCCCGCCGTCCGGCGTGAACCTGGACGAGCTGGAGAAGAGCATGGTGGTGCAGGCCCTTGTGCGGGCCAAGGGGAACCGGACCCGGGCTGGCGAGCTGCTCGGCATCTCGCGGGATCAGGTTCGCTACCGCATCGAGAAGTTCAACCTGGAGTGACCAAGCGCGGCTTCTTCGGCTGGCACGGCCATTGCTTCCTCCAAAACCCACGAACCAAGATCCGGAGAGACACCACGATGGCAAACACGACGGCAAAGAACGGGAAAAAGACCACCGCGCGGTCCGTGAGCGGGAGGTCCCCCAGGACCACGAGGCCTTCCCCTCCTTGGGCGTCAAGGAAGCGAGCACCTCCCGCGTCAGCGCGGCGAGATCTCGTGCGACCAGGACCTCCAGCGGTCCCTCGCTCTGTTGGTCAGCCAGGAAGTCCATATGCGTGCTGTGCTCCTCGTCGCCCACCGGCGCCTCCAGCGACAGGGTCCAGCGGTTCGCCCTGAGCGCGTCGTTCACCTTGTCAACGGCTACCCCGACCCTCAGGGCCAGCTCCTCGACCGAGGGCTGGCTTCCCAGGGTCTGAGCCAGTCGTCTGGCAGCATGTTGAATCCTGGCGATGGTCTCGGACATGTGCACCGGCACGCGGACCGTGTTCGCCTGATCCGTGATCGCTCGCGAGATGGACTGCCGTATCCACCAGGTGGCGTAGGTGGAGAGCTTGACCCCGCGCCGGTAGTCGAAACCATCCACCGCCCTCATCAGCCCCAGATTGCCCTCCTGGATCAGGTCCGACAGCGGCAATCCACGCCCCACATAGCGCCGTGCGATGCTGACCACCAGCCGCAGGTTGGAGCAGGTCATCCGGGCTTTCGCCCGCTCGAGATCCTGTTCGGCTTCACGGATCTGTCGGACCAGCTTCCGTAGCGTACCTGCCGACATGCCCGACTCCAGCGCCACCTGGTGTTGGACTGCGATCCTACGCTGTCTCGCCTCGGCCATGCGCCGCCCCAGCTCCTGCTCCTGATCGCGCGTCAGGACCGGGAACCTTCCGACGTGCCGGAAGTAGACCGGCGACAAGGTATCAGCGTCGAACCACAGCTCAGGACCCTTCGCCGCAGCTGTTTCATCCGACGGGGGAAGACCTCTCGACCCTGGCGGAGACCACTTATCCTCGATTCTCTTTGGAAGCATGCCTGCCCTCCTGCTGCGTGGGACACACGCTCCTCGTACCAGCTCGATTCAAGCCGGATGCCAGCGTCCCGTGGAGACTCCGCCCGACAATAGGTGAATTATTACGACGCGATACGAGTGGCCCTGGTTCGCGGCAGTGTCACTGGATGCGGACAAATCCGCGCGGCGGTTCGCGGCACGTGTCTGGGTACGTCCGTGGCTACGGATCGCGTCGGGCCTCCGCCTGATCGGCTGCCAGCCTCGACCGAAGAAGCTGCAGGCCGACGGCGGCGAGCAGGGTCCGTGCCACCGCCACGACAACGAGCGCCGAGTACATCGTGCTGGGAATCAGACCGAGGTCATGGCCCAACCTCGCCGCCACGAGACCCATGGCACCGTTCGTGATGAGCCCGACACCCGCGCCAAGGCTCTCCCATGTCCCCAGCCCGCCGAGCCTGGCTCCGACCGCTCCCCCGACCAGCATGGAGAGACTGCTCGCTCCGGTCAGCAGTAGCACCGTCCCCCAGGCCTTCCACGAACTCAGGAGCAGCAGATTCGCGCGCAGGCCGAGGTTGGCGAGGAACACGGGCACGAAGAAGGCGAAGGCGAAGCCCTCGAGCTTGTGCTTGATGCTCTCGGAGAGGCGCCACCTCCCCACCATCAATCCAATGGCAAAGGCCCCGAGCACTGGGTGAAGACCGAGGGTGTGGGTCACTGAAGCGCCGATCAGCATCAGGACCATCACCGCCGCGAGGAAGTTCACCGACAGGTCATCCCTGCGTCGCTGGAGCTTGACCAGCCTGATGAAGAAGAGGTGCCCCAGGGTGAAGGTGCAGAGCAAGAACACCGCGACCAGTCCAAGGCTGGTCAGGGTCTGGTGCAGCGAGTAGCCCACCGTGGTGGCCCGTGCCAGCATGCCGAGGAGGATCCATCCGACCGTGTCCGCCACCACGCCCGCGACGATGATCGTGGCGCCAAACGGAGTGCTCAGTAGACCGAGATCGAGGAGGATCTTGATCAGCACCGGGATCGCGGTGATGGCGAGGGCGAGGGCCACGAAGATCCTGGACGCGGTGTGGCCTTGTTCGGGCAAGAGCTCGAGAGGTAGGACCCCGGCCACGCCAACGCCGAGGGCCATGGTGCACGCGAGCGCCCCGCTGGCGATGAGCAGGGCGCATCTCAGGTTCCTGCGCAGGAGCCCGGTGTCGACGTCGAGGCCGCCGATGAACATGAGAAGGATCAACCCCATCCAGGACATGCTCTGCAGCATCTCGTCGGGTACGCTCCCCGGCCCGGGAAAGAGTGTCAGCTGGAGCCTTGGCAGAAGCAGGCCGAACACCGTCGGGCCGAGCGCGATGCCGGCGACGATCTCACCCAGCACGGGGGCCACATGGAGCCTGGTGGCGACGTGGGAGCCGCACCTCGTGGCAACCAGGATCAGGGCCATCTGGATCAGAAAGACGAGCAGCGTGTCCATCGGGTCAATGCCGCCTGGTGGCTGTTTGTTACGTTCGGGTGATGATCCCGGCCCGGGCTTCCCTGGCTCGATCCTGTCAATCCTGGGCTTCCTCTTGCGCCCCCTCGTGTTCGTCGAGGTACTCCATCGGGAAGACGAGCACCGGAACGCTGGACAGGCGGAGCACGGTCTCGGTGGTGCTGCCGAAGAGCACCTCCTTCACGCTGCGGCGTCCCCGGGTCGGAATCGTGATCAGGGCGGACCCGACCTTCCGTGCGGCTCCGGCAATGGTCTCGGCCACGGAGAAGCCGGTGGTCACCGAGCACCGGCAGCGCTGCCCGGCCTCGGGCCCTCCCGCTATCGTCACCACCTCGATCAGCTTGCGCTTCAGCTCGTTCCGGGTGTCCTCGGGTATCATCAGCGGCCAGGAATCGATCCCTTCCAGGTACGGCGCCATCACCGGAATCCGAAGCACGTGCAGCACCTCCACCTGCGCGTCCATCACGATGGCCAGGTCGATGGTGGCCCGCAGGCTGAGCCGGCTGCCCCTGGAGAAGTCAGCTGCGGCCAGCAGACGCCCATATCTTGGCAGCTTGTCCGGCGGCTGGCCGTCCGAGGTGGAGACCAGTGGAACCACCATGACCGGCACATCGATGCGGCGAAGCGTCCGCCGGACCGTACGCCCGAGCAGCAGCCGCTTGACGTTGCGCAGGCCCCGCTGCCCCATCAGCACCAGGTCCACCTGGTGTTCCCGGGCATAGGTGCAGATCTCCTCGGCCGCGTCCCCGGCGCGGACCTGAACCGTGGGCCTCACGTCCAGACGGATCAGCGCCGCCTGGGCCTCATCGAGCAGGCGCTGGCGCTGCCGGTCTGCCTCGCCCAGGTACTCCGTCATCCAGCGGTAGCTCCGGTAGTCGTGCTCCAGCGCCTCGTTGACCGTGAGCAGGGTGACCCGCGCCCCGGCCAGGTTCGCCAGCGCCGCGGCGTGGCCATAGGTCGCGCTGGCCTCGTCCGAGAAGTCCGTTGCGATCAAGATGTTCCGGATCTGCATGGCCCTCACCGTCCCCGCGGGTCACCGAGTGACAAGCCGAACCACCCCGAACCGGGTCTCGAAGGCGTGCCGGACCACGGTGGCCGCCTGCTCCAGGTGGCACGCGGTCGTGTTGATCACCAGGTCGTAGAGCAGCGGGTCGGCCACGTCTCGGTTGAAGTGCATCCGAAGGAAGGCATGCCGGTCGGCGTCCCGGCGTAGCACCTCGGCGTGTGCGTCTTTCGGGGACAGCGCCTGCTGCCTGGCGATGCGGTCGACGCGGGTCTCGAGCTCGGCGATGGTGCGGACGCGCAGGGTCTTGCCGGGATTCAGAATCAGCTGGGACCCGAGGCCGATGATCACGGACCGGCCGTGCAGACCGATGGTGAGTATGATCCGGCACAGGTGCCGCAGGTAGTCGCTGCTGCTGAAGATCTCTTTCGAGAACTGACCGGTGAGGTACTCGGTGATCAGGTCCTGTTGCCGTTCATCGAGGGAGGCGACAACCTGGTGGCGGACCTTGGCCGACTCGGCGATGCGGTCCACCAGCTCCCGGTCGAAGAGGTCGAAGCCGAGCTGGCCGGCGACCATTCGGCCGATGTCGGCGCCCATGGCCCCGTAGGCGCTGGAGATCGTGATCATGGGCTGCTGGCTGTGCGGCAGAGGGGCGTGGGCGGCTGCTGGCTGCTGCTCCCACTGCCACACCTGGGTCTCGATGATCTGGGAGATTCTCTTCGCCATGGCTCACTCTCTTTGAGGCGTCAGCGAGCCTTGAGCGAGCAGGAAGCGTGCCAGCGAGATTTGCGGTGCTTCACCCCGGAGCGCCGCAGGCGCGAGGAACCGCAAATGGAAAGCCCCCGCCCCAGCCGTGTGGAGCGTGCCGCGCGAACGCTTTTTGATCATATGGGGTCTTGCTGTCGTCTTCCTTCACCGTCCCATCCATGGCGGTCAGCGACAGTTCTTGCCCCGAGTATTCACGTGTCTGTTCGGGGTGACCACTCCATCACCTGCTGGGCAGGGGCTGCTCGAGACTTTGCATGGTGCGTGCCACGTCTGTCAGCCGGACGGGTGACGAAGAGATTTGGCCATCTTGCCATCAGACGGCGTGAAGGACCCTCCGTTCGCGGTGCGGAGATTTCACCGAACAGCGGGGAAAACTCCGCGAGCCCGTCCGGCGATCGGTATCCCGGAGTGCCAGCCGCCGCTCACGCGCGGGGGGCAGCCACGAGGACCGCGCCGCAGGGATCAGGCCACCGCGTCCCGGATCTCCAGCTCGAAGCAGGCGCCGCCGTCGTTGTAGGCGCGGATCGTGCCGCTGTAGGTGGCCACGACGCGCTTGACCGTTGCCAGGCCGATGCCGCTGCCCTCGCCTGCCGTGTCGCCCCGTACAAAGGAGTCGAAGACACGGTCCTGCAGCCCCTCGGGGATGCCCGGTCCGTTGTCCCGGAAGAGAAAGCGATGGACCCCTTCCTCCGGCGTCTCGAGCCTCCTGACGCTGATTGTCACGTCCAATCCCGTGCTGTGCCCGATGGCGTTGTCCACCAGGTTGGCGAACACCTGGTACAGGTGTGCCGGGGCCGCCATGACCTGGCCAAGCTCGCTGTCCAGCTCCACCTTGATGCATCTCTGCTCGATGAGCTTCTGCCTGTCCTGCAGCACGTGGTCGATCACCCGCCGGACGTACGTCGCGCCCCCCGGACCGGCGCCGGTCTCGGCCAGTGCGAGCACCTCGTTGATCAGGGTGAGCACCTTGTTGATGCTGGTCGAGAGCACATCTCCCAGCCCCCGGAGGCTGGCCTTGCTCTTGTCGGTGATCGGCCGCTCGAGCAGCTGCTGCAGCACCTGGTTGGCGGTCGCCACGCCGGCGAGCGGCCCCTTGATGTCGTGGGAGATGCTGTGGGCGTAGGTCCTGAGCGCCTCGTTGATCTGGGTCAGCCGTTCAGTTGCCCGCTTCTCCTCGGTGATGTCGGTGATGAGCAGAACGAAGCGGAGCGGGCGCCCCTCCTCGTCGATCAGCGGGTCCACCTGGATCCGGTACCAGCAATGGTGCAGCTTCAGGTCCGCCGAGGCGCGGCACCGAGATGTTCTCGCCTGCTCGAGCACCTTCGCGATGGGCTCATCCGGACCGTCAAAGGGATCGACATCCTTCCACGGCTTTCCCTGCAACTCGGCCTCCTTGCGGTCCAGAAAGGCCCTCATGGCGTGGTTGGTCTGGAGCAGGGTGCAGCTTTCGTCGAGGACACAGAGCGCATCCGGGATGGCGTCGAAGGTGGCCTGCCACTCCCTGGCACGCAGGGCCTCACGGTCCCGGACGCGACGTAACGCATCGAGGGTGACGATCAGCTCCCAGTTCTGCTCGTGGACCTCCTTCAGGGCCGAGCGCGGCTTGATACTGCTCACCTTTTCGATGACAGTGATGATCTCGCGCTCCGACAACCGGCTTCCTGTCAGGCGCTTTCCCAGAACAACGGCGGTTCCTGGCCCAGGCTCGGAGTCGATCTGGAACACGTCCATCAGCTTTACGACGGTAGTGATGCCACCGCCCTCGCTGACGGCCTTCTCGGTCAGTCCCGGTCCATTGTCACGAACAACGATGCAGAACATCTGGGACCCTTCCTGTTCGCCAACGTAGAGCCTGGTCCGGCAACCTCCAGCATGGTTGAGTGCATTTCGGACAATCTCTGACCCGGCGGCGGCGATCTGAGTCTGCATCTGGCCGCGAAACCCGAGCAACCGGGCGCTCTGCTTCATCCGCTGATATGCCAGCACGGTGTCGTGGTCCGTGCGCACCTCAAGATCGGAGAGCAGCGTTCCCTCTTCCACCTGTTCGATGTCCACCTGACGATTTCGCCGGTATCCCACGACAACTCCGATGGTATTCCGTACCCGATCTCGAGCAGCATCTCCTGTTGCACGATTATCCGTCAGGTAGTCGTCTCGGTGTCAACCGCCGTTGGCCCGCGCGTCCGCGAGCTTTGGAACGTTACTTGCTTCCCCTTCCCTGTAGGAGACCCGCCCATGCGACTTCAGAACATCCTCGTGGCCACCGACCTGTCCGAGTCCGCGCAACCTGTCTACCGCTGGGCCGCCGCGGTGGCGCGGCGTCTTGGCAGCAAGGTCACACTGATCAACATCGACGAGACCAGCGAGTTCGCGTGGCCAGCGCGAGGCATGCGGGGCTCGGTGCGTCTGATGGTCTTCCTCCAGGAGCTATCCCATCGTCGACGCCAGCTGCTGGATGAGGCGCGTGACGGGTTCGAGCGCGAGGATATTCCGACCACCATCGAGACCGGGGTGGGCCGTGCCCCGGACAAGATCCTGGATCACACCCGCTCGCACGACGTGGACCTTCTGGTCATGGGCAAGCGCGGCACTCACCAGGTGGAGCGTTTCACCCTCGGGGACGCTACCAAGCGGGTGCTCCGGCGGGTCCGGGTTCCGACGCTTGTGATTCCTCGGGGCGGGAAGACCGAGGACGATCCACCGGAGCCCTTCCGCGGACAGCGGATCATCTCTGCCACCGCCTTCTCCGCGGCCTGCATGATGACCCTCGACGTGACGCTGGAGCTGGCCAGGCTGCTGGGCGCCCACGTCGACTGTGTCCACGTGATCAAGCTGCCGCTGCCGTTCTCCATCACGCCCGCCGAGTGGCCCGAGATCGTGGCAGGTGAGACCCGCGAAGAACTGGAGCACATGCATGCCAGGGATCTGGCGCAGCTCATCGGCAAGGAGCGCGCCGGGCGTTGCACGCCCTACACGACTCTTGGCGTCAGCGTGTCCCGGGCGCTCTGTGATCTGGCCCTGGAGACAAACGCGGACCTGATCACGATCCCCTCGCACAGCAGCGGCAAGGAGGACCCGCCCCGCTTCGGCAGCACCACCGAAAACGTGGTGAAGCGGTCTTCCGTGCCGGTGCTCGTCTTCCCCGTGCGGTACCTCGAGCAGCGCTTCGGCATGGCTGCCAGGGGCTCATGAGAGACCGACGGAGAGAGTTTCCAGAAATCCCACGCGCCCGCGAAGGCTCTCGCGATGGCTGCGAAATTCTCCGCACCCTGCCGGTGATGCCGATCGAAAGCCGTACGCCAGCGTGAATTCGGGTCCCAAACACGCGCATCTGGCGAGCTGGACGGTCTACGGAATGCTGGCACTGCTCTTGCTAGATGCGCTCTGACAACCATCGTTGGACGGGCCATGGCGAGTGCCATCCCAAGGCGAACAACGTGACCGAGGATGGCCGCGCTCAGAACCGGCGCACGGAGCTCATCATCCTGCCCAAGATCTAACGAGAACGCCCGGATGCCGTCGGGCGATCAGAGGAGAACCGAGATGACAAACCGGATCAAGCTGCTGATCGTGGACGACGAGATCCGCTTCCTCAACACGCTGACCCAGCGGCTCAACCTGCGGGACTTCGACGTCACCCCGGCGAGCTCCGGGCAGGAGGCCCTGAAGCTGGCCCATGAACAGGAATTCGACCTGGCCCTGCTGGACCTCAAGATGCCGGGGATGAGCGGCGAGGAGGTGCTCAGGGTGCTCAAGGAGAGGCACCCGCTGACCGAGGTGGTGATCCTCACCGGTCACGGCTCGGTCGAGTCTGCCGTGGAGTGCACCCGAACCGGATCGTACATGTACCTGCCGAAGCCCGCGGAGACCGCCGATCTGCTGCGGGTGCTCAAGGACGCCTATCAGAAACGGCTTCAGCGCAAGCTGGCCATCTCCGAGGAGAAGCTGTACCAGCTCACCAACATCGCCC
>Ga0180009_10003164_pt1 | contig 18908 bp, 17 predicted proteins | sample OS_PC_MetaG_FD_123537 | JGI IMG/M metagenome (GOLD analysis project Ga0180009, IMG submission 123537) | Groundwater microbial communities from the Aspo Hard Rock Laboratory (HRL) deep subsurface site, Sweden - OS_PC_MetaG | ecosystem: Environmental > Aquatic > Deep subsurface > Groundwater...
CTGCATCGGCATCGACATTGTGGCGCCGAGCCTCGACCAGCCCCTGGCCCCCGATACGAGCGGGATCGTGGAAGTCAACGCGGCGCCAGGATTTCGCATGCATCTGGAACCGACCGAAGGCAAGGCGCGCAACGTGGCCAAGCCCTTTGTGGAGATGTTGTTTCCGGCGGACACGAGCTTCGATGTGCCGATCTTCGCGGTGACCGGGACCAACGGCAAGACCACGACGGCGAAGCTCATCGCGCACACCCTCAAATACAGCGGAAAGATGGTCGGATTCGCGGGCACAACCGGTGTGGAAATCGACGGCGTCACCATCGTGACCGGGGACTACAGTGGACCGGAAGGCTCCGGCATCGTGCTGCGCGAGCCCACCGTCGACCAGGTGGTCCTCGAGGTCGCGCGCGGCGGCATCATCCGCCGGGGCCTGGGCTTTGATAGCTGCGCCGTCGGGGTGCTTCTGAACGTAGACGAGGACCACATCGGCGTGGACGGCGTGGACGATCTCGAGGAGCTCGCGCTCGTCAAATCCACCGTCATCGAGGTCGTGAACGACTCGGGCGTGTCGGTCCTCAATGCGGATGATCCGGTCGTCGTCGGACTCAGAGAGCGGGCCGGCGGCAAGGTGATCTTCTTCTCCTTGCATCCGGACAACGAGACGATCGTGAAACATCTCGAGGCGGGGGGAACCGCGGTGGTGCTGCAGGACGGGGATGTCGTCATCCACTCAGCCGAACCCTCCGTTCACCTGCTCCCCGTGCTCAAGGCGCCGATTACGCTCCGGGGCGTGGCGACATTCAACATCGCGAACGTGCTGGCCGCAGTGGCCGCGCTCCATGGCCAGGGAATACCGGTGGACAAGATTCGCAGGGGCATCAGCACCTTCCACCCCAGCGCCACCCAGAATCCTGGCCGCATGAACCTCATCGACTTCGTCACCTTCAAGGTGCTGGTGGACTACGGCCACAACGTCCCGGCCGTAAGAGCCCTGGGCACCACCCTTCCCCACATCACCAAGGGCAGAAGGATCGTTGTCGCCCACGGCACCGGCAATCGGCTGGACGAGCACATCAAGATGTTCGGTGCGGCACTGGCGGAGGTCTACGACCTGCTCATCGTGGCTGACGCGGATCCGCGCCAGCGCCCCCCCGGCGAGGCTCCCGCGCTGGTGCGCGCCGGCGCGCTGGCGAGCGGCTTCGCCGAAGACCAGGTGGAGATCGTCAACGACCCTCTCGAAGCCATCGATCGCGCTTTCGCGGTGGTGCAGTCCGGGGACCTGATTGTCGTGCAGGTCGACGAGGTGGAGCCGATGCTCACCCGCGTGATGGAGCATTTCGAGCGCGTGGTGGGCCCGACCCCCTCGCCGGCCCCTCGCCGCTGATGTCCCCCACCACCACAAAACGCTGAGCTGCGGGGGATGTGCTATGGTTTCGCAGTGAAGCTCGACGTTGAAAGGGTCTTGTCCGCTTTGAACGACGCGGGGGTCCGATACCTGGTCGTCGGTCCCATCGCAGCAGTTTGCAGATGCCGCGACCAGAGAGGCCTGGGTCCGGGACGAAGGGATGATCGTATTTGCGCTGTACAGCGACCACAATCCCCTCCTCGGCATCGACATCTTCGTGCGGGAACCAATTGCTTTCGACGAGGTGTACGCTCGGGCACTGCAGGTACCATTGGAACACACGATGGCACCAGTCATCGCCATCGGCGACCTGATCTCCATGAAGGTCGCCGCCGCACGACCGCGGGATATCGAAGACGTCAAGGCGCTTCAGGCGCTCCAGGGCGGAGCTCGTCCGCTGGTGCTCGGATCAGCGCAGGACGGCGCCGCGACCAGCCCGATGGCCATGGACATGACAATTGCGACGCCGACCGTACGGAGGTTCATCGGGGGTTCCTTGCCGCGATGTCATTGGCTTCGACCGATCAGGGCTCGATGGGGGGTGGGGCCATGTACACACAGTTGGGGCACGGATCGGCGTCTTGAACGGTGGACGCGTCCAGATCGGCGGCGGCGTCCGCCTGCGGGCCCGCGTCCGGGGACCGGGCGTCGAGGACCGCGGCGTCCCCTGCCCTGCCCACAGGCTCGCTGTCACACGCGGCCAGCCCGAGGGACGCGCCAAGCACGGCGGGCAGCACGGCGCGCCGCAGCAGACGCGCCGCACGAGGCAGGCGCAGCCGTCCCGCCTCCACGTCCCACAGCACCTCGAGCAGGATCCGACGCATCTCACGATCGCTCATGGATAGAACTCCTTCCACTCAAAGCCGGGCCGCCCGAGCAGACTACAACGATATATCGGCCCACAGCAAGGCATCCAAGTGCTCCCCCACGGCAGATTCGTATCCCGCTGGCTGCCTCAAAAAGACGCCGGGCGTCGTCACGGCCATGCGTCGCCTCCGGTCGCACCGGGCGGCCCTGCAGGCCTGCTACCGCAAGGAGGTCCTGTCCCGCCAGCCCGGGCTTGCGTGGCTGGGATGGGCCATCCTGGAGTTCGGGCCCACATGAAATCGGGTGAGAATTACGGGGCATCACCGGCCTGGGAAGGCGGATGCTCTGTGGCAATTCTCCACGGTCGGTGCGTATTTCCCGTGGCGTTTTGCCCCGTGTTGCAATCCGCCTGCGGTCTGCCTGCCGTCTGCCTGCGGTCTGCCTGCGGTCCGTTCCCGGACTGCAGCTTGGCACGTCCTTTGCTAAAAAAATTGTAGCCAGTAGCGCAGAGGTCGCCTCGACGCCTGGTGTGAGTCGGCCTGAACCCTTGAGGAGCACAAGCGATGATTAGCTGCGAGCCTTCAGGACGGGTCCAGGTCACGGGCCTGGTGAGTGCAAGCTACGCTGGAGATGGCTCCAGGTCGGTCTATATTCAGCCTGAGGGCGACTCGGGCGCGGCTCCCTACCATGTCGCCAATCACGGGCTCGGGGTGGAGCTGGGACACTTCGTGGATGAGCGCCTCACGGTCAAGGGACACCTGGCGCGCAGGCAACGGGCCAAGCGGCTGATCAATGTCTCGAGCTATGGATTCATCACGTCTGGTCGGTAGTCGCGGCAGTGGTCCCAATCCGGACGACGGGCCGCACAGAAAAACGGAGGCTGAAATGAATCGCGAACGCGTGACCGAGAAGCTCAAGGGCCGGTCCTCCCGGGAGGACCGACTGCATCCGCTCCGGTATGGGGCGAACGGAGCGCAGGCGGTCAGGGGCGAGGTTGACTACCCGGACCCCTCGGAATACGACGATGACGACATCGGCGTGGAATTCGACGAGGACGACCTCAGCGAGGAGTACGACGACGACGACCTCAGCGACGAGTACCAGAACCTCGCCGACCTGTTGGATAGTCGAGACACCTACCGACACGACCGCGAGTACTAGCACCGCTCCATCAGACATTCGGGTCGGGAGCCACAGTCTGCGTTAGGATGTTGTCGGCGCCGTCCACGGTGTTACCGAACCGGTCAGTCCGACCGTCAGGCGGCCAGTAACCGCTCGACCTACCCCGCGTAAAACCGCTATAATCACGTTCAGTTCACTCACGACAGCGCAACCGTAATTCGAGCCGCAGGTACGCTTGGCACGGGCATTGTATAGGGTCGTGCTGTCTTACATCATGCGCTAGTTTTGTGATCACCGGCCGGTGGTGGTCTCAACGGAGGTCACCATGCGGGTCTTGCTCCTGGCGGTTGTGCTGCAGCTCCTGATCATCGCGCCGGCCCGGGCGGACACCTCTGTACGGGCCATCGACGACGCCTACTCGGCCGGGTCCATCACTGAGGGCCAGCGCCTCTTTTATCGCGTCGCCGCGGTGAAGGCGCCGCACCTGCTGCCGGCACGATTCTCCGGGGTCACTCAGAGCGGCCAGCCCCGGACGCGCTCGCACTTCGGCGTGATGTTGGAGGCCTTCCGGGGGCTGGACCGGGTGGAGCCCGCCCTGCGGGGGACATTGCGCAACCTGCTGTTGCCGCCGCCGGACCTCCTGTACACCATCGACTCCACAGCGCTGTATCCCATTCGGGTCTCTTATTCCGTGCCCGCCCTGGCGGCCAAGGCCCAGCGCGTGCTGGAGGTGGCCGAGATCGCCTACCAGACCGAGGTGCTGGACTGGGGGTTCTGGGCGCCCCCCATCGAGCCCGCCGCCGGCTTGTATCGATTCTACATCGATGACGCGGGGGGCGCGGCGGGCTACACCTCGCCGTACCTGGAAAACGACGACACGCCGCACCTGGACGCCTACTCCTACATCGTCATCGATCCGAGCCTGGACGACCTGTACATGGACACGACCGTGGTGCACGAGTTCAACCACGCCTGCCAGGTCGCCATGGACTACGGCGAGCGCGTATCCTGGATGGAAAACACCGCCTCCTACGTCGAGGCTGAGATCTTCCCGGACGGCTGGTGGTACACGGTGGCGACCTTCCCCTACTTCCAGTCCAAGCCCTGGATGCCCCTGGAGCACAAGGCGAGCCCCAGTGACTACTACGAGTACGGCGGCGCCCTGTGGGCACACTTTCTGGCCTACGTCTACGGCAATGAAGACCCGCGCTGGATCCGGCAGATCTGGGAGGGCACGGTGCAAATCGGGGAGGTGAACGAGCCGGACTATTTCGACGCCCTCGACAGCGCGCTCCAGGGGGACGGGGGTCTGACTGCGGCCATCAAGACCTTCTCCGAGTATCGTTACTTCATCGGCGCCGACGACGACGGACAGCACCTACCGGGCGCTGGGCAGTGGTGGGACTCCGAGGTCGCGCGCACCGCCACCCTGTCGACGCTGCAGCTACCCGTCCGCGATGCTTCTCCCGACGACAACGCCACCCTGCCCCGGCCCAACGGGTGTAACTACATCGTGCTCGGCATCGACAGCGCCCTGGACTGGCCGCTCCGGTTCGCCTTCCGCGGCGAAAGCTCGCTGGAGTGGTTCGTGAACCTCATGCAGGTGGCCGCGGGCCAGACCACCCAGACCACGGAGCTGACGGTGGACGCCTCCGGCATGGGGCAGGTCTCGCTGGACGTCAACGCCCTGGACGAGGCGGTGCTCGTGGTGTGCCAACTCGGCGGCGAGGGCTACGACCCGGACCAGCACCTGTGGCCGCAGGGGGATTATCACTACTCCATCGAGTACGACGTCCCGGCCCCCACCGTGACCGGCGCGGACCCCGATCGCATCGCCCAGGGCGCCCACGGGGTGAGCCTGTCGATCTTCGGCGCGGGCTTTGTGCAGCACCCCGAGCTCGCCGTGTCCCTGTCCGGGGAGCGCGTGGTCGTGACCTCCCTCGAGTTCATCTCGGACCAGGAGTTGCGGGTGACCCTCACGGTGACGCCGGATGCGGAGCTGGGCCCCCGCTCGGTCACCGTCACCAACCCGGGGGGAGCCGCCGGCGTGGGTCCCGGGCTGGTGACCATCGTGATCCCGGGCGAGCTCCCGGACGCCGGCCCCGATGGCGGCACCACGCCCGCGGATCCCGGCCCGGGCTGCGGATGCCGATCGACCCGTGGAGCCCGAATCCCCGGGCACGCGCCCTGGATGATGCTGCTGCTTGGCCTGGGGCTCTGGCTCCACCGCCGACGGTACGAAAGATAAACATGTGCGCCGCGCGACGTGCGCAGGCGCCCAGGAGGCTCTCTCATGATTCGTAAATTGCTCGCACCCGCACTCGTCATCGCCGCCCTGGCGGCCTCCCCAAGCCCGGCCTCGGCGGAGCCGCCCTGGGATGGCTACGTGGACTCCACCACCTACCCCATTCGGGTCCACTACACCAACAGCGCCGGCCTGTCCAAGGCCAACGAAGCGCTGGGCTACGCCGAAACGTCCTGGCAGATTCAGGTGGAGCAGATGGGCTTTGGCGCCCCCACCACCGAGGACGCCACGGGCAACCGCATCCCCGGCCTCTGGATCTTTCTGGACCCGGATGCTCAATACAACCACGCCGAGCCCATCGCCGACAACCCCGACACCTCGTGGACCGACTGCACCATGCGCGTGGTCGTCCAGTCCCTCACGCCCGTGAGCTACTTCGAGACGGTCATCTACCACGAGATGAACCACGCCCTGGAGATGTCGGCGGACTGCGGCGAGAGCGGTTACGCCTTCGAGAACACCACCGTGGCAGTCACCACGCTCATCTGGCCCGACGACTACGTTTTTACCGACTACATGCTGCCGGTGTTCCAGTCCTACCCGCACCACGGTCTGGACTGTACATTCTACGGGGACCAGAATCGCGGCTACTACCACTACGGCGCCTCCCTGTTCCAGCTCTTTCTCGAAGATCACTATGGCAACTACGACGGCACCCTGCTGTCGGCCATCTGGGAGGCCGCCAAGCAGGACGGCACCATCACTGTGGGCGGCTGGGGAGTCTCCATGGACGTGCCGAATAACCCGCACCTGATGACCGCCGTGGAGACCGCGCTCGCGGGACCCTCTTTCGACGAGGCCTTCGTGGAGTTCGCGCGCTGGCGGTACTTCGTCGGGTTGCGCGACGACGGCGAGCACTTCGCCGACGGCAGCCTCTGGGCGGGTGGGGAGCTGGCCCTGGAGTCCGAGTGGACCATGGCCGAGCTCCCCCTCACCACGGAGGTCCCCGAGCACCTGCCCAACGAGTACGGTACGGTGTATCTCGCCCTGGACCTGGACACCATCGACGACGAGCACGGCGTGCGCTTCGCGGTCCAGGGGGATCCGGGGGTCACCTGGAACGTGGACGTCCTGCTGCTGAACCCTGACGGCACCGCTGACACCCAGACCATGACGCTGGCGGCCGACAACACGGGCGAGTTGATCCTCGAGGATCTGGTGGCCTACGACCAGGCGCTGTTCGTCGTGTCGAACCTGGGGGATGGGACCCACCACCCCGATGTCCCCGACTGCACCAACGGGGCGTCCTTTTTCTACGACCTCGAGGAGGTGGCCACGTCAGTGCCGCCGCAGATCACCAACGTGGATCCCGCCGAGCTGGCCGTCGGGGCAAACCACCACGTCTGGATAAATGGCACTGGTTTTGCCGACGGCGCCGCGGTGGCCTTCGACTCCGCCGGAGTCACCGTCACCGCCGTGACCTTTGTCGATGAGTCCACCCTGTCGGTGGACCTCACGGTGGCCGCCGACGCCGTTGCCGGCCCCGTGGCCGTAACCGTGACCAACCCGAACACGCTATCGCACACCCTCCCCAACGCGGTCACCCTGGTCGTTCCCGTGGTGGACACGCCCAAGGACGGCTGCGGCTGTTCCACGTCCACGCGTAACGCACCGACCGGCCTGCTGCTCTGGCTCCTGCTGGTGGGTCTCGCCCTGCAGCGGATCCGTCGCCGTCGCGTCCCGCGCCGCTAGCGAGTCGCTCCCCCCCGAACCGTCAGACCTGGCCGGCCGAGACGATGATCCAGCGGAGGGCGAGGCCGCCCACGAGGATGAGGGCCGGGGCGACGCGGGTGGGCCGGGCGCCCTTGCGGGACTCGAGCAGCTCCAACAGGAACGGAACGGCGAGGCCCACGGCCACAACCAGGGCCCAGAAAGGCGCCGTGTACTTGCCGCCGAGGATGAGGGAGACAGCGCGCAGGCCGGGCTCACCGCCACCGGTGACGAGTCCCAGGATGAACAGCGACAGGAGCACGACCTCGAGGCCGATGGCGGCCAGGTCCCAGCGGCGGAGGAGCCGGTGCTCATCGTGGTTGACGGCGAAGAGCATCATGAAGGCCGCGCCCGTGGAGAGCCCGGAGACGAGGAACAGTGGCCCCAGCACCGACGAGTTCCACATGGCGCGGGCGCCCAGGGTGCCCAGCAGGATGCCGGTGTAACCGCCTAGGCCCACGCCCAGGGCGATGTTGGCCCAGCGCAGGCCGCCGAGCCGGCCCTGGGCGAGGGTGCGGGCCCAGCGCAGCAAACCGCCGAGGCGCAGCATCGCCAGTGGCTTCCACCCGGCCAGCCAGTCGGTCTCGTCGTCGGTGAGCTCCGCCAGCCCGAGCAGGATCGTGGCCGGATAGATGGCCACCAGGATCCAGGCGCCCCACGACATGGGGGAGGTCACCTGGAAGGTGGTGTAGAAACGAAAGACGTGCAGCTTGTAGGCCAGGTCCAGAAAGAGCGCCCCCATGCCCAGGGAGATGATCACCGGGGCGGAAAAGATCATGTACCGGGCCCAGCGGGACCGCTCCTTGGACTTTGAGTGCATGGGCAGCAGCGCGGAGAGGATCATGACGCCCGCGGTGAGGCCACCCAGGAAGAGATACACCGGCACCTCCCAGCCCCAGATGTGCATCGTGGGATCAATGCCCGGGTTGTTGCGAATCAGCTCGACTTCGGGGTTCATTGCATCGTCTCCTCGCGTTGGACCACGCCTAGCTGCAGCCGCCGCGCTTTTTCTTTTTGCGCTTGGGCACGTATTTGGCCGCCTTGACGGCGGGCGCAGTCTTCCGCCCGGTCACGGACTGGTGGAAGGCGGATTGGAAGCGGTAGGCGGACCAGGCCGCCGGGCTGGCGTTGTCACCCGGCGCCTTGGGCGTCTTGAGCGCGTAGGCCTCCCAGGCCGCATAGCCACCCTTGAGCACGAGCACCCGGCCCTTGTAGGTGAGCGCCACCCGCGGGAACTTCACGATGTCCCCGCGGCACAGCAGCACCAGGTCGCGGCTTCCGGCGCCCACGTCGAGGTTGAGCTCCTTGAGCTTGGCCTTGGGCATGCACTCCGCGCCGGGAAGGGTCTTGGCCTTGCAGAGCTTCACAGGACGGACGTCCACGATGCGCAGGGACCAGGGGTGCTTCACCATGCGGCCGGCGAGCTGCGAGACCGAGATGAGGCTGTAGGTCTTGCCCTTGGCGATGGTCGGCCCCTGCTTGCCGCCCGCCGCGCGAGTGCTTTCGGGCAGCGCCAGGGTGGCCACGCCGAGGATCGCCGCCGCGCCCATGCCGGCGAAGGCAAAGCGCCCCCAGATGGCGGTTTTGGGTGCGGGGTCGCCGTCCACGTCGAGGCCCCGCCGACGCCGGAAGATGCGCTCCACTTTCTCAGCGCCGAAGAACATGCCGATGGCCATGACCGCCACGCCCAGGGCGAGCAGCGGCCGGGGGATGCCGGTCACCTGATCGAGGAACTTCTGCCCCATGGCGCCGCTCTGGGCAAAGGAGCCCAGAATCGGATAGAGCTCTCCGAACAGCACGGAGCCGACGATGACCCCGAGGAAGGTCATCATACCGTCGATTTTGCCCGAGGCGCTGGCCACCAGGCTCGTGCCGGGGCAGTAGCCCGACACGATGAAGCCGATGCCCAGCACCAGGCCGCCCACGAGCATGGGCCAGATGAAGGTGCCGCTGGCCGCCGTCTGGAGCACCGAGGGCAGATTCACCAGGCCCACGCCGCCGAGCACCACCAGGCCCAGCATGGCCGTGACGATGGCGGAGAACATCACCTTGAAGACGGTCAGGTCGTGCAGATAGAACTGCCCCGAGAGGACCCGGGCCGTGCCAAAGCCGGCCCGCTCGAGCACGAAGCCGAAGCCGATGCCGATGAGCATCGCCACCACCAGACCCACCTCGCGGTTGGCCGCACCGATGAAGTCAAATGGGAACATCATAGCCACTCCCTCCTGACCAGCGTCGCGGCGGCATACCCTCCCGCGAACACGGCCATCATGAAGATCCAGCTCCCCACCGAGAGCAGCGCGCCGCCGGTGAGGGCCTGCCCGGAGGTACAGCCAAGGGCCAGCCGGGCACCGATGCCCATGAGCACGCCACCTCCCAGGGCGAGCAGCAGTCGGGAGCGCGCGGTGATGCGCGGCCCCCGGATGACCTCCCGGCGCAGCCGGCCGGCGCTGTACGCCGCCACGAAGCCGCCCAGGATGACGCCCAACGCCATGAACACGAACCAGCTATCGAGGGGGTGGCGATTGTCGGCCTTGGCCTTGGCCAGGTATTTGTTGTTGTCCACGTGCGCGCTGGCCACGGCGTTCAGGGCGGTGATGCCCGCGCGGCTCGCGGCGCCCGAGGCCCCGAGGCCCCGGCCCGTCACCACAAAGGCGGTGAGCAACACCAGCCCCAGGGCAACGCCGGCCACATAGGAATTCCAAAAGGGTTTGACGGTGGTCTGGTCTTCCATGATGCGCTCCTACAGCAGGAAGAAGTGCCGGGGCTTGGCCCCGGACTCGGGTTTGAGCACTTTGTATTTGCGCGAACGGAGCAACTTCGACAGCTCCGACCGCGGATCGTTCAGGTCCCCGAAGGTGAGCGCCTTGGTGGGGCACTCCGACACGCAGGCCGTGGTCTTGCCCTTGACCACCCGATGCAGGCAGAAGGTGCACTTGTCCACGAAACCGTCGGGGTGCACGTAGCGTGAGTCGTAGGGGCACGCCGCCATGCAGGCCTTGCACCCCGTGCACTTGGAGCGGTTCACCAGCACCGCGCCGCCCCGGTTGACGTGGCTGGCCCCCGTGGGACAGGCCCCCACGCAAGGTGGATTCTCGCAGTGGTTGCACCGCTCGGACCGGATCTCCATGGCGAGGTCTGGGAACGTGCCCCGGGTCTCGGTGCGGATCCAGTCCCGAAAGCCGCCGCTGGGCAGCGCGTTTTCAGTCTTGCAGGCGATGACGCAGCAGTTGCAACCCACACACCGCTTGGTGTCCATGGCCATGCCGTACCGTGGTTTGCTCATGACGCACCCCCGGCCCGCTCGAATCGGACGAAGTTCACGTTCATGCCCGTGCCACCCATGATGGGGTCGGTTTTGTAGCGGGTGATGAGCTGGGAGTCCGAGGCGCCGCGCCCCCGGGCAAACTTGAGCCCCTTGGCCGTGTGTCCGTAGCCGTGCACCATGTACACGCAGTCCCCGCGAATGCGCTGGGTGACCTTGGCGCGGATGGCGTTGGACTTCACGCCGTCCTGGTTGATGAGCACAACCTTGTCGCCGCTTTTTAGGGGTTTGTCTTCGAATCCCGGGAGGGCCTTCGCCGCATCCACGTTGATCCAGACCTCATTTTCATTGAAGCACTCCGACAGCAGCCGGTTGTTGGTGGTGCGGCCGAAGGTGTGCACGGGCGACCGCCCGAAGAGCAGCCGGAACATGCCGCCGGGCACCTCCTCCTGGGGTGTGTAGCTCGGCAGTCCCTGCCCCGGGAAGGCCGCGTCGAGCTGCTTGCTGAACAGCTCGATCTTCTTGGATTCGGTGTCAAAGCTCAGGGTGATCCCCTCCTCTTCACAGGTGGGGACCCGTTTGCCCAGGAGCACGCCCTTTTTCTGCAACACATTGCAGTCCAGGCCCGCCGCCTTCACGCGCTGCTTGGCGTAGTCCAGGGAGTCCTTCCACGGGAAGTAGTCCTTCAGACCCAACCGATGCCCCAGCTCCCGGGCGATCCACCAGCCCGGCTTGGAGTCGTACATGGGCTTGACCACCTCCTGGCGCACGGCCAGGAAGGGCTGCTTGTAGTGCGGCGCCCAGAGCTCATCGCACCGCTCCAGATAGGTGGACTCGGGCAAGACCACGTCGCTCCAGCCGCAGATCTCAGCGGGCAGCACATCAATGGACACGATGAAGTCCAGCTTCTGGATGGCCGCCAGGGTCTGTTTCTGGTCGGGCAGCGTCGTGATCAGGTTCGTGCCGTACACCATCCAGGCCTTGATGGGATAGGGCGCCTTGCCCGGCACCGTGGCGTCACACAGCCCTGAGGCCAGCGTCTCCTCGGCCAGCGGATAGGCGCTGGGGGGCCGATCCGCCTTGCCCTTGGGTTTGTGCCCGTACTTGGTGTACGGGAACTTGGGGATCTTCATCTTGTCGTACTGCAGGTAGCCGCCCTTGCGGCCCCAGCTCCCCAGCAGCGCCACCAGGATGGCCACGGAGCGCATCCGCTGGGTGTCGTCGCCGTACCAGGTGGTGTGGCGTCCAGGGTGAATCAGGGACCGCGGCTTGTGCGCCGAGATGAACCGCGCCGTCTCCCGGATGAGCTCCGGCTTGAGCCCGGTAATGGGATGGGCCCACTCGGGCGTCTTGCCCTGGATGTGCTTTTTCAGCTCCTCGAAGCCCGTGGTGTGTTTGGCCACGTAGTCGATGTCGTAACGCTTCTCGGTGATGATGACATTCATCCACGCCAACAGCAGCGCCGTGTCCGTACCCGGCTTGATGGGCAGCCAGTACTTGGCCTTGGAGGCGGCCACGGAGTGGCGGGGGTCCACCACCACCAGCTCCATGCCCTTGCCGATGCCGTCGGCCATCTCCTGCACCTGGGTGTTGTGCATGTTCTCACCCAGGTGGCTGCCGATGAGCACCAGCACCCGGGCGTTCTCGATGTCCACCGCCTCGGGGGAACCGATGATGGAGCCGTAGGTCAGGTTGAAGGCCACCTCCCGCGGTCCGCGACACTGCGCATAGGAAGGCGCGGCGATGTTGGGCGATCCGTAGGCCAGGGACAGGTGCTTGAACCACGAGCCGCCATAGCCGTGCTTGAACAGGGCGAGGGCCTCGGGGCCGTACTTCTTCTTCACCCTGAGAAGCTGCTCGGCCGTGTGATCCAGGGCCTTGTCCCAGGACACCTCCTCGAACCGGTCCCCTCCGCGCTTGTTGATTCGAATCAGGGGCTTTTTGAGCCGGTCCGGATCGTACAGCAGCCCGGTGCCGCCCGCGCCCCGGGGGCAGAGGCGCCCGCGGGACAGGGGGTGGTCGGGGTTGCCCGTGAGCTTGGTGACCCGGCCGTCCTTGACGTGGGCCAGCGCGCCGCAGCGCCAGAAACACAGCTCACAGAAAGTCGCCACCACGCGGTCACCGTCCGTGCCCGGATCGGGGATCGGGTTGTCGTCGTAGCCCCACCAATTCGTGGCCAGGCCCGAGGCCACCACGGCGCCACCGGCCGTGGCGCCGCCGATCTGGATGAACTGCCGTCTGTTGATTCCACTCATGATCTCAACCTCTTCAATCAGGGTCTATGCCGACTTCACCACTCGACACCCTTCCATACATCCCACGAGCTGCCGCAGCCGGGGCTCTGCCAGGCTGTACACCGCCCGCCCGGCGTCGCGTCGCCGCGAAACCAACCCCCGCATGCGCAAGATGCCCAGCTGCTGTGAGACCACCGCCTGCGCCGAGCCGATACGCTCCGCCATGGCGCCCACGTGGGTGTCCTCCTCGCAGAGGATCGCCACGATCTGCAGGCGAATGGGGTGGCCCATGGCCTTGAGGATCCGGGCCACGGTCTCACACTTATCCTGGTCTTTTGCGATCGCCACCATGAAAACCTCTCAATATCACAATTTCCTGATATCAATGTTTCTATAAACCGTTCTATCCGGCATGGCAACCCCCAAAACGACTCTAATTAAGTTTTGTTTTCACGTATTTACTAGCGGAGTACTGGACTATAGTGAGGGCTCACCTGTCAAAATGCACAACCACTCTGCCCTTGGCATCCAGTGAGGTGCGCAGCTTCCGCAGGGGGCGTTTTGCCGGGCCGCCCCGGGGGCTTCCCTCGAGATCAAATCGGCTCCCGTGACAGGGACACAGAAAGGCGCTTCCCCCGGAGGTGGCTCTCACCCGGCAGGCCTGGTGCGTGCAGCGTCGATCAAAGGCCACGACCGCGCCCTGGGAGTCCCGCAGTACAAACAGCCGGGGGAGCGTGACCACCGCCCGACCCATGGTGTTCGGCGAGAGCCCCGTGTGGACCTCGCGCGGTTCGGCGCGCCCCGAGGGACGGACGAGCCGGTAGGTTGCGTAGGCAAATCCTCCCAACAACAGAACGCCGCCCCCCAGGACGAGCCGCGCCAAGGTCTCGCGCCGAGGCACTACGGTCGGCGGCTGCGGTTTCGTGGGCGGGAAGCTCATCTCCGCTTCATCTTGCATGGCGGAAAAGTGGGCTTCTTGCGGTACGGGAAGGCCCTCTTATACCGGTGGGCGTACATGCGCCAGACGTTCTTGGCCGAGTAACACGAGCCCTTGTGGATGTAGAGCTGTGTGAGCAAAAAAGCAGCCTGGCGCTGGAGCGTTGAGAAGGGCTTCACGCAGCCCCCCTGGAGCAACACGTGCAGGATGCGGCGCGCGAGCTCGAGCGAATCCGGGTCATTCGTTTTGCTGGTGACGATCTTCTGCGCCTGGTCGAGCAAGCGTTGCGGCTGGTACCGGCTCTTTTTGCACTGCTTGATGAGACTCCGCTGCGAGGGGGGCGCCATGGGCTCGACGGGCATCGCCATCGCGGGCGCGACCGCCGCGTCGGGCTTGGGCGGTCGCATCACCACCGGACGGGGCGGTGGGCGTTTTTGAACCGCAGCGTCCAAGACGGGCGTCGGCGCCTTGACTGCGCCATCTGGGGCCACCAACGCCGCGGAGGTTCCCGAAGCCTCCTTCGGTCCCCGGGGATTCCCGACCGCCCCGGGGCGAACCAGGTACATCACCAGCGCGCCGAGCACCAACCCGACGACGGCAAAGAGCAACGCCGACCCCAGGCGCATTCGTGGCTTGGGTGCGCCCAGCTGCTGCAGGATCCGGTCCGAAGCCCGACTGGCCGACATCTGGATCGGCACCCCTGCCTCCGCCAGCCGGGTGCTCGTGGACGCCACCGTCTCCATGCCCGCCGGGGGGCTCGGCGAGGTGATGGCGTCAAAGGTGATGGTGGCCGGGCTGTCCTGACGCCCCGGCGGCATGCGCTCGAGCTGCTGCAACACCTCCATGGCTTCGGGGCGCTTGTCCGGGTCCTTGTCCAGCAGCTTGATGAGGAACTTCCCGATGGCCTCGTTTTTGATCACATCGGGCAGCACCACCGGATCGTGCACGGTTCGCTTCATGATCTCGTGCAGCTCGTCCTTGCCAAAGGGCGCCGTGCCCGTGAGCAGCTCGAACATCGTGGCGGCGAGGGCGTACACATCCGACGACTTGGAGTGCTTCTTCCCCAGCATCACTTCGGGCGCCAGATAGGGCGGAGTGCCCATGATAATGCCCTCGGCGGTCAGGTTGGGATCCACCTCCCGCCGGGCAATACCGAAGTCGACGAGCTTCACACCGGCGCGCTTGTCCGCCCGCAAAAAGCGCACGATGTTGGAGGGCTTGATGTCGCGGTGAATGATGCCGTTGGCGTGCAGCTCCACCATGGCCGAGGCCACGGGGATGATGAGCGAGAGCACCTCCGCGGCCTTGAGCCGGCCCTTGGGCTGGAGGGACAAAAACTCCTCGAGATCGATGCCGTCAATATACGCCATCACGAGGAAGTTCTGCCCTTCGGTCCGAGCCGAAATGAAGTCGTGGATCTCCACGATGGCCGGATGGGTCACGGCCGCCAGGGCCTGGGCTTCGCGCTGGAACCGGGTCTCCAGACCGGGGGAGTTGCTCGAGATGAGCTTGATCGCCACGTCGCGGTCGACATTGAGCTGCGTGCCCAGGAACACCGAGCCCATGCCCCCCGTGGAGAGGGGCTTGACGATGCGGTAGCGCCCGTCCACCACGCGGTCGATGAGCGGTACGGTAGGACGCACGCCCTCGGTGAGGACCAGGTCGGACTCGGACTTGATTTTCACGGTTCTACTGTCCTCGGACATGCGCGGCTGCTTCTCAGGTCGTAGATCGATTTTTACCAGCAGCGCGCCCGCCTCGCAAGCGATGGCGCCAAGTCCATGCCTGACCGAGCAATAGCCATAGCAGGCAGAGAATCACCAGCCAGTTGCCCCAGCGTGCGTAGAAGCTGCCCGATTCGTAGAGCGGCACATCCGCCACCACCGCCCCCGGACCCTCGGTAAAGTGGTCCCTCCGGGCGAGCACCTCGCCCCGGGCCGAGACGATGGCGCTGATGCCGTTGGAGGCCGCACGTACGATGGCGTAGCGATTCTCCACCGCCCGGAAGAGGCTATTTTCGAGATGGTAGTTGCGGACCTGTTTCCAGTCGTTGGTGGGCACAGCCACCACCTGCGCCCCGCGACGCCCATAGCCCCGGGCGAGGTCCGTGAAGTTGTCATCCTGGCAGATCATCCCGCCAAGCAAAAAGCCCGGGCCCTTCACCGTCACCAGGGACCCGTTCCCGGCGGTGTAGCGCTCGAGGGTCATGATCAGATGGGTTTTGCTGTACACCCCGCGCACGCGCCCGCGGTCGTCCACAAAGACCAGCTGGTTGCGGTTGCGGGCGTGGTCAAAATACCCCACCGCAAGCCACACCCGGAGGGAACGGGCCGTTTTTGAGAGCCGCATTCCGAAGGCCTTTCGCTGGTGAGCCGCCACCCTGAACCCCACCTCCGGGGAGACCACCAGCTTGGCTCTCCGGGCCGCCGCGTGCTGTACCAGTCGCCGATACACGGTGTCGTACACGAGCTTCCAGGAGCTCCGCTGGCCCCGGGGGAGTTGGTCCCAGGTCCACCCCACGGCGGCCACACGCACGGTGCGCTTGGGCGTCGATGGCCAGAGCGCGGTGTTGGCCGCGGCCACCACGGCAACGAGCACCACCAGCGCCAGGGCTGACCGACGCTGGGCCGCGGGGCGAGCCAGCGCCAGGGCCGTGAGGGTCTGGCCCGTCACCAGCACAAAGACCAGGCCCGTCACCCCGGTCACGGACACGAGCCCAATGGCCCAGGGAGAGGCGCTCAAGACCCGGGTGAACACCTGCGCGGTGCCCCACACCGGCACCAGCGAGATATCCACCCACTCGAGCACCACGGCCAGCGCACCCACGCCCAGGGCGGCGATGAGGGGCGTGCCGCGAAGCGGTAGGTGGCGCCCACCTACAGCAGCGCCCACAGCACCGTCAGGTACAGGGCGAGCCCCAGACCCAACAGGATCGGAAACTCCAGCGCGACCACGAGGGGCCCCGTGTAGCACAGCCCGAGACAGAACCCGGCCCCCAACCCCGTCCAGAGTCCCGGACGCAGCCGCACGAGCGCGAGGCACCACGGCAGCAGCGCGACGGCCTGCAGCGGCCAGGCGTGCACCGGGAAGTCCGCCAGAAACAGCAGCAGCCCGCTCATGCCCGCCAAGGCATAGGTCGTGAGCCGGGGGTACCCCGACGGTCGCTCCCACCAACGCACGCTCACATCCAAAGCGTCCCGTGCCCGGTTTCGAGGTTGGTCAGGTCGAGCAGGGCTTCCTCAGCGCTCTGGTACCGCTCCCTGGGATCGCGCTGGATGAGCTTGTGAATCACGCCATACAGGGGGTGCTCGGAGAGGAAGGCCGCGGGGGGCGCCGGATCCGACTCGATCTGTGCCACGGCGCGCTGCATGCCCTCTCCGCGGAACGCCTTTTGCCCCGTGATCATCTCGTAGCCGAGCAGCCCCACGACGTACAGATCCACCAGCGGGGTCGGCCGGGCGCCCTCCTTGAACATCTCGGGCGCCATGTACCCCGGCGTGCCCACGCGGTCCCCGCTCAGGGTGAGCGTGACCTTCATGGCGTGGCCGATGTGGCCGGACTTGCGCACCCCTTTGGCCAGGCCGAAGTCGAGGATCTTCACCCAGACGCTGTCTTCGAATTTTCCGCTGCCCACCACCTTGCACAGGAAGATGTTGGACGGTTTGAGGTCCCGGTGAATCAGCCCCTGGCCGTGCGCAAAGACCAGCGCGTCCAACATCTGCCGCAGCACGTGGTGTACCCGCTTGGGCGGCATGGGCTCGTCATAGAGGTGCACAAAGAGGGGTTCGCCGTACAGGTGTTCCATCACCATGTACAGCACGTCATTGCGGGTCTTGCCGAAGTCGATGATGCGCACGAGGTTGGGGTGCTGCAGGTGCGCGGCGATGGCCGCCTCGCGCACGAAGCGATCCACGGCCGCCGGATCGGAATCGGTGACGTTGATGTGCAGCGCCTTGATGGCGACGGGAGTGTGGTCCTCCACCCGCTGGCCGTGGTAGACCACCGCAAACCCCCCGGTGGCCACCAGGCCGTCCACCTGGTATTTGCCCGCCAGTAACTGGCCGGTGTCGAGCGGTCCGGGCAGCGCGCTCATCCAGTAGCCTCCCAATTCCGCCGCGGTCGCCAGGGGATCCGGGCGAGCACGGCGCTGGGCCCAGTCTATCCGTCCCCGTCACCGTTGCCAACCGCCCTTGACCCGGGCCCCTCGGAAGCAAATACTACCGGATATGTGTGAATCCATAAACCACCCGCGCCGCCCGAGCACCGTGCTGCTCGCCACCGGCGTGACCCTCTTGATGGCCCTCGCGGTGCCCCTGAGCGGCTGCGAAGATGACACCACGCCGCCTCCCTATCCCCCGGTGCGGTTCCGACTGCCCGCGGAGAACCCGGACGGAGATTTCTTCTACGACTTTGTCGTGGGCGTGGACCACGATCCCGAGGACTTCGGCGGTCTGGGTTACCAGTGCCTCAACTACGACGGGGAGCAGAGCTTCCCCTACTGTTACGACCAGCACACCGGCACCGACTTCCTGCTGGGCGGCGGTTTCGAGCTCATGGACGCCGAGATCGTCTGGGTCGTGGCCGCGGCCGACGGTGTGGTCATCGACACCGAGGACGGCAACTACGACCGCTGCTTCGCCGACACCTCCACCGGAACCATCGACTGCGACGGCCACCCCATCCGCGCCAACTTCATCAAGCTCGAGCACGACGGCGGCTACCAGACCCACTACTTTCACCTGAAGACCGCCACCCAGGTCGTAGCCCTGGGCGACACCGTACAGTGCGGCGATCGCCTCGCCCTGGTGGGCAGCTCGGGAATCTCCTCCATGCCCCATCTGCACTTTGCCGTGAAGTCCCCCGAAGGCGACGTCATCGACCCCTACGCCGGATCCGTGTCCCAGCCCGAGAGCTTCTGGGTCAAGCAGGACGGCCTCTACGATCTGCCCGCCGAGCTGTGCCAGCGGCAGCTCACCGCGGACACCGACGGCGACGGCATCGTGGACGTCGACGACAACTGCCCCTACGACCCGAACCCCGACCAGGCCAACGCTGACGGCGACCGGCTCGGCGACGCCTGCGACCCCCGCTGAGCCTCAACCACACGCTCAGCTCTGGCCGACCCA
>Ga0180009_10003165_pt1 | contig 18903 bp, 13 predicted proteins | sample OS_PC_MetaG_FD_123537 | JGI IMG/M metagenome (GOLD analysis project Ga0180009, IMG submission 123537) | Groundwater microbial communities from the Aspo Hard Rock Laboratory (HRL) deep subsurface site, Sweden - OS_PC_MetaG | ecosystem: Environmental > Aquatic > Deep subsurface > Groundwater...
CTGGATCTACATGGCCGCCACCCTGGTGGTGTCCCTTGCCTTTGCCTTTCCCCTTTTCCTCCTGGCCCGGCACCGGGCCATGGACAGCCGCCGACCCACCGGGGGATGACCATGCCGTCCAGAAATCCCAAGGCCTGTGTTTCCGTGGATTTCACGGGGTACGAGGAAACCGTGGCTCTGGCCATGGATCGGGCCGGAGCCCCCGGGGCCCTGGCCGGCTGCGGCCCGGTCATGATCAAGCCCAACCTGGTGAACGACTCCCCTTTTCCCGTCACCACCCCCCCGGCTCTTTGCGAGGCCGTGATCCGTTACGTGCGCCAACACTCGGACGTCCGGGTGGTGGTGGCCGAGGGCACCGGCGACCCCAGCCTGGAAACCATGGAAATTTTTGACAGCCTGGGGTACACCCGGATGGCGTCCGAACTGGGGGTGGAGCTTATGGACCTGAACACCCAGCCCCTCATGAGGATGAAAAACGAAGGCTGCCAGGTTTTCCCGGAGATGCACCTGCCCCAGGTGGCTTTCAACCATTTCCTGATTTCCGTACCTGTATTGAAAGCCCATTCCCTGGCGGGAATCACGGGGACCCTGAAAAACATGATGGGTCTGGCCCCGCCCAAGTTCTACTCCGGCCGCTGGGGAACCTGGAAAAAGGCCGCTTTCCACGGCCGGATGCAGGATGCCGTGGCGGACCTGAATCGATACCGCATCCCGGATTTCACGGTGATGGACGCCACCGTGGGCCTGGCGGAATACCATCTGGGGGGCCCGGTGCTGGACCCTGCGCCCAACCAAATCCTGGCTGGCCAGGACCCCTGGGCCGTGGACCGTCAGGCCGCGCGGCTTCTGGGACTGGACTGGCGGGCCATCGGGCACCTGGCGGCCCGGCTTGAAGCAAAAAAAACAAAAACAAAACCCTAACCCGGCGCGCCCTGGAAAGACATCATTCCATGAATCCCCTCCTCACCCTTCCCGCCACAGCCCTGGCCAAAAAAATACGGCAAGGCGAAATCACCAGCGAGCAGACGGTCAAGGTCCATGCCGAAAGGCTCAGGGCCGCCAATCCCCGCTTAAACGCCGTGGTGGTTCCCCGGCTGGAAAAAGCCATGGAGGAAGCCCGGGCTGCGGACGCCTTCCTGGCCGCCCATGGCCCGGACGCCTGCCCTCCCTTTCATGGCGTTCCCTGCACCATCAAGGAGAGCTTCGCCTTTGCGGGGCTTCCCAACACCTCGGGGCTGGTGGCCCGGCAAGGAAAACCAGCAGCCATTGATGCGCCCACCGTGGCCCGTATCAAGGCGGCCGGGGCCATCTGCCTGGGGCTCACCAACACCTCGGAACTCTGCATGTGGATGGAGTCCGGGAACCGGGTGTACGGGGTCACGAATAACGCCTACGATCCCCGGCGTATCGCTGGGGGAAGTTCCGGGGGCGAGGGTTCCATTGTCGGCTCGGGGGCCTCTCCCTTTGGCCTGGGCTCGGACGTGGGCGGATCCATCCGCATGCCCGCGTTCTTCAACGGCGTGTTCGGCCACAAGCCCACGGGCGGCCTGGTGCCCAACACGGGCCAGCACCCCTGCCCGGAAAACGAACTCTCCTTCTTCACCACCACGGGCCCCCTGTGCCGCCGGGCCGAGGATCTCATGCCCCTGCTCCGGGTGCTGGCCGGGCCCGACGGCGTGGACACCGAGTGCCGGGCCATGCCCCTGGGCGACCCGGGAGAGGTGAACCTCCGTGATCTCACCGTGGTGAGCATCCCGGGAAACGGGAGCACCCCGGTGGACGCGCGCCTTCTGGATGCCCAGGAACGCTGCGCCCGGGCCCTGGCGGACCGGGGCGCCCGTGTGGTGAACGCCCGGGTGGACCGGCTTCGCCATTCCCTGGCCATCTGGACAGCCATGCTGAAGAGCGTGGACCAGACCCCCTTCGGGGAACTCCTCACCGCCCGGCGTCCCGTGCGGCCCCTGGGCCTTCTGGCGGACTGGGCCCTGGGCCGGTCGCCCCACACCCTCCCGGCCATCCTTCTTGCCCTGGTGGAAAAGGCTCCCCTGCCCATGAAACGCTTTCTCCGGGAGGGGCGGCTCCTCAAGGAACAACTTTTGGAACTCATGGGGGACAACGGGGTGATCCTCTACCCCTCCTACAGCCAGCCCGCCCCGCCCCACCACGTGCCCCTGGTCCAGGTGGTGCACTGGAACCACACGGCCATCATGAACGTCATGGGTTTCCCGGTCACCCAGGTGCCCCTGGGCGTGACGAGAAACGGGCTCCCCCTGGGCATCCAGGTGGCGGGCCCGCCGGAAAAGGACCACCGGACCATTGCGGTGGCCATGGAACTGGAACGCGCCTTCGGCGGGTGGACCCCGCCCTGGACCCTTCCCAAGGGATATTGAGGACCGGCCATGAAGTCATCCCCTGTTCACTACCTCGCCATCGGCCTCTTAAAGGCCATGGCCACGAGCCTCACCGTGAACCCGGCCAAGCGCCGTTACCTGTTCTCTGCCGACGGGCCCCTGGAATGCTCTCTGGGATTCACCACGGAAAGCGGAAGCGTGACCGCCGGGCTGATCCTTTCCAAGGGCCGGGCCCGGGCCGTGGGCCAGGTGCCCAAGGCTGCGGACACGGTGATGATCTTCCGGGATGACAAGGCCATCCTGGAAATGCTCTCCGCCACGCCCAACGAAGTGCTGAACATGCTCCTCAAGAGCCGGGTGCGCATCCAGGGCAACCTCACCTACGCCAACCTGTTCAATTTTCTCGTGTCGCTCCTCATGGGCAAGCGCCATGTGAAAATGATGGAGGACAAGAAGCGGGAAAACCGGGAGGCCGCAAAACTATGTGCCCCGGACGCCGCCGAGGACCTGGGCCCGGACGCGGCTCGCCGCGCCGCCCGGCTCTCGGCCCCGTCCCGGGACCCGGGGGTGAAGGTCCTCGATGATCCCTATCTGCCCGAATACGGCCTGGATGACTTCCCCCGCCTGGCCCGGTTCCTGGATATCCATTTCACCCAGAGCCCGGAAGTCTCCGCCGAGCGGCCCAGGCTGCTCACGGAATGGTTCCGGGAATTCGGGTTCGAGACCAAGGGGAACGGCGAGCCCTGGGTGCCGGAACTCCGCCAGGCCAGGGCGTTCGCCTATCTCATGAAGAACCGCCGGCCCATCATCCGGGCCGGCGACCTGTTGGCCGGGACCACCACGGACAAAGAAATCGGGGTGGTCATTTACCCGGATTCCCACGGCACCATGATCTGGGGCGAACTCCTGTCCGTGCCCCACCGGGAGCTGAACCCCTACGCCATCTCGGACGAGACGATCCAGGTGCTCCACCACGAGGTCTTCCCGTTCTGGGCCAAACGGAACTTCCGGGAATGGGTCCGGGACAAGTACGGCGAACCCCTGTGCCAGCGCCTGGACGAACGGTTCGCGGTCTATTTCCTGTGGAAGACCGCCGCTCTTTCCCACACCATCCCGGACTTCCCCCGCCTCATGACCCTGGGGGCCCGGGGGCTCATCCGGGAGATGGAGGAGGAACTTGCCGCAGACCCCGGGGCGGACCGGGACAAACGCAACACCTTAAAGGCCATGGCCATGGCCCTGGAGGGCCTGGTGGCCTATGCCAAAAACCTTTCCCTGGAGGCCCGGCGTCAGGCACGGCACGAAAACGACCCCACCCGCAAGGCGGAGTTGTTGCATATGGCAAAAACCTGCGCCCGGGTGCCGGAATATCCCTGCGAAACCTTGTTCGATGCGGTCCAGTGCATCTGGATCGCCTGGATCGGCCTGCACATGGAGAACACCAACGCAGGCCTCTCCATGGGCCGCCTGGACCAGTGGCTCCAACCCTGGTTCCTGGCCGGAGCCAAGGATATCAAGGACCCTGAAGCCAAGCAGGCCTACGTACGGGAAGCCATTGAACTCATCGGCTGCCTGTTCATGCGCCTCACCGACCACCTGCCCCTGGTGCCGGACATAGGCAACTACCTGTTCGGCGGGAGTTCCTCGGACCAGGCCATCACCCTGGGCGGCGTGACGCCCGAGGGCAAAGACGCGGTCTGCGACATGACCTACGTGTTTTTGAAGGTCACGGAGATGCTGGGCCTGCGCGACCCCAACGTGAACGCCCGGTTTCACCCGGAGGTCAACAGCGCCGCCTTTCTCACCCGCCTGTGCGAGGTGAACTACATCACGGCCGCCACACCGTCGCTCCACAACGACCTGGCGGTTTTCGATTCCCTGGCGGAATTTGGCTACGATCCTGCCGACCTTCGCAACTGGTCCGCCACGGGCTGCGTGGAGCCCACGCTTTCGGGCGCACACATCGGCCACACCAACTGCATGATGATGAACATGGTGGCTGCCCTGGAAATGGCCATGAACAACGGCCGCCACCCCCTCATGGAATGGAAGGTGGGCCCCGAGACCGGGAGCGCGGAAAACGGAGATCTCTCCACCTTTGACCAGTTCTTCGACTCCTTTTGCCGCCAGTTCGAATTCCTCATCGACCAGTCCGTGGAATACAACAATCTCCTGGGCCTGGCTCACCAGGATATCCGGCCCACGCCGCTCCTCTCGTCCGTCATCCAGGGCACCGTGGAAAAGGGCCGGGACGTGACCCGAGGCGGCGCGCGGTACAACAGCTCGGGCGCGGCGGTCATCGGACTCGCGGACGTGACGGATTCCCTCATGGCCATGAAAAAGCTGGTGTATGAACAGGGGCGCGTGTCCATGAGCCAGCTGAAAAAAGCCGTGGACGTGAATTTCGAGGGATACCCCGCCATCCACGCCCTGGTGCAAAACAAGGTCCCCCTGTTCGGCTCGGGAAGTGAAGAGGCCGTGGACATGGCCAAGCGGGTGGCGAAATTCGCCCACGACACCTACGGCGGTCATGTGAACTACCGGGGCGGACCCTACACAGCCGGGTTCTGGTCCATGTCCAACCACGTGGCCTTTGGCGGCCTCGCTGGAGCCTTGCCCTCGGGGAGGCTCGCCCGCAAGGCCTTCACTCCCGGGCTCACGCCCCAGCCCCACGCCTCGGCCAACCTCCTGGACAACATCCGGGACGTGGCCAGCCTGCCGCCCGAACTCCTGAACAACAACATCGCCTTCAACGTGAAAGTGGTGCCCGGCGGGGGTGACTCCCACGAGCGCGTGGTGGACAATATGCGCTCCTACGTATCCGCCTATTTCGGGCTGGGGGGCATGCAGATGCAGATGAACGTGGTGACCTCGGCCATGCTGAAGGACGCCATGGCGCATCCGGAAAACTACCGGAACCTGTTGGTGCGTATCTCCGGGTACAACGCCTATTTCGTCACCTTGAACCGGGACATGCAGCTTGAACTCATCGAGCGCGCCCAGTACGGAATCTGAAAATCATGGTCGACAAACCGCCCCTGATCCTGGAGATCAAGGGGAATTCCCTGGACGACGGTCCGGGCATCCGGACGGTGGTGTTCTTCAAGGGATGCCCTCTTTCCTGCGCCTGGTGCCACAACCCGGAGAGCAAAAACCCGCGTCAGGAAATTTCCTTTGACCAGGCTCTATGCGTGGACTGCGGGACCTGCCTTTCCGTGTGCGGGGAAAACGCCCTGTCCCGGGAAAACCCGGGGTACGTGGACCGGGAACGATGCACCCTCTGTTTTGCCTGCGAGGAATCCTGCCCCTCGGGCGCCCTTTCCCGGGTAGGCCGGAAGATGGGGGTTTCCGAAATCGCGGGAGAGGTGGAAAAGGATCTGCCCTTTTTCCAGGCCTCAGGCGGCGGGGCGACCCTTTCGGGCGGGGAACCCACCCTGCACATGGATCTGGCCGGGGACCTGGCCCGCTCCTTACGGGAAAAGGGCGTCCACGTGCTCCTGGAAACCTGCGGCCTGTTCGACTTCCGCCGGTTTTCCGAAAAGCTCCTGCCCCACCTGGACGCCATCTACATGGATCTCAAAATCATGAACCCGAAAAGGCACAGCCAGGCGTGCGGCGTTCCCAACCGGACCATCCTGGAAAACTTTCGGCGTCTGGCGGAATTTTCCCGCCAGGGAGGCCCGTCCATCCTGGCCCGGGTGCCCCTGGTGCCGGGATACACGGCTGACAAGGAAAACCTCCTGGCCGTGGCGGACTTCCTCCGGGGGATCGGCCTAGCAGAAATCTCGCTTTTGCCCTACAACCCCCTGTGGAAGGACAAGACCGTGAAGATCGGGACCGGTTTTGCGGACGACCTGTCGGAGTCCTGGATGAGCCGCGAGGAAATCGAGGAGTGCCGGGCCAGCTTCCCGGACTTTACCATACAAGGATGATGGTCATGCAGTAAGCCCAAAATCTACCAAAGCCGTCTCCGGCGAAGGCCGGAATCCAATTTTTTCCGTACGTTACAAAAAGGCCCTGGATCCCGGCCTTCGCCGGGATGACGACTTTTTGCAGGGCCATCAAGGATAACGCGCCCACGAAAGGCTGAGCCATGGAATACTCCTTCATCCGCCTGGAGCGTCAGGGACCTGTTGCGGTCCTTACCCTGAACCGGCCCGACTGCCTGAACGCCGTCCACTTTCCCATGCAGAACGAGCTGGAGGACGCCTTAAAATCCCTGGTCCTGGATTTCGATACCCGGGTCCTGGTGATCACGGGCGCGGGGCGGGGGTTCTGCTCGGGGTTGGATATCCGGGACCCCAAGGTCCTGGGGCCGCCCGAGGGCCGGAACCCGGAAGAGTCCTACCGGCTCCAGCGGACCTACTCGGACCTCATCCTGCTGCTGCGGGCCATTCCCCAGCCCGTGATCGCCGCGGTGAACGGCCCGGCAGCCGGGGCGGGGTTCTCCTTTGCCCTGGCCTCGGACATTCGCCTGGCATCCCCCACGGCCCGGTTTTCCGCCGCCTTCATCAACATCGGGGTGGGCGGCGCGGACCTGGGCTCCTCCTGGCTGTTCCCCCGGATCGTGGGCATGGGCAACGCAGCCAGGCACCTCTACACCGGCGATGTGTTCAGCGCGGACGAGGCCCTGCGCATCGGCCTGGTTCAGGAGATCGTGGCCGGGGAGGAACTCATGAACCAGGCCATGACCATGGCCCAGGTCATGGCGAGCAAATCGCCCCTGGGACTTCGGGTCACCAAGGAAGCCTTGAACGCAAACCTGGGAGGCTGCACCCTGGAGCAGGCCGTCCGCCTGGAGGACCGGAACCAGGCCCTGTGCATCGCGGGCATGACTCATCCGGCCGGGCGGGGATAGCTGGCAATCCAAACGGTGAAAAAAACCGAACACGGATGCTTTGATTCTCACAAACTGATGACCCTGCAATAAGTCAGGAGTTTACCAAAGCCGTCATTCCGGCGAAGGCCGGAATCCATTTTTTCCGTGCGTTAGAAAAATCCTGGATCCCGGCCTTCGCCGGGATGACGGCTTGTTGCAGGGCCAGCAAACTTGCATAAGGAGGCATACGGTGGCGGAACGTTTCTTGAGCAAAAGGAATCTCCGGTTCACGCTTTTCGAGGCCCTGAACATTCAGGAAATTACCCAGTACGAGCGGTTCGCCACACACAACCGGAAGATGTTCGATCTGGTGCTGGACGAGGCGCTCCGCATGGGGAAGGACCTCATCTGGCCCGCCTGCGAGGAAATGGACGCAATCCCGCCCCACCTGGAGAACGGAAAAGTACGGGTGCACCCCGTGGTGGCCCGGTTCATGGCCGAGTCCGGCGAGGGCGGCTGGATCGGAGCGCCCTTTCCCGAGGAGCACGGGGGCCAGGAACTGCCCATCACCCTGGCCATGGCCTGCCAGTTCATCTTCTCGGCGGCCAACTACTCCGCAGCCGTATTCCCGGAACTCTCCACAGGCGCGGCGCACCTCATCCTCTCCTTTGGCAGCCCGGAACTGGCCGAGACCTATCTCCCCCCCATGATGGCCGGAAAATGGCAGGGCACCATGGCCCTCACCGAGCCCGACGCCGGAAGCTCGCTTTCGGACATCACCACCGAGGCCGTGGATTCCGGCCAGGGTTATTACCGGATTCGGGGCCGCAAGATCTTCATTTCCGCCGGAGACCATGATGCGGTGGAGAACGTGGTCCACCTCATGCTGGCCAAGATCCCCGGCGGCCCGCCCGGGGTCAAGGGCATCAGCCTTTTCGTGGTGCCCAAGCTGAGGCCCGAGGGCGGGAAGCTGGTGGAAAACGACCTCATCTGCACCCAGGTCTACCACAAGATGGGATACCGGGGCACACCCCTGACCGAGCTGGCCATCGGCGATCACGACAATTGCCGGGGCTTCCTGGTGGGCGAACCCCACAGGGGTCTTGTTCACATGTTCCAGATGATGAACGAGGCCCGCCTGGGCGTGGGCATGGGTGCCACGGGCATCGCCTCGGCCGCCTATTGCCAGGCCCTGGAATACACCCGGTCCAGGACCCAGAGCAGGAAGATGGGGAACCGCGACCCCCTGTCGCCGCCCGTGCCCATCATCGAGCACGCGGATATTCGCCGCATGCTCCTTTTCCAGCGTTCCGTGGTGGAGGGCGCCCTTTCCCTGATCCTCCAGTGCTGCCGGTACAGCGACCTTGTTTCCGTCACCCAGGGCGAGGAAAAGGAAAGATACCATCTGCTCCTGGAAATCCTCACCCCGGTGGCGAAAACCTTTCCCTCGGAAATGGGAGTGCTCGCCACCAGCGCGGCCATCCAGTGCCTGGGGGGCTATGGGTACTGCGACGACTTCCCGGTGGAACGCTACTTCCGGGACATGCGCATCCACCCCATCCACGAAGGCACCACGGGCATCCAGGGCATGGACCTGTTGGGCCGCAAGGTGGTCATGCAGGAGGGAAAAGCCTTGAGCCTGTTCGCCGAAACGCTGGCGGCCGACGCGAAAAAGGCGGAAGAATTCCCGGAAACCTGCCAGTCCGGGGAACGCCTGGTCCTGGCCATGAAACGGGTGGAGGAAGTGATTCTCCATCTCGTGGGCGTGGCCGGGGAAAAGGGAGCCGAGGCGTATCTCGCGGACGCGGCGCTTTTCCTGGAGATGTTCGGTCAGGTGGCTGTGGCCTGGCAGTGGCTGATTTCCGGCATGGCCGCCGCCCGGGGGCTGGCGGTTGCCAAGAGCAAGGCGGACCGGAATTTCTACCAGGGCAAGCTTCTGACCATGCGCTACTTCTTTGCCTATGAGCTGCCCAAAATCGAGGGTCTGGCCACGCGCCTGACAGACGGCGAGGCCCTGACCGTGGACATGGAAACCGCCTGGTTCGAGGATTGAGCCTTGGAAAAAAGAAAAATCGCCGCATTCTTCGACTTCGACAAGACGCTCCTGGCCACGGACAGCGCCTCCATGGGCCTGCGCTTCCTTTGGGACATGGGGTTCCTCTCCCTGGGATACGTCACCAAGGCCCTGGCCTTGAATGCCCTTTTCCGCCGGCACCTTGTTTCCGAAACCTTCATCGCGTCCCGGCTCATGACTTTTTACCGGGGAAAGCCCCTGGCCCCTTTCGAGGACGGGGTGTGCGAGTTCTATTTCGACCAGTTGAAACCCCGCCTGGCCCCGGGCCTCCTCCAGAGGCTCCGTGACCACCAGGAACAGGGCCACGTCACGGTGCTCATCTCCGGGTCCATGCGGTACATGCTCCTCGCCGTGATCAAGGACCTGGGCATCAATCATCTCCTATGCTCCAACCTGGAAGTGGGCGCGGACGGGCTGTTGACCGGCAGGACCACGGACGGCATCTGCATAGATGCAAACAAGGCCCGCCAAGCCCGGGAATTCGCGGCCCGGGAAGGAATCGACCTGTCCCGCTCCCATGCCTACGGCAACCACCAGTCGGACATTCCCCTGCTTTCCCTGGTGGGCCACGCCTATGCTGTGGAGCCCACGGGCCCCTTGAGGAAGATGGCGAACCACAGGGGATGGCCCATCCTGGGATTCGACGGGAAAGAATCTCCTACGAAAGAAAAAGGCGGGATTTGAAATCCGTGGGGGAACCAGCCAACGTCGTTGAAAATGCATCGAGGATATGATAAGTTTATCATTTGTGGAAAATCGGAAAAGTCGAGGACTCACAAGCGGTTTTGTGCTTCGGAAGGAGAAGCCCCGCCATGGTCGATCAAAAGCGTGAGGGATCCAAGGTCCAGGTTTCCATCCACGAGGGTTTCTACTTCGACCGGGTGCTCAAGCTCCCCACCGTGATCCGCGAATACGAGAAGGTGGAAGCTATCCTGAACGATTTGCTGTACATGGCCTGCATCACCGTTCAGATCGAGCAGCTTTCCCGCATCGAGTACCTGTATGGAAGCAACTCCTACACCCATCTTCTCTCCACCATCACCAGCATCCTGAAAACCACCAAGGACCGGGAATTCCGGGGCCAGGACATTTTCGTGGTGGACCTCTACGACGCGGACACCTTCGTGATCTTCCTCTCCGCGCCTAGGGAGGACCGGACTCGGCTTGTCTACCATCTGGAGGACATTGCCGAACGCATCCGCCTGCGCCTGGAAAGCGAGGTGTTCAACCTCCTGTATCCCTACCTGAAGGAGTACTGCCGCCCCAACATCGGCTACGCCCTGGAAATCAAGAACCCCATGGTGAGCAACATGCGGCTCATCCGGCAGCTGGTGCGCAACGCCAAGAAGATGGGCGAGTTCATGGCCGCCAAACAGGATTACACGGCCCGCTACGCCCTCCAGAGAATCATCATCGAGCAGGACCTCCACACCGTTTTCCAGCCCATCGTGGAGCTGTCCAGCCTGGAAATCATCGGCTACGAGGCACTTTCCCGTGGTCCCAGCAACACGGTGTTCACCTCCCCCACCCTCATGTTCCTTCTTGCCGCCGAAAGCGGATTGTCCTTTGAACTGGACCGGGTGTGCCGCAGGAAGGCCCTGGAAAGGGCCAGGAACATGGAGACAAACAAAAAGATCTTCATCAACACCCTGCACATGACCATCCACGATCCCGAGTTTCGGGGCGCGTACCTGAAGGAACTCCTGGATGATCTGAAGCTCAAGCCCGAGAACGTGGTGTTTGAGATCTCGGAAAAGCTCGCCATCGACAACTACGATCTTTTCCGGGGGGCGATGAAGGACTACACTGACGTGGGGATCGTTCATGCCGGGGACGACATGGGGACAGGCTATTCGGACCTGGAACGCATCATGGAGCTGAACCCCGGATACATGAAGGTGGACATCTCCTTCATCCAGGGCATTGACAAGAGTTTCATGAAGCAGGAGATCGTCCGGGCCATGGTGAACCTTTCCCTGAACATCGGTTCCAAGGTCATCGTGGAAGGCATTGAAACCAAGGCGGAGTATGAAACCTTGAAACGCATGGGGGTTCCCTACGGCCAGGGATTCCTTTTCGCCAAGCCCAGCCGCACCCTGGGGCCCATCCGCACCTCCTTCTGATCCCGCCCCCCGCCCTGGCCACTCGCCTCCCGTGCCTGTGAGCCGTGGCGCCCCCCCCTGGCAGATGCCATTAGGGAATGATGCCGAAATGGCAGATAGGTGGCGGGGTGCCGGCGATCAGGGGAACTCCAGGATCACCTTTCCCGCACCAGGACGCACAGCCCTTTCAAATGCCGCAGCATGGCAGGAAAAGGGGGTCACGGCCTCAATGAACGGGCGGGTGTCCATTCCTGTCTCCGCGAGGAAACCGAGAGCCCGTCCCATATCCCCGCACCGGGAGCCCACCAGCCGGACCTCGTTCACCACCAGCCGGGCCAGATCCGTGGAAACCGGATGGCGGGTGGTGGTCTTCATGACGATAATCCCCAGGGGCCTGACGATTTCCAGGGCCTGCGCCAGTCCCAGGGGAGAGCCTGTGGCCTCCACCACCACGTCGAATTTCCGTCCTCCGCGCCCAGCGGCGGAAAGGCATTCGGAAGAGGCCATGGCCGAAAGCCCCAGGGACGCGGCCAGAGCGATCCGCTCCTCGTGCTTGCCCAGCAAGGTGAGATCCGGAGCGAACCGGGAAAGGGCCCAGGCCGCCAGCATGCCCAGCTTGCCATCCCCCAGGACCGCCACCGAGGTCCCGGGCCCCAGGGGCGCCTGCTCCGTGATGTGAAGAACCGCCGCCAGGGGTTCGGCGAAAACAGCGGCCAGGTCGCCCAGGCCATCGGGCACCCAGTGAAGATTGTCCACCGGAGCCACCAGGTATTCGGCAAACGCTCCGCTCCAGTCCACGATGCCCAGGACCTGGCGGTCCGGGCAGTGCCCCGGTACCCCGGAGGCGCAAAAAGGGCAGTCCCCTGCCCCGCACCCTTGATTGATGGCCACCACGGCTCGTTTGCCCAGGAGATCCGGGCGGGCGTCGCAACGGATCACCTCCCCCACCACCTCGTGTCCGGCGATACCTGAAAACCCGTAATAGCCGGAAAGCAATTCCAGGTCCGTGTTGCAGACCCCCACCATCCGGACCCGCACCAGGGCCGCACCCTCGCCGGGAACCGGATCGGGCGCCTCCGCTTCCCGGATCTTCCCTTCCTCAAAAATCAAAACGCGCAATTAAGGTCTCCTGGAACCGTGGGACATGAAGCGCCGCCGGGGCAGCCCCCGGTCTGGCAAAAAACAAGGATTTCTGCTATCCGTCAGGCTGAATACGGAAACATTTTATCAGCATCCCAACCCCGAGCAAAGGATCAACCCATGCGTCCCATCATTCAAAAAAACGGCCAGCCGGAATACGGCGTCCTGGACGAACCCATCCGCTTCAACCACGAGGATTTCATTCTCCGGAATTTCTTCGGAAAACCCGTGGGTGGAATCCGTAAAAAACTGGCCTATCACGCCTTCAATTTCCTGGGGGTCCTGTCCCAGGAGCACATCGCGGGAGTTGCCGTTGTGAACCTGGGATACATGCATGCCCTGTTCGCCTACGTGTATTCCTTTTCCCAGGGCATGCTTTTTTCCTGGGAAACCAAGGGGCCGGGCCTGGGCCGCCTCCTCTTCCCCGCGAACCCGGACGAGTATGAGATCCTCTGGGAAAAAGGGAAGAACCGGGTGCACATCGAAAAGTCCCACGCCTCGGGCCGCCTGGAGGCGGACATCCGCCTGGGGGGGCGGTTCGCCCTCCGGCTGTCGGCACCCTACTCCCTGGCCGGAAACCAGCCCTTGAGGGTCCTGAACCCCTCGGAACCCTTCCGGTGGACCTTCACGGAAAAAGGAATGCCCATCCTGCCCCAGGAGCTTTCCATGACCCTGGACGGCCGGACCCTGGAGGGGCCGGAAAACGCCACCATCCTCTACGACTGGTCCGGGGGATACCTCCGCCGCCAGACCAACTGGTTCTGGGCCGCCTTCTCCGGGGTCCAGGAGGGGAAGCTGCCCGTGGGCGCCAACTTCGCAGCCCTCACCAATGAAACCTATTTTTCGGAAAACGCCTTCTGGGTCAACAACCGCCGCACCCGGGTCCCCCGGGTAATATTCACCTTTGACTACGACGACCCTTTCCGCCCCTGGACCGTCCGGGACGAAGAAGGCCTGGTGGATCTCACTTTCCATCCGGCCGGGGAACGCTCGGAAAAGATCAACGCCCTGGTGATCAAGACCTACTTCCGCCAGTTCTTCGGGCACTTCGAGGGCGTTCTGCGCCCCCCCGAGGCCGATCCCGTGGAAATATCCGGAGTCCGGGGGTTCACGGAGTTCCACCGGGCTCTCTGGTAAGATATCGGGTCAACAGCAGGAAACCCCTCCCCTGCCCTTCAGCCAGGTCTGGATGATGTAGGCCGCGCACCCCACGCCAGGGGTCAGGCTGATGGCCCCGGCCGGGCAGTTTTTGGCGCAGGCCCCGCATTCCATGCAGGCGTCGTGGTCAACCGCCGTGGCCTTGCCCTTCTCCACCTTCAGGACGCCGTGGGGGCAGACCTCCAGGCAATCGCCGCAGCCCACGCATTTTTCTTCATCCACCCGCAGGCTGGCCACACCGGAAAGATAGCGAAAATCCTTCATGTTCCTCCTTGCTCACCAGGGCTTGTCCCGAAACGGGTAAACCTCTCCCGCTTTTGCAGCCCATCCCAGCAGAAAAAATTTTGGGGATGGGCGCCAATCATTTCGTCAAACAAACCCGCCCGCGATCCAGGCCACAGCCCCCCCCAACACAGCCAGGGTCTGAAAAGGAATGGCCCGGCGCATCTCCTTTTCCACCCCTGAACCCGAGGTGAAGGGCGTGGCACCCGTGAAATTCATGGCCAGGTAGGAAGAAAAGGCGGCCATCAAAAGCACCAGGGCCCATCCGGCCATCCAGCCACCGGACACATATAGGGCATAAGTCGCCCCCATTACAGCCCCCACGACAGCCCCTTTGGCGGAAAAGGCCGTGAAGGGAAGCCTGGGCAGGGCCAGGGGGGTCACAGCCGCACCCGCCAGGATTGCCAATAAGATTCCTGTGGCAAAAACCCATCCCCGATGCCAGGCGGCGGCCAGGGAGTATCCCCCATGCCCGATGCCCGAAACCAGGAACCCGGCCAGGATCACCAGGGCCACGGGCTTGAGAACCATGGAAATTTCCACAGGGAGCAAAACAACCCGTTCTCCCAGGGTGAAGCTCACCTGGCGCATGGCCGGGTCCGCCTTGTTGCCCTGGTCCAGATACCTGGGCAGATCCCCGGCCCGGATGGGGCCCCACTGCACCGTGAAACCGGTGGCGCGCCTCACCTTCCGGGCCGCCACCCCCGGAGCGGAAAGCTGGGGCAGGATTAGGGTCCGGTGGGACACGGCCAAATCCAGCCGGGTCCTGACCACCTGGCGGGTCACCTCGTCTGCGGAAAAGGACCCCTTCCCCGCCGCGCACCACACGTTGATTCCCCGGGTGTCCACCACCAGGAGCCAGGCGCTGCGGCCTTCCATGGAGCTCCGAACGGCGTCGAAAGAAAGCTTGTAGTTGGCCGTGACCAGGACCGGCGATTCAGGCCCGGGGAGCCCCAGGGTGTAGAGTCCCGGAGCCACCTTGTGGGAGTTCCGGGCGATCCCCAGGCGGGCCCCGGCCGCAAGAAAACGGTCCAACAGGGAGAGCCTGGTCCGGACCCTGGGGGTGTCCCCGGCCGGAGTCTGGACAAATTCCTCCACAAAGGGCCACACCAGGTACCCGGGCTTTTCATTCGCCCCGCTCCTGGGCCCGGCCGGAGGTCCGCAGCAGGCGATTTCCCCGCCATCCTCCTCCTTGGGCGCCATGGGAAAGGGGGTCTTCAGAAACTCCGGAGATGGGGCCGGATTCCTTTCAAAAAACTCCTGAGTGTCCTTCATGCCATCCTCCCTATGGGAAATTCGTGTATCGGATAATAAGACATCCCGGGACCATTGGCCAGAATCGGGGAAAATCCCCCCCCGGCAAGTGCCCAGACTTCACCGTGGCCGGTCCGGGGAAAAGCCCGGGCATCCTGGCGGGAAGCCACTCGTCCCAAGCATTTTCGCTTGACAAGGCGGGGGCCGCAAACTATATACGGTGCGGCGTTTGCGGGTAACCGCCTGAAATCATTTACCTGCAAAACGGCTTTCCGCCGAGGTAGCTCAGTCGGTAGAGCAGGGGACTGAAAATCCCCGTGTCGGCAGTTCAACTCTGTCCCTCGGCACCAAGAAAATCAAGGGGTTATGGCCATCAAGCCATAACCCCTTTTTGTTTCATCTACATTTTGTCCCCACCCTGTCCCCACTTTTTGGCGCACGGGGCAAAAAAAAGACCCCGGCAAGCCGAAGCTCCCGGGGTCCGTGGTCGCCCGCTTTTGGACTATTTCTCATGTCGGAACGGTCTACTCACCTGTGCGCGGCAGAAATCCATGAGTACCATTGCGTTCGAAATTTGCCTGTGATAAGCATTGAAATCGAAGATATTTAAACGAACCCGCGCGTGGCCATGGGCGCGGAATGTGGCATAATCTTGATGAATTTTGGGGATGGGGAGAGGCACAAGATATAGCGGGCTATAGGGGCCAGTTTAGGGGCGAATCATCATTCGCCCTGCGATCGGCAGGCCCGGGCCATGACTCCCCCCTTTCCTAAAAAAAAGGGGGGGGGATTGGGTGGAAGCGCCAAGGCGTTTCAATCGCCGCCCTGCCTTTCCAACCCGTATCAAGAACCTATTGTGCTTCGCACCCAGGCTTCAGCCATCGGGGCTGTCAGCGGCACCCGGCCTTGCCGGTGTGGTACGGAGTGAAAAACATAGGGGAGGGCTCCTGTCTCGCGGGGTTCTCCCCTTCCCTTTTTTGATACAAACGGGATTCTCTAATACTCCAGTCCCATTCTTGGCCCTCCGCTCCGATTGTTCTTGCTTTCCGTTGCCCACGGGCGCAAATGAGTGCTGGCATATTTTTTTAAACAATGAAGTCACGGTTTTTCCCTCCAGGTAAACGATTCTGTGGAGGTTTGCCCTCCAGGCGGCGATGAGCCCCACCCCAGGTTCCATGGCTTTTTTCAACCGGCCCCCTTTCCTTGGCAGCAAGACGCTCAGGTGCTGACCATTCCGGCTTGCTCCAATAAAAGATGTCCGAACTGTACTATATCTGCCTGACGCCTTTTGAAAAGGCTGCCTGCGAGGGATGCCCCGTATCGATGGGGCCTTCCCTGGGCAAGGCAGGGGATTTGCGCTCTATTGATCCCTCCATGAAGGCCGTCACTCTGACGGGGTGGAGGGATTTTTTTCCTCGTGTCACCGGCCCATAACCTGTCTCTGAAAAAAAGTTGAGGAACCTTATGAAACGCCTTTTTCTATTTTCGGCCTTCTCTCTCTTGGCTTTCTGCCTCCTTTCCCCCCCGGCCCTCCTTGCCGCGCCCGGGGACCTCACCGTGCTTCACAGCTTCGGGGGCCCGGACGGTCAACATGGCCTTTCCCAGAAGGTGGTCGTGGATGGCGCCAGGATCTATGGAATGACCTTTTATGGCGGATCCTGGAACATAGGTGTGGTGTACTCCATGAACCTGGACGGCTCCGGCTACCAGGTGCTCCACGAATTCGCCGGAGGCGCGGGCGACGGAGGCGAGCCCCGCGGTTCCCTCACGCTTTCGGACTCCACTCTTTACGGCGTGACCTACGTTGGAGGCTCCACTGGTCAAGGCACGATCTTCTCCATCGCCACGGACGGCACCGGCTTCGCGGTGCTCCATGAATTCGCCGGAGGCGCGGGCGACGGAGAGTATCCCAATGGTTCCCTAACGCTTTCGGGTTCCACTCTTTACGGCACGACCGTCCAGGGCGGCGCCTTGGATTATGGCACGATCTTCTCCATCGCCACGGACGGCACCGGCTTCGCCGTGCTCCACAGCTTCGCCGGGGGCGTGAGCGACGGACTCGCTGCCTGGGGTACCCTCCCGCTTTCGGGCTCCACTCTTTACGGCATGACCGCATATGGTGGCATCTTTAATAAAGGCACGATCTTCTCCATAGGCACGGACGGCACCGGCTTCGCGTTGCTCCACAGCTTCGCCGGAGGCGTGGCCGACGGAAGAGAGCCCATCAGTTCCCTCACGCTTTCGGGCTCCTCTCTTTACGGCATGACCGCGTGGGGCGGCGCCTCGAATCTCGGAACGCTCTTTTCCATCGCCACGGACGGCTCCGGGTACGCGGTGCTCCACAACTTCGCCGGAGGCGCGGGTGACGGAAAACAGCCCGGTGGTTCCCTAACGCTTTCGGGCTCCACTCTTTTCGGCATGACCATCTATGGCGGCGCCTCGGATTTCGGAACGCTCTTTTCCATCGCCACGGACGGCGCCGGGTACGCGGTGCTCCACAACTTCGCCGGAGGAGCGGGCGACGGAAAGACTCCCAACCAAGAGAGCCCCACGATTTCCGGCTCCTTGCTCTATGGCCAGACAGTATACGGAGGCAGCGATGATCTGGGCGTGGTTTTTTCCTATGACCTGTCGGAGGCCAGCCCCCCCGTCACCTGGGACTTCGAGGACGGCACCACGGGAGACTGGGGTATCTCGTCCCACCCCAACCTCACGGTGTTGCGAAACGTAGCGGACCAGGACCGGGGCGGCAACGTCATTGAGCTTCGGGCCAACACCATGGACACCTGGTTCTCCATGGCCGGCCCCGGCGGCGCGGACCTTGGGGAGACCAACACGGTCCTCGAGTGGAGCATGAAGTCCGTGGGCTTCTTCTACGTGTACGTGGACGTGGACACCACCGGCGGCCCCATGACCCTCTACTACACCCCGGCGGAGACAACCCCCGTGCTCCAGGGCTCCTACGCCCGCCTGGGCCTGGCCTACGCCACCATCTACGGCCAGTGGTCCACCTATGTCCGGGACCTGGACGCGGACCTGGCCGCCGCTGGCTCGTTGGAAACCATCACCGCCGTGAACGGCTTCCACTTCCGAGGCACCAACCTGCGGGTGGACGACATCTCGCTCCTGGCCGCCATCCCCGCGGACTTCGACTCGGACGCCGACGGCCTCATGGATGTGGAGGAGCGGGACACCTACGGCACCGGACTCTACGACGCGGACAGCGACGACGACGGGCTGAACGACGGGCCCGAGGTCACTGCCTGGGGACTGTTGGGGCAGAGCTGGGACGACAACGCAGACGGCACCGGGGCCTTGAACCTCCTGGACACGGACGCCGATGACGACGGTTTCGACGACGGCACGGAAGTGGCGGCCGGCTCCGACCCGGGGGACGCCAGCTCCATCCCGCCGGTTTCCTATGACTGGAATGACGGCGGCATAAGCGGCTGGTCCGTGGTGTCGGGCCTGGGGCTGGTCCGGAACGTGGCGCGCGACGAAGGCCGGGCCATCGAGCTGAGGGGCACCACGTCCACCACGTTCAGCCTGAAAAACGCCGACGGCACCCTCTGGCACGACAACGTGCACGACACGCTCAACTGGGACATGAAGGCTTCCGCCATGTTCTACCTGATGGTGGACGTCCAGACGGACCAGGGCCACCGGTACCTCTACTACACGCCGTCGGACACGGACCTGGGCAAGTCGGGCGAGTACATCCGC
>Ga0180009_10003166_pt1 | contig 18899 bp, 13 predicted proteins | sample OS_PC_MetaG_FD_123537 | JGI IMG/M metagenome (GOLD analysis project Ga0180009, IMG submission 123537) | Groundwater microbial communities from the Aspo Hard Rock Laboratory (HRL) deep subsurface site, Sweden - OS_PC_MetaG | ecosystem: Environmental > Aquatic > Deep subsurface > Groundwater...
GCACCGACACAGCAGATACGGCTGCAGTATTCGCGTCCCTTTTTTTCCCCTTCCTGCTTTTCCCGGGACCCCACACACTGGATCATGACAATGGTCTGGGCCTCACTCACATCAATTTCTCCTGTGTCAAGCCCGTTTTTAAGTTCTGCCTGGGTCAGGATTTTATCTGAGTTGCCATATTCGTATTCTTTTGTTTTACCCTCATGTCCGCCGGTGGCAATAATGACAGCACCATGGCGTAGGTATATGTTTTCCTGATTTTCCAAATCCTTGATCTTTGTTTCAAAGGCACCAAGGGAGCCCTGTGTGTCTATGACCTCACACTTCTTGTGAAGGGTAATGTTTTTATGTTCAAGGATTTTAATGATAAGGTCTTTTGCCATTGAAACAGGCTCAAGACCGTCAATGGTATGGTTGATATGGTTTCCGGCGTAACCCCCAAGTTTGTCTGACTTTTCAACCAGGTGAACATCCACCCCTCTTTTGGCAAGACTAAAAGACGCGTTCATGCCTGCGATTCCGCCACCCACAACAAGGGCGGTCTGGTTGATGGGAAGAATTTCAACATGGAGTGCAGGTTTCAGCTTGAGATTTTCAATAACAGCCCTGATGTCACTATACGCCTCACGGGTGAGATCCTTTTTTTCTGATTCAAAAAATCCCTTATGAACAATGGAAGACAGATCGATAATTTCAAACAATGCGGCAGAAAAGCCGGCCTTTTTTGCAAGATTTTTTAAGGATTTCCGGTACATAAAAGGATGGCAGGCCCCGATGATAAGTCGGTTGCACTTTGATTTGCCAAGCAGTTCAAGAATAATTTTTTTGCCTTCATCACTGCAGACCATATCAATGATATGGATTTCCCCGACACTGTTCAGGTTTTTGAGTCCGTTTCCAAAGGCATTAAAATCAACACTGGCTGCCTGACTCTTTTCACTACATTTACACAGCACAACACAGACCAGCGGATCTTCCCTGTCCTTAGCCGTGGGCTCGGGAATTGCCTCTTCATCAATTGTGATCACATCAAGGCTTGATAAAAGCGTGCTGGCCTGACCGGCTGCTGCAATACCGGAACTCATGGCCTCACTTAAATCGGTGAGCCCCATGAGGGAACCGCACAGGAATACGCCCGGTTTCATCAGCTTGACCTTGTCATAGGGATCTGTGGGCAAAAGACCTTGGGAAGTTAAATCCACATGGAGCAGATCAGCAAGGTTCTTATGGGTTTCATAGGGTATCTGTCCGGTTGAAAGAACCACCATGTCATAATCAGCCACATTAAACTCCTGGGTATTAGAATCATAATACCGCATGGAAAGGCTTTTATCCGGATTGAGCATTACCCCCTGGACACGGCATCGAATCAGTTTTACCCCTTCATCCACTGCTTTTTCATAATACCGGTAAAAATCCTTGCCAAAGGTTCTCATATCCATATAGAAAATGGTGGTCTCAACATCATCACCGCCTTTTTGTTTTGCAAGCACGGCTTCCTTTAAGGCAAACATGCAGCAAATGGAGGAACAATAGTCTCTTTTCTGTCTTCTGTTCCTGGACCCCATACATTGAATCCAGGCAATTTTTTTAGCAGGTTTTCCGTCTGAGGGACGCTTGATTTGCCCGTTAAAGGTGCCGGTCCCGCTGATAATTCTTTCAAAGGCAAGCGCGCTGACCACATCCGGGGAAACTGCCCAGGATCTGGCATCTTCAAAATCTGTCAAATTATAAAGCTTGACACCGGATGCAAGAATAATGGCGTGAACCTGTTTTTCAAAGGCAACATCCTCTGCCCCAAGGTCGATGACATTTGTGGGGCAGACCTTGACACATTCACCGCACTTTGTGCAGGCATCCATGTCGATTAACAGCATCTGGGGGGTACTGTGGGGAACGGGCTTGTAAACCGCCTTTCGCCGGGTCAGTCCGTGATTGAACGCATCGGCAACTTCAATGGGGCAGACCGTTATGCATTCCCCCAATCCATTGCATTTTTCCGTATCAATGAATCTTGCTTTTGTCAGCAGCTGGATGGTATAATTTCCAGCATCCCCTTCAACCTGAGTTAATTCAGTAAAGGGCAATATGTCGATATTTTCGTGGTACAGGCCTTTGCGCATGCAGTATTGTGACGCATACTCCCGGCCAACCATGGGCAGCATCCTGCACATCCCGCAATGATCGCTTGGGAACTGGTTGTCCAGCTTGGCCAGGATACCGCCAATCTGGGGGGATGTGTCTGTGAGCAACACCTTGTATCCGATTTCAGCCAGCTCTATGGCGGCCTTGATCCCGGAAACACCGGCACCCGCAACGAGAACTGTGCCTATGGGCTTTTCTTCTGCCATAATAATCTCCTATTTTACCTGGCCTGTCACTTCAACCAACTCATCATTTTCAAAAACAGTCAACGGCTGTTTTTCATCATGGGATCGTCCTGCCTGGTAATCAAATCTGGTTTGCGTCTTCTGGGCCGCTGTCCTGAAAATCGGCATCAGATCAATGCTGTTGGGGCAGGCACTGGTGCACTGACCGCATCCCACACAGAACAGGCTCATATGGCTCATTCGGGTCAGGTGATAGAACAGGGTGTCGGTGGGCATTTTAAGTGTTCCAAAGGTGTCTGCCCATCCCATGTACTGGTCCCCGTTGTGGCGAAAGGTATCTGTTACAAAGACACATTCCTTGCAATAACACACCGGACATGCCACCCGGCAGTTATAGCAGTTAATGCAGGCGGCCAGACGGTCTTCAAGCGCATCAAAATTAGGGGTTGTTGCCCTGTATTCTGCAAATGCCGCATCACGGGCATCTTTCCGTGTTTTGACAAGCTGCTTGACGGCAGCATCACGGCCGGAAGGAATTTCTCCAGTGCTGAACCCAGCCATTTCAAGGGCCTTGTCTCCCTTGGGTGTCAGGCTTTCAATATAAACGGCATCCGATCCTGACCCAATGACACACAGCCTTAAGTCCACATTGTCTGGTACCGGGAATTCACATATTTTGCATGCAGTGGAAATATCACATCCGCTGTTGTCTGTAATCCCTGCAAGGGCTTTTTCAAGAAAGGATTCAGTGGTTTCTTCTTGGGCCTGCAACATTAAAAAATCAAGGTTTTCATATCGGCCCAGACAGTCAATGCCGATCAGCAGCACATCATCAAAATTGGCCAGCTTCAGTTTGCCCAGCTCAACCAGTGCCCTGATCTCGCAGGATCTTAAAACCATTGCCACTTTCCTGCCCGAAGGACTTGCTGTGATGGAGGAAGCAATTTTAGCGCCATTCACAGGTACCACCGGCGCAAAAGGGTCAATGGCTTCCACATGCAAAGGACTGGTAACCAGTGTCTGCATCACCCCTCTTTTAGGTTGAGCCATGGGAGCCAGCAAGGCTTGAAACACACCTTTTTCCATGAGCCTCTTGAAAAGATCAGCCAGTTCCTTGTTCAGTTCGCCTTTTTTAAAAGATAATTTTGTAAAATTTGCCATCTGTATCGTCTCCGTTTTTTCAACCGATCTTTTTTTCTTGGTCAAGGGTTTCTCTGTTAAGGGGGCTTGGGCCTAATTCCTTAAGTTTGGCAGTCATTTCACTGGCAACATCCCGAAGCATGGTTCCTTCACTTGCAGCAATCCATCGCAGCCAGAACCGTTGTTCGTCAATGCCATATTCTTTTAAGATTTCGGTCAGCATGGCAACCCGTCGCCTGGCCTTTAAATTTCCATTGATGTAATGGCAGTCTCCGGGCCAGCATCCACCGATCAGCACACCATCGGCGCCATTTAAAAACGCTTTGATCACATATTTCGGGTCCACCATGCCGCTGCACATCATCCGAATAATTTTAATATTGGACGGGTAGGACAGACGGGATGTACCGGCCAGATCTGCGGCGGTAAACGTGCACCAGTTACAAAAAAAACCCACTATTTTTGGTTCGAACTCGCTCATATACGACTCCTGTTTAATTAAGTAATAATCCGTCTATTTCTGCAAAAATCTGCTGGTCTGTAAAATGCTTCACTTTTGCAGCACCACTGGGACAATGTCCGGCACAGCTGCCACACCCCTTGCATACGGCAGAATTGACCACTGAAACAGTGTTGAATTCATCAAATTCAATGGCAGTATAGGGACAAAGCCCGATACATACCTGGCAGCCCACGCAGATATCAGGGTCAATAAAGGATATCATCGGCGGAACTTCAACTTCTCCCTTTGCACTCAAGGCCAGGCATTCTGCAGCTGCCCCCTTTGCCTGGGCTACGGTATCGGGAATATCCTTGGGGCCCTGGCAGGCACCGGCAAGGAAGACACCACTTGAAGGGGTAGATACCGGGGCAAGCTTAGGATGTTCTTCCTGGAAAAATCCGTCGGCCCCGATACCGATTCCAAATTTACGCATGACATCGCTGGCATTGGATCGGGGTTCCATGGCCGTGCACAGGATGGCCATGTCCACTTCAATCTCAACCATTCTGCCGGAAAGTGTGTCTTCAGCCAGAACCGTGAGCATGCCGCTTTCATCTTCAGTAATGGAACCCACTTTTCCCCGGATCATGCGAACGCCTTCAGACTGGACTTTTTTATAGAATTCTTCATATCCTTTTCCAAAACAGCGCATATCAATATAAAAATTGTAAACCATGGTATCATGTCCGCATTTGTCTTTGAGAAGGTGGGCATATTTTAATGCATACATGCAGCAGGTTCTTGAACAATACTCATGATAATTGATATCACGGCTGCCGATACAATGGAGAATGGCCACACTTTTTGGTGGATCGGTAAACCGCATGCGATTATTCATATCGCGTTTCAAAAGTTTTCCCAGGGTGGGGCCCGTTGCATTTGACAACCGTTCAAATTCAAGGTTGGTAAATACATTGGCATATCTGCCATACCCATATTGGGTCATGGGGGTTGGATCAAGGGGATCAAATCCCGTGGCAATGATGATGGAACCGACATCAATGACTTCTCTTTCATCTTTTATATCATGGTCAATGGCCTTGGCCTTGCATTCATCCACACAAAGTTTGCACTCGCAGCAGCCACCGCAGTTAAGACATTTTTCTGCATCACTTTGGGCGGCAGGTTCAAAAAGTCCCAGGTCCACTTCTTCAAAAGAGTTCTTCCTTGCTGCGGGTTCAACAAAGGCAGACCTGGCTCTGGCCACGAGAGGCACATCTTCCGGGATGGGCACAAAATTATTTTCCACAGGGACGGCGTCTTTTTCCTGCTGTTTTCTTTCCTCGTCAAACATGTCCATTTCATTATTCAGATATCGTTCAATGGCTTTGACAACCCTGTGACCGCCGGCAATGGCCTCAACCACAGTGGCAGGCCCTGTTACAGCGTCCCCTGCGGCAAACACGCCTGGAACGGACGTCTGCTGTGTATCAGGGTCAACCAGGAAGGTCCCCCATGCCGTCAAATCAAAAGGGGTATCCTTTAAAACAGGAGTTGTCTCAACGCTCTGACCAATGGCTGGAATGACCATGTCGCAGTCAATGACATATTCACTTCCCTCGACCGGAACAGGCCGCCGTCTGCCGCTGTTGTCGGCAGGGCCGAGTTTATTTTTAATGCATTCAATGCCGGTGATGCGGCCATTTTCCACAATGATTCTTTTAGGTCCCGAAAGATTGACAAACTCAATGCCCTCTTCCCTGGCACCTTCAATCTCTTCAGGGTCGGCCGGCATTTCGTTTTGGGTTCTTCTATAAACAATGGACACGGTTTTTGCTCCGGATCTCATGGCAACCCTGGCAGCATCCATGGCAACGTTTCCACCGCCGATGATCACCACCCGTTTTTTGGCCGATCCAGCCCTTTCAAGATTTTCTTTGCGCAGAAAAGGCACGGCATCCACTACCCCTTCGGCATCTTCATTTTCTATATTCATTTTAACCGGCACATGGGCGCCAATCCCAAGGAATATGGCCTCAAACTTCTGCTCTTTAAGGCTTGCCAGGGTAAAATCACGGCCCAGGGCCATGCTGGTGTTCAGTTCAATCCCAATGGAAAGAATATGATCAATTTCCTGATCCAGGATGGCAGGCGGCAGCCGGTAGTCCGGGATACCGGTTCTCAACATGCCGCCGGGTTTTTCCATGGATTCAAAAATGGTGATCTTGAAGCCCTTGCGCCTCAGATAATAAGCCACGGTAAGCCCCACAGGGCCGGACCCGATCACGGCAACCTTTTTGTCTATCTCTTCAATCGCTGGTATGGGAACATCCTCAAGCCTTGCATGATCTGCAGCAAATCTTTTTAAATCCCTGATGGAAACGGCAGAGTCCACCATTGCCCTTCTGCAGTCTGTTTCACAGGGATGGGGGCATACCCGTCCTAAGACTCCGGGCAAGGGCAGACGTTCCATGATGATATTCAGGGCCTGCTGGTAATTCCCGATTTTAACCATCTGCACATAGCCCTGTACATTGGTTCCGGCAGGACAGGCGGTCCTGCAGGGGGCGGTTGTCCGTTTATCAATCACATACCGGACCGGTACAGCCTGGGGAAAAGAAAGATATATGGCTTTTCTCAATTTGGTGTTCACATCCCACTCATTGGGAAAATCAACCGGGCAGACCTTTGCACAGTCGCCGCATCCCGTACAATTGGATTTGATGTATCTGGCTTTATTATTCAGCGTGACCTTGAAATTGCCCACAAACCCGCTGACATTTTCAACTTCGCAATAACTTCTCAATTCAACATTTTTATCCTGGCCCACTGCCACCATTTTGGGTGTGCCGATACAGGCCGTGCAGTCAAGGGTAGGAAAGGCCTTGTCATATTGAAGCATATGCCCCCCCACGGTGGGCTCTTTTTCAACAAGATATGCCTTAAACCCAGCACTTGCGATATCAATGGCAGCCTGCATTCCCGCAATGCCCCCTCCCACCACCAGAGAGTTTGAATTGACCGAGAACTGGCTGGGGATGAGTGAATCCTGAAAAGAGACTCTTTTCAGGCCGGCCCTTACGATGATTCTTGCTTTCTCCGTGGCCTCATCTTCATTTTCCGTTACCCATGATCCGTGTTCCCTGACGCAGACCATATGAAAGGCGTGATATGGGTTCAGCCCTCCCCGAGCACAGGCGGCCCTGAATGTTTTCTCATGCATTCTTGGCGAACAGGACGCCACCACAACCCGGGTGAGGCCTTGTTCCTTGATATCGCTTTCAATGAGTTCCTGACCGGGATCGGAACACATAAACAGATAATCCCGCGAAACAACCACCCCCGGGAAGGTAGATGCATAGGCAGCAACTTCCGCCACCCGGACCCGGTAGGCGATATTAATACCGCAGTGGCAGATATAAAATCCAATTCGTTCAGACATGACAGTCCTCCTGCTCAAGGCTTAGAATATTGGTATGAGTTTTTCCAGAATGATCGAAAAATTCAACAGATGTTAACAGCAGTTCAGAAATATCCTGAACTTTAATTTTATTTTTGACGTCCAGTTCTTCTATGGCCATATTCAGCATCCTCATGCAATAGGGACAGGCGGTTGCAATAATATCGGCATGGGTTTTCAAAGCCTGGCGCACGCGCACGACCCCAAATTGCTGACCCTGCGGGTAGGTTTTCCAGGGACCGCCGCCGCCGCCACCGCAGCACAGACTTCGTTCCCTGTTATTCTCCATTTCAACCAGTTTAAGCTTTGGGATATTTTCAAGCACTCGTCTGGGCGCATCAAAAATTTTGTTGTGCCGTCCCAGGTAACAGGGATCATGATAGGTCACGGTCCGGTCAACAGGGCTCACCAATTTTAGCTGTCCTTTTGCGATGAGTTGGTCAACAAGTTCAATATAATGCACTGTATCTACAACATTTTTCAATTCTTTATAGTATTTTTTAAAGGTATTCATGCAGTGGGGAGAAAATGTCAGTATTTTTTTAACCCCTGACTGAATAAACAGATCTGTATTTTTTCTTTCAAGACTTGAGAATGTTTTCTTTTCCCCTATTGCAGCGGCTGGATCACCACAGCAGCTTTCTTTATCCCCTATTGTGCCGAAGGATACCCGGGCATGGGTAAGCAATTTTGCCAGGGCAGGTCCGGCTTTTTCACAGCCTTTTGAAGTGCTGGTATCATAGGCCGTTGCGCAGCAGGTGAACAGGCACCACTCCTTGTCAGGGGTAAAGAAGGGCAGATCCAGATCCTTTGCCCAGGCAAGACGGTCCTGTGGTTTGCCGCCCCAGGGATTTTGATTTTTGTTAAGGCTTTTAACCGGGGTTGTAAACATTTCAGGAAGTTTTTTGGCCGTCACATTCTGTTGACGCACGGATTTTACAAGATCAATGATATCGATGCCCCTTGGGCAATACTCAACACATGATCCACAAGTGGCGCAATTCCAGGCCGCTGTATCAACGGTAACCTGGGTGCAGGTTTCAAGACTGATGTTCCTCAGTATCTGGCGGGGACTGAAATAGGCAATCCCACTCCATGGGCAGACACCGGAACAGGTGCCGCACTGCATGCAGCCCATAAAGTTATCCCCCACATCCTTTGTCACGGTCGCAAAGTCAACCTGAGATTCTTTAACGATTTTTTCCTTTAACGTGGTCAGAAAAATGGCAAGGGGTCTGTAAAACAGATGGGACAGCTTTCCAAAGGGAAGCATGATGCTGAGCATGCCCACAACGATACCCACATGGATGGAATATATGGTGTAAGTGGCAACGGGCCATCCTGCAAGACGGAAGATATGGACCAGAATTCCGGTAAATGCACTGACAAATAATAAAATCAGAAAAAAGACATCTGTAAAATCAGAATACCGGTGAAGTTTTTCTTCTTTCAGGTACCACCTGCTGTACAACATATTTCCCGACATCAGCATGAGTGCAATGGTGGCATAGTATCCGAAAATCCGCGTGGGATGCCAGAAAGGATGGACAATATCAGTTTGAAAAACGTCAAGGAAACCGATGATAAAAATTTCCATCACAATGTAACCGGAAAACAGGAAAAAATGCCGCATCCATCTGCTGCTGGGACCGGTCCCACATTTGCGCCACCGTTTCTGGGTCAGATAGTGAAGCAAAAAGACCGGTGCCTGGGTTATATAGGTTGTAATGGGAATTTTTGTACCCTGCATGATACCAAGATACATTCGAAATCCGTTGGAAATAAGCAAAGCGCCTAGTATGACAAACATGATCTGATCACCGATATGCACCCAGTGGGGAGGGGCAAATGAATTCAAGGCAACCCGGTCGGTAATCACTGGCCCGTGTCCAAATAGAAAAAGCAGAACAATTCCCAGGGTTACCCCAAAAAAAGCTGCCACCTGCCATTTGGGTGATGAATAAAAAAGTCTGGCAAGGCCGGTCCAGTCAAATTGTGTCGTCAGCCAGCGCCGGGTAGCCATCATGGTTTCAGCAGGCTCAGCACCCCTGGGACAGTCTGTATTGCAGTCGCCGCAGTAATAGCAGAGCCATGGTTCGGGTGATTCAAGCAATTTGTCTTTCAATCCCAGCTGAAGATAACGGTATATCCGTCGTGGAAACGTATTGGTGCCGCTTGATAACGGGCAGGCGGCAGCACAATTCCCGCACTGCATGCACAGATTCATATCCTTGGCACCCAGTTTTTCTACTTCCCGGAATAAATTTTGATCAATGGTATTATTGGCCATGGCAATTCTCCGTATGCTGCACAAAATAACGGCCATCCTGATATCTGTTACAATAATTTTTATTCATTCGATTCCCCAGACGGAAACAATTTAGACAACTTGATGATTTCCAGTTCTTTAATAATTGTTTCCAAAGCATCTATGTTAAGCGGTTTTTCAATGAATTTATAAATTCCGGCCTTGGCAATTCCCACCGCCATCTCATCATTTGTAAGGGTGGCCATCAGAACTCTCGGAACCCCTGGTTTTTCTATGGCAACCTGGTTGAGAAACACCAGTCCATCCATGTCCGGCAGAAAATAATCCGAGACAACAACGTCAATATCCTGGTACTTCAGTGCGTTAAGACCCTCAGATGCGGATTTGAATATCAATACCCGCAAGGGGCTCTTGCTAAAGAAAGTGCTTAAGGATTCTCTGACATACTTGTCATTATCAATGATCATGATCTGTGAATGGTAAGGCCGGTCTTTTCCCATAAGTCCCTTGTCCGGATTAAAGTTTTAATTGCAGATGATTAGAGCATGAAGCATGCCAGCGTTCTGTTTTGATGTGTTTTTTGTTTAAATACAGGAAGTTACAAAATATGTAGGGCTACAGATTTTGATAATACATTAAAATCTTCTAAAAAAAATTTAGAAGATTTGAGAAATTTAGAAATATTTAGACTAAAGGGTTAAAAAATATCAGAAAGGGTACGATGGGTGTTATATCGGCTTGTTCAGCTTTTTAAATTTGTATCGAAAGGTATGATGATTCATTTTCAACAGACGGGCTGCACGGCTTTCATTCCCGTTGCTGAGCCTTAAGGCATGCGCCATGTATTTTTTTTCCAGGGTTTGGAGCAATCTTGCAAGATGAATCCCCTGTTCCGGTATGGTGACATCCATGTCTTTTGTCCCACCTGGTTCCAATGATTTTACAGGATCAGGTTTGGAATGAAGTCCAAGATCGTCTTCAATGATCATGTCGTTTTGTGCAATGAGACAGGCTCTTTCAATTATATTTTTCAGCTCCCTGACATTTCCGGTAAACCTATGCGACAGCAGCAGATTTTGAGCTTCAATGGAAAGATCTTTCAGGTTTTTTTTAAATTTGATGTTAAACTGATATAAAAAATGCTTTGCCAGCGGCAGGATATCATCGCTTCTTTCATTTAACGAAGGAATTTTGGCTTTGACAACACACAGCCTGAAAAACAGGTCTTTTCTGAAAAGGTCCCGGTCAATCAATTCCTCCAGGTTTTTATTGGTTGCAGACACCACCCTTGTGGTGACCTTATATTTCCGGGTGCTGCCAACCTTATAAAACTCTCCGCTTTCAAGAAACCTTAGCAATTTTGCCTGACCCGCAGGGCTTAAATCAGCCACTTCATCAAGGAAAAGAGTTCCGTTATCGGCTTCTTCAATAAATCCTTTTTTCCCTTGTTTTCTGGCACCTGAAAAAGCACCTTCTTCATATCCGAACAATTCACTCTCGATTAATTCATCTGGAAAGGCAGAACAGTTAACCGCGATAAAAGGTCCTTGAAACACAGGGCTTCTGACATGGATGGCTTTAGCGATCAGTTCTTTTCCAGTCCCTGTTTCTCCCATTATCATGATGGGGGTATCCGGACTTTTGGCAACCATATTGATAAAATCCATTACATCTTCAATATTTTTGCTCTCACCGATAAAACAGGGCTCATTGTCTTTGAGGAATTTTTCCTGGAGAAGCTTGACCTCTTTGCGCAGAGAAATGGAGGAAACGGCCTTTTTAATGGTCAATTCAAGAATATCAGGGTTCAGGGGCTTGAGAATAAAATCAAAGGCTCCTGTTTTCATGGATTGAATCACCATGTTGATATCTTCAAATGCAGTGATCATGATAACCGGAAGATCAGGAATCCTTTTTTTTACAATAATCAGAGCGTCGATGCCGCTCATGGCCGGCAGACCGATATCCATCAGCACCAGATCCGGCTTTTGATTTTCAAAAGCCGTCAAAAAGGATTCTGCATCCCCAAAACATGCAATGTCATATTCGTCTGACAGGAACAGCGTGAGGCTGTCCCGAATGGTTTCCTCATCATCAACAATGCAGATAGAGTATCTTACCATGACTTTTTTTCATTCTTTTTTAAGGGAAGTTCAATGATAAAGTGGGCGCCTTTTTTTGTACCGGAATTAAATCTTAATGAACCGCCGTGGTCAGTTATGATTCTGTGGCAGATGCTGAGGCCGATGCCGGAACTATTTGTTTTTGTCGTATAAAACGGATCAAATATTTTTGACTGGCTTGACATGGGGATACCAGGACCGGAATCCTTTATTGATATGGCAATAAAGCCCTTTTCCTTATAGGTGGCAAGCTCTATCACCTTTTCGCCGTCATACCCTTTCATGGCCTCAGCTGCATTGGTAATAAGATTCAAAACCACCTGCTCAATGAGATGGGGCTCGTTCCAGCATTCCGGAATCGTCGGGTCCAGGGTCTTTATGAATTTAATCCCATTCTTTCTTAATGTGACAGACGTCAGTTTGGTTACCTCATCAATATTTTCATTAATATTGGTCATGAAAAACTGGGGGCTGCCGGGCTTTGAAAAATCCATGACCCTTTTAATGATGGATTCTATCTTACTGGAGGCAAGTTCCACCTTTTCAATAATGGAAAGGACCGTATGAATATCCCCCATATTCTGATAAATCTTTTTAAGTGCATTTAAATAGATATAAATGCCGGATAAGGGGTTCCTGATTTCATGGGCAATTCCGGCAGTCACCCGGCCAAGGGATGTCATCTTATCCTGGATTCTTAAAAAATTTTCAACCTCTTTGGAATCGGTAATATCCATGATATTGGTAAGAACAGACTCTTTTCCCAGATACTCTATTTTCCGGGCACTGATTAATGCCCATCTTACCTGGGGTTCCTCCTTTTTCTCCCCTTCGGGATAATATCTGAAATCTGTGTCAATATGGGTTATCTGATTGCAGATTAAGTCTTTGTAAATTTTTTTTATCCGCTTTTGATCAATGGCGTAGATATTTTCAAAATCCGGCGGTTCAAACGCCTTTGTGATGAGTCGGTGGGCTTTTCTTAACCCTGGATTCCGATAAACGATTTCATCGTTCTGTATAATGGAAATACTGTTTAGCGAATTTTCAATCAGGGTTTGAAATCTTATCTTGCTTTCTTCCTGTGCTTTTTCTGCCAATTTTCTATTTTTTTCCAGATCAATCCTGTAAAGTCCAAAGGCAATATCATCTGAGATCTCTTTCACTATGCTTTTTTCCGTATTATCCAGGCTGAGTTCCTGTGGAATTGACAAAACCATAAACCCATAATTTTTCTGCTCATGGGTAAGCCTTACCGCCATGGAACCCCTGCCGGAATATTTTTTTGAAAGCATGCATTCCGGGCATTCTTTGACAGGATCTGCCACGGAAAAAACATCTTCTGATTCAAGGGTTTTTTGAATGCACCGGATAAACTGTCTTTTTTTAAGCTGGGTGCGCATTTTATCAAAATAATTGTCAAATCCTGACTGGGCGATCATCCGGACATTTTTGTCCTCATCCAGCAACCCGATCCAGGCATTGTAATAGCCTCTTTTGTCCACCAGGATATTGCAGATACCATTAATGAGTTTTTGTTTATCGTTTTGGGTGACAAGAAGCCTGCCGACATCTCTGAATGCCCTTAATACAAGGTTTAATCGCTTGATTTTTTCTATCTCATGATCATTTTCCACAAAGCCACCCCAATACAGATTTGTTGTTTTTGCTTTTTATGTAAAAGTTTTTTCAATCAATAACAAGGAAAATCATAGGGAATCTACATGAAATGATTTGACTTAAGCTATTTTTTATTCTTCCTGAAGGTTTCATTATCAATTGCCAGAAGACTTGCAATGGTAATTTTATCCAGGCAATCAAACATGGCACGGCTGGCCTCAACCCAAACCCATCGGGACAGGCACTCTCCTGCTCTGTTGCAGACACCGCAGACCTGCTTTTCCTGTTCTGCACAATCTGTAATAACCGTTGATTCCTCCAGGACTCTTACAATATGACCAATGGATATGTCTTCAGGGGATTTTGCAAGCATATGGCCGCCAAAAGGCCCTCGGTGACTGTCTATAATGCCTGCTTTCTTGAGTTTGCTGGTGATCTGTTCCAGGTATTTTAATGAAATATTCTGCCGGCTGGAAACATCGCTCAACGGGACCGGCTTGTCCCCTCCGTAAACTGCAATATCAAGAATGAGCCTTGTTCCGTATCTGCTTTTGGTTGTAAGTCGCATAGGTGTTACCTGAATCGATTACCAACCTTAATTGGTACGCCTTTTTAAAAAAGTTCAATCAAACGGTTAATTGCAAACAATCATCACCCTTGCGTATCCGCACCCGTAAGGGGTAAAGTTAATGGTTCATCCCGGCAAATTGTATTGTTTTTCACATCATCCGGCTTTTGCAGGGGAAGGCGGATACAAAAGCTGCTGCCTTTGCCCGGGGTTGAATCTACATCAACCGTTCCCCCATGGTATTGAATCACCCGGTGAGCGATAAATAGGCCCAACCCGGTTCCCTGTGATCCTTTGGATGAAAAAAATAGGGTAAACATCTTATTTTTCGTTTCCGTATCCATGCCCATGCCATTATCTGTGATGGTGAAACAAACAGTCTTCCTTGAGGTTTTTTTAACATCAAATGTTATACAATGTTTGCTTTTATCTTTGTCTATCACACATGCATCCACAGCATTCTCAAGGAAATTGACAAGGGACGCCGCCATCCAGTTTGAATCAACATCGATTTTTCCAAGGGTTTTGGGAATGGAGACGTCCAGCTTGATCCCGTAATTTTGTGCCATTGGTTTTACCGTGTCAACAACTGTCTGAGCCAGGTCGGTAATGGCCATCTCTTCATATTGAAGCTGCCTTGACTTGGCATAATATAACATCTCAAGCACCATTTTCTTGATCTTCTCTGTTATCTGCGTGATCTGACCAAATGCCTTAAAAAGCCTGTTATCATCTTTTTGAGTCAGGCCTGTTTCAAACTGGTAGATGCCGCCATCCAGGGCTGTAAGCATGCCTTTAACCCCATGTGACATTGAGGTCAGCATCAATCCAAGGGAGATGAGATGATCCTGCAGCTGACGGATCTGGGTAATGTTTGTTGACATTTCCATCACCTGGATGATCTCGCCTTTTTCATTTTTTAGGGGTGCTGTCCGGGTCAGAACATTATACTGTTTACCCAAAGTTGTGGTCACAATTTCTTCGGTGCTATGGGATTTCCCATCCCGGAAGGTTTCAACAACCGGACAGTCCGGACATTGGCTGGTCCTGTGTTTGTAGATTTCATAACAAAACCCGCCTGTCCTACTGTCAAAATGGCGCTTGAATCTTTTATTGGATGCCGTAATCCGAAGCGTTCTGTCCTGAACCGATATATAACAGGGAACTTCCTCAAACAGCTGGCGGTAAAAATTGTGTGCCCCTTGAAGCTTGGTAATTGTTTTGGCATCCTGTTTTATTTTTTGATTTAAAGCAATATTCTTTTGGGCCTGAGCCAGAAAAAGCTCGAGTGCCTTTCTGTTGATGGGCAGTTCCAGATACCCGAGGGCATTGGATTTAAAAAAATCCATGGCTGAATCAAGCCTGTCCTTTGATGTAAAAATAATTATCTGAACAAGGGGGGTTTCTTTTTTTTTGGCCAGAAGACAGGATGCCGTATTATTATGGATATACGGATCGGCAAGTATTACATCTGTTTTTTTACTGTCAAGATGTTGTTTCAATTCTTCAAAGGTACTGGCAATGGTGACGTCATGTTGCAGGCGCTCAATATATGTTTTCAGAGAGATCGAATGATCTTTATCTCCATCAATTAGTAATATTTGTTTTGACATGGTCGCTCAAAAGCACTCTCATTTTTTGAGTGTCTCTTTTACAATTTTCAACAGCTCATCCCGGTCAAACGGTTTTGAAATAGAGGCCACGGCCTTGACAACCGCACACTGGTGGCCCGAAAGTCCGCTGATGACAATAACCGGGATGTCTTTGAGTTCAGGGTCCTGTGTCAGCTGGTGGTAGAACCGGGGTCCCCATTCTCCCGGCATTTCGATATCAAGGGTAATCAAATGCGGTTTATTTTTCTTTGTCTGACTTAATCCTTGTTTTACATCTCCGGCAACATAGACCTCATACCCATTATCCTTGAACAGGGAAACAAGATACTCTCGAATATTCAAATCATCATCAATCACCAGAATCTTTTTTTTCATTACACCCTCTGATTCTTATCTGTTTTGACGTGTTAAAAGACCTGCTGTCCTGATGATGATCTGTAAAGATATTCCCCTCCGGCCTTGATTTCTTTTCTTGAATGGCTGACAAAAGGCGCTATTCCTCTTCTTCCTCTTCCACGGGTTTCAAATGATCGGGAATGATAAGCATTTTTATAATCAGCGGTTTAAGAAATGACCATCGGATACCGATTTCAAATTCTTCTTCCAGATCACGGATGGCATCCCAGCAATTATGACAGGGTGAAATCACAAGCTTTGCGCCGGTTGCAATGATCTGATCCCTTTTGACTTTAAGGCCTACATTTCTTTGTTTTCGAAAGTATCCGATACCATTAAACCCGCCCCCGCCACCGCAGCAAAAGTTATGTTCCTTGTTAGGGGACATCTCAATAAAATATCCAGGCTCGACAATATAGGAGATGATTTCTCTGGCCGTCTCTCTTAATCCATGGTTTCTGACATAGTTACACGAATCCTGCAGTGTAACCGGTTCTTTGATTCTTTTGGCAGGGTCTATTTTCAGTTTGCCGGTTCTCAAGGCTTCGGCCAGCCATTCAATATAATGAATGGATTCAACAGGGGGCCTGCCGCTTTTCCTGCCGGCCCAGTAAGGTCCTTCAACCACCGTGGCTCTATGGGCATGGCCGCATTCGGTTCCCACCATTCGTTTGGGTTTCAGCCGTTCCATGGCATCATAGACGCTTTCCACCTGCATTTTACAGGCAGCCCAGTCACCGGCAAACATGGCAAGACTGGTCAGTTCCCAGCCTTTTGACGGAACGGTCCAGCTTTCTCCTGCAATGTGGTATAAAATGGCAGCTTCTGCAAGGTCTTCTGGATAATGTTTGGCCTCCCTGGCGTTCACCGTATACATGATATCGGCACCTTCCACATCCACAGGGACGGTCAGGCCGGGGTATTCTTCTTCATATTCCTCAACCATCCATTCAAAGGTATCAATATAATCTTCGCTGGTGATGTCCATCTGGGCATTGTAAACCCTGTGCATACCGGCACCGATTTTCATTTCCCAGGGAACAAACCCCTGCTGGTATAAAAGGCCCCGCAGATACCCGAACATGATTCCGGTATCAATGCCATGGGGGCAGTATGTACCGCAGCGGTTGCAGCAGGTGCACTGGGCCCAGGCAACTTCCATGGCATGGAGCATGAAGGCATTGTCCACCTTGCCCTTTTTTCGAATGATTTCACCAAGGGTGGATTGGATCTTGTAAGCTGGAACCTGTTTGGGATCCCGGTCATTTGCCAGATACAAAAAACAGCTGTCTGCACACATGCCGCAATGGGCACAGATCTCAAGCCAGGTCCTGATTCTGGTTTTGCAGGTATTCTGGATGGTTTTCCATAAAAGATCGGAATCGATTTCCAGTTTTTTCATTTCTTCGTAATATTTTTTACCGCTCTGGTCTGCAAGAAGCGTTGTGATCCCTTCAGCAGTGTCAACGGGTTTTTTATTGCATAATGTTCCTTCTGGCATGGATGTATCTCCTTAAAAGCTGGTGTCAATCAAAATTTAACTACCAGGCCATTTTTGATCCTTTCAGACCACCTCGTTTAATTCCAAAATCCATTCCAAGCTGAGCCCTTGAGGCAAAGAACAAAAACACATGGGAAAGCTTGGTAAACGGAATGGCGAAAAGAACCAGTTCGCCTGTCAGAATATGGGCATTCAGCCAAAATGAATAATCCCCTACCTGATAACGGGCAAGCATTCCGGTAATAAAGGGGGCTATGGAGAGTAACAGGATACCCCAGTCTTTTCTGTCCGTTAAAATTCTTACTTCAGGCAGAACAAGTCTTCTCAAGATCAAAAAAAACAAGCTGATGACCGCGATCCATGTCAACCCGTCTGCAACAGGGGTGCTGATGGTAAACAGGGAAACCCCCAGTTTTTCTTTTAAAAAGACATTATGGGCAATCAGAAAAAGCGGCACAAGGACGGCTCCCAGATGAAATCCGAAAAAAGCAGCCGCCATGACGGGTTGGGCTCTCCAGCCGTAGGTGCCGTATGGGATAAGCCATTTGTAAATTGATCGAACAGCTCCCCTGAACCCCATGGCAGGATATTCCTTGTAAGCAACCCTGTCCAGCTGCCATGAAAGACCGTTAAAATACTGATAGAATCGTACAATCATTCCAATAATACAGACCCCAAGCGCTATATAAAAAATGGGCCCTGTTAATAATGTGTACATACTGCCTCCATATTCCTTATAAATTAAATTTTTTTTCTAATCATCCCGGTCCGTCAGGTACAGCCAGTAAAGCGGCATAAAGACCAGAATACCTCCCATAACAAGGTAAGTGATACCCTTGGAAAATGTCATAAAATCGTGGAGAGTAAAAAATTCCATGTAAATCTCCTTTTTTAATGCGTCTCTTTATAGTCAGGATGTTCATGTAAAATGGGCATCCGTGTTGCTATGAATTTATACACTACCACCCCTAAAGTGACGATAAACAGGGTGGTTCCGACTTCCATAAGGCTCGGGCAGTACCGATCGGCCGAAGGCAGGTGCCAGTTGAAGGCGATAAGGGAAACATTCAGGCGGTTGAGCACGATCCCAAGGACTGTCCAGATGGCGGCTATCCTGATCAGCAGGGTATTTTTTTCCCTTGACCCCACACTGTATAAAATGGCTGGGAAAAGCACAAACCCGACCAATTCAACCAGAAACCACAGGCCCCAACCCGTTGTAAGGTAATGCCAGTTGTTATCCACAGCAATGCCGATAATTTTAATGCCAACATACCCCATCATGACAAAAGAGGCAGCTTTTCCAAATCCAAGCACTACACCATCCGCTTCTGCAAGATGGGTTTCATCCATCTTGTCATGGAGCCATCTATGGGCCAGGGTCCCTTCAAAGATCACCATGGACATCCCGGCAAACATACTGGAGATGAAAAAATA
>Ga0180009_10003167_pt1 | contig 18886 bp, 15 predicted proteins | sample OS_PC_MetaG_FD_123537 | JGI IMG/M metagenome (GOLD analysis project Ga0180009, IMG submission 123537) | Groundwater microbial communities from the Aspo Hard Rock Laboratory (HRL) deep subsurface site, Sweden - OS_PC_MetaG | ecosystem: Environmental > Aquatic > Deep subsurface > Groundwater...
AGGCCCCCGAAGGTGTTGGTGGGGACCTCGCCCTCGCGCATGGTGCAGCCGTCCGCGACGTAGCTCGCGCCCTTCCCCTTCTCGACGAATCCCAGGTCCTCGAGGCTGATGACCCCGGTTATGGTGGTCTCGTCGTGGACCTCCACCAGGGCGTCCATGCCGTAGGCCTCGCACCAGGCCAGGGCGTCCTCCAGAAAGTCGTCCGAAAGGGCCCGGACGATCAATAGCACCGCGTCCGCCCCGGCGGCGGCGGCTTCCCAAAGCTGATAACCCGAGACCACGAAATCCTTGCGCAGGGCCGGGAGGGAGCAGGCCGCCCGGGCGGCCTTGAGGTCATCCAGGCTGCCGGAAAAGAACCGGGCGTCCGTGAGCACGGAAAGGGCCGTGGCGCCGCCTTCCTCGTAGGCCGCGGCCTGGCGGGCCGGGTCCAGGTCCGCGATGGCCCCGGCGGACGGCGACGCCCGCTTGATCTCCGCGATGATGTTGGCGCCGTATGGCCCCGGCGCGGCCAGGGCCCGGGCGAACCCCCGGGGCGGTTCCCGGTCCTTGGCCCGGGCCATCAACTCGGTCACCGGCACCTTGGCCTGGGCAGCCGCGACCTCATCCTTCTTGTGCTCCAGGATGGTCTGCAAAATATCGGACATGAGGTTCCCTTTTGTCTGAAGAGAAAAGAAAACGCAGATTTCGCAGATTGGGAAAAACGGATTTCGCAGAGGGTCCAATCAGAGAACTCCTTTTCCGTCCTCCATCTGCGTAATCCCGAAATCCTCTGCGCAATCTGCGGTTCCTTTTTGGTTTTTTATTTCAAACTTTTCTTCAAGGAAGCCGCGAACGCCCTTATGGCATCATCATCCGCGCCTTCCTCGATCATCCGGCAGAACGCCGAGCCCACCACCACGCCGTCCGCCTCGGCCCCCAGGACGGCCGCCTGCTCCGGGGTGGACACGCCGAAACCCACGGCCACCGGGAGATGGGTCACGGCCTTCAGGTCCCGGGTCACCCGGGCCGCGTCCGCGCTGTCCAGGCCTGACGAGCCCGTGACCCCGGTCATGGACACCAGGTACACGAAGCCGGAGGCTTTTTCCGCGATGGCCCGCATGCGTTCGGTCGGGGTGGTGGGGGCCACCAGGCGGATGAGGCAGAGCCCGTCCCCTTCCCAGGCGTCCGTGAGTTCATCCGACTCCTCGGGGGGCAGGTCCACCACCAGGGTCCCGTCCGCCCCGGCGGCCAGGGCGTCGCGGTAAAACCGCGCGCCGCCGTAAGCGAGAATGGGGTTGTAGTAGGAGAAGATCACCACGGGCAGGTCCGGGAACTCGTCCCGGATTTCCCGGCATAGCGAGAGGACCCCGGCCAGGTTCATGCCGCTGGCCAGAGCCCGCTGGCTGGCCCGCTGGATCACCGGGCCATCGGCCGTGGGGTCGGAAAAGGGCACCCCCAGTTCCAGCACATCGGCTCCGCCACGGGCCAGGGCCCGGAGGATGGAAAGGGAGCGGGCCCGGTCCGGGTCGCCAGCGGAAACAAAGGCCACCAGGGCTTTTTCGCCCCGGATGGCAAGGGTCTGGAAGGTTTTCGTGATGCGGTTCATGAGGTTTCCCCCTCCCCTTTTCCATGTTCCAGGACAATGGAAAGGTCCTTGTCCCCCCGGCCCGAGAGGTTCATGAGGATGATCTGGTCCTTGGGCCGTTTTGCCGCCTCCTTCATGGTCCAGGCCAGGGCGTGGGAGCTTTCCAGGGCCGGCAGGATGCCCTCGGTCCGGGCCAGGGTGTGGAAGGCGGCCAGGGCCTCGGAATCCGTGACCGACTCGTACCGGGCCACGCCCAGGTCCTTGAACAGGGAGTGTTCCGGCCCCACACCAGGGTAGTCCAGGCCAGCGGAAATGGAATGGGCCTCCAGGACCTGGCCGTTCTCATCCTGGAGCAGATAGGACTTGGACCCGTGGAGCACGCCCACGGAGCCTGCGGTCAGGGTGGCGGCATGCTTGCCCGTTTCAACACCCGAGCCCCCGGCCTCCACCCCCGCCATTTCCACATTGTCCGCCACAAAGGGATAGAACAGGCCCATGGCGTTGGACCCGCCCCCCACACAGGCTGCCAAAAGGTCCGGCAGCCTGCCCTCGGCCTCCAGGATCTGTTGCCGGGCCTCGTCGCCGATGACCCGCTGAAAATCCCGCACCATGACCGGATAGGGATGGGGCCCGGCCACGGAACCGATGACGTAATAGGTGTCCCGCACCGCGCCCACCCAGTACCGCAGGGCTTCGTTCATGGCGTCCTTCAGGGTGCCGGTGCCCGAGGCCACGGGAATCACGGTGGCGCCCAGAAGCTCCATGCGGGAAACGTTGGGGGCCTGGCGGCGCACATCCTCGACGCCCATGAAAACCTGACACTCCATGCCAAAGAGCGCGGCGGCCGTGGCCGTGGCCACGCCGTGCTGGCCCGCGCCGGTTTCCGCTATGACCTTGGTCTTGCCCATGAACCGGGCCAGGAGCGCCTGGCCCAGGACGTTGTTGATCTTGTGGGCCCCGGTGTGGGCCAGGTCCTCGCGTTTGAGGTAAATTTTCGCGCCGCCCATTTTTTCCGTGAGCCGCCTGGCGAAAAAGAGCGGCGTGGGCCGGCCCGCGTAATGGGTGAACAGGGAGGAAAGCTCATCCCGGAAGGCCGGGTCAGCCTGGACGCTCTCGTAAGCAGCCGAAAGCTCCAGGATCGCGGGCATGAGAGTTTCGGCCACGTACCGGCCGCCATAGGGCCCGAAGTGGCCCCGGGCGTCGGGCATGTCGTGATAATCGTCCTTGGTGATCATGAGAAAATCCCCTCACCGCCCGGGGCCCGGCACAGGGCCGCAGCGGCCAGAAATTCCCGGACCTTTGTCAGGTCCTTGATGCCGGGGGAGGCCTCCACCCCGGAGCTGACATCCACGGCCCGGGGACGGGCCTGCTCCACAGCCTTTGGCAAATTTTCCACACAGAGCCCACCAGCCAGGACCAGGGGCTTTTCTGCTCCAGCGCCCCGGGCCGTGGACCAGTCCCAGGCCAGGGCGTTGCCGCCCGGAAGCGCCCCGCCCGCGCACTCCACCAGGAACCCGGAGGCCCCGTAGCGTGCTGCCTCGGCAAAGCCCGGCTCCCGGTTGGCGAACAGGGCCTTCACCACCTTCACCCCGGCCGCCTCGATGGCCGCCACCTCTTCCGGGGGCTCGGCCCCGTGGAGCTGGACCAGATCCAGGCCGCAGAACCGGGCCAGGGAGAGGACCTTTTCCACGGGCTCGTTCACGAACACCCCCACCCTCTTCGCCCGGCCCCCCACAGCCCGGCAGATTTCCCGGGCAAGAGCCCGGTCCACGAACCGGGGGCTCTTGGGATAGAACACCAGCCCCACGGCCCGGGCCCCGGCTTCCGCGCAGGCAACAGCCTGATCCGGGTTGGTGAGGCCGCAGATTTTCACCTCCAGGGCCATGGTGGCCTCCTGTGGGAAAACAGGTTGATCAACTTTCTAATGGCCGTTGCGTCATGTCAGGCCGGAGAAAAGAAATCCCCCCTGCCCCCCTTTTTCAAAGGGGGGAACCCTCCCGCGGCTTTTCCCTTGGGGACCCGTCCCCGGGCTCCACCGGCCCGTTTGCCGTAGCCCGCGTCCCGGCCATTATGCGGCTTTCTTTTGGAGGGGGTTTGGGGGAACCCCAAGAAGCCCCCTTAACCTGCGTTGGCCCGGGTGAAGGCCGCGAGCTTTTCCAGTTTTTCCAGGGCCGCGCCGCTGGTCACGGCTTCCCGGGCCAGGGCGATCCCCTGGGCCATGTCCTTAGCCTGCCCCGCGGCCACCAGGGCGGCGGCGGCGTTCACAGCCACCACGTCCCCCCGGGCCCCGGTTTCGCCGGAAAGCACCTTCCGGGTGATGTCCGCGTTCTCCTCCGGCCCGCCTCCAGCCAGCTCAGCGGAATCGTAACGCCGCCCCACCAGGGTTTCGGGCGAAAACTCGTAGGTGCGGACCATGCCGTCAACCAACTCGGAAACCCGGGTGTTGGCGCAGACCGAAATCTCGTCCAGGCCCTCGACGCCGTGGACGACGAAGGAATGCCGGGAGCCCAGCAGCCGCAGGGCTTCGCCGAACATCTCGGTCAACTGGGGCGCGAACACGCCCAGAACCTGGCAGTTGGCCCCGGCCGGGTTGGTCAGGGGCCCCAGCATGTTGAAGATGGACCGGATGCCCACCTCCTTCCGGGCCTTCATGGCGTGACGCATGGCCCCGTGGAACCTGGGGGCGAACAAAAAGCCGATGCCGATCCCGTTCACCGCCTCCTCCACCACCTCGGACTCCACGTCCAGGCGCACGCCCAGGGCCTCCAGCACGTCCGCGCTGCCGCACTTGGAGGAAACGCTCCGGTTGCCGTGTTTGGCCACCGTGACCCCGCAGCCCGCCACCACAAAGGCCGCCGTGGTGGAGATGTTGAAGGTGGAGGCCCCGTCCCCGCCCGTTCCGCAGGTGTCCACCACGGTACCGGAGGTCACCTGGATGCGCGTGGCCTTCCTCCGCATGGCCCGGGCCGCCCCGGCCAGTTCGGCAAAGGTCTCGCCCTTGGTGGCCAACGCCGCCATGTACGCCCCGATCTGGGCGTCCGTGCACTGGCCGGACATGATCTCGTCCATGACCGCGTAGCTTTCGTCGTCCGCGAGGTCTACGCCCGCCACGATCTTTTTCAGGCTGTCCGTAAACATGGCTCGTCCTTTCGTCCGGCAATTCGGTTAGGCCCTGCCCTCCCGGGCCAGGCGGCAGAAGTTGCGAAGCAGGCGCTTGCCCGAGGGGGTCATGATGGATTCCGGGTGGAACTGGATGCCCTCGGCCCGGAATTCACGGTGGCGCAGGCCCATGATCTCCCCGTCATCGGCCCTGGCGGTGATCTCCAGGCAGTCGGGGAGCGTTTCCTCCTCCACGGCCAGGGAATGGTAGCGCATGGCCTCGAAGGGGTTTCCGATGCCCGAAAACAGGGTTTTTTCATCCGAGGTGACCATGGAGGTCTTGCCGTGCATGAGGCGCTTGGCCCGGATCACCCGGCCTCCGAAGACCTGGGCCATGGCCTGGTGCCCCAGGCAGACCCCCAGGACCGGGGTGTCTGGCGCAAAGTCCCGGATGAGGTCCATGGAGATTCCCGCGTCCTCGGGCCTTCCCGGTCCCGGGGAGATGACCACGGCATCGGGCTTCATCTCCCGCGCCTCGGCCACGGAGATTTCGTCGTTCCGGCGGACCTCCACCTCCTCGCCCAGCATACGCAGGTACTGGACCAGATTGTAGGTGAACGAGTCGTAGTTGTCGATCATGAGGATCATGGTCATTCCCCCTGTCCCTGGCGCACCAGGCGGATGGCCCGGCCGATGGCCCGGGCCTTGTTCACGCATTCCACCCGCTCGCTCTCCGGGTCCGAGTCCGCCACCAGCCCGGCCCCGGCCTGGACGGTGAGGTTGCCGTTCTCGATCATGGCCGTGCGGATGGTGATGGCCAGATCCAGGTTCCCGGTGAACGAGACATAGCCCACCGCCCCGCCGTAGGGGCCCCGGGGAGTGTCCTCCATTTCCGAGATGATCTCCATGGCCCGGACCTTGGGCGCTCCGGAAAGCGTCCCGGCCGGAAAGGTGGCGGCGAGAAGGTCCCAGCCGTCCTTGCCCCGGGCCAGGTCGCAGGTGATGTTGGACACCAGATGCATGACGTGGGAGTAGCGTTCCACCACCAGGAGGTCCGTCACCTGGACCGTGCCTGTTTCCGCCACCCGGCCCAGGTCGTTTCTGCCCAGGTCCACCAGCATGAGGTGCTCGGCCCGCTCCTTGGGGTCTTTCAACAGCTCGTCGGCAAACTTCCGGTCTTTTTTCTGGTCCGCGCCCCGGGGCCGGGTGCCCGCGATGGGCCGCAGCGTGGCCGTGCCGCCCTCCAGGCGCACCATGGTCTCCGGGGACGACCCCACCAGGGCTATTTCGTCCATCTGGAAAAAAAACATGTACGGGCTGGGGTTCACGTACCGCTGGGCCCGGTACAGGCTGGTGGCGGGCACGGCCGGGGAGAGGCAAAAAGGCTGGGACACCACGGCCTGGATGATATCCCCGGCCGCGATGTGCTCCTTGACCTTCCGGACCCTCTGGCGGAAAATTTCCGGCTCCACCAGGGGCGTGAGTTCCGTGCCCCCCTCTCCGGCCGGCTCCGGGGCAGGAAGCGGTGCGTCCAGGGAGTCCCGCATCTCGTCCAGCCGCGCCACGGCCTCATCCCAGGCCGCGCCGGGGTCCGCGCCCTCTTCCAGGAAGGCGTGGGACACCAGGGTCAGGGTGTGGCGCACGTTGTCGAACACATACAGGTCGCCCGTGACCAGGAAATGGGCCAGGGGCTTTTCAGGGGGCAGGCGGTTTTCAATGCGCTCGAAGAACGAGACCATCTCGTAGGTGAAATAGCCCACCAATCCGCCCCAGAACCGGGGCAGCCGGGGCTGGGCCACGGGCTTGAAGCGGGCCATGAACTCCCGGAGCGCGGCGTTGGGGTCGCCGTGATGCTCGATGGAAAGCTCCCCCCCGGCCCCGGAAATCAACAGGGCCTCCGGGAAAACCCGCACGTCGTAACGCGCCCGGGTGCCAAGGAAGCTGTACCGGCCCCAGCGCTCCCCGCCCTCCACGCTCTCCAGAAGGAAGATGGGCGAGCCCTTGCGGTACTTTTTCAGGAGCAGGGACACCGGGGTCTCCGTGTCGGCCAGAACCTCCAGGCACACGGGGATCACGTTGCCCTTTTTGGCCAGGTCGCAGAACTCGTCCCGGCCCGGGTAGCAGGAAAGTTTCATGATGGATCTCCTGTCCTCTGTTTATCGATGAAGCCGCAACAAGCCGTCATCCCGGCGGAGGCCGGAATCCAGGGGCGTGACAACCCTTTGAAAAGACTGGACCCCGGCCTTCGCCGGGGTGACGGTCTTTGGCGGATTGCCGACTGGTTGCGGGCTTGTCATTTATTTTGCCCGGGCCATGAGGAGTTCATGGATGGCCCGGATGTCCCCGGCCAACTCAACGAACTGGTCCGGGTACAGGGACTGGCCGCCGTCGGACAGGGCTTTTTCCGGGTGGTCGTGGACCTCCACCATGAGCCCGTGGACCCCCACGGCCGCCGAGGCCCGGGCAAGGGGCAGGACCTGGTCCCGGACGCCGGCCGCGTGGCTGGGGTCTGCGATGACCGGCAGATGGCTTTCCTTGAGGACCACGGGCACGGCGGAAAGGTCCAGGGTGTTTCTGCTGTGCATGGCAAAGGTCCTCAGGCCCCGCTCGCAGAGCACCACGTTGGAATTGCCGCCCTCCAGGATGTATTCCGCAGCCATGAGCCATTCCTCGATGGTGGAGGACATGCCCCGCTTCAGGAGCACGGGCTTTTTGCTCTGGCCAGCCCGGCGCAGGAGGGAAAAATTCTGCATGTTCCGGGCGCCGATCTGGATCATGTCCGCGTAATGCTCCACGAGATCGAACACCGCCGTGTCCAGGGCCTCGGTGACCACGGGCAGGCCGGTTTCCTCCCGGACTTTGGCAAGAATCTTCAGGCCCTCCTCCCCCAGGCCCTGGAACGAATAGGGCGAGGTCCGGGGCTTGAACGCGCCGCCCCGGAAGATCTGGGCTCCGGCGGCCTTCACGGCCCGGGCGATGGCCAGGCACTGTTCCAGGGACTCCACGGCGCAGGGCCCGGCCATGAAGGTGAAGTGGCCGTTGCCCACCAGGACGTCCCCCACCCGGACCACGGTGTCATGGGGGTGGACCTCCCGGGAGACCAGCTTGTAGGGCCGGGTCACGGGAATGGCCTGGGCCACTCCGGGCATCCCGGCGAACAGGGCCGGGTCCACGGGACCGGCGTTGCGCAGGACGCCTATGGCCATCCGCTCCCCTCCGGGAATGGGCCGGGAGGTGTACCCTGCCTCGATGACGGCTTTCTCCACGGCGTCGATCTCTTCCTGCGTGGCGTTTTTCCTCATGACCAGGAGCATGTGCTTCACCTTCCGAAAAGAGGGTCACAAAACAAAAAAGGGCCCCGGGAGATTTCTCCCGCAGCCCCAAAAAACGAGAACCGCGGGCCGGGCGGCCCGCGGTTCCGATATCAGCCCCTGGCGGCGGCTAGGATCGTGGGCGCACCCGCTCCATCTCCCGCCACCACCAGTTGTTTGCCGAAAAATGCATGGATTTGTCCCCTTGAGTTTTCATCATGCTTCCCAATACGGCCCCCCAGGCCCCTTGTCAAGAATTTTTTCAGGTTCCCATGGCGGCCCGGGCTGGCCGAGTCATCCGAGGAAAGCCGCCGCGTATTTGAGAGCCGTGAAGAGGATGATGCCCGCCAGCATCCACTTGATGGCCCGCGCCGGCACGAACTTCTGGGCCCTGGCCCCCAGGTACATCCCCACCATGCCCCCCAGCCCGAAGAGAAGCCCCAGGAGCCAGTCCGGGGCCACGGACACCCCTGGATAGAACGGGGCGATGGCTTGGTAGAAGATGACGCCCGCCACGGAGGTGACAAAGGTGCCCATGAGGGCCGCGCCCGCCACCGTGTAAACGGGCAACCCGAAAACAGAGACAAAGAACGGGGCGATGATGGCTCCGCCTCCGATCCCGTAGATGCCCCCCACGATCCCCACCACAAAGCTCAGGCTCATGATTCCCCAGAGGGGCACGGAGTGGTTTTCCCCGTAGAACTCGTAGCCGATGCGCCTTGCGGAAAACTCGGTGACCCGGACTGCGGGGAGGGGTTCACCCCCTGCCCCGGCCCTTTCCCGGTGACTGCGGACAAGCTCCTGGAAACGTCTTTCCGCACTGGCCTTGTCCGGGCCGGCCTTCTTCCCCGTGAGGTCCCGGACCATGCGCACGCCGATGTAACCAAGAACCAGAGCGGCGAAGACCTTGAAATTTTTCGCGTCCGGGAGCCAGGCCACCCGGACCAGCGCCCCGATGAAGACGCCCGGGAGCGTTCCCAGGATCACGGCCCAGGTGAGGGGCCAAACCATGCGGCCCTCGCGGATATAGCGTAAAACGCCGCTGGGAATGGCCACGATGTTGAAAACCTGGTTCGTGGAGCTCACCGAGGGATTGGTGTATCCCAGAAAGGACATCTGGAAAGGCAGGAGCAAAAAAGCCCCAGAAACCCCGCCCATGGAGGTGAAGAAGGAAATGACCAGGGCCACCAGGGGCGGGATCCAGGGCTGTACATGAATCCCGGCTGTTTCAAAGAACACTTTGGACCCCTTTCCACGAACGCATTCCAACGGGGCTCGAACAGGAATCAGAGCCGCCAATCAGCTCTTTGACCCGAATACACAAAAAGAACCTGCCGCGTCAAGCCGAACAGGCGCCCTGGCTTGCCGTCACAAAGCTTCCCGGTCCAGGCGGTCCGCCAGGAGGGAGGCGGCCCGGAGGGACAGGGCCGCGATGGTGACCTGGGGATTCACCCCCAGGGGTCCGGGCACGGCCGCGCCGTCCATGACGTACAATCCCTTTTTCCCCCAGACTTGGTGGTCCGGCCCGCACACCCCCGCCTCGGGGGTGGGGGCCACCTGGGCCGTGCCCAGGGGGTGCCAGGCGGAGAGGAAAAAGTCGCGTTTGTGGAACTTGCGTTTCATGAACCGGGAAAGTTCATCCAGGCTCCGCACGGGAGGCAGCCCGGGCGAGCCCAGGGAAAACACCTCGGACGCCCCTTCCGTGAGGAACAGGCGCATCATCAGCTCCATGGCCTGGAGGAACCCGGCGAAATCGTCATCGTGGAGCCGGTAGGTCACCAGGGGGAAATTCCCCGGGGTTTTGGTCCACACCCTGCCCCGGCCCCGGTCCCGGGCCATAAACCCGAAAAAGGCCGTGTGGGACCAGTTCTCCATGAGGTGCACAAAGCGCTTGCCCGACCGGCGGATGGACATGCCATAGGGCACGAACGGCAGAGTGCCCCCTTCCAGCCTGATGCCCCGGTCCGCGAGATCCCCGATGCCGATACCCTGGGGGATGGACGCCTGGTTCTTCATGTCCGTGTCCGGAAAAATCCCCCCCACACCCGTGGCCGGATGGAAGGTGAGATTTTTGCCCAGCTGGGGGTGCGTGACGTTGTTTCGGGCCAGGAACACGGGGGTGAGCAAGGCGCCCATGGACACCACCACATTTTTCGCCCGGATGGTGAGCGTCCGTGGCCGACCCGAGGCGTCCCGGCCCCGGGAGACCACCCCGGCCACGGCCCCGTTTTCCCACAACAGGCGGCGGGCTGCGAAGCCCGTGAACAAAAAGGCCCCCCGCTCCAGGGCCCGGGGCACCATGGACACGTCCGTGGACTGCTTGGCCCCGGTGGGGCAGCCGAACTGGCACAGGGCCTGGCCGTCGCAGGACTCGGCGTTCCGGGACAGGGCGTGGACGTCCTTCAATCCCAACTTCTCCGCCCCGGCCCGGATGATTTCCCCCACAGGCCCGATGGTCTCGTCCGTGGCCGGGGAAATCTTGAACAAACGGGCCACCTCCTCCAAATGGGGGGCCAGTTCCTCTTCGGACAGCATGGGGAGCCCCAAAGACTTCCAGTACTCGTACACCCAGGGCGTGGGGGGAAAACAGGTGCCTGAATTTATGGTGGTGGTTCCCCCCACGGACTTGCCAAGAGGCAAAAACACGGGCCAGGGGGAAAAGGCGAAGGTGGCCCCCTTGTTCCGGTACAGCCGGTCCGTCATCTGGACGATGTGGCCGGAAAAATCCTTGCGGGAAAAATAGCGCCCCTCCTCGATCATGGCCACGGCATGGCCCCGAGAGGCCAGTTCGTAGGCAGCCGCAGCCCCGCCCGCCCCGGTGCCGATGACAGCCACATCGGCCTCCGTTTCCAGGTCCTCTTCGCAGTCCGCCGCGTCCATCATCTGGCTCTGCCACCGGCCGGTCTCCACGGTTTTGGGAACCTCGACCTCATGAACCGCCCCGGCGGCGGACAGAATTTCCGGGCTGGTGAGCCAGGCCAGCTTGAAGGGCGTCGCCGCCGCGGCCAGGACCTGAGTGAGGACCGGGTTCTTCGTCCATTTTTCGATGAGCCGTTGCCGGGTCCGAAAGGTGTTGGCGGAAAAGGGACGCCGGGTGAAGGCCATGGACAGGGCATCCACCAGGGCCAGACCCGTGGCGGCAAGCTCCTTGGCCCCGGGAATGCGGTCCGTGTAGAAGGCCAGGAGGGACAACAGGTCCTCGGGCCTGGGGGCGGGGACGATCTTCCCGGGAGGGAAAAGGGCTTCAACAAAGGCCCGGGCCGCCACGGGCCGCAAGGCCGCCCCTACAGCCCTGCGGCCTGCCGAAAGAACCGATTGACGGCTTTTTCGCACCACAGAGAAAAGCCTGGTTTTTTTCATGGACAATACCTTTCTCCGCCTTAACTTATTGCCAAAACCCCGGGAAAAGACGGTGGAAGCCCGGAAAAAAGTTTGTGGACAACCAAGCCGCCGAAAGAGTCGATTGACCCATGGCCACAGCATGATGCATTCCCTGGACGGATTCCTCGGGCCCGGATTCGCCCGCGCGGACCGGCCCGGGAAGGCCCAAGGAGGATGTGAGCATTTTCACAAGTAATAATGATAATCATTTTTTGACTAACAGGTTTTCATGCATATAATAAATGAGAGCCGCCCGTAGGAAAAGGCCGGGGCCGATCACCGGCCGGGGCGTTAATATAAAGTGTGAACCTTAACAAACTTAGGGCCCAAAGCGTGGGGAAGGTTGTTGATTCCGGGGCCCGCCTTCTTGCCCTTCTCCACACGCTCCAAAGGTGAATAACGCGGGGTTGGCCCCGCTGAAGGGAATCCAGGACACGCCAGGCTCCCTGCCCACCAGGTGACTGCCAGGCGGACCGGAGGATTCCCGCATCACCCGGTTACCCGGGGATTTTCCCCGGTGACGTCATAACCCAAAGGAGAGAGATCATGACCGGACACAGACCGACATATGAGGAGCTGGAAAAGAAACTGGAGGACCTGGAAGTCAAGACCCGCCAGTACGAGGAAGTCAACCGGGCCCTCCAGAAACTGAACCTCCAGACCCGCGAGGAAGCTCAAAAACTGGAGCAGCGGGTGGTGGCCAACGTGGAAGACCTGGTCCTGCCCTACGTGGGCCGGCTCAAGGAAACCCTTCTCGACCCGGATCAGAGGGTATACGTAAACGTGGTGGAATCCAACCTCACGGAGCTTCTGGCGCCCTTCATGCGGCAGTTGGGCTCCAAGTACGCCAACCTGACGCCCCGGGAGATCGAGGTGGCCAACCTGGTGCGGATGGGCACCACCAGCAAGGAAATCGCCAGGATGCTGGGAGTTTCCAAGCGCGCGGTGGAGTTCCACCGGGACCGCCTCCGCAAGAAGCTGGGCCTGAAGAAGAGCAAGCGCAACCTGCGCGCCTACCTCGCCAGCCTGACCTAAACGGCCGGGTGGCGGCAGGGCCGCACATCAGCCCTTGAAGCGCGCATCCAAAGGGGCGGTCCGGAGCAATCCGGGCTGCCCCTCTTTTTTTGCGCCGCATGAATCCGGGCGGTTTCCAGAAGTCCGGGAATCTGCGGATTTTTTCTTTTCCCCGCGTCAAAAGAGCTTGGGCACCCGGGCCCGGGTGCCCCGGAGGTGCGCGGAGACAAGAGCGCCCAAAGCGGTCACGGGGTTTACGCTGGCCAGGGATATGGGGCTCACCTTCATGTGGCGGCACAGGCCCCGGATGGTGTCGGGCAGGTTGTTGCAGCCCAGGCTGGCCGTGACGTTCCGGGTTCCCAGACGCACCTCCAGTTCCCGCTGCCAATCGGCTGCCGCGCAGGTTCCGGCCAGATGCACCCTTCCCTTCAGCCCGGCCACCAGCTCAGGGTCCACGCCCTTTCCCATGAGGATGGTGAAGCCTCCCTGGCCCTTGAAATCGCAGTGCAGGAACTCGGCCACGGACTCCGTGTTGTTTTGGCAGCCCTCACGGCAGCACCGTTCCCTGCCCCGGAGGATGACCAGGTCTTCGGGGAGCCGGTGGAGCAGTTCGTCCGTGAAGCTCTGACGCCGCTGTTCGAAAAGGGCCTGGTTCTCCACAAAAAACTCCGGGGCGTCCCGGTTGTCCCGGTCCTGGCTGGCCAGGCGCAGGTGCTCCACGGATTCCGGGGCGATCCCCAGAAAGCTCGCTCCGGCGGCGTCCACGGCCAGGGGGTCCTCCCCGCCCAGGATGACGTCCGTGGCCACCACGCTCTCGTCTATATTGGCCTTGGCCGGATAATGCCCGTGATTGGTGGCGAACAGGCCGTCCACCAGCACGAAGTCCGGCCGCACCAGGGAATAGAGGTCCGCGATCTTCCGGTGGAGGAGGAAGTTGTGGTCCTCCACCCGGGACCCATGGTGGAAGAAGCCGAACTGGTTCTTCACGGACAGGGTCATCGTGGTCATGGAGTGGGTCTTCAACTTGGGGATGGAAAGGTAGAAACGCTGGTCCCGATCCCGGATCAGGGCGTCGTGCACAGCCAGGGAGATGTTCGCGAACCGCTGAAGGTTCGGGAGGAACACCGTGGCCTCCCGGGTCTCGTCCAGGCACAGGAACTCGGCCCCCGCCTCTTTGCAGGCATCGAACAGCCCCGTGGCCCGGGCCACCAGACGGGTGATGTTCCCCTGGGTGGAATTCTCCACCACCTTCACCTGTTTGGCCCCGGCATCCTTGAGCACCCGCACAGCCTCCACCACCACCGCCGGGTCTGTGAAGCAATAGGGCCGGAGGTCCACGGCGTTCACCTTCACCCAGGCCTCCCCCCGGTCCCGGATCAGGTCCAGGGTTTGGGGAAACCGGGAGAAAACCTCCTCCACCGCCTGACGGACTCCCTCTTTGGCGTCGGCAAAAACCACCTTTGCGCCGGATGGTTCCACGTTCGTCTCCTTTTGGATCATGGGACCCACAGGCCCATTTTGATATACACGATTCTCCGGAAAACCAGGGCCAGGAAACACAGTCCGGCCAAGGCAAAAGCCGCCACGGTCTTTTCCCGCACCCGGCCCTGGATTCCGGGAAGCAAGACCGATTGGGACGGATCGCCCGGATGATGGCGCACCCGGACCTCCAGGCCCTGGGGGAAACGGTCCGCGATTTCCCGGGAGATCCCTTGCCCGGTGAGTTCCTCCACAGCCACCCGTTCGGAAACGTATTTTCTGCCTCGGGCCTCGTAGGCGTACCGCACAAAAGGGGCGTGGGTCTCCCGCCGGGTGAACAGGTTGCCCACGGCCTTTTCCACCACCCCGGACGAGAGCACCCGCCCGGGGGCCTCGGGCCAGGCCCCGGTCCGGGCGGCCAGGCTCCACATGGTGGCCAGAGGCGCGGCCACGGCCAGGGACAGGGCCGCCCCCAAGGCCAGGAGGATGGCCACGCAAAGGCGCTTGACCCGGTTCATCCTCCTCTGGGGCCCCATGGCGGCTTCGGTTGTCCACCGGACCTGGGCATCCTTTGCCGGTCGCCGGTCCCGGAGGCCTGTCCCCGGGCCGGACGGGGCCTGGCAATGAAGGCAGGTCTGGCCGGGCGTCCGGGGGAATCCGCAATCCGGGCAAAGAGGGATGTCGCCCACGAGCCGCTCCTTCCAGGACTAGTCCGCCAGGCCCCCGGTCCAGAGGTAATAGAAGCCCGGGGAAAGGCCCAGGACGGACTTGGGAAGGCCCAGGGAACCGGCCAGACTGGGCGTCTTTCCCGGGCCGCGCATGGTGGCGTCGTTGTAGATGTTGTCATCGGGAAACTCGCGGCGGCGGTAGACCACCACCTTGGCGTCCTCAGGCAGGGAGGCCAGCTCCCGGGCTGTTGCCAGGGCGTCCTCCAGGTAACCCACCTTGTCCACCAGCCCCAGGCCCAGGGCCTGGCCTGCGGTGAAGATCCGGGCCGTGCCCACGGTTTCCAGGGCCTCGCCGGTGATGCCCCGGCGTTCCTTCACCAGCCCCAGGAACCGGTCGCCCATGGACGCCACGATGTCCTGGACGATCTTTTCCTCCTCCTGGGTGGGTTCCCGGAAGGGAGAGCCCATGTCCTTGTTCCGCCCGGCCGTGTGGGTCTCCACCCCCACCCCGATCTTGTCCATCAGGCCCATGAGCCGCGGCTGCATGAAGATCACCCCCACGGAGCCGGTCACGGTGGTGGGATGGGCCACGATGCGGTCCGCGGCCAGGGCGACGTAGTAGCCCCCCGAAGCGGCCAGTCCCATGAAGGCGGCCACCACCTTGGCCCCGGACTTTTCCCGGAAGCGCTCGATCTCGTGAAAAAGCACGTCGCTGGCCGTGATGGAGCCCCCCGGGGAGTCGATCTTCAGGACCACCGCCCCCACGGAGGGGTCCTCGCCCGCCTTGCGGAGCTTTGCTACCACCTCTTCCAGCATGCTGGGCCGCTCCATGATCATCCGATCCTCCGGCGAGTCGGAGATGACCCCCCGGATGGGGATGACCACGATCTTGGGCGTGGCCGAACCCTGGAGCACGGTTTCGGCCAGGGGTTCCGGCCCGGAAAACAGGTTGATGTTGGGGAAACACCCGCCCAGGAACACGGGCAGGACCGCCAGAAAAACCAACAGCCGGATCGCACGCATGGCCGCCTCCTCACCAGGATTTGCGAGATTTGTGATTATAGACGCACCCTGGCGGCCCGTCAAACCAGGGGCATGGGCAAAGCGTGCGGGGGAAGACCTTTTCTTTTGGAAAACAGAAAGGGTTCCCCCACGCCCCCTTCCAAGAAGACCGGCATCTTCCATCAGCCAGGAGGTCTTTTTTCTCCCCATCAATCAGACCGGACTTTTGTCCACCGCTCTATCTGTGAAATCGATTTTTGATGACGATGCAGCAAGCCGTCATCCCGGCTAAGGCCGGGATCCAGGGTCTTTGTAACGCACGGGAAAAATGGATTCCGGCCTTCGCCGGAATGACGGTTTTGATGGATTTTGGACTTGCTGCATCCCCATCATTCATAAACCAGGATCACCCGCAAATCCATGACATTGGTCCGGGTGGGTCCTGTCACTATCAGCCCCCCGGTCTGCTCAAAAAAGACATACGAGTCATTGGCGTCCAGGTATAGCCGGGCGTCCAGGCCCATCCCAACGGCCCGGGCCACGGTGGACCCGTCCGCCACGGCCCCGGCGGCGTCCGTGGGGCCGTCCGTGCCGTCCGTGCCCCCGGAAAGAACGGTGACACCCGGCTCCCCGGCCAGGTCCAGGGCCGCGGCCAGGGCGAATTCCATGTTGCGTCCGCCCTTGCCCTTTCCCCGGATGGTCACCGTGGTCTCGCCGCCGGAGAGCAGGCAGGCCGGGGCGGCCACCGGGTTTCCCGTGGCCCGGACCTCCCGGGCTATGGCCGCGTGGAACCGGGCCGCCTCCCGGGTCTCCCCCTCCACCACGGCGGAAAGGATGAGGGTGTTGTACCCCAGTTCCCGGGCCCGGATTTCCGCCATAGCCAGGGAACGCCGGGCATTGGCCACGATGTGCCAGGAGCATTGGGAAAAGGCCGGGTCCCCGGGCTTGGGGGTTTCCTCCACCTCCCCGGCCAGGCCCCGGGCCAGATGCCGGGTCACGGCAGGCGAGAGGCGGCGGGTCAGGCCGTATCGATCCAGAATGTCCCGGCAGTCCCCGAAGGTTCGGGAGTCCGGGTAGGTGGGGCCGGAAGCGATGGTGGAAAGGTCGTCCCCCACCACATCGGAAAGGATGAGGTTCACCACCCGGGCCGGGGAGGCGGCCCGGGCCAGGCGGCCGCCCTTGATGGCCGACAGGTGCTTGCGCAAGGCGTTCACCTCGTGGATGGCCGCGCCGGATTCCAGGAGGGCCCGGGTCGCCTCCTGCTTGTCCGCCAGGGAGAGTCCCGGCGCGGGCGCGGGCAAAAGGGCCGATCCGCCGCCGGAAAGGAGGCACAGAACCAGATCGTTTTCCTTGGCATCCCGGGCCAGGTCCAGAAGCCGGGCCGCCGCCCTTTCCCCGGCCGCGTCGGGCACCGGGTGAGCGGCCTCGTAAACCTCCACGCACGACAGGGGTTCGGTGTGGCCGTACTTGGTGATGACCGCGCCCCCGGCCACCTTGCCCGGGAAGAGTTCCTCCACGGCCCGGGCCATGGGACAGGCCGCCTTGCCCGCTCCCAGGACGATGATCCGGGAGAACTCCCGGGGGGCCAGCCGTTCATCCCCCAGGGAAAAGACCCCGTCTTCGGGCTGGCCGAAAAGGCGTTTCACCGCGCTGTGAGGGTCTGCCGCAGCCACTCCGGCGTCGAAGATGCTGCGGGCGTCTTCCCGGCGATCTTTCATGATCATCTCCTGAAATGGGGCCTTATTCGTGCCGGAACTCCTCCTTGAGGAGGCAGCAGGCAATGGCGTGAACGGGCCTTCCCGTGGCGTCGTATTCGATGTTGTCCGGCTGGATAAGCCGGTTCATGACGCAGCCCTCGGGGATGGTCAGGCTGAAAAAGCGGTCCTCGGTGAGGCCCGGCCGGTGCTGGAGAACGCCTTCGGAAAACTCCAGGGCGTGGATGGGAAAGTCCTCGCAAAGGGGACAGCGGTACACCCGGCCGTTGGGGAACACGAAATAGTTGTCCGCCACCAGCCCGGCGCATTCGAAGATTTCTCCGGGAGCCAGGAAAACCTTGGGCCAGGCGGTGGGGATGCCCAGGCGGGCCGACTCACCGGCCACCGGGGCCACCAGGTCCAGCCAGGCATCCGCATATAGTTGGAATCCCCCCTCCCCCTGGGCGGCCTTGCCCCGAAGCCCGATGACCTGGATAAAAAACCGGGACACCCCCAGGTCCTTGAGCAGTACCGGCATCCGGGGAAGTTCCCGGGCGTTTTCGCTGGACACGGTGTAGATGACCGAAACCGCAAAGCCCTTTTCCACGGCCCGGCGGATGCCCTGGGTGCAGGCTGCAAAGCATCCCGCGCCCCGGATGGCGTCATTGGTTGCCGGGTCCGGGCCGTCCAGGGAAAAGGAGAGGAAATCCACTTCCCCGGGGGAAATTTTGTCCAGGAAATCGTGGAACAGGTATCCATTGGTGTCCACGGTCACCGAGGCGTACCCCAGGCGGCGGGCGGCCCGGATGGCGGCTGGGAGATCCGGATGCAGGGTGGGCTCCCCCCCCAGGAAAACCACGTTGGTGGGGGTTTGGGGATCAGCCAGGGCCGTGAGCCAGGCCTCGATCTGGGCCAGGGGGGCCATGCCCGAGCCGTGTTGCTCCGGGTTGATGTAGCAGTGCCGGCACCGGAGGTTGCAGCCCGTGAGAATGTGGAGGAACACGTTCCGGGCTTTTTTCGAAAAGGCCACGGTTTGGCACTGGGGGCGGTCCATGAGGCTATTCGCTTTCTAGGCAAAACGGCCGGGCCCATCCCAGCCGGGTACTACCCAAAAAGGTACCAGACAGTCAGCGCCGGCACAAGCCAGGGGGGTGGGGAACGGAGGGGCGGAGGCCGAAAGGCGGGCCGCCATGGTCGCGGAGGAAAAAGGGATCAGGCGGACAAGAAACCCCTTGACCACCCCGGGATCAGCATTGTACTGAATGTTCAGAATAATTACGAGGAGGATTGTAATGGCAAAACCCAACGCAGCCCGGACCCGGCGGGGGGAGGAAACCCGGAAAAGAATCCTGGCGGACACCCGGAGGATATTGGCCCAAAACGGGGCCAGGGGGGTGACCCTGGACCAGATCTCCGAGGCCGTTGGCGTGGCCAAGAGCAGCATCCTCTGGCACTTCGGCTCCAAGGAGGAATTGCTCCTCACGGTGATGGAGGACGTGATCAGGGAGTTCGAGCAGGGAGTGGTGAAAAGCTACCCTCCAGGCCTTTCCCCGGCCCGGAAGATCCAGTTGTTCCTCCGGGACTACGCCAGGCTCCGGGAAGAGTACCAGCAGGCCCTCACCATCTTCTACCGGTCCCTGTTCGACCCGGACCTCATGGACCGCTTCAGGGACC
>Ga0180009_10003168_pt1 | contig 18886 bp, 15 predicted proteins | sample OS_PC_MetaG_FD_123537 | JGI IMG/M metagenome (GOLD analysis project Ga0180009, IMG submission 123537) | Groundwater microbial communities from the Aspo Hard Rock Laboratory (HRL) deep subsurface site, Sweden - OS_PC_MetaG | ecosystem: Environmental > Aquatic > Deep subsurface > Groundwater...
ATTTCGGCAAAGATCGCCGCTACCCCATTACCTCGAAGTACCGACCCGAAGGAGACTTGTCGTGAAAAAAATAGAAGCCATCATCAAGCCGTTCAAACTCGACGAAGTGCGTGAAGCGCTGTCAGAGATTGGTGTGACTGGCCTGACCGTGACTGAGGTCAAGGGTTTCGGTCGGCAGAAGGGCCATACCGAGCTGTATCGCGGCGCCGAATATGTGGTGGATTTTCTGCCCAAGGTGAAGCTGGAAGTGGTGGTGGCCGATAGCATGCTGGATCGTGCCATGGAATCCATCATCACGGCCGCGCGCACCGGCAAGATCGGTGACGGCAAGATTTTTGTGACCACAGTGGAACAGGTGGTGCGGATCCGCACCGGTGAATCGGGCGAAGAAGCGATCTGATCGCCGTTGTTGCGTTGAATAAAAGCAGTTTGAACCGGGCGTTATTCCCGGTTCGACATCACCAGAACTGATACCAGGGCTTGCCTACTGTGCTGACGCCCTTGGCGTATTTACTCTTAGGGAAGTTGAGATTCAATACGCGCTGTGCATCATCGCGCAGGTCGGTGAGTTTCAGTTTGTCGTAAGACAGCACCATGATTGCCAGCGCTTCTTCCAGTGCAGGGGCTTCAGGGTAGGTTTTCAGCACTTCCTTGGCGCGATTGGCGGCGGCCACATAAGCTTCACGCTTCAGGTAATACTTGGCGACATGCACTTCGTTGCTGGCCAGCGCATTCACCAGATATTTCATCCGAGCGGTTGAGTCGTCGGCATACTTTCCTTCGGGGAAACGGGTGACCACTTCTTTGAAAGCCAGAAACGCGTCGCGCGCAGCCCGCGGGTCGCGCTCGCTCAGGTCCTGGTCGATGATTTTTCCGAGATAACCCAGATCGTCATTAAAATTAGCCAGCCCCTTCAGGTAATACGCGTAGTCAACGTTAGGGTGATTGGGGTGTAATTTGATGAAACGGTCACACGCAGCAATGGCGGATATGGGTTCGTTGTCCTTATAGTAGGCGTAGGCTACTTCCAGCTGCGCTTGTTGCGCATAGCGACCGAACGGATAACGTGACTCAAGTGTCTCGAATAATTTGACTGATCGTACATAATCTCCGCTGTTCAGATTATCCTTGGCCTCGGCGTACAGCTTTTGCGCCGACCAACCTGCGGTTTCATCTTTGACTTCGGGCAGCAGTCCGCAGCCACTCAGGGCAAGTGTGGAGGCCAGCAGCAGCCCGCTTACAAGGCCATACGCCCGATTGAATGTTTTTGAACTGGATAAACGTAGCTTGAACATGGAAAAAGACACCGAAGATTCGTCACCTGATTATAAGGGAAATCCGTCAGCTGACATTCGTGAGCTGGTGATCCCGGACGCCGAGGGCGGGCAACGGCTGGATCAGGCCCTGTCCAGGATGCTGCCTGAGTTTTCGCGTAATCGCATCCAGAACTGGATACGCGCACGCAAAATCGCCGTGGATGACGTTTTTCCAAACACCAAGATGAAAGTCCTGGGTGGCGAGAATGTACGGGTGGAAATTGAAGCCGACCCCAACGCGACCCCCGATGCGCCTGAGGCGATCCCATTGGAGGTGGTGTTTGAAGATCTGATGTTGATGGTGATCAACAAACCCGTCGGGTTGGTGGTGCACCCTGGCAGTGGCAACCGCCAGGGCACCATGCTGAACGCATTGCTGCATTGGGTGCCGCAAGTCGCGGAGTTGCCGCGTGCTGGCATTGTGCACCGTCTCGACAAGGATACATCGGGTCTTCTGGTGGTCGCCAAAACGATCAAGTCGCACACCGATCTGGTGCGTCAGTTGCAGGCGCGAACCGTCAAACGTGAATACCTCGCGCTGGTTTATGGTGAAATCGATCGAAACGGCACCGTCAATGCGCCGCTGGCGCGCGATCCCCATAACCGCGTTAAACGCACTGTGCACAGCATGGGCAAGGAAGCCATTACCCATTACGAGGTGGTCGAGCGTTTCCCCGGCGTTACCCTGGTGCGTTGCAAACTGGAAACCGGCCGCACGCATCAGATCCGGGTGCACATGCAACATCTCGGTCACCCGCTGGTGGGCGAAGACACCTATAGCGCTAGCCGCCGCAGCCATCACAAGATTCCGTTTCCGCGTCAGGCGCTGCACGCTGAACGTCTGGGCCTGATCCACCCGTTCACGCAGGAATTCATGCAGTGGGAATGTCCTTTGCCAGCTGATTTTGCGGGCATTCTCAACACGCTTCGCGAAGACAACCTTTAATATTTGAGCGCGATGCTGCTGCCCGCCTGGCCTGCCCCCGCAGGGGTATTCAGCCTGATGACGACTCGCGAGGGCGGCGTCAGTTGCCCGCCTTGGGACAGCTTCAATCTCGGTGACCATGTGGGCGACGATGCGGCTCATGTGGCGGAAAATCGTGCCCGTCTGCGAGTGCAACTACCTGCCGAGCCTGCCTGGCTCAAGCAAATTCATGGCGCAACCGTGGTTGATGCCGGCTCGGACGAACTGACGGCGGATGCGTCAGTGACCCGGCAGGCTGGGTGCGTCTGCGCCGTGCTCACCGCGGATTGTTTACCGGTATTGTTTTGCGATCGGGCGGGTCGTGTTGTGGCTGCCGCCCATGCCGGCTGGCGCGGGTTGGCCCAGGGCGTGCTGGAAGCCACGGTTGCGGCCATGCAGGTTCCACGGGGCGAGGTGCTGGCCTGGATGGGCGCCGCCATCGGCCCGGATGCGTTCGAAGTGGGTGATGACGTGCGCCAGGCGTTTATTCAGCAGCATCCGGAGGCTGCCGCGGCGTTTGTGCCGCACCCTTCAGGCGTACCGGGAAAATGGCTCGCCGATATGTATCAGCTGGCGCGCAACCGCCTTAACCGGGTAGGCGTGCAGGCCATTTATGGCGGTGGACGGTGCACCTTCAATGAAGCCGGGCACTTCTATTCCTATCGCCGCGACGGCGTGACCGGCCGCATGGCGTCGCTGATCTGGCTGGCTTAAGGCCTCACTCCAGCCATTTGTGCAGAAACTGCGCGTGCCCCAGAGCAGGGTCGAGCTGGTAGTCGGTAAATCCCAACCTTTCATACACGCTGCGAGCTGAGGTGTTGCCCTGTAGCACTTCGAGCGTGAGCTTGCAGGCGCCGCGCTCGCGCGCCAGGATTTCCACCTGTTCAAACATCTGCGCGGCAATACCGCGCCCACGATGGCTGGGCGCCACCACAACGTCGTGTATGTTGACCAATGGGCGGCAGGCAAAGCTGGAAAAGCCTTCGAACGCGTTGACGAGCCCCACTGGCGTGGCGTCGTCGAATGCCAGCACGCTGAAAATGAAAGGGCGGGCAGCGAGTGCGCTGACCAGGTTGTCGCGGGCGAAAGTACTCAATGCTTTGCCACCACCGGCCGGGTCGCGCGCGTAGGTATCCATCAACTCAATCAGCGCCTTGGCATGAGCCGGGACGTCGTAGCAGACGCGGACGACTTCAATCATCGGTGCGCATCGACAGATCAACCGCGCGGATGTGCTTGGTCAGCCCACCAATTGAAATGCGGTCGACGCCGGTTTCGGCTATCGCACGCACGGTATCCAGGGTGATGTTGCCGGAGGCTTCCAACTGCGCGCGGCCATCGGTCAATGCTACCGCCTCGCGCATCGTGTCCAGGCCAAAGTTATCGAGCAGGATCAGTGTTGCGCCAGCAGCGAGGGCTTCACGCAACTGATCGAGCGTTTCCACTTCGATCTGCACACTCACCTTGCCAGCGGCCAGCTTGAACGCTGCGTCCAGTACTGGCACGATACCGCCTGCTGCTGCAATGTGGTTTTCCTTGATCAGAATGCCGTCGTACAGCCCCACGCGCTGGTTCTGTCCACCGCCGACGCGCACTGCGTACTTTTCGGCGATGCGCAGACCGGGCAGGGTCTTGCGGGTGTCGAGAATGGCCGCATGTGTGCCGGCGACGGCTTCGACATACGGCCGGGTGGCCGTCGCCACTGCTGACAGGGTTTGCAGAAAATTCAGTGCCGGGCGTTCGGCTGTCAGCAGGGCGCGGCTATTGCCGCTGATTTCGACGAGCACGTCGTCGGCGGCAACCTGTTCGCCCTCGCTCACCTGCCAGTCAATGGCGCAAGCGGGGTCAAGCGTCTTGAAACAGGCGTCGAACCATGGCCGCCCTGCGATCACGGCAGCTTCGCGGGTGATGACACGGGCACGGGTGGTTTGCGAGGCGGGAATCAGTTGTGCGGTGAGATCGCCGCTGCCGACATCCTCGGCCAGCGCATGCGCGACGTCAGATAAAACCTGTTCTATATTCAAATCGGACATGGAGGGTTGAAATCGCCCGGGAAGGCATCATTTAGGTGTCATTGAATATACCTTAAGCCAGAGGACAGTCATGCGATTTGAAAAGCTCACCACCCAGTTTCAACAAGTGTTTTCCGACGCGCAAAGCCTTGCCGTTGGCGGCGATCAGGCCTACATCGAGCCGCAGCATCTGTTGCTTGCCCTGCTGAACCAGGAAGGCGGCGGTGCGGCGTCGATCCTGTCGCGTGCCGGGGTGCAGGTGCCTGCGCTTAAAGCGTCGCTCACTCAGGCACTGGACCGGCTTCCCAAGGTCGAAGGGCAGGGCGGCGAGGTCACAATCTCGCGCGACCTCAACAACCTCTTGAACCTGACCGACAAGGAGGCGATGAAGCGCAACGATGCCTTCATCGCGTCCGAGTTGTTTCTGCTGGCGGTGCTGGACGACAAGGGCGAAACCGGGCGCTTGCTCAAGCAACACGGTGCGTCGAAACCCGCGCTGGAGCAGGCCATTCAATCCGTGCGCGGCGGCGAAAACGTGCAATCGCAGGAAGCCGAAGGCCAGCGCGAGGCACTCGCCAAATACACGCTGGATCTCACCGAGCGTGCGCGTGACGGCAAGCTCGATCCGGTGATCGGGCGCGATGACGAAATCCGCCGTGCGATCCAGATTCTACAGCGCCGTACCAAGAACAACCCGGTGCTGATCGGCGAGCCTGGCGTTGGCAAAACCGCCATCGTCGAAGGCCTGGCGCAGCGGATTGTGAATGACGAAGTGCCCGAGACGCTCAAAGGCAAGAAAGTGCTGGTGCTCGATCTGGCTGCGTTGCTGGCCGGTGCCAAGTATCGCGGTGAATTCGAGGAGCGGCTCAAGGCCGTGTTGAAAGAGTTGGCGATGGATCCGGGCCGCTACATCATGTTTCTGGACGAGATGCACACGCTGGTCGGCGCCGGCAAGGCTGAAGGCGCGATGGACGCCGGCAACATGCTGAAACCGGCGCTGGCACGCGGCGAACTGCACCTGATTGGTGCGACCACGCTTGACGAATACCGCAAGTATGTGGAGAAAGATGCTGCGCTGGAGCGCCGCTTCCAGAAGGTGCTGGTCGACGAGCCCAGCGTTGAATCAACTGTCGCCATCCTGCGAGGCCTGCAGGAACGCTACGAATTGCACCACGGCGTCGCCATCACCGATCCGGCAATCATCGCCGCCGCCGAATTGAGCCATCGCTACATTACCGACCGCTTTTTGCCGGACAAGGCAATCGACCTGATCGACGAAGCCGCGGCGCGCGTCAAGATGGAGATCGATTCCAAGCCCGAAGTGATGGACAAGCTCGACCGCCGCATCATCCAGCTCAAGATTGAACGCGAGGCGGTGAAGAAGGAAAAGGACGAAGCCTCCAAGAAACGTCTGGCGCTGCTTGAAGACGAGATCAAGAACCTCGGTCGCGAATCGGCCGATCTGGAAGAAGTGTGGAAGTCCGAGAAGGCCCACGTTCAGGGCAGCGCCCACATCAAGGAAGCCATCGACAAGTTGCGTGGCGAGATGGTCGAGCAGCAGCGGCGGGGTTTGCTGGATAAAGTCGCCGAGATTCAATATGGAAAACTGCCCGCGCTGGAAGCGCAGCTAAAGCATGCCGAGTCGGCTGATACCCAACCGGTGTTCAAACTCTTGCGTACCGAGGTCGGCGCCGAGGAAATCGCCGAGGTCGTTTCGCGTGCAACAGGTATCCCTGTCTCCAAGATGCTGCAAGGCGAGCGCGACAAGTTGCTGCACATGGAAGACAAACTGCACAGCCGCGTGGTGGGGCAGGACGAAGCAGTACGCGTCGTCTCGGATGCCATCCGTCGTTCGCGCGCCGGTCTGTCCGACCCCAATCGGCCGCTCGGTTCTTTCCTCTTTCTCGGTCCTACCGGGGTGGGTAAAACCGAACTGTGCAAGACGCTGGCCGAATATCTGTTCGATTCCGCCGACCACATGATCCGCATCGACATGAGCGAATTCATGGAGAAGCATTCGGTGGCGCGATTGATCGGTGCTCCTCCCGGCTATGTGGGCTACGAAGAAGGCGGTTACCTGACCGAAGCCGTGCGTCGCAAGCCTTACTCCGTCATCCTGATGGATGAAGTGGAAAAGGCGCACCCGGACGTGTTCAACGTACTGCTGCAGGTGCTGGACGACGGTCGCCTGACCGACGGCCAGGGTCGCACGGTGGACTTCCGCAACACCGTGATCGTGATGACTTCCAACCTCGGTTCGCAAATGATCCAGCAGATGGAAGGGGATGATTACCAGGTGGTGAAACTTGCCGTGCTGGCCGAAGTGAAGTCCTACTTTCGTCCCGAGTTCATCAACCGCATCGACGAAGTCGTCGTGTTCCATGCGTTGGATGAGAAACACATCGCCAGTATTGCGCGTATCCAGTTGCAGGGCCTTGAAAAACGCCTGGAGAAAATGGAAATGAAACTGGAAATTTCAGACGCCGCGCTGGATGAAATCGCCAAGGCTGGATTCGACCCCATGTACGGCGCGCGCCCGCTCAAACGCGCCATCCAGAGCGAACTCGAAAATGCACTGGCCCGCGAGATTCTGGGCGGAAACTTTGCCGCCAAGGACACCATACGGGTCGACGCGCGTGACGGCGTGTTCAGTTTCGAGAAAGGGCCTGTTCAGCAGAATTGACGCGCTATAGGCGGATGAAGGAGGGTGCGGCATTCCGGCCTCTTTCTTTCGGTTTGACGTTTTCAAGCGGGTGCAGTTTGTCGATGAATTGTGCACCCACAATGAACCACGGCTTGCATGGGATTCCCCCATGCAAGCCGTGGTTTGTCTTGCCCGCAATCAACACGGGCGGGTCGCTTTCAGGTCTTACTTGTGTGGAACGATGTTGCCGCTATCGTCGGAGAGTACGATTTCCACACGGCGATTGATTTGACGGCCGGCAGCAGTGTCGTTGGTGGCAGCCGGTGACGACTCACCATAACCTCGCGTAGTGACACGCTCGCTGCTGACGCCCATGTTGCCCAACGCTTTTTGTACGGCTTCGGCACGGCGCTCGGAGAGCGCCTGGTTGTACGTGTCACTGCCGCTGCTGTCAGTGTGCCCTTCAATCAAGACCTTGCGTTGCGGGTACTTGTTGAGAAAGTCAGCCAGCTTCTTCACGTTGTTTATTCCGCCCGACGACAGTTCTGCCTTGTTAACGTTGAATAACACGTCGCCCAGCGTGATCACCATGCCGCGATCGGTTTTCTTGGCATTCAACTCCTTGAGTTGCTGTTCCTGTTGCGCAATCAGTGCCTGGCTGCGTGCTGCTTCGGCCTGGGCTTCGGCCAATTCAGCAGCTTGCTTGTCAGCGGCTGCCTGGGCTTGAGCCAACGCAGCAGCTTGTTTGTCAGCGGCTTCCTGCGCGAGCGCAGCCTGCTTCCTGGCGGCTTCGGCTTCAGCCATTCTTTGCGCAATCAGCGTTTGGTCCTTTTCAGATTGTGCCTGGGCTTGAGCCAATGCCGCAGCCTGCTTGTCCGCGTTTTCCTGGGCGAGCGCAGCCTGTTTCCTGGCGGCTTCTATTTCAACCATTCTGGCTGCGATCTGCGCCCGGTCTTGCTCGGCTTTGAGGCTGGCTGCTGCCAATGCCGTTGCGCGCTGATCAGCGGTTTGCTGTGCCAGCATCGCCCGCTTTTGGGCCGCATCGGCTTCAGCGGTTCTTAATTCAAGGCGGACCTGGTCACGTTTGGCGCTGGCGTTGGCGATGTCCAATTCGGCAGCTTTGCGCTTGGCGGTTTCCTGTGCAATCGCCACTTTCTGTTTTGTCAGATAGGCGAGCTGGTTGACGGTGGAAACATCTGCACGATTGGTTGATGCGGTATCTGCCTTTTGCAGCGTATTGCCGGCTTCTTGCAGTTCAATCGGTGCCAGCTTTGTGACCTGGGGGTTATTGCGTGCGCTGTTGTAACTGGTACGCGCATCGTTGAGCGCGTTGTTTTCCGGCACACTGGCGCAGCCAGAGACAATAGCGACGGCGATCAGGCTCAGGGGGAAATATAGGTTCTTTAGCATGATTAACTCCATTGAAGATTATTGTGTCTTGCGTTCGATTTCATGGCGCAGCACGCGAATGTCTTCTTGCAATGCGTCTGCTGCCTTCTGGGCTTTGGCTGAGCGTGCCATTGAGTCGGCCACTTTGGCGTCGACTTCTGCTTGTTCTGCCAGCTGTTTGGCCAAATCATAATTTTGGTTTGCCATGGCTTTTTCGGCAGCGTCCAGCTTGTCATTGGCAGACTTGAACTGTATCGGAGCATATTCATTGCCACCGGCGCTCATTGCATTGCTGACCGCGGATCTGGAAAGAGCCATCTGCTCGACTGGAGCCTGAGTACTTGCGCAACCGGCCATCAGGAGTGAAGCAGCCATGGCAAGACCGATCCTGTTCATCATTCGATTCGATTTGAGGTGAGGGAGGTTTTTCATCATTTTCATCCTTGTGATTAAACGGGGTAGATTGTCACTTCAACTGCTCAGTATAGTTCATGCTGATAAATGCTTACCGAGCGTAAACAGAAATTTACGTTGAACAAAAAGGAACATTGGGCTTTCCAGAAAGACCAAAATGGGTTGACTCAGTTTCATAAAGCGCGGTTTTTCGCGAGTATTAGCGCAAACACCGCGGCGAGTCCGGTAGGGGCTGGCGTCCATTACGGACGGTGGAGGTAGTGGCGCCGGAAAAAATCAAAACACTGATGATGCAGCAGCTTGAAACGGCGCGTGCAGTGCGGCCGGGCGAACGGATGGATGCAGAAGAAATGGCGCGCCAGCAGCGGCAGAGTGAACTGACGGTGCGCGATCTGCTGGCCACCGAAGGCTGGTTTTCGCCATCTACTGGACTATCAGGCGACGCTGGAAGCGAGCAGTTATTTTGCGCAGGCGACGGTGGGTGTCGACTCCGACATGATGCGGCCGCGCGCTTCTCTACGGTTAATTCATTGCACGCTTAAAACCTTCCCTATCGAGCACTTGCCTATCAGACGCCACTTTGCGTAAGTAGCGGCGCAAACAGCGCCGCGATACCCAGGAACGAGAAGAAACCGACGACATCTGTGACGGTCGTCAGGATGATAGACGAGGCGGTCGCCGGATCCTGACCAAAACGGCGCAGCAGGATTGGCACCAGCGCACCGGCCAGGCCGGCGACGAGCATCGAGATGACCATCGCCAGCATGATCACGCCCACCAGTGCCAGCGAGCGGCTCCAGACATAGACGGCAAGGCCGGTGGTGGCGGCGACGGCGAGGCCGTTGATGAGGCCGGTCAGCGCTTCCTTGCCAACCACAGCGGGCCAGTGGCGCAGGCTGATTTCGCGCAGCACCAGTCCGCGCATGGTGATGGCCAGGGCTTGCGCACCGGCGTTGCCGGACTGCCCTGCCACCACGGGCAACAGCACGGCCAGCGCGGTGAATTGCGCGATGGTGCTTTCGAACAGGCCAACTACGGCGGCGGCCAGAAAAGCGGTTATCAGGTTGATCTGCAGCCAGGGCAGGCGCTTTTTCACTGCAAACATAGGCGACGACAGCGCGCGCTCGTCTGGACTGGCGCCCACCATGGTCTGCATGTCGACGCTGGTTTCCTCTTCCACCGCGGCCATCAACTCGGCTTGCCGGATGACGCCGATGAAACGGCCGCTGATGTTGACCACCGGCAAGGTGCTGATCGGTTGTGTCATCAAGGTGTCGACCACGTCTTCGCGCGGGTCGAGGTCGCGCACGAAGGCGACCACACCACGCGTGATGTCGGCCAGCGGCAATTCGCGCGCGGCCAGCGCCAGATCCTGCACTTCGACACAACCGGCAAGCCGGCCTTCGTCGTCGATCACGAACAGTTCGCGCAGGCCGCTGCGACGGATATAGCGTAGCCGCTCGATCGCCTCGGCCACGGTCATGCCGGTGCGCAGTGGGCTGACGCGCGGGTCCATCATGCGGCCGGCACTGTCTTCGGGATAGGCGAGCAGGCCGCGTAACTCGTGTGCGACTTCGGTATTCAAACGCTGCAGCCAGGCTTCACGCTGCGGCGGGTCGAGTTGCGTCAGCACGGCGACACTGGCCAGCGGATCGGCTTCGGCCAGCAGATGCTGGGCTTGCGTTTCGGGCAGTTGCTCCAGCACGTCGAGCGCGACATCGGGCGCCAGCGATTCCCAGGCGCGCATGGCGGCATGGGCCGGCTGCGCGGCAATCAAGGCGGCGGCATCGGGCGCGGGCATGGCCTCGAACAGGCGCGCGGCCTCGTGCGGATAGTCGAGCAGAAAACGATGCGTCAGCGCCGCATCAGCCGGTGCCAGCTGGGGGGCGAGCGATTCAGCGTTCATGCTGTGCCTCCGTCGGGGCCGGCTTTTCGGTCAGCGCGGGCACTTTGGGCAACAGTGCCAGGCAGCCTTCGAGCAGGCCCGACAGCGCCTGCCAGTAAGCGCGCGCAAACAGCGTCGGCAGCGTGGTCTCGCTGGAGAGGTCGGCCGGCGGCGGCGCGGCGCGGCGTAGCGCACGTGTCAGCGCATCGCGCGTCATCACCCCCACCAGGCGGCCACCGGGTTCGGCTACCGGCAGCAAGGAACTGCTTTCCCAGCCGGGATGGGCCGGGGTGGCGGACAGGGGCGCATGCGCGGTCAGTACATGAATCGGGCGCTGCATCAGCGTCGCCAGCGTGGCGCCATCCGGCGCATGCAGCAAAGCACTCAGGCCCACCAGGCCGACCAGCCGCCGCTCATGATCGGCGACGAAAACCAGCGGGTGGGCGGGTGTTTGTTTCATGCGTTCGAGTGCGTGGGTGGCGCGCGTGTCGGCCGGCAGCATGACGACATCGGGATCGGCCCAGGCACCCAGCGTGTCTTCGGCATAGCCCAGCAACAGGGTCGAGGCGAGCGCAGTGGCGGTGGGCAAGCCGGCGATCAGCAACCTGCGCCGGGATTCCGGCAGGTGGCGCAGCACCGCGACTGTCGGCTGGGTGCCCATCGGCGCCAGCAGTTCGAGCGCGCGCGCATCGACAAGCGCGGCGATGCAGTTCGCTGCGCGATGCGGCAGCATGGCTGCCAGTACGGTGGCACCGAGCCGCGCGGGCGTCTGGTCAAACAATGCGGCGGCTTCGCCGGCCGGCAGCGACTCGAGCACCTGCGCGGCCTGCGCCGGGTGCCCGCGCATGAAGGCCAGGCTGAGTGTGTGGTCGCGGTCCTTGGCCATGGCTTGCCGACTCAGTTACTGTCGTGGCGCGTGATGAGCACGATCGCCTCGTCGTGATAGAGCCGTCCGGGCAGCACGACGCGGCCGGAATCGGTTTCCAGCACCAGCGACGTGGCAGTGATGTCGACGATGTGTCCCTCGTGTCCGGACACGCGCACAAGCTGACCCAGACGAAAGGCCTGGCGCAGATAATGCGCGCCGATCAGGTTGGATACGTAGCTGCGCGCGCCCAGGCTGACGGCGATGGTCACGCCACCGATAAGCGAGGCCGCGAGTATGGCGGCGAAAATGGCCAGCCAGGTGATCTTGAGGCCGATCTGGTCGGCACCCACCAGCAAGGCCATGACCAGCGTTGCGCCTTGCGCCATGCGCGCCAGCGCGTCGCGTTGTGGCGCGGCCAGCCCGGTGGCGGTGGCCCGCACGATTTCGGCCACAAAGCCCGACAACACATAACCGGCAGCCACGATCAGCAAGCCGGCAGCCAGCGTGGGCAGGTAATCGACCAGCTGCTTCAGCCAGTCGGTAAAGGTTTGCAGCCCCAGCATCTGGGTGGCTGCAGTGACAAAAAGCAGCAGCACCACCCAGTAGACAACGGCGCCGAGCACCGCCGCCGAGCGGCCAATGCGCCAGCGCGCCTGGGCGGTGCTGCGCGCGATCAGCGAATCCAGCAACGCCGCACCGCGCCGGGTGGCCAACCGCAGCAGCCGTGCGAGCAGCCAGCCGACCAGTAGCAGCGCCAGCGCACCCAGCAGGTGCGGCAAATGCGCCAGCAGAACTTCCAGGGTGGCCATGGTGGCCTGGTCCAGTGCTTCGGTGAGATTTCCCATGCGGCCATCTTACCTCAGGCTCTTTATGGCTTGGCCCACGGTTGTTTCCCGTGCGAATGGGTCGGCTACGGCCATGAATAATCGGCAATTCGTCCAGCATCTGCTGATTGTTTTTTTACAATCGCCGGGATTGTTTCCTGCTGAATTTTGTCGGAACTCGGCCCGCCCCTTTAAAATGGGCCGCTGATGACTTCTCCCGTGATTGCCTTGCCTACACCCAGTTTCAAAGCCCTGGTGTTTCTTGCTGCGCTGTGCGCGGGGTCTGCGCACGCGCTGACGGTGGAGGTGGTGGCGCCGGAAGAAATTAAAACGCTGATGATGCAGCACCTTGAAACGGCGCGTGCAGCGCGGTTGGGCGAGCGGATGGATGCAGAAGAAATGGCGCGCCTGCAGCGGCAGAGTGAGCTGACGGCACGCGATTTGTTGGCTACCGAAGGCTATTTTTCGCCGCAGGTTGAAAGCGCAGTGGAATGGCTGGGTGATGACTGGCGGGTGGATTATCTGATTGTCCCTGGCGTGCGAACCCTTGTGCGCAGTGTCAAGCTGGGATTCGACGGCGGATTAAAAACGGGTGAAGACAAGGCCAAGCTGCGCGCGCGCATCGAGCGCAGTTTTTCACTCAAGCCGGGCATGCCGTTTCGTCAGGCTGACTGGGACACTGCCAAGCTGGTGGTGTTGCGGCCCTTACTGGTGGATACGTATCCAACGGCGCGGATTGCGGCGAGCGAGGCGCGGATTGATCCTGCGGCACATGCTGCGGACCTGACGCTAACGGTCGACAGTGGCCCGGCCTTTGTCTACGGCGTCCCGGTGATCAAAGGCGTTAAGCGTTACCCGGAGGCGGTCGTTCGCAATCTCAATCCGATGAAACCTGGTCAGCCTTATCGGCAGCAGGATCTACTGGACTATCAGGCGACGCTGGAAGCGAGCAGTTATTTTGCGCAGGCCACGGTGAGTGTCGACCCCGACCCCGAATTGGCGTCAGCCTTGCCGATACAGGTCGAGGTGGTTGAACGACCCGAGAAGCGCTTTAGCGTGGGCGCGGGTTTCAGCACCGATACCGGCGCGCGCGTGCAGGCCTCGTGGTTGCATCGGAACATTCTGGATCGCGGGATGCGACTCAAGTTTGATACCCGGATTGAAACCAGGAGTCAGACCGGTACGGCGGAGCTGGCCTGGCCGCGCAATGCCAATGGCTACGAAAACAGTCTGGGCCTGCAACTCAAGCAGGAAGATATCGAAGGCCAGGAAACCCGCTCAACGTTGCTGGCTGCCAAGCGTAATCGCACACGTGGGCAGATCGAGACAACGCTGTCGCTGCAATTTCAAACAGAAGATCAACGCATTGCCGAAGTAGTCAATGCAAGCAACCAGGCCTTGACCCTCAACTACGCCTGGACCCAGCGCAATGTGGGGCGCGGTTTTTATCCTCGGCGCGGTTATGTGCTGAGTTTGCAGGGTGGCGGTGCGCTTGAGGCCTTGCTGTCCGACACCAGCTTTTTGCGCCTCTATGGACGCCATACTCAGTATTTTCCGGTAGGCAAGAATGGACGCCTGGTCTTGCGTGGTGAACTGGGCAGCGTGCTGGCCCAACGCCGTGACGGCATTCCGACTGACTTTCTGTTTCGCGCCGGCGGAGACAATTCAGTGCGAGGCTATGCGTATCAAAGCCTGGGGCGCACGCTGAACGGCGCAGTGGAATCGGTGCGTTATCTCGCCACCGGCACAGTCGAATACAACTACTTCTTCGATCGCGACTGGGGAATGGCGCTGTTTGTCGACGCCGGGGATGCAGCCGACAGTCCGGCCAGTCTCTCGCCCGTGTTTGGCTATGGCGTGGGTGCACGCTACAGCTCACCGGTAGGGCCGATCAATCTTGATCTGGCGTATGGCGAAGCCACCCAGAAATTCCGCCTGCATTTTTCACTCGGGCTGTCGTTTTGAAGCGCGTCTTGTTGAAACGTGTTGCCTGGGGAGGCGCGTGGATAACCCTCGCTTTGGTCATTCTGGTTGCGGCGTTTTTGTGGCTGACAACCACAGCAACCGGATTTCTGTGGCTGGCCAAGCAGGCCACCCCGTTAAGCAATGGCCGCTTGGTGCTCGAAGGCGTGGAGGGCCATTTGGGCGCATCGGTTCACATCAAGAAACTGATTTACAAATCGGACCTGCAGCGCATCACCCTGCAACAGGTCCGGCTGGACTGGAAGCCGCGGTCGTTATGGCGTCGACTGGTCGAGATCGAGCTGTTGGCAGCGCAGCATGTACGGGTGGACATTCTCAAGAAGGATCCGACGCCGCCGACTTATCCTGCGAGTTTGCGACTGCCGCTCGATATCCGGGTTGTCGCATGGGATGTGGGGCAGCTCGACCTGGTCGACGAAGGTCGGACACAAAGCTTTAACGCCTTGCATGGCAAGGTGGATGGCCAAGGTGATCGTTTCGGTCTGACCGCTGCAGCGAGGACGCCGTGGGCGGAAGTCGCAGGTCAGTTCGGCATCAACAAAGATGCGCCATTCAAGGTGCAGGGTTCGTTCACTGCACACCGCAAGTCACCCGTTCTAGTTGAGGCTCAGCTTGCGTTATCGGGTGAACTGGCCGCGCTTGATTTCAAGCTGGATGCCCTGGCCGAAGACATGAGCATGATGGCTGTGGGAAAGTTGGCTTTGTTTGCGCCGGTCCGCTTGCCGCGCCTGGTGTTATCGGGTCAGGGAATCGACCCAAGAAAATTTTCAGCGGATGCGCCGCACGCCGATCTGGCGTTTTCCGGCGTGTTTGAAGGTCAACCGGGCGAACGGCTGTTGGGCACATTCAGTCTCTCCAATCAAAAAGCCGGCCGGCTTGATCAGGATCGCCTGCCGCTGGCCAAGCTGACCGGTGCGGTGGTGGGCGATAGCGTGAACGCCGATTTCAGTGCGCTGGAAATCGACCTGGGTGACGCCGGGCGCTTTAGCGGTGACGGCCAATGGCGCGATGGCCAGCTTGCGGTCAAGCTGAATAGCCCGCGCTTGAATCTGGCGGGGATACATCGCGACCTGTATCCCACCCGTATTCAAACGGTGTTGCGGCTGGCCGGCGATGCACAGCGCCAGACCCTGACTGCCGAGGTGGCCGAAACCTGGGGGCAGGGCAGCTTTACCCTGAGCCTGGCTGATGCGGTGTTGCGTTTGCAGGATGCGGCCTTCAGCGGGCAGGCCGGGCGGCTGACGGCAAAGGGCAGCGTGAAGCTTGACGCCAGTCGCGCATTCGAAGCAACGTTCGACGCAACCCAGATCAACCCCGCCCGTTTTGGAAAATATCCGCGTGCCAAACTCAATGCGCGCGGTGAAGTGAGCGGTGCGTTGCTACCCACGCTGCGCCTGCAAACACAATTCACGTTACCACCGGGCGAACTCGAAGGCCGCCCGGTCAAAGGGCAAGGCAAGCTGCGTTATGCAAACGGCCATCTGACCGACACTGACATCAATCTCGATCTGGCTGGCAACCGGGCTTTGTTAAAAGGCGCATTTGGCGGCAAGGGCGACCGGATGCTGTGGGACATCAACGCACCTGCGCTGGCACGGCTGAATCTGGGCCTGGCGGGGCGGTTGACGAGCACCGGTAGCATCAGTGGAGAACCCGGGCAGCCGCAAATCGATGCCCAACTCAATGCCAGCGGTTTGCGCTTGCCGGGTGGCATTGCGGCCGATTCTGTGGACCTGAAACTCCAATTGCAGGCCGCATTGACGGGTGTGTTCAATGGGCAACTGGACGCACGCGGAATTCGCGTCGCGGAGCAGCGCATCACAACTGCACGCGCCAGTATTCAGGGCCGCCGGGACGCACATACCCTGTCGCTCGACGCGCGCCTGGCGGACTGGCAGGGGATTGTGTCGCTGGCTGGCGGACTGGATATGAATCAGGTTTGGCGCGGCCAGTTGAATCAGGCCACCGTCCAAGGTGCGTGGCCGATGCAATTAAGTGCGCCCGCCGGTTTGGTATTGAGTCGCGACCAGCAGCAGGTGAGCAATCTGTCGTTCACGCTGGCAGGCGGAAAAGTGAGCAACATGCAATTCAACCGGCAGGGCACACAGATGAGTACGCGCGGTGCAATCAGCAATCTGCCGCTGGCGCCCTTGCTCGGTTTGCTGGAAACTCCACCGCCCTTGACGACCGACCTGCGAATGAATGGCGAATGGAACCTTCGCTTGGGCGACACCCTGGAGGGTGAGGCCCATCTGGTTCGGCAAGCGGGTGATGTGAGATTCAAAGACCCGGCCGTGAACCTGGGTCTGACCACCCTCGGCCTCGATCTCAAGGCTGTTGCCAGTCGGGTAACGGCACGCCTAGATGCCACCACCCGCGAGGCAGGAAAACTGCGCGCAGAAGCGAGCGCAAAACTGGTACGCGATGGCGTGGGTTTGACGTTGCCGCGCAGTGCCCCGCTGACGTGGACTGCCGCACTTGATGTACCGGACCTGCGACTGTTCAAGCCGTTTATTCCTATCGGTATCCGCCTGGATGCACGGCTGGCTGCGCAACTTAGCGGCAGCGGCAGTCTGGCTGCGCCGCGCATCGATGGACAGATCGATGCCAGCCGGATTCGTTTTACCCTGCCTGAAGAAGGGGTGTCGATTACCGATGGCACGCTCAAGCTGGTGTTGGCCGACGATCGGGTGAAGGTTCAGCAGGGCGAATTGAAAGGCCTGGGCGGACGCATTGTGGTGAGCGGCGAGGCGCAGCTGAAAAACCCGCAGGCTGGGCTTACGCTGACGTTCGAGAAATTCACCGCGACCAGCCGTAGTGATCGTCAGGTAACGGTTTCCGGCGTCACTCGGCTCAATCTTGATTTGAAGCGGCTGGAACTCACAGGGGAGCTCATCGCCGATCGCGCCCGGCTGGAAATGCCCGAAGCCAGCAAGCCGGTTCTTTCATCCGATGTGGTGGTGGTGGGCCAGCCGCCACGTGAAAAACCGGCGAGCCAGCGTTTCCCCATGGCGCTCGATCTCACCCTCAAACTGGGCAACGATTTCCTGTTCAAGGGTGCCGGCCTCGACGCGCGGCTGGGCGGGCAGTTGCGCGTGTTTACCTTGAATCAGAGCTTGCGCGGTGAGGGTACGATCAGGGTGGTAGAGGGACGCTACGCCGCGTATGCACAGACGCTCAACATCGAGCGCGGTGTGTTGCGCTTTGTCGGCCCGATCGATAACCCGGGACTGGATGTGCTGGCAGTGCGTAAAACCTCGAACGTCAAGGCGGGTGTGCAGGTAGGCGGTACGGTACAGCGCCCGGTGGTCAAGCTGTATTCCGACCCCGCCATGCCAGATACGGAAAAGCTTGCCTGGCTGGTATTGGGGCATGGCCTGGAAAACAGCGGACAACAGGAGTTTGTGTTGATGCAGGTCGCTGCGGCGGCCTTGCTGAGTCAGGCTGAGTCTGTCAATTTCCAGTCGAAACTGGCGGACACCCTGGGCATCGACAGTTTCGATGTGCGCGCCGGCGATGGGGCAACGCTGAGTAGTTCGGTGATCAGCGTGGGTAAACGGCTGTCGACACGTGCGACCCTGAGTTACGAGCAAAGTCTGGATGGCTTGAGTCAGGTCGTCAAAGTCCTCTACCAACTGAGTCCCAATGTGCGACTGGAAGTGCAGGCCGGGCAGCAAAGCAGTTTCGATGCGTTCTACACGCGGGAATACGACTGAGACTATGGATTCCCGATGGTAGAATCGGGCACATGTTTGACGCACGTATCATCGCCATGAATTCCCTTTATCTCCTGACCGTCCTGTCTGAGCATAGTTGCTGATGCGCATTCTGCTTTCCAACGACGACGGTTACTTTGCCCCCGGCCTCGCCGCGCTGGCCAAGGCGCTTGCACCGCTGGCCGACATCACTGTAGTGGCGCCCGAACGTGACCGTAGCGGCGCCTCCAATTCGCTTACGCTCGACCGGCCGCTGATGCTGCGCCAGGCACCCAGCGGCTTTTATTACGTCAACGGCACGCCGACAGATTGCGTCCATCTGGCTGTCACCGGCATGCTTGATCACATGCCCGATATGGTGATTTCCGGTATCAACCACGGCGCCAACATGGGCGACGACACCATTTATTCCGGCACCGTGGCCGCGGCCACCGAAGGCTATTTGCTGGGCATTCCGTCGATTGCGGTTTCGCTCGCCAACCACAATGCGCTGAATTTCGACACCGCTGCGCGGGTTGTGCTCGAACTGGCGCAGCGTATCCAGGCGCAGCCGCCCACCGAGCCGATGTTGCTCAATGTCAATGTGCCGGATTGCAGCTGGGAAGATTTGAAAGGCCAGCGCGTGACCCGTCTCGGCAAACGCCACAAGGCCGAATCGGTGGTCAAAACCACCAATCCGCGTGGCCAGACCGTGTATTGGGTGGGTGCCGCCGGCCTGGCGCAGGACGCGGGCGAAGGCACCGATTTCCATGCCATTGCCAACGGCTTTGTTTCAATCACCCCGCTGCAAATGGACTTGACCCTTTTCAGCCAGATGGACAGTGTGAACGCATGGCTGAAACCCTGAATTCGCGCGCAGGAATCGGCATGA
>Ga0180009_10003169_pt1 | contig 18885 bp, 18 predicted proteins | sample OS_PC_MetaG_FD_123537 | JGI IMG/M metagenome (GOLD analysis project Ga0180009, IMG submission 123537) | Groundwater microbial communities from the Aspo Hard Rock Laboratory (HRL) deep subsurface site, Sweden - OS_PC_MetaG | ecosystem: Environmental > Aquatic > Deep subsurface > Groundwater...
AACTAACTGTGAACGGGCACACAATAACCACGCAAAAAAAGGGGCGGTGCTGCTCCTTATGAACTATTGCAGCTTGTTATCACACGCGCCGTGAAAGATTTCAAGAACAAAATGAACATTCATTCTTGTTCGGGGTGAAAAAAAATTACGGCTTTACTGCGCGCCAAGCTGATTCCCACATTTCGTCAAGTAGGCTTGGGAGCGGTTCCTGTACCATGCCTATCAGTCGGAGCTGAATGAGTCGTGTCATGCCGCCAAATAGACTCGGTCCGGCAACCACCAGAGCGAGGGGTCTGATTTCTCCGTTTTCGATGCCTTCCTGAATGGCCTGACGGATCCGTGTCATTGCTTTTCCGGCGCAAATGGATACAGCCGAGGGCATGATCTCTTTGTGTCTGGCAAAGATTATGAAATCAACAAGTTCGGGGAAATCTTCGGTGAGTTGGAAATAATAAGCCATGATTGCGCGACAGCGATCATGCGTATTGGCATTTTCGGCAATTATTTTTTCGATGTTTGCAAAAATATCTTCAGTGATTTCCTGATAAAGCGTTTGCGCGATTTCTTCTTTGTTTTTGAAGTAACGGTAGATAAGCCCGATACTGACATCCGCCTGTTCACGGATATCATGGACGGAGGTCTTGAAATAGCCTTTGTTGTGAAAAAGCTTTAGGGCCGCGTGGAGAATTCTGTCGCGTCTGTTTTTTGCACTTGTTTTGTAGAAACTCATGGGGTGAACCTGATTGTGTTAAGGTCGCTGCACATTCAGATTTCTATATAATATTGGGGGGGATGTCAATCTTCATTCCCCCGCTGCCCTTGAATTTATGGCCGCACCGCTCGAATATATCCCTTGGTGCCCGGCGAGTACTGCCGTTCCGGATCGCATTGGTCGGAAATCTTCCAGGCACCGGCCTTGCCTTCGCCATCTTTTTCGCCGGACCAGTAGTTCCCCTCGCGATCCAGGGTGCAATCGCCGTTTTTGAACAGATCAAAAATGTAGTTGAGGTCGTAGAGTTCATAGATGGTGGGTAGGCGCCAGTCGTTATATCCTCCCAGATTCAGGGCGCTGGCGTATTGTTCCGCATCTTTCAGGCTGTGGGTCATCGGGCTTTTTTCGATCTGCCACATCTGGCCCGAGACCTTGTCCTGGCAGATTCCGTTGCCAAGATTCTGAAAACGTGCTTCACGGAATGATCTACCAGCACAGCCCTGAATGGAGAGGAGAAGTATTGCCAGCAGCATCAAGGTGATATGCGCGTGTTTCATGTCAGTGCTCCTGTGGTCCTGTTGCGTGTGGCGTGAAAAGCCACTGCCTGTATCCGCTTGTTTTTTTTGTATCGAACTAAACTGACCGTTTGGTACAATTTATATCGGGAACGGTTGTCCGTCAAGAGCAATTACGTTTTTTCTCCCACAGCAGTGGTTTTCGATGCGGTATAGTGGGGGTGGAACCAATATATTGTGGAGGATTGCCATGGGATTTCCGGCACGATTTCTTCTGTTTGCCGTCTGGTGCTGCCTGCTCGTAACAGCGGCTCCGGATCGAGTTTTTGGCGGAATTCCAAAGGATTTCACCGGCCGAGAGATGGAAACGGCAACCGAGATGCCGCATGTGGACGCCCCGGAGGTCTGGCGAGCGGAATCGGTGTCACTGCCGCTTGTGGGGGAAATTCGGCTTGCGGAGCTTTCTCTGCCGGCTCTGGCTGTGTTGCTGGGATTGGCGGATGGCTTTAATCCTTGTGCCATGTGGGCTTTGGTTTACCTGCTCTCGCTGTTGGTTTCCCTGCAGGATCGGCGCAGGATCTGGCTGTTGGTGGGTTCCTTTGTTTTCGCCTCGGGGGTGCTCTATTTTTTGTTCATGACCGCCTGGCTCAATTTTTTTCTCCTGATCGGGTTTCTCCGGCCGCTGACCATCGCCATCGGCATCGGTGCCTTGGTAGTCGGGGTGATGGACCTGCGCTCTTTCATTGTCACCAGAGGCGCTCCGGTCTGCACCGTGGGAAACGCGGGTTTCAAGCAGCGGACCATGAGTCGAATGGAGCGACTGGTGGCAGCCCCCCTTTCAATGGCCACCTTTCTCGGCATCATCGCCTTGTCCTTTGTGGTCAACTCCATTGAGTTTGCCTGCTCCGCCGCCCTGCCAGCTGTTTTCACCCATGCCCTTTCCCTGCGAGCCATGCCACCCATCCAGTATTACGGCTATATCCTGCTCTATGATTTTTTCTTCATGCTGGATGATCTGATCATTTTTGCTTTGGCCGCTTTTGCCATGCAGGCCACGATCGCCCGGGGATATGACCGTTACGGCAAGCTGGTGGGGGGAGTGGTGTTGGTGGCGCTGGGGCTGGTCATGCTTTTTGCGCCGGAGCAGTTGCGATAGGGGCGATCAAGTACACATCGAACCGACTGTTTTTGCCGCTGATGGTGAAATTCGGCTCCGGGCCGATCAGGGCAGGGGCAAGGCGCGGCCGTTTTACCACGACCCGGCGACCGGCCAGGTCAAGGGCCGCGCGCAGCAGGGAGTCGCTGTCCTCGTCATCGCCGACCAGCAGGCGGATAAGCCGCATTTCTTTTTTGACCAGAGCGCTTTTGCTGCGGTGGGGGTACATGGGATCGATGCAGATCACCTCCGGCCGCTCTGGCTGCCAGTGACGCATGATTTCCAGACTGTCTCCGACAATGAGGTGCATCCGTGTCATGATCCCGGCCAATGCCGGTTCCATTTTCGCCCGGTCGATGCCGTCCGCAAGCAGAGCCGCCAGCACCGGAGAACGTTCCACCATGTGTAGCGTGCATCCCAGGCCGGCCAGGATGAAACTGTCCCGGCCAATCCCGGCGGTGAGATCGAGCACCACAGGGCTTGTTCCGCCCTTGAGTCCCACAGCCCTGGCAATGGCCTCCTTGCGACTGGTGGTATGCATACGGCGGTATTCGATTGCTCCGCCGATGAAATCGACAAACAGGGGGCCTTCCGTCCCTTTGCCGGTTTGCCGCAGTTCCAGCCGTTCCGGGGTCAGGGTCAGCAGCAGGGCAGGAACATTCTCCTTCGGATCGTATGTGGGCAAGCCCAGCTTTTTTGCCAATATCCCGGCTGTGTCCGCCAGGATGGGGTCGGAATGGCTGACTGCGATGGTGTTTTCGGGGTTGCGTGTGGTCATGGCGTGTGTCGGGTTATTTCCTGGTTCAGGACGGGCAAAGTCCGAATGATCCTTTTTCCCGGTGCATCATTTCCTGTACATGGTATAGTCAAAAGGTTTTTTTGCAGGCCATGCTCGTCATGCCCATTGGCCAAATCGCTCCACATACAGCAGAGAAGATAATGGATACCCAGCATAAAGCACAAGCCAAAGTTGTGGCCATCATCCCGGCCCGTTACCATTCCAACCGCTTTGAAGGCAAGCCCCTGGCCAAGATTGTGGGCAAGCCCATGATCCAGCATGTCTATGAACGTGCCAAGGCTGTGGCCTTGCTTTCCCGGGTGGCGGTGGCTACCGATGACGAGCGCATCGCCGAGTGCGTGCGCTCATTTGGCGGCGAGGTGGTAATGACCCGCTCCGATCATGTCTCCGGCACCGACCGCCTGGCTGAGGCTGCTTCCATCATGGAAATAGCCGAGCAGGACGTGGTGGTAAACATCCAGGGCGACCAGCCGCTGTTCGAGGCGGAGGTGATTTCCCAGGTTGCCACTCCGCTTCTCGATGACCCGGCCCTGCCCATGTCCACCCTGATCTACAAGATCGTGCGCAAGGAAGAGATCACCGATCCCAACCACGTCAAGACCGTGTTTGACCGGCAGAACAATGCCCTTTATTTTTCCCGCGCTTCCATCCCTTTTCAACGCAATCCCGAGGAACCGCAGGCTCCTACTTACTACAAACATCTTGGCTTTTACGCCTACCGCAAGGGTTTTCTGCTTACCTTTGTTGGGTTGCCCGAGGGAGAGTGGGAGCGGTTTGAAAAGCTGGAACAGTTGCGGGCTTTGGAGTTCGGCTACCGCATCAAGGTGGTGCTCACGCCGCACGATTCCATCGAGGTGGATACGCCTCAGGATCTGGAGCGGGTGGAAGAGCTGATCCGCAGAGATGGCAAATAACTGAGTTGACCTGGCATTGTCCGGCGAGAAGAGTGCAGACTGCCGGAAAGTTCCCTCTCCCCTCGCGGGAGAGGGTTAGGGTGAGGGGGAACGCGCAGATTTTGATGCTTCTGGCAACTTCACCCACCCCCCCCAACCCCCTCCCGTCAGGTAAGCGGAGACTTCGAGGGAGGGGATTTTAATGCGAAAAGCCAACCTGACATTATTAAGATTACCTACTGTTAACCATATAATTTGAGGGAAAAGAGATGAGAAGAAACAAGATCACCATCATCGGCGCGGGCAATGTCGGCGCCACCGCCGCTCACTGGGCCGCAAGCCGCGGCCTGGGCGATATTTTATTGCTGGACGTGGTTGAGGGCGTGCCCCAGGGCAAGGCGCTTGACCTGCTGCAGTCCGGCCCGGTGGACGGATTTTCCAACCGGATCACCGGCTCCAATGATTTCTCCGACATGGCGGGTTCCGATGTGGTGATCATTACCGCCGGTTTAGCCCGCAAACCCGGCATGAGCCGCGATGATCTCCTGGCTAAGAACGTGGCCATCGTCAAGTCCTGTGCCGAGCAGGTGGCCAAGCATGCGCCGGATTGTGTGATGATCGTGGTCACCAACCCCATCGACGCCATGGTCTACACCGCCTTCAAGGTTTCCGGCTTCCCGCGGGAGCGGGTGATCGGCATGGCCGGGGTGCTTGATTCCGCCCGATACCGCACCTTTCTGGCCGAGGCGCTGGGTGTAGCAGCCCGCGACGTCAACGCCATGGTCATGGGCATCCATGGCGACAACATGCTGCCGCTGATCCGGCTCGCCAATGTTTCCGGGGTGCCGGTCACCGACCTGTTGTCTGCTGCGGAATTGGACGCCATTGTCCACCGCACCCAGCACGGCGGAGCCGAGATCGTCAACCATCTCAAAACCGGCAGCGCCTTCTATACTCCGGGTCTGGCCGCGGTGGAAATGGCCGAGGCAGTGCTCACCGACAGCAAGCGGGTCCTGCCCTGCGCCGCCTACGTCGAGGGCGAGTTCGGTTTTTCCGGCTGCTTCCTCGGGGTGCCTGTGGTGTTGGGTGATAAGGGGGTTGAGCGGATTATCCAGTTCAAGCTCACCGACGAGGAACAAAAGGCCATGGCCGATTCCGAGGCAGCGGTGCGCAAGCAGATGGCCGATACCGGATTATAAGGGCATAAAGGTAAAGAAAAGGCCTGGTTCCCCCCCCGTTGAGTTGTTAAAGAGGACCCTTCGACAGGCTCAGGGTGAACGGATGTTGTCGTAGTATTATCTAGATGTTCCGTTCATGCTGAGCCTGTCGAAGCATCTGTTTGTTTTTTTGCAAGACTATCATCTCTAACGGAGAATGTTTTTGACAGAAATCCCCACCGTCAACGAGTTAATTTCCCGTATGGGCGATGCGCGATTCGGCTTGCTCGATCTGTTGCCCGAGGAGGACCTGGCCGAGAAGCTGATAGGTCTGGCGCTCACCGGGCCGCCTCCTGCTCCTGCTTCAATGGCCAAGGAACTGGCCGGACTGACCACGGCCTTGAACCAAACGGAAACCAAGGATGTCCGGGTAGTTGTTTTCGGGGGCGGCACCGGTCTTTCCAATATCATCGGCGGGGATAGCCGCAATTCTCTCTGGCCTGCAAATCCCTTTCAGGGCCTCAAAGAGATCTTTCCTGAAACCAGGGCTGTGGTCTGCGTTACGGACGATGGCGGCTCCACCGGAGAACTGCTCAGGGATCTGCCCCTCATTGCTCTGGGCGATATCCGCCATGTCCTGCTGTCTTCCATCCGGCAGCAGAAGCTGCAAGAGCAGTACCTCCTTTCCGGCCGGGATGCGTTGAGGGTCAGCGCAATACTGCATCGGCTTTTCAATCATCGTTTTACATCCCGCCCCTTTTCTTCCCATGATCTGCTGACAGATGCCGGGATTGATTTGACTGCGCTGCCACCGGCAATGGACCAGGGGCTGTCCAGCCTGGTCGAGGCGCTTTTCAGTGATTCCCAATTGCACTCGCAATTCGATCGCCCTCATTGTTTCGGAAATCTTCTGCTTGTTGCCGCTATTTATGGCAAAAAGGACGTGGTAGCAGGGATATCCTGGCTGGGCGACCTGATCGGCGCAAATCCCGAGGCGGTCTGTCCCTGCACCACCACTCCGGCCCGGCTTAAGGTTTTGTATGGCAACGGGGTGCTGGTGAGCGGGGAATTCAAATCAGGCCATGCCCGGCGCGGCTATCCGGTGGATAAGGTGTTCGTAGAATTTGCCGCCAAACCCCAGGCTCCGCCCCAGGTTCTGGCTGCCATTGCCGACGCGGATGTTATTCTCTTCGCCCCGGGCAGTCTGTTCACCAGCATTGTGCCGATCTTGCAGGTGCCCGGCATCGCCCAGGCGATCCGTGACAACCAGCAAGCCCTCAAAATGCTGGTGGCCAATCTCTGGGCCCAGGCAGGGGAAACCGATATGGCCCATGGTAATCAGCGGCAGCGGTTTCATGTCTCCGATCTGCTTACCGGTTATCACCGCAATATTCCCGGAGGAGTGGAAGGACTTTTTGAGCAGATCTTGGTTCTTGGCCTGCGGGATATCCCTGGCTCCATTCTCCAAAATTACGCCCTGGAAAACAAGGTGCCCATTTATCTCGACAGGGACAAGGTCCGGGCCATGGGCTTTTCCCCTATCGAGGCCCGGCTGTATGCTCAGGCGGATATTGAACAGCGCAAGGTTATCCAGCATGATGCCGCTTCCCTGGCCGCGGCGGTGCGGGTCATGTGGTCGATCCGCAAATCCCTCGGGGAAACCGGACGCAAGCAGCTGCCGGGGTCTGGAGGTGGGGCGGATGTTCTATTGGACCCCATTGGCCAGACGGCCAGTCAGCGTTTTTCCTCGATCCGCGAACGTTTGCGTACCCTGGCCATTGCCGACGAGCTGCAGCCGGACGTGGCAGAAATTTTCTGGCGTCATGGGGATATTCCCCTTGCCCATCTTGATCTGATCGCGGGAGTTGTCCTGCTGGACCGTGAGGAATGGAGCAGAACCCAGGAGTGGGACACCATCCTGTCGTTCTATGATCCCGGCGACCGAATGATCAAGATCCGCAAGGATATCTGTTCCGACCCCGACCAGTTCGAGGTGGGACTGCTGATCGGTCTCGGTCAATCCCTGCTTGGCAATTACGCTGCGGAAAAGCGCAGACTGCCTGTGGAACGCGATGGCGAATCGCTGGGGTATGAGTTTCGGCTGGTGGTGAGACCGGAAACAGAGCGGCAATGTTTTTTCAGTCCGGCTGAGCTTGGCCGGTTTTTGGGATTGGTCCGGATGCGGCAGTCGTTTGGCGAGCCTCGCCTCTATACCCGGCTGGTCAACGCAGATGAAGGCTTTACCCCACCGGGTCTGTTGTTTGGTCTGACTTACGTCTGGTACCTGGACAACCGCCATGTCCGTCACATCGAATACAAGATGTCCATCGACAGGATGACCTCCTGCGGCCTTATCCCGGAACAGAAAAAGGTTGCTGGCCGCAGGCAGGCGATGATCGATTTCTTCCGGACCGTGGTTTTTCGCTACGATGTAAAGCAGTTGCAGCCTTCAGCCACTCAAGGCTTGGGCTGAATCAGGGGCAGGGGATCGATCAGTAGGATTCCCGGGTTGGTCCACAAGGTCGGCCAGCGAAGTTCCGTGGCTGACCATCCCGGCGCAAGCCAGCCAACAGAGAGGTGGAGATGATCCGGGGGGGCTGATGCGCCCCGCGCTTTTTCAAATGCCACCTCGGCGAGCGGTTCTCCCACCGAAACCAGCGTTCCGCGTGTCACCAAGGGTTGGACATGGCCATACAGGGAGACAAGCCTCCAGCCCTGCCCGTTCATGACCGGATGGCACACCACCACGGTGCTGCCTAAAAAATCATCGAACACCGCAACCACCTCCCCATCCCATAATGGCGGAATCAGGCACTGCTTTGGCAGCTCCCGTCGTTGTCCCGAATGATCCGTGAAGAAGAGCAGATCAATGCCTTCGTGTGTGCTTTGGCGGGGGAGATCCTTCCACCATGCCTGTCTATCCTCAAAGCCCATGCCGGGCAGAAACAGCCAGCCGGAAAAATTTGTATCCAGGTGGTTCAGGCGCAGAAGGTTGCTGGAAAATAAGGAGTCCGGGATCATTTTTTTGTAGGAGTTATGCTGGAGGCACGTGTAATGATTTTTTCGGCAAGATTCTTGAATACCAGCTCGTGAAAAGGCAGAACCGAATACCAGTAGAGTCTGCCCAGCAGTCCGCGGGGATGGAAATGGGCGGTCTGCACCAGCCGGTCTTCCTGAATGTCGAACTCAAGCCAGGCCTTGCCCGGCAGCTTCATCTGGGCCAGAAGCAGAACCCGTTTGTTTTCCTTGAGATCGGCCACCTTCCAGAAATCAAGGGCATCTCCCATCCGCAGTTCTTTCTGCTGCCTCCTTCCTCTATTAAGACCATGGCCGCCGGTCAGTTTGTCTAAAAAACCACGAATCTGCCAGAGCACATTGTAGGCGAGCCAGCCGTCGGAGCCGCCGATCCCTTTGATTGCAGAGTAAACCAGTGCCGGGTCCAATCCGTGCAGGGGGATCACCCGCTGGTCACGCAGGATGGGGGTTCCCGGGTCATCCTGGTGCAGGATGTCGCAGAACGGCTCCGTGGAGCTGTCACACCAGCGGCTGATGACCAAATCCTGCTCCAGTTCGCTGATGGCCGCTTGTACCGAGCTTTCATAGCGTTTGGGTTCGATCCCCGGGAAATGGCGACTGGCATGGTTGTTTTGGATAATGGTTTCCGATCGGAGTCCCTCCACGAGGGCGGCAGCCATCCGGTAGGGGATGGGGGTGAAAAGGATCAGCCAGAAGGAGGAGAGGCGGGGACTCAGCACCGGCACCGGCAGCAGCAGGCGGCGCAACCCCATGACTTGGGCGGCGCGGAGCATCATGTCTTGAAAGCTCATGGCCTCGCCGCCGATGTCAACGACCAGATTTCCCGATACCGTGACGGTGATCGCTGCCTCCAGATAAGCGAGCACATCGTCCACCGCTACTGGTTGGGTTTTGGTTTTAACCCATTTTGGGGTCACCATGAGGGGCAGTTTTTGGATCAGATTGTAGATAATCTCAAAACTGGCGCTGCCGGCACCGATGATAATTCCGGCCCTGAACCAGATGGTTTGCAGGCTTTCTGGTTTGGCGGAAAGGATTTCTCCGGTCTCGATGCGGCTGAGTAGATGGCGGCTGGCGGTTTCCTTTACTCCCAATCCTCCCAGGTAGACAAGCCGCTTGACTCCGGCACCGATACAGGCATCCCGGAAATTTACAGCGCTCAGCCGGTCGCGTTCTTCGAAATCCTTGCCTGCGCCCATGGAGTGGATGAGGTAAAAGGCGATATCGATTCCTGCGAGAGCTTCGCGCAACGCCTCAGGGTTAAAGGTGTCGCCCTCCACCACCTCAACCTTGGGAAGAACTTCCGGGCTTACCTTGCGTTTGTTGCGAACCAGAATTCGTATCGCCAGTTCCGGATGTTTCAGCAGCCGGTCTTTCAAGCGTCGGCCGATGTAGCCGGTGGCTCCGGTAATCAGGATTCTGCAAGGGGCATTCATGCGAGAACTCCTCAGGTTGCAACCATATTCGGACGCCACTCCGCTTTTTTGGGCTCAGCAGAAAGGAATTTTGGCCGGGTCGTCACCAAGCAGCGGCAGAATTTTTTCGATGGCAAAGGTGACCAGATAGGATGGGCCGTGTGCTTTATCTTCGGCAGGCGAGAGGTGTCTTCGCATCATGCTCTTGATTTTTTCCGGGTCGGTTTCTTCTTTGATTTTTTTAAGAAAAAGGCGCACTCCGCGAGAACCGGAGCCCTCTTCGACGAAGAGATAGGCGGCATGGGGATTTTCCTGGACATTCTGGTGGGAGAGTCTTTCCCGCATGATAAATGCCACGGATCCGTCTTCCAAAACATGGGGGGTGCTGTAGACTGCCGCATCGACTCTGCCGTCGCTGCCGGAGGTGGCCAATACTCCTCGACCGGTGGTGCTTTCAAAATAGGCTTGCATTTTCATGGAGAGGTTCCTTTTTTGGATGAGTGACAGAATAGAGGACGGGGTTATATCCCCCGCTTCATTTCGGGCCAGAGCAAGGTGTGGAGCTGAAGCTGGAGGCGGACCGGGAGCGCGTCGGCCATGAGCCATTGGGCCAGCAGAGAGGGTTTAAGGCGGCCGATCACCGGGGAGAGGATCAGCTTCGCCTTTTCAGCCAACCGATGGTTGCTGATCATGTCTCTGGCCCAGTCGTAGTCACCCCGGGAACTGAGGACGAATTTGACTTCGTCGTGAGGCATGAGCAGATCGATGTTGGCAAGGTCCATTTTCTCGCTCATTCCGCTTTCCGGACATTTGAGGTCGATAATTTTCACCACCTCTTTGGGCACCCGTTCAATGCTGATGCTGCCGTTGGTTTCCAGCAGCACGGTGCGGCCTGCCGCGAGCAACGTGTCCATAAGTGGATAGATTCCATCCTGAAGCAGAGGCTCGCCGCCGGTGATTTCGATGAGTGCGTTGGGGTATCGGGCGGCTTCGCTCAGCAGGGTGCTGAGCGGGGTTGATGTGCCCGGTTCCTCGTAAGTATATTTCGCATCGCAGTAAGAGCAGCGCAGGTTGCAGCCGGAAAGACGGAAGAAAAGACAGGGGTAGCCCGCAAAGGAAGATTCCCCCTGAATGCTGTAAAAAGTTTCGGAAAGTTGAAGGATAGACTCATCCTTCACGGTAGGTCACGCAGCAGTTTTCCGTTTCGCAGACCGTGACGCTGTATGGGCGATAGCGCTCGGTGGTCAGCGACTCCTTGAGGGTTTTGAAGATATAGGCGGCGATGTTTTCGGAAGAAGGGTTTTTCTTCTGAAAAGCCGGGTGTTCGTTGAGGTCGCGGTGGTCCAGATCTTCCATGATCACGTTCACAGCTTTTTTCAGGTTCTTGAAGTCGATCCCCATGCCCAGGTCGTCAAGCTCGGTGGCGCGGACCGTCACCTCCACCTGCCAGTTGTGGCCGTGCGGCCGTTCGCAGTTGCCGGGATAGTTGCGCAGATGGTGGCCGGAGGAAAAATGGGTGCGGGTGAAGATATCGTACATTGGGAAACCTCTTGAAGTGGGAAAAGTTCGTTTGTAAAAGTTTACGGTCCGGGTACAATGTTCCCTTGAAATGTGGGCGTTTTTTTACTATGTAAAGAGGCTCTTGCAAAACTTATAAAACACCCTTCGGCAAGCTCAGGGCGAACGGTAGCTATATCGAAATCAGTGATCCTTCCGTTTGTGGTGAGCCTGTCGAACCACAAGCAAGACTTTTGCAAGAAGCTATACTGGGACAGTCAACAAAACATATATATTCCCCCAAGGGAAGTCAACCGGTTCATGACCACCGGGAGCATTTGCCGACAGATTTTGGCGCAAGCTCTGCCCGGACGGGCAAGGAGACACAACCATGGCTTTGATCGCGCCCTTTCGCGCCCTTCGATACAATCCGGCCAAGATCCAGCACCTCGAAGAGGTGGTCACTCCGCCCTATGACGTGATCGATCTTGTGGCCCAGGCCGCTTTTGCCGCTAAAAATCCTTACAACATGATCCATCTGGATCTGAGCAAGAATTTCAGCGCCGATCAGTTGACCGAGGCCCGGTATCTGCAGGCCAAGGATACCTTTGCCAAATGGCAGCAGGAAGAGGTGCTGGTCCGGGAGCAGGAGCCGACCATCTATTTGTATCATACCGAGTATGGGCTGCCTTCCGGCAAGCGTCTCACCCGCAAGGGTTTGCTCTGTCTGGTGCAACTGGCCGAATTTGCCGAGGGGGTTGTCAAGCCCCACGAAAAAACGTTCTCCGGCGTTACCTCCGACCGGCTCAGCCTGCTTGACACCTGTCATGCCCAGTTCAGTCCGATTTTTTCACTCTATCCCGATGCCCAGGGGCAGATCATGGCGCTTCTGGAAGGAGCATGCTCCGCGGAACCGCTCTCCAGCGTTACTGATCACGATGGCTGCATTCATACCATCTGGGGGGTGACTGACCCGGCGATCCTTTCCCAGGTTCGCGAACTGTTTAAGGAAAGATCCCTTTATATTGCCGATGGTCACCATCGCTACACCACCGCTCTTCAGTTCCGCGCCCTGATGCGGAAACGGCTTGGCGAAGTGTCCGAGGACAGTCCATACAATCATACGATGATGTATCTCTGCGGCATGGAAGACCCGGGTCTTTCCGTGCTCCCCACCCACCGTCTGGTGCGGATGCCCGAGAGTGTTGCGCTGTCCGACTTGATGGCCAAGCTTGCGCAGAGTTTTATCGTGGAGGAGATCAGCGGCGGCTCCCGTGAGACCCTGGTGGCCGAGGTTCTGGGCCGCATGGCGGAAAACTCCGGCGCGGCAACGATGTTTGGCCTCTACCATTCCCAGGAGGATCGGTGTCTGCTCCTTACCCTTCGCGACGGGGTGATCGACGAGGCTCTGGGCTCCAAGCAGCCCGTTGCCCTGCGCGAGCTGGACGTGGTCATTCTTTCCGACCTCATCATTGAGCGGTTGTTGCAGCTTGATCATGATCGGTGTGTGAAGGAAAGTCTGGTGGACTATTACAGCGATTCGGATATTGCCCTTGATGTTGCGATTAAGGAGGGCGAGAGCCGTTCCGACCGGAGCCCTCTAGTCTTCTTGATGAACCCCACCCTGGTTTCCCAGGTGAAGCGGGTGGCGGACGAGAGGCTGGTCATGCCGCATAAATCTACCTATTTTTACCCGAAACTGCTCACCGGGTTGCTGCTTAATAAGATCGTGCCCGAAGAAAAAGTATTATAAGCGGCCACATGGCACCGCATCTGCTTCGCAGTCTCGCTTGCTCGCTTAGCTGTCATCGGCCCGTCCGCATACATGATGTATGGCGGCCCGGCCTCTTTCGCGCATCTGCGGCACCCTGTGGCCGCTTATTTCTTGGGGTTACTCCCCGTGATTAATTACAAGAATCCTTCTTGATTCACTCAATCCGGATGAACATCGCAGACGAGTTGAACGAAGAAGTCTTGTTCAGGGGCAAGTTACGCTGCCTGCAGCCTCGGCAGGGGTATCGTTTCTCCGTTGATGCCGTTCTCCTTGCCCACTTCATCACCCCGGAACCCGAGGCCCAGATTCTCGATCTTGGCGCCGGATGCGGGGTTATCTCCCTGATCCTCTCCCACCGTTATCCCGCAATCAGCCTCGTCGCCCTTGAGGTGCAGCCGCGTCTGGCCGGAATTATCCGTCGCAACGTGGCGATTAATGGCCTGAACGATCGGTTGACGGTTGTCGAAGGCGATTGCCGCGAAGTCGCATCATTGCTGCCTCCGGAAAGTTTTAACCGGGTTGTGGCAAATCCTCCCTACTATCCAGCCGGAAGCGGTCGCCATCATCCGGAAACCGAACGGACAAAGGCCCGGCACGAAATTCTTGGCGGGGCCAGTGAAATGGCCCAGGCCGCGGCATTCGCCTTGAAACCCGAAGGCAGGGCGGCCTTTGTCTATCCGGCGGCTCGGGTTGAACCCCTGCTTGGCATTTTGCGGGAAAACGGGCTTGAACCGAAACGGCTGCAGATGGTGCATCCCTGTCCCGGCGCGTCAGCCGGGCTGGTATTGGTGGAGGCGGTGATGGATGGCTGGGAAGGGTTGGATGTACTGCCGGATTTTTTTATCTGTCAGGAGAAGGGTGGCGCGTACACGGCGGAGATGGCGGGTATGTATGGTGGTTGATCCGCTGTCGCAGCAAAGCCGGTTTTTCAGTCAGATGCGGCCAAGGCTTGCCCCACCCTGCGCCGGGGTGTCGATATTTTCGAATTCCTCATTTAATTCTGATTACCACTAATCTTCAGTCAGTTTTTCCCCGTCATTCCGGCGAAAGCCGGAATCCAGAGAAATCAGCTCCTTTGCCTGGATTCCGGCTTTCGCCGGAATGACTTGTTCGCAAGTGGTGAGCTTTTGATAAAAACACGGACAATCAACTGGTTGACATATGGCACCAACGTGCCGGCTGAAGTTCGATGGTAATCAGATTTTTAATTGCCTGCGCTCAACTCCGCCAGATTATTCCGGGCAAATTCGATGTTCGGGTCCAGGCTCAGGGCCAGTTCGAAGTAGCGCATTGCTTCGTCGCCCTTGCCGAGCCTGCGGTAATTGACCCCCAGATTGGCGTAGTCGATGGCCGAGGCCGGATTCAGTTCCACGGTTCGGCGGAAATGGCCGATGGCCGTCTGGTAGTCGTTGAGCTTGAAGTGGCAGAAACCCAGCAGATTGTGGATGTCCGGCCTGTCTTCGTCATGCTCTGCCCCCCTTTGCAATGCGGCAATGGCCTTGCCGTATTCACCCATGTCTTTCAGGCAGTCGCCTAAGTGCGAATAAATATAGGGGATATCCTCCTCTTCCGGCTGCAGGGTAAGCGCCCTTTCCAGATGGGCTACCGCCTGGGCCAGTTCTCCCTGGGCCTGCATGTTTTTGCCGAGATAATATTCGAGAAAATAGGCATTCGGCAGATATTCCTGCATCTTTTCCAGTTGCCGGAGCTGGGCTTCGGGCTCGTGGATGCGCTCGGTGACCAGCTTTGCCGCAAACAGCCCCACGTTGTTGATCATGGAGCGCTCCCGGAAATGGCAGCCGGGGATGATGGTGTAAATGGCCGGAACCTGGAGTTTGTCATGCATGGTGTTGACCACCAGAACTTCAAGGCCGAGGCGGGAGAGTGCTGCAAGGCAGCGGTCGATCTCCACCCGCATGTTGTTGTCGCTCAACTGGGGCATGTCGTGGATGGAAATGGTGGTGTCCGTTTCGGTGAGATAGCGCACCTCGTCCATGGACAGGGGCTTGGGCAACCCGCTGGCCACATAGTTGGCGCTGGAGTTGAAGTCGCCTGCCAGTTGGGCCACCTCGGTGATCGCCCGGATCAGGGCTTTTTCCGGGTCCGGGGTGGTGCCCGCCGTATAGACGATTTCGCTCGTGTTCGGAAAAGTGCTCCGGTCGATGGCCAATGCCCCCACCGTGGGGATGCCGGTATCCAGGGTGAAGTCGTTGAGGTACAGATCGATACCGTTTTTTTGAAACTTGTCGATCAACTCGCGGGCCACCGGGTCGGTGACGCTGTCCGGGTTAATGGCCGGGGTGGCAAGATTGTGGTGGTTGACCAGAGAACAGACGTGCCGTTCCACCAGTTCGCTGATTCCCTGGAGAATAGCTTCTTCGTAGGTATTGCCTGCTGAGGGGCCGTTGAACTCGTTGATTGCGTAAAACCAGCTGAAAGGGACCAGCAACACCTCGCCGCTGTTGAGGTTGGTACCCCAGACCCACTGGATGGGGATATCCTCGATGAGACGTTCCAGGGTGGCGATGTCGGTATTTTCATCATGGACCGAGAGCAGGAGGCGCACCAGAGGAAGGAGCGGCTGGCCGGTTTGTTTGAGATTGGCATAGGTGTCGGTGATGAAATTTGCCTCGTCTTTTTTAAAGGAAAAAAAACTGAAGCGTTCGGCCAGTTCCATGCAGGCGCTGGCCTGGGATTGCTCAGGCGAACTGCCCTTGCCCATCTGTTTTTTGTTGCCGATCACGTCCTGGGCATCTTTGCCGCAGACACTGAAATAAACCGGAATATCCAACCGGCCGTTATCGATGCGGCGCACCTCCTGGAGGATATCGAGGTTCACCTCTTTGAGCCGGATTTTGAAGCGGTTCACTGTTTCAATCGGGCTGCAGACCTTGTCCTGGTCCAGGGTGTAATGCTTGAAACAGTCGTTTGGCCGGATGGGGGATTTATTCATGATGCACCTGTACTAAAGTCGTGAAAACAACACAATGTATCGAGCGGACGATGCGGATTATTCCCGACGCGCGATGCGTTGTCAAGAAGAAGATCTACCACAATGTAGGATATTTTTACGGCTAGAAAAAGAGAACGAGCAGCCAGGTCAGCGCCACGTTGGCCAGGGCGAGGAACACGGCGGCCGAGCCCATATCCTTGGCGCGTCCGGACAGGATGTGGTGTTCATTGCCAAAGCGGTCAACCACTGCCTCGATGGCGCTGTTGATAATCTCGACGATCAAAACCAGCAGGAGAGAGCCCAGAAGCAGAGCCTTTTCCACCCCGGTGTTGCCAAGCCACAGGGCCAGTGGCGCCAGGATGAGGCATAGCCCAAGCTCCTGCTGAAAAGCCTTTTCGTGCTGGAAGGCGGCTTTAAGTCCTGCCATGGACCAGCCGAAGGCGTTGCGAAGACGGGTAAGGCCCGCGCCGCTATTTTTCTCCATGGTGTTCTCCCCGGGGCTGCCGGCAAATGCAAGGGCTGGCTGTCCGTCGTGAGGTTCTCTTGCCGGAAGCCGTAAAAACTGTCACAATATAGCAGGGATATTAAAAAAGTCCATCCTTGGCTTTTCGTTTTGGGAGACCCTTCGACAGGCTCAGGGTAAAAGGATGGAGATATTGTTCGGGTTTTCTTCATTCTTGTTGCGGCCTGCTATGTTGCTCAGGAGGCCTTGGGAAAAGCAAGAATATCTTGCCGTGAGTCCGGGGCAGGAATAAACAAAAAAGGAGCGCCTTCATGGCTGACTTTAAAATTTTTAAGGAAGTGAAGGATTTTTACCGGATCATTCCCTTACAGATGTTGCGGCGTACTCCGGGAGTGCTTTTCGACAACGTCCCAATGGGGTGCCTGCCGAAAATAGACGCCATCGACCGGGTGCTGCATGAGAAAAGCGCGGTATCTCCCGGACCGGTGGGCGATGTGGAACGCCCTTGGTATATGCATCCCCATCAGGACGACAACCTCATTGTTCTCTTCGGCACGCGTGAGGTGGACATCTATCTGCAAGCCTACGGAATGGAGAGTTTTACCGTCACTCCCCACCAGATCCTTCAGAACGGCAAGGTGCTGCTTGACGAACCCGCCATGCTGGTCTGGCCCCGGTATGTATTCCATCGCATCGTCAGCGGGGTGGAAGGCTCGGCCTCGCTCAATTTTGCCGTGCATTACGAGGGGCTCGACATGCGGACCAATTTCAACATCTACGATCTTGATACGGCGACCGGTAAATACCGCATGATCCGAGAGGGATTCCGGGATCAGGGCGTGTAGCGCAAGTTGAGAGTTTGCAATAGAGGTTCTTGTAAAAGGAATCCCCCTCCCTCGACGGGAGGGGGCCTGGGGGCGGGTGAAGTCGCAATTTGTGTATCTTATAGCTATTTCCCCCTCACCCTAACCCTCTCCCGCAGGGGGAGAGGGAACTTCTTGGGGTTCTGCGACAGGCTTATTTCAAAGGAGAAAATCCATGGCAACGCCAACAGTGGATCAGGATTTGTGTATCGGTTGCGGGACATGCGCGGAGTTGTGCCCTGAGGTGTTTGAGCTGCGGGACGAAAAGTCATGGGTGATCGGGCCGGACAAGTGCCATACCTGCGATTGCGAAGAAGCTGTGGTTTCATGTCCGGTCAGCGCCATTGAAATTCGGTAACTATCCCGTAGCACCACATCTGCGCTGTCATTGGCCGGCTCGTGTGCAATAGCACACTTCGCAGACCTCTTCCGCGCATCTGCACCACTTCGAGACAGTTACCTATTCTGGATAGTTGTGAAATCCTGCAGTACTTGGGGTTCTTGAAAGCTCTGACCAATTGCCCCCTCCCTTGACGGGAGGGGGATCGGGGGTGGGTGAACTTGCATCTGCCGATTTCATGGCTACGTCCCCCCTCCCTAGCCCTCCCCGCCATGGGGGAGGAAATTTTTCTGCCTTGTGCGAGTGGTCCGGCAGGTTGCCTGTTTCTCACCCTCGGATATTATTGATCCAGGATATCCCGTACTTTCTTTAAAAGTTCCGTGGGCGAGAGGGGTTTGGCCAGCAGAGGCGCGGTACTTTCCAGTGCGGCCTTTTCGCGGATCATTTCCGGCGCGTAGCCGCTCATGAAGATCGCTTTAATATCCGGCCGGATGTTTCGGATTGCCTCAAAGGCTTCCTGGCCGTTCATCTTCGGCATGATGATGTCGAACAAAAGCAGCTTGATGGCGGTTTGATTTTTCTTGAATTTTTGCACTGCTTCTTCGCCGTCAACCGCTTCGATCACCGTGTAGCCGAATCGGGTAAGTGCTGTTACTGCAAGGGTCCGCAGGGATTCGTCGTCCTCTGCCACCAGGATGGTTTCTGTGCCCTGTGCTGGCGGCTGTTCCCTTTCCTCAATGCTTTTTTCAGGGGGTTCCGCAACGACCAGCGGCAGGTAAATCCGGAAGGTGGCGCCTTTTCCGGGTTCGCTGTAAACATTTATATATCCCTCGTGCTGCTTGACAATCCCATACACCACGGCCAGCCCGAGCCCGGTGCCTTTGCCCACCTCTTTGGTGGTAAAGAACGGGTCGAAGATCCGGTTGCGGGTTTTCTCGTCCATGCCGCAACCGTTATCAGAGGCAGTGAGCAAGGCATAGGGGCCGGGCCTGCCGAATCCGTGGGCTGCGATGAAGTCCTGGTTCAAGGTTGTCTGTTCCGCGGTGATGCTGAAGATTCCGCCCTTGGGCATGGCGTCCCGGGCGTTGGTGGCGAAATTCATCAGCACCTGTTCCAGTTGGTGGCTGTCGGCAAGGATGATGAGCGGCTGCTCCGGAAGCCTGGTTTCGCAGGCGATATCTTCGCCGATCACCCGAACGATGAATTTTTCAACCGTCTTGATGATTTCGTCCAGATCCACGGGCTTGCGTTCGCTGACCTGCTTTCTGCTGAACAGGAGGAGATCCTTGGTAAGACGGGCGGCCCGGTCCGC
>Ga0180009_10003170_pt1 | contig 18881 bp, 16 predicted proteins | sample OS_PC_MetaG_FD_123537 | JGI IMG/M metagenome (GOLD analysis project Ga0180009, IMG submission 123537) | Groundwater microbial communities from the Aspo Hard Rock Laboratory (HRL) deep subsurface site, Sweden - OS_PC_MetaG | ecosystem: Environmental > Aquatic > Deep subsurface > Groundwater...
CCAGCTCTTTTTATGGACATCAAGACCAACGTAAATATCTTCACCCGTAAAATCAAGTCCGCTGACATTGTTCATGGCAAGTCTCCTTTCGGTTTATTGTTAGTAGATACCAACTAACATATACCTTACTAAAGACTTCTCTTTTTAAGCATAGGGTCTGTGGTTAGCAATCTTTTCTTTGTGACCTTTGTGTGCTCTGTGAGAGAAAAATATAAAATCTAAATGGCTTCGACAATAATCGCCTTCACCCTAGCCGCAGTAGCATCAACCGGAACCATCTCTTTTTCTCCACCGGCTCTCAGTTTAAGCTCAACCTTCCCCTCTTTAAGCCCCCTCTCTCCAATTATTAGATGTATCGGGATTCCCAAAAGGTCGGCATCCTTAAACTTGGCTCCGGCCCTATCTTCACGGTCGTCGAGTAGTGTTTCAATTCCGAGTTCGGTCAGTTCCTTATACAGTTTTTCAGCTACTTCCATTATCCCTTCATGGTTTGTATTTAGCGGAATAACGGTTGCTTTAAATGGCGCCAGAGGAATAGGCCAGACTATTCCATTCTCATCATGGTTCTGCTCGATAGCGGCGGCCATTGTTCTCCCTACCCCAATCCCATAGCAGCCCATAATCATCGGTTTTTCGGTTCCTTCGGCATCGGTGTAATAGGCCTTCATAGATTCGCTATACTTTGTCCCCAGTTTGAATATATGCCCCAGCTCTATTCCTCGGTCTATCTTTAGGTGACCTTTATCGCAGAGAGGGCAGGGGTCGCTATCCTCAATATTGGCAATGTCGGCGAATTGTTTAATCTCAAAATCTCTCCCTATATTTACATTTATCAGGTGGGTATCCTTCTTGTTCCCCCCAACCACAAAATTTGTCATCCCCTTAACCGAATTATCGGCGATGATATCTATCTTAAGTCCGATCGGGCCGGAGAAACCGGAAGGCGCAGCCGTAATCTTTTTAACCTCTTCCTCATTGGCCAAAACCGCCTCATTTCCAGCGAAGATATCTTTCAGTTTAACCTCATTGGCCTGACGGTCTCCCCTGATGAGTATGGCTGCAAACCTATTGTCTGATTTAAATATAAGAGTCTTGACCAGACGGCCGGCAGGAACCTTTAAAAAGGCGGTAACCTCTTCAACGCTCTTCTTGTTGGGTGTCTCGACCGATTCAAGCCCCTTATTATCTTCTGGCTTTGAGGCCAGACGTTTGGCATCGGTTCTGGCCTTTTCCATATTGGCGGCGTAATCACATTTGTCACAGCTGGCTATGGCGTCCTCACCCGATTGGGCCAAGACCATAAACTCGTGCGAGAATGAACCCCCAATCTGCCCCGTATCCGCCTCGACTGCCCTGAAGTTTAGACCGCATCTCTTGAATATCTTATGGTAGGCCTCATACATTATCCGATAGCTCTCCTCGGCCGATTGGTCGTCGACATCGAAGCTGTAGGCATCCTTCATAATAAATTCACGTCCACGCATTATTCCGAATCTGGGGCGAATCTCATCGCGGAATTTGGTCTGAATCTGGTAGAGGTTTAGGGGGAGCTGGCGGTAGGAGTGGACATTTTTTCTGACCAGGTCGGTGATGACCTCTTCATGGGTCGGGCCATAACAGAAATCACGGTCGTGCCTATCCTTAATGCGGAGAAGCTCTTTCCCATATTTATCCCAACGGCCGCTCTCCTGCCACAGTTCAGCCGGAATAACCGAAGGCATCAGCACCTCTTGGGCTCCCGCCCTATCCATCTCCTCCTTGACTATCCTTTTTACATTCTCTATTACCATCAGACCGATAGGGAGGAGGGTATATATCCCGGCGGCCAGCTTATCAATCATCCCCGCCTTAAGCATAAGCTGGTGGCTTACCACATCAGCCTCGGATGATACCTCTTTTCTGGTATACAAAAACATGCTGCTTCGTCTCATTTTCTCACTCTCCCCTTATATTCGTTTATCCCCTAAAGGGGATATAATTGGTAACAAATCATTGTTAACAATATTAGCATAGAGTTTATGGGGAGGATAATATCAATCTAAAGCCCCGCCCCAAACATTAACAAAAAAATTGATATTTTGTTCGCATATTGTATAATTATTCACTGGGTTGTGTGTTCCCGAGACTCATCGGCGAGTTTCGACCAAAGCACTCCCCATCCTTTTATCTTATCTGAAAGTTATTGTCTAATCAGACTGTTTGAGTGTTTGAGCGGTCTCCATTCATTGAAGAGTGTTGATTTTCCTCATCCTCGTTATATTTTTATAAAAAATAGGAGTTATGTTATGACTGAGTTAGAAGTCTTGGAGTTTGCGAAAAAGAATAAGGCGGTAATGTTGGACATTAAGTTTATGGATTTCCCCGGTCTGTGGCAGCATTTTGCCGTCCCGATCGAGGAACTTACCAAGAGTGTCTTTGAAGATGGTTTTGGTTTTGACGGTTCATCCATAAGGGGATGGGCACCTATCCACGCCAGCGATATGTTGGTTGTGCCTGATCCGACAACGGCCATTATGGATCCATTTACCAAGTATCCTACCCTGAGCATGATTGCCGACATAGTCGACCCAATCACCAAAGAAAACTATACCAGAGACCCGAGAAACGTAGCCAAAAAGGCTGAGATGTATCTCAAATCAACCGGTATCGGCGATACCGCCTACTTTGGTCCTGAGGCAGAGTTCTTTATATTTGATGATATCCGTTTCGACAGCCGTGAGCAGCATTCCTTCTACTACCTTGATTCCGCTGAGGGACGTTGGAATACCGGGCGTGATGAAAAACCAAACCTTGGCTACAAACCGAGATACAAAGAGGGATATTTCCCCTGTGCCCCGACCGACAGCCAGGATGACCTTAGGGCAGAGATGTCTATGGTTATGAAGGAGGTTGGTCTTATAGTTGAGCGCCAGCATCATGAGGTTGCTACCGCCGGCCAGGCCGAGATAGATATGCGTTATGATTCCCTGGTCAACATGGCTGACAAGCAGATGCTCTTCAAGTATGTCGTTAAGAATGTAGCCAGAAGGAACAACAAGACAGTAACATTTATGCCGAAACCTGTCTGGAACGATAACGGTTCCGGTATGCATGTCCATCAGAGTATCTGGAAAGGTGGGAAACCTCTCTTTGCCGGTAACGGATATTGCGGACTGAGTGAGATGGGTCTTCACTACCTCGGCGGTATATTGAAGCATGCCCACTCTTTGGCGGCTATAACCAACCCAACCACCAACTCCTACAAGAGATTGGTTCCCGGATTTGAGGCCCCTGTTAACCTGGCCTACTCAAGCCGTAACCGTTCAGCCTCAATCAGGGTTCCGATGTATTCATCGAATCCTAAGGCCAAGAGGATAGAGGTTAGGTTCCCTGACCCATCTTGTAATCCGTATCTGGCCTTTGCCGCCATGCTGATGGCCGGTATCGACGGAATACAGAACAAGATAGACCCGGGTGCACCTCTTGATAAGAACATCTACGGAATGAGCCCTGAGGAGCTTAAGAATGTCCCAACCATGCCGCATTCTTTGGACAGCGCCCTCGATTCTCTTGAGGCCGACCATGCCTATCTCCTTAAAGGGGATGTATTCACCCAGGATGTTATTGATGTCTGGATTGATTACAAGAGAGAGCATGAGGTTAAGGCTATGGCTTCAAGGCCGCATCCTTACGAGTTCGCCCTCTACTACGACATATAGTAGACCGGATTGTTTTAAAAGAGGGGGGAGCGTATCTGCTCTCCCCTTTTTTTATTCCTCCAGAGCGGGGTAAATTTGTAGACCTTCGTTTATCCTCGGCTCGTCTTTGCGACGTATGCCTCATACGCCTCACTCCTCGTCTTCGTCGCGCCTCGGTCTACTTTTTTCTCCCGCTCTGCTAGAGTTCATTTGCCTCTTTATCTACTTTTTTGTCATTCCCTTGAAAAAGGGAATCCAGAGGTTTCTCCCAATCTCTTTTCTTCTTCATTTCTTGTGCGGACAAGAAACGAAGCAAAGAAACCGCCGCCGCCCCATTTTTTTAACGGCTTGAAATGAGGGTTGGTCTCGGCGCCTAAAAAACTCGCTTTGCTCAGACAGTTTTAGGCTTATTCCCTCAACCAACCTATTTCAATCCTAAAAATGAGATGGCGGATTGTCCCCACTTCTCCCCTCCCTTGAGAGACTGTGTCACAATTGGTTTTTTGTCATTGTCTGGCTTGACCGGACAATCCATGACCCTTGATTTTATTGACTTTCTGGATTCCGCATCAAGTGCGGAATGACGGGGAAAAGGGTTACGACACAGACTCTGAGGGGAGGGGATCAAGGGGAGGGTGAGTCAATCAAAAATATAATAAAAAAACTCTGCGGTCTCGGCGTCCTCTGCGGTTAAATTCTTCTCCATTCTTGGTTTGCTTGCCTCTCTATAGTAGGATAGACAACATGGAAGAAAAAAAGACCCAAATAGCTGATAATCTGTTACTCTACCTTGAATTTATGAAAGGGGCGGGGATAGATGTTATCCCTGCATCCAAGCCTGCTAAACCCAGCAGTCTGCCTACCCCAATAGAAGCAGTTAAGCCCCCTCCGGAGGAAAACATTAAAATGAAACCTAAAAATAAATCTATTACCTCCCTTGAGGATATTGTTGCAGAACTTGGGGATTGTAAGAGGTGTAAACTTAGTGCCGGGCGGAACAAAATAGTATTTGGGGAGGGGGATCCGAAGGCAACCATTCTCTTTATCGGGGAAGGGCCGGGGAAAGATGAAGATGAGCAGGGGCGTCCATTTGTCGGCAGGGCAGGGCAGCTTTTGACAGATATTATAGAAAAGGGGATGAAGATAAAGAGGGAGGAAGTATACATCTGCAATCTTGTCAAATGTCGTCCCCCGGAGAATAGAAACCCTGAAAAGGATGAGATAGCCGCTTGCCGTCCATTCCTTGATAAACAGATAAAGTCTGTCTCACCAAAGGTTATCATTGCCCTCGGCAAACTTGCATCCTCAACCCTGGCTGGCCGTGAGGTTAAGATTACCCAGGAGAGGGGAGAGTGGTTTGATTATGAGGGGATTAAAGTTATGCCTACCTATCACCCCTCTTATCTATTGCGTAACTATACCCCCACTGCCAGGAAAGATGTTTTTGAGGATGTGAAAAAAGTTCTGGCCTACATAGGCTGACAGAGCGGGATAAATTTGTATACCTTCGTTTATCCTCATCTTCGTCGCGCCTCGGTCTACTTTTTTCCCCCTCTGGACTTATATTCTCCGGTTGATACAATGCAAGGTATATGTTAGCTGAAAACCCAAAACCTTAGAGGATGAGGAGGAGAGCTGATATGAGTGAAGAGTGCAAGTGTCCGGTAACCGGAAAAACCAGCAAACCCACCGGATCAAGCGGTGGCACATCAAATCGAGACTGGTGGCCCAACCAGTTGAACCTAAAAATCCTTCATCAACATTCCCGGAAGAGCAATCCGATGGAGGAGAATTTCAACTACGCTGAAGAGTTTAAAAAACTCGACCTTAGTGCAATTAAAAAAGATCTCTATGCCCTTATGACCGATTCGCAAGATTGGTGGCCGGCCGATTATGGTCACTATGGTGGGCTCTTCGTCCGGATGACCTGGCACAGCGCAGGCACATATCGTTTGGCCGACGGCCGCGGCGGAGGAGGCTCCGGCAATCAACGCTTTGCGCCTCTCAACAGTTGGCCCGACAACGTAAACCTCGACAAGGCCCGTAGGCTCCTATGGCCAATCAAACAGAAATATGGGAAAAAGATCTCCTGGGCTGATCTTATGATCCTGGCCGGAAACTGCGCTCTCGAGTCGATGGGATTCAAGACATTTGGTTTTGGTGGCGGACGTGAGGATATCTGGGAGCCGGAAGAGGATATTTATTGGGGAGATGAGTTGGAATGGCTTGGCGATAAACGCTATTCTGGTGAGAGGGATCTTGAAAATCCTCTAGCCGCTGTCCAGATGGGGCTGATCTATGTCAACCCGGAAGGCCCGAACGGTAATCCGGATCCTGTCGCCTCCGGCCGTGATGTTCGAGAGACCTTCGCCCGTATGGCCATGAATGATGAAGAGACGGTTGCCCTGGTAGCCGGCGGGCATACCTTCGGTAAGTGTCATGGCGCAGGTGATGCGGCCAATGTCGGTCCTGAGCCTGAGGCTGCCCCTATTGAGGAGCAGGGTCTCGGCTGGAAGAGTAAATTTGGAAGCGGTAAAGCTGGTGACACAATCAGCAGCGGTATAGAGGGGGCCTGGAAACCAAATCCGACCAAATGGGACATGGGTTATCTTAACATTCTCTTTAAATATGAGTGGGAGCTGGTTAAAAGCCCGGCCGGAGCAAATCAGTGGCTGGCCAAAGATGTAGCTGAAGAGGATATGATAGTTGACGCTCACGACCCATCGAAGAAGCATAGGCCGATGATGACAACGGCAGACCTCTCCCTTCGTTTCGACCCGATCTATGAGCCGATTGCCAAGCATTACCATAAGAATCCTAAAGAATTTGCCGATGCCTTGGCCAGGGCTTGGTTTAAGCTGACCCATCGTGATATGGGGCCACGTTCCCGCTATCTTGGACCGGAGGTTCCGAAAGAGGAACTGATCTGGCAAGACCCGGTACCGGTGGTTGACCATAAGCTGATTGATGCCAAGGATATTGTAGCCCTTAAGGAGAAGATTCTTGCCTCAGGGCTCTCAATACCGGAACTGGTTTCTACCGCCTGGGGCTCTGCATCCACATTCCGTGGTTCCGATAAACGTGGCGGGGCCAACGGGGCCAGAATACGCCTTGCCCCGCAAAAGGATTGGGAGGCTAACCAGCCGGCTCAACTGAAGAAGGTGTTGCAGACCCTTGAGGGAATCCAAAAGGCGTTTAACAGTGCCCAGTCAGGCGGTAAGAAGGTATCTCTGGCCGACCTGATTGTTCTTGCCGGATGTGCAGCTGTTGAGAAAGCTGCCAAGAATGGTGGTCACAAGATAACCGTTCCCTTCTCACCGGGACGTACCGATGCCTCGCAAGAGCAAACCGATGCGAAGTCATTTACGGTGCTCGAATCGCCGGCCGATGGGTTCCGTAACTATACCAAGGCCAAATACTCTGTATCTGCCGAGGAGTTACTCCTCGACAAGGCTCAGCTCCTTACGCTGACTGCGCCGGAGATGACTCTTCTTATTGGCGGTATGCGAGCCTTGAATGCCAATTATGGAAAGTCGCAGAATGGTGTCTTCACCAAAAGGCCTGAGACACTCAGCAATGACTTCTTCATAAATCTTCTTGATATGGGGATAGCCTGGAAGCCAAGTGCTAAAGACAAGGATATCTTTGAGGGGTCTGATAGGGCAAGCGGCAAAGTCAAGTGGACCGCTACCCGTGTAGACCTTGTCTTCGGTTCAAACTCCCAGCTTCGTGCCTTGGCCGAAGTCTATGGAAGTGAGGACGCTCAGGAGAAGTTTGTTAATGAGTTTGTGAAGGTTTGGAACAAGGTGATGAACCTTGATAGGTTTGATTTGGTTTGATCTGTTATAGGTTTTGAGAAGGCGGCGGAGGGCATTTAGCCTACCGTCGCCTTTTCTTTTTTTAGACAGGATTAACTGGATAAACCGGATGTTTTCATTTTGTCATTCTCCGGTCCCCGATTAAAGCATTCGAGGACATGCTTGACCGGGGAATCCAGGGTTACTTGAAGCATGTTTAACCACTGAGGAGCAGAGACATTGAGAAAAGATTATTAACCACAGATAAACACTGACACACACTGATATTTTTCTTCTCCCAGCTCAGTCATAATTACTTATCATGCGCGGTTCTGCTTAGCCAATATCCAGGTTTCCTCTTAGTATGGGCAAGGGCAATAATCCGTATATGATCAGGCTCAACGGAATATATGATCAAGTAAGGAAACTTTGGCAAAAGACACCCCCTGAAAGGGGCTTTCAGTAAACGGTAGCGAAAGGGGGTTTTGGAAATTCTTCTGGTGGCAGATTCAAAGACGAGACGGAAACGATTTCCTAAACCAAGTCGGCACTCTTCATAGTAGCGGACCGTTGCCAAAAACTCAGATCGAGCTTCGGGGTCAAATTGAACCTGGTTCATATCAGCAGAGTTTGCTAGCCTCAGCAAATACTTCTTCTGCTGGAATACCAGGTCGGTTTCCATCCTTATACCCTTGGTAGCGTTGTTCTGCCTCGGCTATCCAAGCGGCATCTACATCAACAAGGAGTTCCTCATCAAGAGAGCTCAGCAGGTGATCAGCCAAGGATGCCCGCTCTTCTTGGGATAATTTAAGCACCTCATCTTCTATTTTCTTTAATAAGTTAGACATAGAAAAATCCGGTTAATATTGTTTGTTATTAGTACTGATTTTCCAAGCTCGCCCTGACTTCCTCATGAGGGACAAGCTTCCCCTGTCTGATTTCGTCCAATCCCTTATCTATGGCAGACAGGAATTGAATCCTCTCCTCAATATCCCTCCAAGTGGCGGAATCGGGAAGTTCAGCAATTGATTTAACTGCTATCTCTTTGGTAGTCATAGGCTTATTCTAACATATTTTAGAAATGGAAGAGTTAATTCCTAAATTCCTCATGAACACCTTCCCACTCATGAAGCCCTAATTTCCCTTCTTTGTATGCACCATATCTATGGTCTAACTCCTTCTTCTGCCATTCTGGCAAGGGGAGTTCGGCATTGTTTTCGGCAATAGAATCCCAAATATCCTCTACCAACATCAGTTTTTCTGAGAGGTCAAAATTGTCTATTTCTTTAATAATGTCACTTGTTTTCATAGAGATACCTCAGTTAATTTGTCGGTTAAGTATATCATAAACTTACTTTTCCGTCATTCCCGTGGAAACGGGAATCCAGGCCTTTCTTTTCTTCTTCATTTCTTGTGTGGACAAGAAACGAAGCAAAGAAACCACCGCCTGCTCATTTTTTTGACGGCTTGAAATTACGGTTGGTTTCGGAGCCTAAAGAACTCGCTTCGCTCAAACAGGCTTTAGGCTTTTCCCCTCAACCAGCCTATTCCAATCCTAAAAATGAAATGGCGGGGGTAGGAAAGCGGTAGCCTCCGGCTTTTTAGTATAGTTGCGCCTCGGTCTACTTTTTTCTCACGCTCTGGAAAAAGATGTACTTTTATTTAGAAAATTCTAAAAAGGTACCTCTATTTCAATGTGCCAGTCATCAAACTCTAATATGTTTGACTTCCTTTTTACAATGATATTTTCTGAGCGCATTGTTATTTTCCAAAAGTCGTTCCTTTCCATTTCCTCGCCAGCACCGTCCCATTCAACTATAATTATTTCTCTTGTTTTATTACTGAGAGCAATCCTTTCATTTAAGTGTTCATCTAAGCCAGAGTATCCAAATAAAATTATTTTAGATGACTCTGATAATGCTTTATCTAAATATTTCCAATATGTGCTTAATATTGGAGATGTTTCTATTAGTAGGCTTTTATGCTTAACATGAGATAGGATTATATGGTTTTTTGTGTCTGCAGAGATAAGATTACGAACGTCTTTCATGGCTTTATGATTCCCAATAAAAAGAGGAGATCCGTGTAGGTGCAGATACCATGCATGTTTATTAATATTGTGCCTAATAAGATTCTCCTCAGAAAATCCTATAGACCAGTATCCATCGATTAAGGTACCACTATAGCCATCTAAAACCCCGCTATTATTAAGAGAATCGTAAAGCAGATTGTCATAATTTAAAGTTGCTACGTGAGACTTTGTTTCTTTAATGTATTTAGATAATGGATCAATAAATGTATCTGGCAGTGATTTATTATGCCTATGAAAATATAGCCCTACCTCATGTATGTATTTCTTAAATGCTTCTGGAAGGTCTCTGGCTAAATCTGATACCCATGATAGATTATTTGTTTCAAGAGAATTAAGAAATTCTATTGAGAAAATAGCGGTCTGAAGCTTATCAAGTTGTTCTTCGGAAACAGGGGCAAGCTCTTTTGTTGTACCAGATATTGCACTTAAGATAAGACTTTTATGTTCTGGCTTTAAGTGGCAGGTATTATTCCATACACTATTAAGACCAGCCTTAAGAGGAAAGTATTCAGGGTCTAGGGCCATTCCTAGCCCATTCCCAAATATAATTGTTGAACGCTTTGTCATATATCTTTTTATCTTTTCCCTTGATATAAGAAGAGGTTATATAAGTGCTTACACTGATTGAGGCTGTCACCTTTTGGTTTCTCAGGGAAGTGCATATTCCGGTATATATGCTAAACAATCAAAGGTTTTGTTATGTATATTTAGAGTTAACTGTTGCTGCGCTAGCATATCCCCGCCATTTCATTTTTAGGATTGGAATAGGTTGGTTGAGGAAATAAGCCTAAAGCCTGTCTGAGGAAGGCAAAGCCTGACGAGTTCTTTAGGCTCCGAAACCAACCGTAATTCCAAGCCGTAAAAAATGGGGAGTCGGAGTCTTCTTTGCTTCGTTTCTTGGACGAGCAAGAAATGAAGAAGAAAGAGGAGAGGGGAAATACTCTGGATTCCCGTTTACACGGGAATGACAATAAGGGGAAAAAAGTTAAACCCTTTTAACGTAAACAATCTTGTTGTCCCCCTTGGCGTAAAAGTCAGGGAGTTCAGCCACTTTTTTATAACCGCATTTGAGATAAAACTTTTGGGTCGGTTGGTAGAGGGGCCGGGATGACGTTTCAACCCAGATGTTTTCTCCGCCTCTGGCGGCTATGTCAGCCTCGGCCATTTCTATAAGTATCTTCCCTATCCCGTTCCCACGCTCTGAGTCGTGGACTGCAATCCAATAGAGGTCGAAGCTGATCGCAGTGCAGGGGGTTTGGCCGTAGCAGGAGTAGCCGACCGGTTTCCCTTTAATCTCGGCCAGGTTGAATATATAGCCGCTCTTTTCCTCTCCTTTATTTATATTCTCTTCGACCAGCTCAAGGGCGATATCTACCTCGTAGTCGTGGAAAAAGCCGGTTGATCGGACGATATCTTCAATGGAAGGGATATCAGACTTCTTTAATTTGCCTCTGAATTTCATATTTAGTTTAGATCCTTTAATATTCTTTCAACCATCGATTCGGTTGAATATCCGGCCTCTTTCAGGGCGGCCACAAATCCGCTGTCGGGCGATATGCAGGGGTTGCCGTTTATCTCCAAGATAAAGACATTCTCCTCCTTATCTACCCTTAAGTCTACTCTGGCGTAGCCGTGCAGGTTAAAGACCTCCCAACTTTTTTGGCAAATCTCCACCAGTCTATCTTTAAGTTCTTTATTTGTTTCAAGTGTCCCGAAGGAGCGGTTGGTTTCTTTATATTCATCACTCGTCTCGTCCCACTTGGCCTTGTAGCCGACTATCTTCGGTTTGTCATTAAAATAGTCTGAGAATACAATTTCAGCCGGTGGGAGAATTTCGGGGGCTGTTTCACCAGCTAGGATGCTGACATTAAACTCCCTCCCGTCGATAAATTCTTCGATGAAATAATGGGAGGAGGGGAGGGTCCTTATCTTTTCAACCTTCCCCATTTCGGAAGGGGTGAATATATAATCGTCTGATATGCCGACCGAGGCCTCTTCCCAGATCGGTTTGGCGATATATTTCTTTTTTGGGTTTAGCTTATTTATCTCATCAATAGTAAAGAAGTCGGCGGTCGGGAGACTATTTAGACGCATCATCTTCTTGGCCAGGACCTTGCCGGTGGTGATAAAGAGGGCGTCGAGAGGAACCCCTGTGTAGAGGATCTTATATGCGTTCAGGATGGCCGGGGCGAGATAGATGAGTTCCCCTTTTCCCCAGAGGGATTCGACCAGGTTAAAGACAATGTCCGGTTTTTTATCGGATACGGCCTTGAGGTCTCTATTCAAATCATTCCCAAGGGTCAGAATCGCCGTCTCGTGCCCCAGCTTTAGACAGGCTTCGTTTACCAGGTCTCTCTGGGTTAAGACGTCGAGTTCGTCGGCGGCATCGCCGACTATCTCATTATGGAGAATGACTATCTTCTTCATTCTTTGAAATTTCTTTTAACCGCCGATTTTAATATCTCGGAAATAATCTCTTTATAGGAGGTGCCGTTTAGTCTTCCCAAAATCGGGAGGTCGGAGCTGATGGGGTTTAGCCCTGCCAAGGGGTTGACTTCTATAAAACTCATTTGGCCGTTTCGGTCAATCCTAACGTCCACCCTCCCTCCGTCGAGACAGTTTAAGGCCTTCCAGGCCCCCAGGGCTACCTTGGCGGCCTCTTCAAGCATCTCCCCTTTGATGGCGATGTAATCGACTAATAGGTCATACTTTTCTTTATTTTCGTAGGAGTAGATATTTTCTTTATCCTCTTTACAGACAACCTCTATTGCCCCCGGAACCCAGGCCTCTTCACCTGTTCCCAGAACCCCAACCGTAAATTCTCTCCCCGGCAGATATTCCTCCACCAGAACCGGCTGATTGAATTTCCGGAGGAGATTGATGCAGACCCTGCCTAATTCCTCGGGGGAGTTTATCTTAGAGTCGGAATCAATCCCTTTCCCTGTCCCTTCCGAAATCGGTTTGGCAAAGAGGGGGTATTGCAGGTTTACCTTTTCAATGTCGGCGAGCTCCGCAACCACGTGGAAAGGGGGTGTATTGACCCCGCTGTCTCTGACGATCTGTTTGGCGAAGGCCTTATTGAGAGAGATTCCGAGTGTTACCGGCCCTGAAAAGACATAGGGGATTTTGTATGAATCGAGGAGGGCGGGAATAAGGGATTCCCTCCCGTCTCCGTAGAGCCCCTCGGCGATGTTTAAGACCATATCCCATCTTTTCCCCTCAAGGAGAAGTTTCATCAGGGCCTTGGCATTGCCGATCCGTTCGGTTTTATAGCCGGCGCTCTGAATGGCCTCTTCCAGGGCTTCGATGGTTCCTTCTTTATCGAACTCGGCCGTCTCTTCGAGGGAATAGCCCTCTTTAAGATAATCGCTTCTAAGGTCGTAGGTCAGTCCTATTTTCATCTTTTCCTGTTTTTTCTGGTTGATATATAGCCTTCAAAAAAGCTTCTGGCGTTTATTCCTAAGGTGCGGTTTTGGTACCCCCCCTCCTGGACAAAGAGGATAGGGTAGGGGAGTTTCCCTATTTCGGAGCCGTTGTTTTTAAAGTCCGCCCCTCTCAAAGACCAGGTTCCGGTCGGGTCTCCCTTGGCAACGTCCAGCCCGAAGCTGATTATAAGATAGTCCGGTTTAAAGGCCGATATCTTTCTAATGGCCTTTTTTAAAACCGTAAGGTATTCCTCCCCGGAGAGGGTTTCTTTGAGCGGGTAGTTAAGGTTAAAGCCTTCCCCTTTTCCCTCCCCCTTTTCGTCGGCAAAGCCGGTGAAGTAGGGATAGGCAAAGGAGGGATTCCCGTGGATGGAGACCGTAAAGACATCCTTGCGGTTATAGAATATCTGCTGGTGTCCGTTTCCGTGGTGATAGTCGATATCCAAGATGGCCACCTTCCCGTATTTAGAGAGAAAGTTGGCCGCAATAGATGAGTTATTAAAATAGCAGAACCCCCCAAAGACATCCCTTTCGGCATGATGTCCCGGAGGACGAACCAGCACATAGGCGGAACGAGCCCCTTCCAGTAGCATCTCGGCCCCGGTTAGGGCGCAGTTTACCCCCGACCTAGCGGCCACAAAGGCGTTTTTGTTTAAGGGGGTAAAGGTATCTATGCAGTAGTATCCGGCCAGAACCGAAAAGTCGCTGGGGGGACGTATGGCATTACGGACCGGGAAGACATAGGGGTAGATAGATTTACCGTCAGGAAATTTTTCGCAGACTGTTTTAAAGTAGGCAAAGTATTTCGGGTTGTGCACCTCTGTTATATGTTTATCCGGAAATCCTCTTGAGGGCTTTAGTATGAAGGCATTAAGGCGGTTGATTTCCTTTAAGATACTCCCTATCCGAACGGGGGATTCAATATAGCCCCTCTCCTTGACGTGATGGATATCGTGTTTGTCATTTACGATAAGGGGTATCTGGTCTTGATCTATATTTAATTTTATAAGAGGTCTCTCTTTGAGGAGATATTTAAAGTCGCGCAGTTGTACCGGATCATCCTTAACCGAATTTATGACCATGCGGATATATTTTCTGGGGCAGTAGTCGGGGTATTTTCTCTGGAGAATGGCCTTCATCACCCTTTTGGTCTGGGCGGCCGATAGCTTTATATCGTTCCCCAGATCGTCAAAGACAAGGTATGGGGGACAGTTGTCTTCCGGGTTAACGGTGGTTTCAAACTTTGTCCCGATAATCGGCCTGGCCCCGTATCTCTCATAAAAGGCCAGTCTGGCCTTATTCTGTTTAATAGAGCTTTTATCTCGGCATAGCTTTGGGTCATCCGGGAGGCATTCCATAAAGATACCGATGGTTTTGAGCAGTTCCGCCTCTTCCCTCAATCTCTCATATATGGCCCCGCCGACCCCAGAGGAGGTCTTCCCCGGTTTTACGGCTATATAGTCGAGGAAACAGAACTTTTTATCAGGGAGGTAGGACATTATGGCAAACCCCTTGACGCTATTCTTCCCGTTTTCGGCCACAAAGAGGCCTGAGGAGAATTTATACTTCATGGGATCCTTCATCTGCTCAAGGATCTCATTTACATTCTCTTTTTTAACAGAAGGGAAATGAGCCCTTAAAATAGCAAAGACCTGCTCAATGGCATACCTGTTTGAAGGGAGGTAAGAATCAGTTATCTTTCTTATCTTAAAGAGGCTCATTTGATGGGGTCATAATATTTGTATATCTTCCCCTCAAAATTTTTCATAACCACATATTCTCCGTCCCTTCCTTGATAATACTCCGGTAAGAGAGGTATCTTGCCTCCCCCTCCGGGGGTGTCTATAACATAGTGCGGAATGGCATAGCCGCTGGTATGACCCCTTAGCCCCTGTATGATTTCAAGTCCCTTGGATACTGGTGTCCTAAAGTGGGAGGAACCGGGGATTGGGTCGCACTGATAGAGGTAATAAGGCTTGATACGCACCTTTAAGAGCCTATGCATAAGCTCCTTTATCGTCTCAACATTGTCGTTCACCCCTTGTAGTAATACCGTTTGACTCCCCATTACAACGCCCGCGTCGGCCAGCCGCTTGGTCGCCTCAACAACCTCCGGTGTGATTTCATCGGGGTGGGTGCAGTGAATACTCATATATACAGGGTGATACTTCTTTAACATATTAACAAAGGTCTTGGTAATCCTTTGAGGAAGAACCATAGGCACCTTTGTCCCCAGCCTGATAACTTCAACATGGGGCATGGCCCGCAATGATGATAATAAAAACTCGACATGTTTTTCGGGCATGGTCAAAGGATCGCCCCCGGAAATTACTACGTCCCTTATCTGAGGATTATTGCGGATATAGTCTATGGAATTCTCCCAGGCCTTTACTCCGTAATGCTTTTTATCTTTAAGCACCATGTGGGAGCGGGTGCAATATCTGCAATAGACGGAACAAAAACCGGTCGAGAGCATCAAAACCCTGTCGGGATAACGGCGCACAAGGTTGTTAACCGGACACATAGATTCTTCATGCAGAGGGTCTGATTCTTCCCCCGGCGAAACTACCAGTTCAAGCTTGGAAGGAACAACCGTCTTAAGTAATGCATAATCCTTTGGCTTATCATGGAGAAGGCTGGCATAGTAAGGCGTGATCCTTAAAGGGAGTTTCCTCGATTTTGATAAAAAATCAAAATCCTCAATATTACTTATATCTAAAATCGCCGAGAGGGTTTTAAAGTTAGTATAGCTGTTTTGAATCTGCCATCGCCAACTGTTCCATTGCTTGTCTGTGGCCAAGGGAAAAAATTTGGCACGGAACTGGCTTGGTTTGGGGCTGATGACATTAAAATCTGAATCGGGGGTTTCGGTTTTTCCGAAAGGCTTTTCTTCTGTTACGGATGTTTCTAAAATTATTTCAATTGCACAAAGGTCATCACATAAGGGAGGCTCTAAATCTTGCTGCTTATTTCCTGCCGAGGGAGGCTCCAAATCTTGTTGCTTGTTTTCTACCGAAGGAGGCTCTAAGTTTTGTTGCATAGTTTTTTTTCTCCTAAATTAACTGTTTATATTTAACTATCTCAATTCCCAATTTCCAGATTTGAGTACCAACTTCTTTTATTCTCTTACCCCATTCCCAAACCTTCTTTATTCTTGAATGTACTCTAAATTAAATCCTTGTACAAATAAATATTTAACAAAATTATACAGCGGCATATCCGTAGGCCTGACTGTTTATTTTGTCTTAAGCCGGCAGACCAGATTAACAACAATATACAAAGATGTTTTCTATGTTGTTATGTGAGTTAAATATCACCTTAACCCTATTTTGTCAACACGTTAGACGGTTTTTGCTTATTGGGTCATTGCCTTACACACCTTGTTTTTTTTGAGCGATAAAAGGTGGTATAATCACCGCAGTTATTTTTGTGGTTCCTATGGCTCCGCAAGGAGAGAGTACCCGTGACTTACTAATATCGGCAGCAGTAAACTCTTAATCTTTCACCTATTTCCCGTATAAAAATCATGCCCGAGTCTAATAGTCTAAAGAACATATGCCTGCATGCCCATTTTTACCAGCCCCCCAGGGAAAACCCCTGGACGGGGGAGGTAGAAAGACATCCCTCGGCCCATCCCTTTAGCAATTGGAACGAAAGGATAGCCGCAGAGTCTTATATCCCCAATACTGATGTTTCAATATTTGACCGTAATGGGAACCTGGTCGAACATATCAACAACTATGAATATATAAGCTTCAACTTTGGGCCTACCCTCTTTTCCTGGATAGAGAAAGAGCGGCCTAAGCTATATAAAAGGATAGTTGAGGCGGATAGGGGAGGCCGCCGAAGATTTTCCGGGCATGGCGGGGCAATAGCCCAACCATACAACCATATTATTATGCCCTTGGCCAACAGGAGAGATAAGAGGACACAGGTTATTTGGGGGATAAAGGATTTTGAGTATCGTTTCGGCCGCCCCCCTGAGGGGATGTGGCTTCCCGAAACGGCCGTAGATAGTGAAACCTTGGAGATTATGGCTGAGGAGGGGATACTCTTTACCATATTGGCCCCTAGGCAGGCCAAAAGGATCAGAAGAATCGGTGATGCGATCTGGAGAGAGGTAGAGGATGAGGGGGAGGTTTCAAGGAGGCCGTATATGGTCAGTCTTCCCTCGGGGAAAAAGATATCTATATTTTTCTATGATGGGCCACTTTCTCATGGTGTCGCCTTTGGGGATACCCTTAACAACGGGGACAGCTTGGCCGAATCGTTGATCCAAAACCTGCATCTCGAAAACCAGACCCCCGAAATTATAAGCTTAGCTACCGACGGAGAGACTTACGGGCATCATCATAAGTTTGGCGATAAGGCCCTAGCCTATGCAATTCGCCACATAAGGGATGATAAGCGGTGCTGTCTAACGGTATATGGCGACTATCTGGCAAAATATCCCCCCGAAGATGAGGTGGAGATAATTGAGAATAGTTCCTGGAGCTGTGAGCATGGGGTCGAAAGGTGGAGGGACGACTGCGGATGTAGCACAGGCAGAGACGGAAGTTGGAATCAGGGCTGGAGAAAAGGACTGAGAGAGACCCTTGATTGGCTTCGTGACAGGTTAATAGATGTCTATGAGAAAAAAGTTTCCCTCTACATGAGCGACCCTTGGGAGGGGCACGATAACTATATATCGGTTATACTCCGGGGTGCTGCCGGGATTTCCGATAACCAAATGTTTGCCCGCCTTTCTGAGGGCGACAGGGAAAATATGATAGAATGCCTTGAAATGCAGCGTTACGCTATGTTTATGTATACCAGCTGCGGTTGGTTTTTTGATGATATATCAAGGGTGGAAACCATTCAGATTATCAGATATGCAACCAAAGCGGTCTCCCTGGCGGCTGAGTTGGGAGAGAGCGCCATAGAGGCAGAGTTTCTGGAGAGACTAAGGGGGATTGTCGGGAACAGGCCTGAGGTTCCCAATGGGGAGGTACTTTATAATATATATGTAAAGCCCCTTATCGATAATAGAAGGGATACAACCTTTGAATATTTTGATTAGATTAATTTTAAAGAGGGAGAAGAGAGGAATAATTTAATGATAAAGATAATAAGACAAAAGATAAAAGGGGTTTTCCTGGCCGGTTTGCTGGTTACCCTGCCGGCTGCCCTTACCATCTACTTTATTGTTTTAATATTTGGTTTTGTCGACAGATTTTTGGGTCCTTCTGTTACAAGATTGCTGATCAACTTAGGTTTACCAATAGCCCCAACCTACCACATCCCCGGTCTTGGATTGGTTGTAACCATATTGATGATTTTTGTTATCGGCATAATATTTACCAACTTTATCGGGAGGAAGATTGTCTCCATAGGTGAATTTATAGTCGATAAGATACCTATTATGGGGGGTGTATATTCAGCCTTTAAACAGATTATAGTCACCTTTACCAAGTCAGATTCCTCCCCCTTTAAAAATGCGGTTCTCTTTAAATATCCTATTGGAGGTATGTACACCATAGGCTTCGTTTCAAGCGAGACATATTATAAGATTCAGGAACTTATAGAGGAGGAAGTGGTTAATGTTTTTGTCCCGACTGTCCCCAACGTCACGACAGGCTTTTTCTTTATGATTCCTAAGAAGGATTTGATCCCCCTTCCTATGAGTATGGAAGATTCCATGAAGATGATCTTATCGGGGGGGATGATTGTCCCCAAGGATAGGGGAGGGAATGGGGCACTAAAACATGAGCCGATTAAGTTAGACTAACCCCCCTTACCGGAGTCCGTTATAGCCGTAACATCTATAGAAGGTAAAATATCTAGCCCAGTTTGGGTTTCCCTTTCGGTAGATAAAGAGGTCAGGTTCCCTGACAATCTTGTCGCACCTATA
>Ga0180009_10003171_pt1 | contig 18870 bp, 13 predicted proteins | sample OS_PC_MetaG_FD_123537 | JGI IMG/M metagenome (GOLD analysis project Ga0180009, IMG submission 123537) | Groundwater microbial communities from the Aspo Hard Rock Laboratory (HRL) deep subsurface site, Sweden - OS_PC_MetaG | ecosystem: Environmental > Aquatic > Deep subsurface > Groundwater...
AAAGTATCGGTTGTGAGTTACACTCTGTCTGCATCGGTTGCTCCTGTATATTGCTCGCAAAAGCTTATTATATCAGGGTTCCGCAGCCGATGCACCTTTATTTTTGTGAGATATCCGGGCTAAGGGCACGGTATTCAAAATAGAGATTGATGGCACGGGTTTTACTCTACTGCACGAATTTTTCGGCTATCGTTCGGGGCCACGTCCAAAGGGTTCTCTGATCTTATCCGGCTCGACCCTCTATGGCATGACCTCATATGATTGGGGAGAAGACTGGGGGACGATATTCAAGATACAGACTGATGGCAGCGGCTTTGCCCTGTTGCACCAATTTACCAATTCAGTTGATGGGGCAAATCCAAATGGAGATCTTCTTCTTTCCGACTCGACCCTTTATGGCATGACTCCGGAAAGTCAATTCTTGACAATAGCGGTAGTTTTTTCTTTGGATTTGAGCATTATTGTCACCTCTCCTATCGGTGGTAAGACTTGGACTGTGGGTTCGAGCTATGACATCACTTGGCATTCGATCGCCCCCTTCACCAATGTCAACATAGATTATTCCACCGACAACGGTAGCAATTGGACTTCGGTGGCGGCCGGCACGGCTAACGACGGCAGCTATTCCTGGATTGTTCCCAATACACCTTCCACGACCTGCCTAGTGCGGGTCAGCGATGCCGTTGATGGCGATCCGTTTGATACCAATGACGCCGTGTTCACCATTGCTCTACCTTCCCAACTCAACATTTCGGGAACCGTGACCAATGGAACCGACCCTATCGAAGGGGTGACGGTGTCCTTTTCGGGAGGCATTTCTGCGGTCCAGACAAACGCCTCCGGCCAGTATAGCCAGAATGTGCCCTACAACTGGACCGGCACCCTCACCCCCTCCAAAGTTCCTTACACATTCTCGCCTGTGGAACGTTCTCTAAACAACGTAACAGTTGACCAGCTGGGTCAGGACTTTACGGGCATCTTGCAGCCCTCAACCTACACCATATCAGGCACCATCACTTTGGGCAGTTCGCCACTGGCCAATGTGATCATGAGTGGTTTGCCCGGCAATCCAGTGACCGATCCTTTAGGTTTCTACACTACCACCGTGAGCTTCGGATGGTCGGGGACTGTAACCCCGACTCTGGCCGGCTACAACTTCAGTCCGGTCAATCGTGTCTATACCAGTGTCATTGCCAACCAAACAGCTCAGGACTATACGGCTTTGCCGAACTTTATTATTTCCGGCACGATCCTTGCGGGCAGCTCGCCTTTAGCTGGAGTGGTCATGAGCGGTTTGACAGGCAATCCCACGACTAATGCTTCCGGAGTCTATACGGGCACTGTTAGTTCAGGATGGAGCGGTACTGTAACCCCTACGCGCTCCGGCTACGCTTTTACTCCTAATACCCGCACTTATACAAACGTCATCGCAAATAGCACCAACCAGAACTACACAGCCGTAGTCAGCGTACACGTTGATTTGATCGGCACCTGGGACGGCCAGGGAGTTTATTACCGGAACACGCTCACCGGACTCTGGCTGAAGCTGGCCACGCCGGCGACGCTGGTCACGGCAGGCGATCTGGACAACGACGCCATTGACGACCTGATCGGCATCTGGCCGGGCCAGGGCGGCGTTTGGGTCAAGTACTCCCAATCTGGTAGTTGGGTGCAGTTGTCATCTACAGCACGTGACATCAGTAGCGGTGACATGAATGGCGATGGTCGTGATGACTTGGTCGCCACTTGGGATGGCCAGGGGGTGTATTACAAGGACTCCATATCAGGCTTGTGGGTGAAGATGGCCACTCCAGCCACGCAGGTAACTACCGGGGACTTGGACGGGGACAACAAAGATGACCTGATAGGCATCTGGCCGAGCCAGGGCGGTGTTTGGGTCAAGTACTCCCAAAGCGGTCTATGGGCGCAACTGTCGAGCACGGCAATCGACATAGCCGCTGGCGACATGAATGGCGACGGCCGGGAGGATCTGGTTGCCACCTGGGACGGCCAGGGGGTGTACTACAAGGACTCGATCAGCGGTGTCTGGGTGAAGCTGGCCACGCCGGCCACGCTGGTGGCGGCCGGCGACCTGGACGGCGACGGCAAGGCCGATGTGATCGGCATCTGGCCGGGGCAGGGCGGGGTCTGGGTGAAGTACTCCCAAAGCGGCAGCTGGGCGCAGTTGTCTTCAACCGCGCGCCATATCGCCGCCGGTCTGATGCGCGGTGGCGCCGGCAGTTCGACGGCGCTATTTGCTGAACCTTTTGGCGGTGTGGCCGCAGGGCCGGAAAACTTGGGTTATCAGGATATGGCGGCAGCAGGACCCGGCGATTGGTACTTCCAATGCCAGGAGGAGAAAAACCTCACGCCCCAGCAGGATGTGGAATCGGAAATGCAGAGAGTGCCCGGTCCCGGCGAATACGGCTTCCAATGCCTGGAACAGAAAAACCTTATCCCAGGCTCGGAAATAAAAAGGGCATCTAAAGATAAGGAACAACGCTGACGACATAGCGGATATGGCGCTTGTGATCGAATAGGATGGCGAAATGCGAATCCAGGTGCTCAAGAAAAAAGATGTTTTAATTATTTTTGATCTTTTCCAATTGCAGTTGCAGGGGAAAGAGTATGAAGTGAAATATATATAAAAGTATTCCCTTCATGGCCTTGTGGGCCGCGGCCTCGTCGCCTTTTTGAAATGTTTTGCTGTTCGATGAGGGTCGATTCGATTGGTCCGGCTTTCATATAAGGGTTTCTCCTTTAAATATTTATTTTTTTTGAGATATTTTCAAAGCAGAGCATATTTATAGATGTATAATCAATCACTCTTGGAAGGTGGAGGGTAAATAAATTTATGCAGAGGCGGTTATTTGTGATTGTTGGGACAGTGGCCGTGCCATCGCGGGGAAGACAATGCACACGCCCAGGGATGGCGTTGGCTGATCAGCAAATTGACAAAAAAAAATATTTATTTTAATATTGATTAAGAAAATTATTTATTTTAATATAGATTTAAAATCAAAAGGAGGAGAGTATGAAACTAAAAATGGTTTTGAAAAGCAGGTCTTTTTTCGTTTTTCAGATCTGCATTTTTCTGGTCGGGCTGCTTGCATTTTCTCTGGGCTCCGCTTACGCTGACAGGGAAGAGCCCGGGCCGAAACTAGGAGAGCCAAAAGTGATTTTGGAGACCGAGCAAACCAATCCAAACATGATCCCCTATGTAGCTCCGCAGCCGAACAATGACGGGCCACAGGAAGCCAGCGGTTCCGGACACCTGATCACTCCCAGCAGTCTGGTTAACGACCAGGATCCAATGGGAAAGGGGAGGTTTGCAGCCATGGCCGGGCTTTCCTGGGGCAAAGATATCCATGCCTCAAGAATATCTTGGCCACCAAGCGCCAATAGAAAACAAACTTCTTTGGCGACCCATGGCAACAATCGTCTTTATATTGCTTATTTAGCCCATGTTGGTGATTCTTCCTCTGAAGAAACTTATATTGAAGTCAACTATTCCGAAGATGCGGGGCTCACCTGGAAATCCCAGGGTTGGATCTGGAAAACTAATATTGATCTCAGCGATCCCTCGATCGCGGTAACAAATGACACGGTGGTGGTGGCTTATGTCGTGCATCCCACAACGGGTGACCCTTACGTCGAGGTGGCGACGGCGAGCCTGACCGGCAACACCTGGACCGCCCATTCCATTCTGCATTTCGCAACGGTTTACGAACGTCGGCCCCAGATCTGGACCGATTACAATGTCTATTCTTCCAGCAGTTCGGTGTATCTGACTTACGAATGGGTTGTCGACTTACCTTCAAATAACATCAATATTGGTTTCCAGAGAAGTGGAACCGATGGCGCGACCTGGATAAACAGAATTGCCCTTATTGGCAACACCAATCTTGACGAATATTTAAGTCCCAGCGGTTGTTTCGGAGAAAGCAACTATCACAGGCTCTACGTCGTTTGCTACGACAAAACAACCAAGACGCTTGTGCTGCGCCAGTCGAGCGATTGGGGCATGACCTGGGGTTCCGAGCAGAACTTGTACACCCTCACCTATGTGCCGAATTCAGGCAGTGATAAAGTTCACCCCTCCATTGCCGCCGCGACCACTGCCGGCAGGGATGAGGTGATTGTTGCTTTTTGCCGAGGTGCTGATGCTGTGAGTGATGACGATGTTCGTTACTTGATATCTTATGATAACGGCGTATCGTGGGCGGGAGCTTATGCTATTCCGGGTGTCTCGACGACGTCTGCTGAATTATCTCCCTTTGTAATCGCGTCTCCCAAAGGCAGTTATTTCCATTTGGTTTACACCACATATGCGGTGAATAACCCCATCTATTACACAAAACGGCTTTGTTCTACTTCTAATTGGATCTCCCCACAGCAAGTCAACCGGGGCGGGATACCGAGCATTAGTTATCATGAGCGGGGGATCGTTGCCAGTTTCAATTTTGATTTTCCCTCGGTTGTCTGGACCGATTATGGTTACGATACCAGTAACTTCTGGTACAATCCGCGCTTCAACCGCCTGGTGCCCGACGACCTGGTCGGGACCTGGGCCGGGGATGGTACTTACTATCGCAGCGACATCAACAATTGGTTCAAATTGGGCACGCCGGCGACGCAGGTGGCGGCGGGAGACCTGGATAATGACCAGACGGCCGATATCGCCGGTGTTTGGCCGTCGCAGGCCGGCGTCTGGGTGTATAAGTCAAGCAACAAAAGCTGGGTGCTGCTGGGGAGCACGCCGGTGGATATCAGCTGCGGGGACATGGACGGCAACGGCACGGAGGACTTCGTCGCCACCTGGGCCGGGCAGGGGGTCTACTACAAGACTTCCATCAGCGGCAGCTGGGTGCTGATGGCCACGCCGGCCGATCTCATTACGGTTGGCGACCTGGACGGTGACGGCACCGACGATATCGTCGGCATCTGGCCGAGCCAGGGCGGCGTGTGGGTGAAGTACTCGGCGACCGGCACCTGGACCAAGCTGGGCTCCACGGCGGTGCACATCGCCACCGGGGACATGAACGGTGACGGCCGGGACGACCTGGTCGGGACCTGGGACGGCCAGGGGGTATACTACCGGAACTCGATCGGGGGCGCCTGGGTGCATATGGCCACACCGGCGACGCTGATCGCCTCGGGCGACCTGGACGGCGACGGGACGGATGATTTGATCGGCATCTGGCCGGCGCAGGCCGGGGTGTGGGTGAAATACTCATCGACCGGGGCCTGGAAATACATTTCGTCCACGGCGACGGATATCTCGGCCGGGAAGATGCGGGGCGGGGCGAACACCTGGGGAGCCAGTACGGCGTCCCTGGCGCAGCCGGCTGGGGGAGTGGAGATGGCCGGCCCGCTGGATGGGCCCTACATGGATCTGTCGCGGACCGGGCCGGGCGGAAGTGATTTTATTTTCAAGAGCGAGGCCAATCTGGTTCCGCCAGGCCATGGGGAACATGGTTTGCTGCAATTAAGCAATCCGGGACCGGGGATGATCGGATTTCAATACAGCGAAGAGGAGAACCTCGAACCACGGCTAGACGAAAAGCCCGAGGGCGGCCCGGACCAAAAGCAGAGATAGCGGATCACAAAGAACTCAGAAACAGAAGCGACGAGCCCGGGTGACAACCTGCCGGGTTCGTCGCTTAATTTTTTAAATTGCTCATTTCCAGTGGAGGACAGTGCAGTGCGGCACAATTTATTTTTCTTATTGCTGATTTTTTTGATTCTTGGCGGGACTGTAGCGGCGGCCGAACAACCCATCATCATTGACCACAACTGCACCGACCTTTCTAAAGTGCCAGCCGCATGGATCATTCAAGCCAAAGCCAGTCTGCGGGTGACCTATGGCCATACCTCCCATGGCAGTCAACTGGTCAGCGGCATCGAGACCTTTCGGGGCAGCGCGGGTTCCCTCTATTATTTCACCAGCTCCAGCTGGGGGTATAACGCCGGAGTTTTTCTAAACGACTATTCTCCCGACGGAGACCTAGGCAATCCCGACCGCACCACTTGGGCCGCCCGCACCCGGGACCTGCTCAACCAGGCCGGCGGCTGCGACCGCAACGTGGTCATGTGGTCGTGGTGCGGCCAGGCCGATACCGACAACCCTGCCGACATTACGACCTACCTGAACCTGATGAATGGTCTCGAGACCGATTTCCCCGGGGTCACCTTCGTCTATATGACCGGGCACTTGGTTGGCAGCGGCACGGCGGGCGACCTGAACCAGCGCAACGAGCAGATCCGGGCATATTGCCGGGTCAACGACAAAGTGTTGTTCGACTTCGCTGATATTGAAAGTTACGATCCCGATGGCACAACCAATTACATGGCTCTGTACGGCACGGACGGCTGCTACTATGATACCAGCGGCGACGGCTATCCCGATTACGACAATGCCAGCAACTGGACCTACAACTGGATCCAAACGTACCCGGCAGATCCCCTGTCCCAGTTGGCCGGCGATTGCGACTCCTGCGCCCATTCGGATGCAATCTGGAATGCGAAGTTGAATTGCATCCTTAAAGGCAGGGCATTTTGGTGGTTGATGGCCCGCTTGGCTGGCTGGAGTGGTCCTTCTGACTGTACGCCGAATGCCAAGGACGACCTGGTCGCCACCTGGGACGGGCAGGGGGTCTATTACCGCAACTCGGACAGCGGGGCCTGGGTGAAGCTGGCCTCGCCGGCGACGCTGATCGCCTCCGGCGACCTGGACAGCGACTGCATCGATGACGTGATCGGCATCTGGCCGGTGCAGGGAGGGGTCTGGGTGAAGTACTCCAAGACCGGCGCCTGGGCCAAGCTTTCCACGACCGCCCGGCACATCGCCAGCGGCGACATGAACGGCGACGGCCAGCCCGAGCTGCTGGGGACATGGGACGGCCAGGGAGTCTACTGGCGCAGCAACACGACCGGGGCCTGGACCAAGCTGGCCACACCGGCAACATTGATCACCTCCGGCGACCTGGACGGCGACGGCAGCGACGACCTGATCGGCATCTGGCCGAGCCAGGGCGGGGTATGGGTCAAATACTCGCAGAGCGGCGCCTGGGCCAAGCTGTCGACCACGGCGGTGGACATTGCGGCCGGTGACATGAACGGTGATGGCCGCGACGACCTTATGGCCACCTGGGACGGCCAGGGTGTTTATTATCGGAACTCGATCGGAGGCGCCTGGGTAAAGATGGCTACGCCAGCGACGCAGGTGACGGCGGGAGACCTCGATGACGATGGCACCGATGATGTGATCGGCATCTGGCCGAGCCAGGGTGGGGTCTGGGTCAAATACTCAGCGACCGGGACCTGGGCCAAGCTGTCCTCGACGGCGGTGGACATCGTAGCAGGCAAGATGCGGCTGGCGGGATCGGCTCTGGATCTCGACCAAGAGTTGGCATCGTTCGCGTCGGCAGCGAATTCTGAATCGGGTCCCGTCATTGGTCCAGACACGCTGGACCTGTCGGCAAGCGCTCCCGGCGGAGTGAATTTTGTATGCCAGGAGACAGCGAACCTGGAGCCTTACGAACAAGGTGAGGCTCAGGTGCGGAGAGTGCCAGGTCCTGGGGAATACGGCTTTCAGTGCTTCGAACAAAAATGTCTGGTCCCTGGATCGGGAACCAGTTCGGAAACCAGGAGTAAGGAAAAGCGATACTGAACTAAGCCCATATTTAGACAATTTTGATTTTCCAGGGAATTAGGGAGCATCATGAAGAAAATATTTTCCTGTTTCCTATTGATGATGGCATATCAACACACAACTTTGGCCGATGGCTTCTATCTCAACAACCTGGGTTCCAAGGCATCGGCCATGGGGGGAGCTTTTGTCGGCTTGGCCGATGATTTCAGTGCCTTGTACTGGAATCCAGCCGGGATCGCCCGATTCGAGAGACAATCCTTCGGCTTTTATGGAGGTGATCTCGTTCCCCGAGGGGCTTATAGGCGGGATTTGTATGCCCCGGGAATTGGAAATATTGTTTTGATAGACGCTGAGACTCGAAGCAAGCATTATTTTTCGGGATTGGCGGCCTACTATCACCCTCTCGGTGACCGATGGGTGGCGGGGATTGGCGTTTATACTCCGTGTCACTTTGGGATGAGTTGGAGAGGCGTCGATTTGGCTCCGCTGGCCGATGACAATCCCTCCATCAACTGGATGAGTAAAATCGAGATGACAACAATTTCTCCAGTCGTGGCCTATAAAATGAGCCGTTCAATTTTAATCGGGGCCTCAATCAATATCAACCATAGCCAGTTCGACTTGGAAAGATATGCGGGGACTTTTAATTTCCCTCTCCCCGATCCTCCGTATCTATTGCCCATCGACCTGGGCCAGTACAGCGAAAGCATGTCGGGATGGGGATACGGAGCAACTTTTGGAATCATGATCTGGCCGAATGACATATTCAGCATGGGGGCGACATTGAGGACGGCAAGTACGATAAAATATAGAGGAGAAGCCCGGATTGCCGGTTTTCCCGAGCTGGGGACCGCTTTTTCCAGAGATTTAAAAAACGTTTCCTTGACCGAGAAGAAAATGGCCTGGCCCCTAGGGCTCGCCCTGGGAGTGGCGTTCAGGCCGAATCAAAACCTTACGTTGACGGCCGATCTGCAATGGACACGCTGGTCGATATGGGATATCATGAAAACGAAATATCAAGATCCCCTCTGGCAGTCTTATATGTCTGAAAGAGGCAATGACACAACGGCAATCTCCTGGGATGACACTCTTCAGGCAAGGTTTGGGGCTGAATACCATTTATCGGAAGCCATCGTCATGCGGGGAGGCTTCTCCTTTGCTTTCTCTCCCGCGCCAGAGAAAAAGCGTCATATTCTGTTCCCAGGTTACGATTTCCATGTGATAACCATCGGCGTCGGCTATCATTTTAAGGAAGTTCAAATAGATTTTGGCCTGGAATATGCGTCGGTCGGGAAAAGTGAAAACGCTTTGCAAGGACTGCCCGTCTATCCTCCTGCTCCCGGCTCGATCTGGGAGTCCTGGAATCCAGGCGCGTACGGCATGAAAATGGTTGCCCCCAATGTGTCGCTAAGTTACAGGTTTTAATGAAAATTCAAAAAAAAAAGAAAAAAGAAAAAACTTGACAAAAGATTTTTATTTATTTAATATTGGTTTAAATCAAAAAAGGAGGGTTTCAATGAGAATTAAACTATGGTTAAAGGTTATTTTTCTGGTTGTTCTTTTATCCCTGTTCACGTTCACGATTGGTTTTCCGTCTTTTTCTTATGCCGAAACCGAGACGGAGCCATTTCAAAGAGCTCCGCTCAATGAGGCATTCCTCGATTTTCTTAAAAACAAACAATCTCAAATTGCGGATGATGGACATATGCTTGGTTATGCTCCCCCTGTAGTCGACTTATCTCATGTCAGAGGGAAAATCGATCAGCGGACGAATCTAGCCTATCCAGCCTTGTATGACCTGAGAACGCTGGGAAAACTTAATCCCGTGAGAGATCAAGGCGGTTGTGGTTCTTGCTGGGCCTTTGGAACATATGCTTCCCTGGAATCTTTCCTTAAAACAGCAGAAACAAAAGATTTTTCGGAGCAAGACCTTAATGCCAATCATGGTTTTGTTTGGCTGGAATGTGAGGGTGGGAATGCCAATCTGTCCCATGCCTATCTTGCCAGATGGAGTGGCCCTATAAACGAGTCCGATGTCCCTTATCCATATTCTTCGTATTCACCTATAAAGCATGTGCAGCAGGTTATTTGGCTGCCGACAAGAGCTAACTATACGGATAATGATACGGTCAAATATTTCGTTACAAATTACGGGGCTGTTTATTTTGCATTTTATTGGTACAGCACATATTTTAATGCAGCCACCAACAGTTTTTATAACAATGTTAACACCAGTGCCAATCATGCCATTGCGATTGTCGGCTGGGACGATAATTATGACAAGTATAAATTCAACACCGTTCCTGCTGGAAACGGAGCTTTCATATGCAGAAATAGCTGGGGAACCTCTTGGGGTGAAAGTGGATATTTCTACATGTCATACTACGATAAGTCCATTCAAGAAATCGTTTCCTTCAACAACGCCGAAGCGGTGAGTAATTATAAATCCGTCTATCAGTATGATCCGTTGGGATGGGTATGGAATAATGGTACTGGTTCTGGTACTACAGGATGGGGAGCAAATATTTTCACCGCTACAGCCAGCGATGCGATCAATGCCGTTGGCTTTATTACCAATGATGCAAATGCAGCCTACACCATCTATGTGTATAAAGGGGTGACCGCGGGGCAACCGAGCAGCGGGACCCTGGCGGCGACAAAAACCGGGACCAACACTTATCCGGGGTACTATACGGTCAAGCTTGATTCTCCGGTCTCGCTGACCAATGGAGAAAGATTTTCTGTTGTGCTCAAGGTAATCAATCCAATTTATACATACCCCATTGTAACTGAAGGTGATCTTTCCGGGTATGCTAGCACAACCTCGAACCCTGGAGAAAGCTATTATAGTGCTAACGGTACAACTTGGAGCGATTTTTATGGTTGGGGCTATAATGATAATAACACCATTAAAGCGTTTGTTGCGGCCGCGACGACTGTAAAAGAGGATTTTATCGGCACCTGGGATGGTCAGGGAGTTTATTACCGAAACTCGGACACCGCCGCCTTTGTGAAACTGGCCTCGCCGGCGACGCTGGTCACTGCCGGTGACCTGGACGGCGACGGTATTGACGACCTGATCGGCATCTGGCCGGGCCAGGGCGGCGTCTGGGTGAAGTACTCCCAATCCGGTAGTTGGGCGCAGTTGTCATCCACGGCGCGCGACATCAGCGCCGGTGACATGAATGGCGACGGCCGGGACGACTTGGTCGCCACCTGGGACGGGCAGGGAGTGTACTACAGGAACTCGATAGGTGGCGCCTGGGTGAAGTTGGCCACGCCGGCCGATCAAGTGACGGCCGGGGACCTGGACGGCGACGGCAAGGATGACGTGATCGGCATCTGGCCGAGCCAAGGCGGCGTTTGGGTCAAGTACTCCCAGACCGGCCTATGGGCGAAGTTGTCGACCACGGCGATCGACATTGCCGCTGGCGACATGAACGGCGACGGCCGGGATGATCTTTTGGCCACCTGGGACGGCCAGGGGGTATACTACCGGAACTCGATAGGTGGCGCCTGGGTAAAAATGGCCACGCCGGCCACGCTGGTGGCGGCCGGGGACCTGGACGGCGATAACAAGGACGACCTGATCGGCATCTGGCCGGGCCAGGGTGGTGTCTGGGTCAAGTACTCCCAAAGCGGCAGCTGGGCGCAGCTCTCTTCCACCGCGCGCCATATCGCCGCCGGGCTGATGCGCAGCGGCGGAAGTGCTTCGCCAACGTTATTGACAGCACCCGTTGGCGGTTTTGCTGAAGGTCCTGACCTGTCTTACTATCAGGATCTGTCAGTAAGCGCTCCCGGCGGCTCGCAATTCAAGTGCCAGGAGACAGCGAACCTGGAACCTTTCGAACAAGGCAAAGCCCTGACGCGAAGAGTCCTGGGTCCTGGCGAGCCGGGATTCGTGTGCACGGAGCAGGTGAACCTCGAGCCACGGGAGAATGACAAATCCCGTGATAACCCGAACCAAAAGCAGAGATAGCGGAACATAAAAAAACTCGCAAACCCGAGCGATGGACCCGGATGGCAACTTTCCGGGTCCATCGCTCAATTTTTAGTTGCTCATTTCCTGTAAGAAAATAGGGCAAAAAGGTTCATTTTTATTTTTTATTGCTTTTTTTTCAATAAAATCCGCAATTTTTCATTTGCGCATTCTGTCAAGTTCGCTTTACTCTGTATGCGAGATTGAATTGGATGCAAAAACAAGCAATTGGCAAAAAAATGAATCCATATATATTTGGTTCTATTCCATTTTGTGTGGGTAACGCCATTGGAGTAACATTTCCTTTGCACCAAGCAAAGGAGGTTGGACGATAGACGAGAAGCAGTTGTTTGCATTGGCATTGGGGTTGATGGAACCATGGTATATCGAGCGAGTTATGTTTGATGCGGAAAAGAAGAGGTTGGATCATATTCTTGCATACAAGAAGGGAGCGTGGTTTGTATGCCCCGTGTGTGGGAGCGAAGAGCCGTGTTCGGTTTATGATACGAAGGAGCGGACGTGGCGGCATCTCGATTTTTTCCAGTATCCAGGCCTATCTGACATGCCAGAGTGCCGCGAGTGACCTGCCTGCAGCATGGGGCTCACCAGGTGGCCGTGCCGTGGAGGTGCTGGCGGTTTTTGTCATAGCCAACCTGTTCAGTTTCAATTCTCTGCATCCAAAAAATTGGGCTCGGGTGACTTCCACTCTCTATGATTATGGTTTTTATTATCAGGAAAACGAGGGCGGCCGTAAGTTCCGCTGGACCGGGGAAAAGGCAGGTATTTATATCTATCTCGACCAGCACGACTGCAACAGCAAGTACACTATGGTTTGCGGCGCTCCGCTTTCCCACTTGCCGAGCAAAAGGCAGATCGTGGATGTGTATTGGCGGGGGAGATTTTTGAAAAGCGTGATTTTTCGGGATAACGGCCATATTCCTTTGCAGATCGAAGATCATGATCACCGTAAGGGATTCCTGGAGGTCCGGGTGCGGCCGGCCTGCAACCTGAAACGAATGGAGCTGGGCCTGGAAACCAGGGACCTCGGGATCCAACTGAGCGGCGGAGATCAGTAAAACTTTTTCAGTCGCCGGCGTAAGGCCGATCACGCAATTTGTGGGAACTCCCGAATTTTTTTGCGCTGCGCTTCCAGCCCCAGTCGGCGGCCAGGTTGAACTATACGCCATGGCGCTTTTCTTCTGTTCATCCAAGTGATCACGATTCAATTGCAATTCGAGTATAGGCATTGGTTAAGGAAACTTTGATATTTTGAAGAATACAATGTGGCCATTGTTGACAAAAGGCACACAATACATTATATTTATCATGTGAGACAATTCAAATGGAACGGAGCAAAGAATGCTTGGCTCAAAAAAAACAGGGGAATATCCTTCGAGGATATTTTGCTGGATATCCAAAATGGGAAATTGCTGGACAAGGTTGACACTCAGAATCCGGGAAAGTACCCTGGTCAAAAGATTTATATTGTGGATCATGATGGGTACTGCATGTTGGTCCCCCATATTGAAATCGATGACATGATCTTTTTGAAGACTCTGTTTCCCAGCCGGGTGGCCACGAAAATCTATAAAAAAGGAGGCAAAAGTGACTGACAAGAAAATAAAACACAGGGAGAAAATGGACGATCAGGAAGAAATGAAAGAAACCTTGGCGGATCTGGCTTCAGGCAAGTTGAAGCGCATGCCCATGGCCGCCAGGGAACGGGAAGAGTTGCAGCGTGCAGCCGCGGAATCTATCAAAAAAGCCAATCGCATCAACATCCGCATTTCCCCACAAGACCTGGAGCGCATAAAGAAAAAAGCCGCGGCAGCGGGAATTCCCTACCAGACGCTGATCGGAGCCATATTGCACCAGTACGCCAGCGACCGCATCTCTGCTTCAATCTGATTAAAAACCAACGATTTCTATAGGTATGCCGTTAAGGATCGAAGGCAATCTTCAAGAACCTCCAGGTCAAATAGTGCCTTCGGGATCGTACGGCTTGTCGCGCAGGCATTTTGAAGCTTTGAATTTGCGCGCGCTGCGTTTCCAACCCCAGTCGGCGGCCAGGCTGTAAAACCAGCGCGGCATCATGGCCTTGCCCATGAGGCCGATGACCGACAACGAAATTTCCTCTCCGGCGGCCAGCGCGGCGGCAGCTGTGCCAAGGGCCTTGACTTGGTGGCGGACTATGCCGCCGGCCTTGGCCAATGGGCGGTTGCCGATGGCGCCGCCCATGCCCAGGGCCAGGCAGCCCAGGAAGCGGAAGCCGGCCTGTTTTGCGAAAATGCGCATGATTTCCTGGGCCGGACGGCGAGCCTTTCAAAAAAACTGCCTTCATGGTTCCGTACCTCGAGTTTTTGTTTTTTGTATTATTCTTCACTTCGGCCTTTTTTGCAAGTGGCAAAAAAAATCATGTATTTTAACCAAAATGCAAGGTTTACACGTATAATTGAACTGGCATCAGCCAAAAAGGAGGATCTTGTTTTGAACAAAAAAAACATTTTTTCCAAGTTCGTGCCGGCTTTGCTGCTGGCGGTACTGTTCCTGCCCCTGGCGGCCGCGGACAACCCGTTTTTGGTCACCCCCAATACACCGTTTCAAACCCCGGCCTTTGACCGCATCCAAATCAGCCATTACCTGCCGGCGGTGCAGGAAGGGATCAAGTGCCACCAGGCTGAGATCGACGCCATTGTCAACAATCCCAAGCCGGCGACCTTCGCCAACACCATTGTGGCCCTGGACATGTCGGGTCAGCTGCTGGGCGATGTGGCCGCAGTTTTTTATTCGCTGCTGGGAGCCGTCACCAGCCCCCAGATGCAGGACCTTGCCAACCAACTGTCGCCGTTGTTTTCCGCCCACAATGACAACATCTCGTTAAACGAAAAGCTCTTCGCCCGGGTGAAGGCCGTTTACGATCGGCGGACCAAGCTGAAGCTTTCCGCCGTGCAGCTCTATTTGCTGGAAAACACCTATCGCGGTTTCCTGCGCAGCGGCGCCCTGCTGGATGAAAAGCAGAAGGCCCGCCTGCGCGACATCAACCGCGAGCACTCCCTGTTGGCGCTCAAGTTCGATGACAACCTGCTGGCCGAAACCAACGGTTCGTATATCGTGATCGACAACAAAGCCGATCTGGCCGGCCTGCCTGAAAGTGTCATCGCCATGGGCGAGGAGACGGCCAAGGCCATGAACATGGCCGGGAAATGGGTCTTTACCACTCAGCGGCCCAGCTTGACGCCATTTCTGCAGTATGCCGAAAACCGTGATCTGCGCAAGTCGCTGTATTCGGCTTATTTCATGCGCGGCGACCGCGACAACGACAAGGACAACAAGGCCGTGCTGCAAAAGCTCCTCACCTTTCGCGAAGAACGCTACCGTATGTTGGGCTATAAAACCCCGGCCCAATTCTACCTGGAACCGCGCATGGCCAAGACCCCGGAAGCCGTCCACGAATTTCTGATGCGCCTGTGGAAGCCGGCCCTGGAACGGGCCAAGGCCGAAGCGGCCGAAATGCAGAAGCTGATCGACGCCGAACAAGGCGGATTCAAACTGGCGCCAGCCGATTGGTGGTACTACGCCGAGAAACTGCGCAAAGCCAAGTACGACCTGGACGACTCGGCGCTGCGCCCTTACTTCAAGTTAGAAAATGTCCAAAAGGGTGTCTTTACCCTGGCCGAAAAACTCTATGGCCTTAAATTCGTTGAACGCAAGGATATCCCCGTCTACCATCCCGAAGTCAAGGTATTCGAGGTCCACGAAGGCGATGGCACATTGCTGGGCATTTTGTACATGGATTTCTTCCCGCGCGACTCCAAGCAGGGCGGCGCCTGGTCGGGAGCTTTCCGCAGTTCATTTTACCAAAACGGCAAGCGCGTCATCCCATTTTCCACTCTGGTCTGCAATTTCACCAAGCCTATGCCCGGCACGCCGTCGCTGCTCAGCATCGACGAAGTTTCCACTTTTTTCCATGAATTTGGCCATTCCCTGGACACGCTTTTTACCGACAGCGTCTACCGCTCCAACTTCGCTCCCCAGGATTCGGTGGAACTGCCTTCGCAGATCATGGAACACTGGGTGCTGGAACCCGAACTGCTGAAGGTCTACGCCAGACATTACCAGACCGGCGAGGTCATCCCCGCCGCCCTGGCAGACAAACTCAAAAAAAGCAGCCTGTTCAACCAGGGTTTTGAAACCGTCGAATATCTGGCTGCCTGTTTCCTGGACATGGCCTGGCACTCATTGGAAAATGCCCAGAACGTCAACGTGACCCAGTTCGAGAACAAGGTCATGGCTGCCATCGGCCTGATCCCCGAGATCCTGCCCCGCTACCGCTCCGCTTATTTCGCCCACATCCATGGCGGCTATGAGGCCGGTTATTATAGTTACATCTGGTCGGGAGTTTTGGATGCCGATGCCTTCGAAGCCTTCAAGGAAACCTCGTTGTTCGACAAAAAAACCGCCGCCTCTTTCCGCAAAAACATCCTGGCCAAGCTGGGAACCGAAGACGCCATGACGCTCTACAAGCGTTTCCGCGGCCGTGAGCCCAAGGTCGAGCCGCTGCTGAAAAAACGGGGGTTGTTGTAATCACTATTATTTGATTTATAAAGGGGCGGTCATTCCGGCCGCCCCTTTTTTTTAAAATCCAGGCAAGGGGAATATTTTTGTTTAGGGCAACCCTTGCGGTTGCCCTTTTTATCATAGTCGAGAAAATCAGGGGCAGGGGCCGATTCTTTATGTAGGGGCAACCCTTGCGGTTGCCCTTTATCGAGATCGGGAGAAGAATCCAGGGCAGGGGCAAGCCCTGCCCCTACACAAAAAAATTCCGGTAAAGTGAAATTATTTTTTTAAATTCAAAGGATTTTCTTCGTCTTCATGCCAATTTGAGGGATTGGCTTTAATATAATTTCTGATTGCGGCCAACTCTTTACGGTCGCGGATAATGTGTTCATAGTAATTTCGTTGCCAGATCTTTGCTGATTCATTCAGATTGTTTTTTTCGATGTATCTTAGATAATCCATAGCGCAACGTGATTTGAATGCGCCGATGATGTCGCCCAGTGCTGGGATGGTTTTTTGTTGGAGGGGCAACCCTTGCGGTTGCCCTTTATCGAGATCGGGAGAGGAATCCGGGGCAGGGGCCGATTCTTTATGTAGGGGCAACCCTTGCGGTTGCCCTTTATCGAGATCGGGAGAGGAATCCGGGGCAGGGGCCGATTTTTTGTGTAGGGGCAACCCTTGCGGTTGCCCTTTATCGAGATCGGGAGAAGAATCCGGGGCAGGGGCGAGCCCTGCCCCTACACCAAGAGCATGCGGTTTAATGATAATGATTCCATGGAGGTGATTTGGCATGATCACAAAGGCGTCGGGTTTGACGTTTTTCTGGGCAATTTTCCGCCAATTGTCTTTAACGATCCGTCCTGCGGTGGTCAGGACAAGGGCAGGGGCAATTTTTCGATGTAGGGGCAACCCTCGCGGTTGCCCTTTGGAAATGGCAGGGGCGGGATCGGGGGTAGGGGCGAGCCCTACCCCTACACAAAAATCAGTGACACAAAATTCAGCGAAAATATTTTCCCGGTTGCGGGCGCAGATTGTCACGAAATAATATCCATCCTTGGAATAATCGCAGTCCTTTATACGCAGCGACCGCCTGTGGTGTTTTTCGGGATTAAATTTCATTTATTATATAGAAATCCTCATGTTTTAAAAAATCTTTGATGATTAAAATGTTATTCGAGTCATTCCAATCAGGATTACTTTCCTTTGTGATTGACCAAAGAGTTTTAGTATTGTGCATAGAGAAATCATAAAGGAATCTTTTTATGATACTTGTTGGTAGATCTAAGAGTGAGTATTTTTTTAATATCTCAATAAATTTCAATAATTGAATTTTATCCTTTGTGTTTTTATAAACAATTATTTCAAACATATTTAGTAAGCTTAAATACACATCATATTTCATAGCAATTTTATTGGAAATATTCATATCAACATTTTTTAAATTAATTAATGCGCATGTATCCATATATAAGATTTTCTTTTTATTCATGACCATGTTTCTCTCAGTTTCATCTGATTGTAAAAAGCATTCTGTCACCAGAATGTACCCTTGTCAAGGATGAAAAATGTGATGAATAACACTAGATATCGAAGAGATTTTTTTGTGTAGGGGCAACCCTTGCGGTTGCCCTTTTGTTCAGTATTTGTCTTTTCATACAGAGCAGGGGCCATTTCTTTTGGTAGGGGCAGCCCTCGCGGTTGCCCAATTGATCGGCGGGTGCTCTTCCTCTGTTTCTCATCCTTCTTGCCCTTCCCGCCATTTTCTGCTAAAAATAGTGCTTGAAAAGATATTTACCGCTTTTCTTTTTTGTCTTCTCCCTGCTGCCTATTGGGGCTTTTGCCGAAGAAGAGCGGGAGCGGAAGAATGGCGCCAGCCTGGTGATGAAATACGGCCTCGATTCCCTGGAGCGCAGGTACTACCATCCCGTATTCCGTTTCGATTTTCCCTGTAAATGGGGAAATCTATTTAGTGAGGTTCAATACCATTCCAGGATGAACGGCCGCCTGCAGGGCGCCATCGATTAATCGATTACTGGGTCAATGTGGGCGTGCAAAAAACCGTCCGCGAAAAGTGGAAGCTCGAACTGCGGCTGAACCATTTTTGCCGTCACGAAACCGTACGCGCCACCCCGTACGTCTGGAACCTGAACGAGGTTCTGGGCAAGATCGGCCTGGCCGGCAAGAATTTCGATCTGGCGCTGGCTGTCGGCGCCAGACCGCGAAGCGGTCCTCGACAGCATGAAAGTGCGGGTCGTGGCCGGAGTCGACTTTGAATCTCCTATTCTCAACGGCGACGGTTTTTTCGCCCAGTTCTGGCCCGGGAAAATGATCTACGACATCAGTCTGGACTACGAAAAAAAGATGGACCCGAGGCTTTTCGCCGCCTGGACCACCCATTACCGGCTGGACATGCCCGTCGATGACGACCTGCCTTTTGCGGCCAGCCTGTTCACCGGCCTTACATCGGCTGGAAAAAGGATTTTTTCCTGGATGACGCCCCGGCCATTGCGGGGAAATTGTTGTTCGGCCTGGGGTTCTTTAAAAAATTTTAACCCGCATTTCTCACAGATATTGTCGCGAAATTGCGCAGATGGGTATGGATACAAGGAAGGCGACCGAGGAAACCGGAGACGTACTGTTAGTACGATGGAGGTATCCGACCGACCTGCCTGAGCGAGGA
>Ga0180009_10003172_pt1 | contig 18868 bp, 15 predicted proteins | sample OS_PC_MetaG_FD_123537 | JGI IMG/M metagenome (GOLD analysis project Ga0180009, IMG submission 123537) | Groundwater microbial communities from the Aspo Hard Rock Laboratory (HRL) deep subsurface site, Sweden - OS_PC_MetaG | ecosystem: Environmental > Aquatic > Deep subsurface > Groundwater...
TGAACCGCCAAGACGCCAAGACGCCAAGAAAATCTTTTTTAAGGAAATAATCTTGGCGACCTTGGCGTCTTGGCGGTTCAGAAATCTTGGCGTGCTTGGCGTGCTTGGCGTGCTTGGCGTCTTGGCGGTTCAAAAGATTTGTTCTAGCGGTGCACGCTAAATATGCAACTCAATTGCGCCGGAACACTTCTCGATCTGTCTCAACCTCAGGTGATGGGCATTCTCAATGTCACGCCGGATTCGTTTTCGGATGGCGGACGTTTCGTTGGGCGTGATTCGGCAATTGCGCATGCACGAGAGATGGTGGCGGAAGGTGCGTCGATTATCGATATCGGTGGTGAATCGACCCGGCCTGGTGCGGCTGACGTATCGGTACAAGAGGAACTGGATCGCGTTATCCCCGTCATCGAGTCGTTACACTTGGAATTGCCGGTGATTATTTCCGTGGATACCAGCAAACCGGAAGTGATGCGTGCGGCTGTCGCGGCAGGTGCGGGTTTGATTAACGATGTGCGTGCGCTACGAGAGCCAGGTGCCTTACAGGTGGCGGTCGATAGCCATGTGCCGGTCTGTTTGATGCACATGCAGGGCGCGCCGCGTACCATGCAGCAACAGCCGGAGTATCAGGATGTCGTCACCGAAGTACGGGATTTTCTGGTGGCGCGCGCTACGGATTGTATTGCTGCGGGTATTCCCGCCGAACAGATCCTGCTGGACCCAGGCTTCGGGTTTGGCAAGACCTTGGAACATAACCTGCGGTTATTGAGACAGCTGCCGGTACTCGTACAGACAGGCTATCCGCTGCTTGTGGGCTTGTCACGCAAGTCTATGATAGGGCAGTTGCTGGATTTGCCGGTAGAACAGCGGTTGCAGCCGAGCGTTGCCCTGGCCGTATTGGCGAGCTGGTTGGGTGCGCGGATATTGTGCGTCCATGATGTGGCTGCCACGGTACAGGCGGTGCGCGTCTGCGCAGCCGTGAAGGATGTTGATACAATCAATGCTACCAGATAGACCTGAGTTCCATCAGGCGTCGGAGATAACAATGGCAGTAGTCAAAGGGGATGGCAGTGTCTAGGAAATATTTCGGAACAGATGGTATCCGTGGCCGGGTTGGCGAGGCGCCGATTACCGCGGATTTCATGCTGAAGCTGGGTTGGGCGGTCGGCAAGGTGCTCGGTTCGAGTACCTGCGACAAAGTGCTGATCGGCAAGGACACGCGCATCTCCGGTTATATGTTCGAGTCCGCCCTGGAGGCGGGCTTGTCGGCCGCCGGTATGGATATCCGTTTGCTGGGTCCGATGCCGACACCGGCCATCGCCTATCTGACCCGTACGCTGCATGCCTGCGCGGACATTGTGATTTCCGCGTCGCACAATCCCTATGCTGATAATGGCATCAAATTCTTCTCTGCGCAGGGCACCAAACTTCCCGATGAGGTCGAGCGCGAGATCGAACGTATGCTCGATGAACCCATGGTGACTGTCGATTCAAGTCAGCTGGGCAAGGCGGTGCGCGTGCATGATGCCGAAGGTCGTTATATAGAATTTTGTAAAAGCACGGTGCCGCTGTCGCTGAGTCTTCACGGGCTCAAGATTGTTCTGGATTGCGCCAATGGCGCCACCTACAAAGTCGCGCCAGCGGTGTTCGACGAAATGGATGCTGAGGTGATCAGCATCGGTGTTGAGCCGGATGGTTTGAACATCAACGAGGACTGTGGTTCCACCAAGCCGAAAAACCTGCAGGCAGCGGTGTTGGAACACGGTGCCGATCTGGGTATCGCCTTGGACGGCGACGGTGATCGTGTCGCGATGGTCGATCATACAGGCCAGTTGCTTGATGGTGACGAACTGCTGTACATCATTGCCCGCTCACGTCATCAGGCCGGCATGTTGCGCGGCGGCGTGGTCGGTACGGTGATGAGCAACCTGGGTCTGGAACATGCGCTGAAACGTGACGGTATCGAGCTGAAACGCGCTGCGGTCGGTGATCATTATGTCCTGGAAATGCTGGTGCAGGAAGGCTGGGTGCTGGGCGGTGAATCGTCCGGGCACATTATCTGTATGGACCGCACGGCTACCGGCGACGGTATTGTGTCGGCGCTGCAGGTGGTGACGGAGATGATCAAGAGCAATAAGCGGCTTGCGGAGCTGCGCGAAGGCATGCACAAATATCCACAGCACATGATCAATGTCCCGGTCAGCGGCCGCGTGAATCTCAAGGAACATGCGCCCATCCAGGCGGCGGTGCAGGCCAGCGAAGCACGCCTGGCAGGACGTGGTCGTGTGCTGCTGCGACCGTCGGGCACCGAGCCCGTGGTCCGGGTCATGGTGGAGGGCGAAGACGAGGCCCAGGTACGCCAGGAGGCGGCCGAATTGGCCGAAGTCGTGCAGCGCCTGCTGAATACCACAGCGGCGTGATTACACGCAGGGCCGAGGTTCTAGGGTCTAGGGCCGAGGACAGTATGTACAAACGTCGGATTCCGCTTATCCCGGTTTGAAGGGGGGCGTAATCCCCCCCTAGTCCCTAGACTCTAGAGCCTCGACCCTGCCCTTATCCAAATTGCTCTTTAGGCCCTCCGCGGCTAAGCTAGCGCGCTTTGATTTGGACGGAGCGAGGACGCGGCATGCGACAACCGTTGGTGGCAGGAAACTGGAAGATGAATGGCTCGGCCGCGAGTATCGACACACTCATGGCCGGCATCAAACAGTGTCTCGCCGAGGTGAAGCAGGCTGCGGTCGCGGTATGTCCTCCCTACGTGTATATCGCCAAGGTCGCCGACCTGGCCAAGGGCACCAAGCTGGCGGTTGGCGCGCAGGACATCAACGATCAGGAGTCCGGTGCCCACACAGGTGAAGTGTCCGGGCCGATGCTGAAAGACGTCGGTTGCCGTTATGTCATCGTCGGTCATTCCGAGCGCCGCGCCATCTATGGTGAGAGCGATGATGATACCGCGCGCAAGTTCGCCGCCGCGCGCAAATTCGGCCTGACGCCGATTCTTTGCGTCGGCGAGCTGCTGGAAGAGCGCGAGCAGGGTATTACCGAAGACGTCGTTAACCGTCAATTGGATGCCGTGATCAAGCTGGAAGGCATCAAGGCGATCGGTGAAGCGGTGATCGCTTATGAACCGGTCTGGGCCATCGGCACCGGCAAGACCGCCAGCCCGCAGCAAGCGCAGGATGTACATGCCTTTATCCGCGCCAAGCTAGCCAAGCTGGACAAGGCTGTCGCCGACAAGGTGCAGATTTTGTACGGCGGCAGTGTGAAAGGTTCGAATGCCGTTGAATTGTTCGGTATGCCGGACATCGACGGCGGCCTGATCGGCGGCGCGTCGCTGACAGCGGATGAGTTTCTGGCGATCTGCCGGGCGCCCAATTAGGTTCGATGGGTCAGAAATAATCGCGCGGAGCCATCCGCGGACTACGCAAGGCTTTAATCACTATGTACACGTTGTTGTTGATCGTTCAGGTTGCCGTGGCTATTGCGCTGATTGTGCTGATCCTGTTGCAGCACGGCAAAGGCGCAGATGCCGGTGCGGCCTTTGGCAGTGGTGCCTCGGCGACGGTGTTCGGTTCGCGTGGCGCGGGTTCCTTTCTGTCGCGCACAACGGGGATTCTGGCGACGCTGTTTTTCGCCAACAGCCTGCTGCTGTCCACCCCGTTGATCCTGGGTGACCGCAAGGCGCCGACCAGTGTGACCGAGAAGGTCCAGGCTCCAGCGACGCCGACGGATTCGTCAGCACCTTCCGATCTGCCGGATGCCCCGTCGCTGCCCATGCAGTCAGCACCCTCGGATCTACCGGAAGCGCCGGCGCCGATGGATCAGCCAGAGACTGCTGAGGATCAGCCGAAGCAGTAGAAGCAGTTCAAGCCGACGTGGTGGAATTGGTAGACACGCTATCTTGAGGGGGTAGTGGCGTAAGCTGTGCGAGTTCGAGTCTCGCCGTCGGCACCATCTTAGTATCCGGCACCGTCCGGAGCAGTCCAAAAAGCCCGCAATGCTCAGCAGCTTGCGGGTTTTTTTCGGTCAGTAGCGTCCGGTTCAGCCTATAGGCCGCTGGAGATGGAATTTGGCTCGATATTTGCGTTATTGCCCGGTATACGTACTGGAGGTCAGGAACCTGTCACGGATGAATCGTAACTACCTTGCCGCTGGCTTGTTGTTCATCGCCATCAGTCTGGCCATGATGGCCAGCAAGTTTCTCGCCTTTGATGCCATCGTGGCATTTGTAGAGCGCACGCTGAGTCGCGACCACGTCATTACAGAAGCCGACAAGTTATTGCTCACGCATTATTGGTATGCAGCTGCCGCGGTAACCCTGTTTTTTGGTGGGCTGCTCAGTGCATGTGCAATTGACAAGCTGCGCGGAGCGCTTGTGCAGTGGCTCAGCCGCGACGCGTTAGCTCATCTCGGTACACCGCGCCCCATGTCCGTGCTGCTGTGGTCGTCATTATGCGGGTTGGCACTGCTGCTCCTGTACCTGATGCACATGAAGCTCGGACTAAGAATGCATCTCTTATTCAAGAAGGAAGGATTGCTGGAAAACCTGACCTTCATCCTGTATCTGTTATCCGCTGTCGCATGCGCCATCGCGGCGCTGCGCACGCATAGAAATCCGGCGGTAGACCGCCATCGCATGGTGGCAATGTTCTATTTGGTGTGCGCCGTGGCGTTCGTTCTGGTCGCTGGGGAAGAGGTCAGCTGGGGACAGCGAGTTCTCGACATTAAGACCCCCGAGGCACTTGCTGCTTTGAACTATCAGCAGGAAACCAACGTGCACAATCTCCTGACCAAATCCATGCTCGATAAGATGACCAAGGCTGTCGCGTTGGTGTTTATGTCCGGTTTGATCATCATGTGGGTGCTGGCTGGCATGCTGCGTATGCCGGTTCTGCATTTCTTGATTCCACAGCCGTGCCTGGCGGGTATTGCGCTGATTACTTTTTTTAGCGGTATGGTCTTGCATCTGGAGATATTCGAAGTGCTGTTGGCGATATTTATCACCTATTACAGCTATCGGGTATACAAGGCTGCGGTTCATCGGCCGAGTGGAGACGCTGCGCTTAGCGCATTACAACCATGATCGGCACAAAACAGACATCGCCGATACGCAAGCGCATCTTATGGGTTATTAAGCTGTGCGTGACCATAGGACTGGGATGGTTTCTTGTTGCTCACGCCGACTTGTCAGCGATGGGCGACACGCTGGTCAAAATGCCATTGGGCCTGATAATCGGCGCATGCATCTTCATGCTGCTGAGTGTTACCGTCAGTACCTATAAATGGCAGGTGTTGCTCAAGCTGCATAGTGTGGATTTCAGTTTTTCGAAGCTGCATCGGTATTACTTCACTGCCCTATTCTTCAATAACTTTCTGCCAAGCAGTATTGGCGGTGATGGCTACCGTATCTATAAAACGTTTGGTAATCCCCGTTCGCCATCTTCTTCTGTTATTGCCGTGGTCATGGAGCGATTGACTGGGATCGTTGCGCTCCTGGCTATCGGATATTTCTGTTCGTTCATCGTCCACGTTTCACATGGTGATGTGGTTTCAGAGGCATTGATGAGCTTCGGGACCACTGGTATTGCCATAACCCTTGTCGCCGGACTGTTATTTATCGTTCTGCAGGGTTACCAGAGACTAATGCGCTGGGAAAACAAGCCCATGTTGCTGCGGATCATCCTGGACCACGGCAAGGATTATCTCCGGGACCCGACTGCAACCGCCAAGGTTATGTTGATCTCATTATATTTTCACGTGCATAACAGCGCCGGCATGTATCTGCTATTGCGTTACGGCGCCGGTGTGGATATATCCATCCCGGAGTTGTTTGTCGTGCTGACGCTGGTGAATCTGGTAGGTGTGCTGCCTATATCCATCAATGGTCTGGGCGTAGTCGATGTCACTTTCGTGGTGCTTCTCGGGGCATATGGTGTAGACAAGGACTTGGCCCTGTCGGTTATGCTGGTCAGTAGAATACTGCTTATCCTGGTCAGCCTTGTTGGTGCCGGATTTTATCTGACCGAAAGAAAGGACCTGCCAAAGGAGATACTATCCCCTGCGCTGGGAGCATCTCGCCATTGATTATTCCCGTTGGCATCAATATATTCTTTACTAGGCTTCAAGCGGTGCGCAAGACGCTGTCTTGGTTCAGAAATGATGTTGGTGCAATTCAGCTGTTCTATTGCACTGATCGCACGATAGGTTCGATGAACGGCGCAAGCACGGTGTAATCACTGCTCCATCCACTACGCCATCCGCTGTCTCCAGCACGTGTGATAACGACATCCAGGCTCGGAATAACCACGATCAGGCTATCTTTTAGCCCCCAGGACCAGTAGGCGTCGCGCGGTACGTTTGCAAGCGCCCCATCCGCATTATTCCACCAGAGCAAGCCATAGTGCTCACTTGCATGAGGGAACTTTACCGGGTCAGATGCGGGTAATCCGATGGTAGAAGCCACCGGCTGGCGGACCTGATCGATGAAACTCTCCGGCAGGATACGTTCGCCATCCCAGATGCCGCGTCGCAGATACAGATAGCCGAGGCGAGCCATCGCATCGGCAGATGCACTGATACCGGAGCCGAATTCGCGTCGTTTGATTCCGTTGATGGTATCTCCCCGATAGGCATTCTTACGCCAGAACAGATCGGTAGTTTTAATGCCCAGTTTCGAAAACACCCGATTGAACATGACGGTATTGAGATCGTCACCGAATGCCACAGTGAGCACGTCAGCCAGCCAGTTGGCGCCACCATCGCTATATGACCAGGTGGAGCCCGGTTGATAAAGCAGGCTTATGAAACCGCCGGCTTTATCAAATCCGGCTGTGTGATTGGCCAGTTGCTGAAGCGTGATGGATGGCAGCCAGCCGGTGGAGGCATTTGTGGTGGGTGGAATCCCGAAAGATGGCAGGTGCTCTATAGCCAAGTCGTTCCAGACAAGACGTCCGTCCTGCAAGGCCAGGCCAACAGCCGCCACCCCGAATGACTTGGTAGTGGATTTAAGGTCATAGCGCTGTGTGGTATTGCCCCAGGACATGACCAGTTTCCCTCCGCGCGTGATGAACCCGGAGCCGCCGGCGGTGAGGGCGTAGTCTCGCGCCTGTTCAAGTAACTCGTTCCTCATTCCCATTTCAGCCGCGGTTGCCACGTCCCAGCCGTTTGTTGGCCATACCTGAGGTGGCGTCTCCGTCTGTACTCGTGGACTTTCCGGCGGACCCACGTCGGCAGGGCGATACGCAGCATCAGTCGTAAGGACCAGTTTATCCAGGATCAAACCATCCTCGCGCATCCATACATTCACAGTATGCAAACCGGGTGTTTTGACCTTGATGGTGGCCACTGAGCCATCGATAGTCGAACGCGACCATTGCCAGGACTTACCGAAGTTAATTGTGAGGCGGTCGGAAGAGGTGATTGCATTACCGTCCAGACCGGCATGAACGGAATCGTCGTATTTTGTAGCACCGAGTGCGCGAATCCACAGGTAATGCGTACCGGTGGCTACGAAATTGACCTGGAAATCCAGTCGCGGACTGTTGCTTACGTATCCTTGGTTGACGTTTGTCCCGACATTGGGTCTTGCCCACAGGGCTCCCGTACCGGAATAGCCAGGCGTGTTGTTTGGTGCCCAGGCATGTCCGCCCTGAGTCACATTGGCATCATAGTTTTCCGCTTCGATCGACACCAATCCCTGTCCACCGACAGATTGCTGAAGCGGCATTGCAAATAGCGTCGGTACGCAAAGCACAAGGCTGGCAAAACAGATCCACCGGCACCAGGTTCGGCGATCAGCTAAAATTGATCCAACCTTATTGAAAATCATCGCTAGCCCGTTGTTGTGAGCACGCTATATTAAAGAGACAGCAGTAGTGTGAAGGTGCTGGCTAAGTGTCTTTCAGTCATCGCCGTTCAGTCTGGCTGTAAAGCACTGCAACAATTCTAGTGGATGCTGTAGTCCGCACAATTGGCCGGATGATTACTAAGGAACCTCTGATTAATTCGCTGAAGCGGCATCTGCCGCGTTGCAGCCGGGCTCAAAATACTCATTTACGCCGTGTAAACTCCGTTTTTTCGCCCGTCTGCGCCTTGCATCTGCTCGCTTGATCAAATTAATCAGAGGTTCCCTAAAGTAAAGTTTCCCGAAATTTACTTACAGACTACTTGCGGTTGGTGTAATGGCATTACTTGGGCACCGGCCGGGTTGGGCTCGCACTAGACGCCACAGTGCCTGTTCCGGTGGGTGCAGGACTTCGCAGACTTACTTCCGCGGAAGGTGCTCATTGTCGATTCCAGGTAGTTAACGCAGCATTCCCCCTTCCCCCGGAGGTCATTGCCCTAAATGCGTAGTCCTCGGTTTTTGTGCGCTGTCAAACGGTAGGCCAGTCTGGCGCTGTTTAGCCTCAACCGTGGCCTGGTATACGTGGCAGAATCGATTGATTCGCTACATGGCAGGCGCCTAGCCCACTGAAACCAAGTAAGTTTATGCAGCGTGAGTCGGATAGCTGTTCTTGGCTTGGTGATATCAGTGCCTGTGTAAGTAGAGCGTAAGCACAGTGTGGTTCACTTGATCGCCTGGATACGGCCTGTTAACCGCTCTGGAGAATTCAGGATAGACATGGCAGCGAGGCGCGATAACAGTAGATACCTTAATTATGTGTCGGTCATGTTGCTGGCACTCGGGGTGTTATTGGTCGGCGCCATGAGCATGACCCAAGTGGTTGCCGCTACGCTCGACATTGCCGTGATCAGCAACACTGATGATGCCGAGGAGAATGCCAGCACGGGTGTGATGTCACTGTCATCCACCGATCTGGAAATGCCCTGGGATGGGAGTAAGCGCCAACAAATGGGTATGCGTTTCCAAAACGTGGCCATTCCGACTGGCGTGACTATCACCAAAGCCTATATCCAGTTCACAGTGGATCGTGCGGATGCCGGCGGGGTCGTAAATTTGACCGTCAAGGGACAAAAGGCGGTGGCGCCGGTACGCTTCAGCACTGCAAGTTATGACATTTCCAGTCGTGCGCGGACCACCGCGAGCGTCAACTGGTTGCCATCGAGCTGGACGACGGCCGGTGAGAACGGTACTAACCAGCGCACGCCGGATCTGTCGGCGATCATGCAAGAGGTGATCGGTCAGGCAGGATGGACGAGCGGAAATCCCGTGGTCCTGCTTATCGAGGATAACGGTGGCGACAATCGTGCGTTTCGAGCTGCCTCCACCTTTGACGCCTCGTCTGGTGCTCCGGTACTGCATATTGAGTACGGAGCAACACCTCCCGGGGGAAGCGGCTTCCAGCAGGATGGCAGTGGTCTGCTATCGATGGAGGCTGAAAATTATCAGCTGAGTGTTGCCGCGGCGGATGGACATCAGTGGTTATCGGTGGGTTCGGGTTTCGGGGGTTATTCGGGCACGGATGCGATGAGGGCGTTGCCCGAAGACAATGTCAGCAACGCGACGAATTACGCGAGCCTCAGTCCACGTCTGGACTACGAGGCGAATTTTTCGGTGACGGGGACACACTATGTGTGGGTACGGGCTCAGGCGCCATCGACGAGTTCGGATTCCGTGCATGTGGGTCTGGATGGCCAGGAGATATCGAGCAGCAAGAATATCGTCGTGCCAGTGGGTGGCTATTTTTGGGTTGGTACGAAGGCCAATGGAGCGCGCGCGACAATGAACGTTGGAACAGCGGGGCCGCACAGGGTGAACGTGTGGATGCGCGAATCGGGCACAGTGATCGACAAAGTAGTGTTGACCCTGGATGCTGCATTCGATCCCTCTATCTACAATGGCGGTCTTGGGCCGGATGAAAGTCCGCAGGGTGGGGTGGCCAACAATCCACCCATTGCGGAAGTCGATACTCTTACAACACCGGCTGGTACCCAAGCTGTGGTGAATGTGCTCGCCAATGATACGGACGGCGGCGATGGTGGTGTGCTGAGCCTGATTGCGTACGATGCGCTGAGTGTGAGCGGCGCGACGGTGAATTGCACGAGTGCCGGTTCCTGCACATACACACCGGTGGCGGGCTTCGATGGTGCGGACAGTTTCACCTATAGGCTCAGCGACGGGATCGACATTGCAGTGGGCCAGGTAAACGTGACAGTAACTGCCCTACCTAATGGTGGCGGGGGCGATCTCCAGCAGGATGGAAACGGCCTGCTATCGATGGAAGCTGAGAATTTCCAAGTAAATGCAGTGTCGGCTGATGGACATCAGTGGTTATCGGCGGGTGCAGGATTTGCCGGGTATTCTGGCTCTGACGCATTGCGCGCCATGCCTGCGGACAATATCGTGCAGTCGAGTGGTTATGCCGATACCGGTGCACGCCTGGGCTACCAGGTGAATTTTTCACGTACCGGGAAGCACTATGTGTGGGTGCGCGCGCGCGGCCCGACATCCAGTTCGAACTCACTGCATGTGGGACTGAATGGCCAAGAGGTGTCGAGCAGCAAGAATATGACTGTGCCGATAACCGGCGGTTATGCATGGGTAGGCACGATTTCCAGCGGTTCGCGTGCCACGTTGAATATTGATACTGCAGGTCTGCACACGGTGAACGTATGGATGCGCGAATCCGGTACGGTGATCGACAAGCTGGTGTTGAGCACGGATGCCGCGTTTGATCCATCGACGATCAACGGTGGCCAGGGGCCTAGTGAGAGCCCACAAAACACACCGGTGTTGCCATCGGGGTTGGTACATTATTGGAAGTTCGACGAAACCTCTGGTTCGACATTCCAGGATCAAATAGGTACAGCATCTGCAGCGTGCACCGATTGCCCAGCGCAGGTAACGGGCCGCGTAAGCAACGCCAGAAGCTTTAACGGCTCCACGAACAAGGCCGATGTTACATCAGTCAGCGCGATCAATTGGACCAGTAATTCGCGATTCAGCATTGAGTATTGGATGAAAGCCAGTAGCTGTGGTGGCAGTCAGGCGATCGCAGGGAGGCGTGATCCGGCCACGCAACTGCGGTGGTGGGTCGGCTGCCAGAACGGTAATGCGGTATTCACTCTGGTGGACAAGAACGGTGGCGGCTCCGCTCTGACACTGACGGGGTCCAGTAATGTAGCGGACGGAAACTGGCATCACATCGTTGCTATCCGTGATGCAGTATCAGGACAGAACCGCCTGTACGTGGATGGGGCGCAACAAGTTTCTGCAAGCGTCGACTATGCCGCCGGTTTTGATTCTGCAGTTGCGCTGAATATTGGTTGGCTGAATGAGAGTGGGGCGGATTATCACTTTGCGGGTAGTATCGATGAGGTTGCGATTCACAACCGCGTACTGCCGGACAGTGAAATCCTGCGACACTATACCGATGGCGCGGTTGGGCTGCGTCGCGGCTATGAGGGTTGTGGCGCGCCGGTGCGTATCATGGCGCTGGGTGATTCGAATACCCGACGCTGGAACCCGGGATTCCGTCCGCAATTGTATTTCAATCTGATGAGTGCAGGCGCGGATTTCGACATGGTGGGCAGTATACAAGACAGCTGCGCGCCGAACTGTTCGCATGATCCGGACAATGAAGGCCACAGCGGATACACGGCAACGAATATCGCGACTAACGTTACAAGTTGGCTGAATCAAAATCCGCCTGATGTCATCATGCTGCACATAGGTACGAATGTGGACTCAAACTTCCCGTATCCGAATGTCACTCAGGTGGGGCAGATTCTGGATATGATCAAGGGGTATAACCCGAATATTCCCGTGGTTCTGGCGCGCATTATCAATAAGGCGCGCGGCAGTTATGATCCGCAACTCACGGTATTTAACCAGAGTATCGATAGTCTCGCGCAGTCGCGCATCGCTGCCGGCGACAAGATAATCGTCATAAATATGGAGCCTGCGCTCGGTTACACCACATCGACGACAGATTTTGCCGTGGGCGATGACCTGCATCCGACGGCGGGTGGGTATGCCAAGATGACGCCCGTATGGTTCGATGGGCTTAACCGATTCATACCGACCTGTGTGAATGTCATACCACAAGTAGTTTCGCTGCCTGTAACGACGGCAATCAGGAATGCGACGTACGTCTATGTAGCCAAGGCAACGGGTCTTCCGGCGCCGGTCTTCAGTCTGACAGCAGCCCCTGCGGGAATGACGGTTCATCCGGATACGGGACGTCTGGAGTGGACGCCAGCTCAATCAGGTAGCTATGGTGTGACTGTGAAGGTAGCGAATTCTCTGGGCAGCAGCACGCAATCTTTCACACTTGTCGTTCAATGAAAACCGGTGGCAGATGATTGAATGATTCCCAGTAGATTGCCTAAATATGGCCGCTGGCTTTCGTTATTGCGCTGGTGATCGGTGGCAGCGCGATAGTGACCTAAATCGTATTGATCAATATAAAGCCTGCAATGCTTAGCCGCTTGCGGGCTTTTTCGTTGGCAATTCAGAACACCACGCTAATGCGTGTCCCGGTCCCATCCGCAGCTGAGTCTATGTGAGTAGTCGCGCCATGCATTCTGGCGATTTCACGGACGATCGCCAATCCCAGGCCGCTTCCATTGGCGGTGTTGCCTAATACGCTGTAAAAACGTTCGAAGACACGTTCACGATGTTCAGGTGGGATGCCAGGGCCATTATCGGTAACGCTTAGCTGCGGCTTATCTCCATTGCTGACATGGACGGTAATCTGTCCATGTGGATCTGTGTAACGCACGGCATTGTCGATGAGATTGTCAATCAGATCCTTGATGCGTGCGGCGTCCCCTTGAATTTTAACCGGTGATTTCGGAGCTTCGAAGCCGAGATCAATATCTTTTTCCAACGCCTGAGGCACCCATTCCATGGTTATATTGGACGCCAGGGCGCCTAGGTCAATGACGCCCATTTGTATCGCACGTTCGGCCTTGGGTTCATTGCGCGCCAGTGCCAATAGTTGGTTGACCAGGCGCGTCATGCGATCTGCGCTGACAAGAATGCTTGGCATGGCCTGCGCTGTTACTGCTGCATCGTTCTGACGCAAAGCGAGTTCGATCTGGGTTTTGAGACCAGCCAAGGGTGTGCGCAATTGATGGGCTGCATCCGCGATGAAACGGTTCTGCGCATCCAAAACCTCAGAGAGGCGTGCCATCAGATCATTGATGGAATTTACCAAGGGCTGCACTTCCGCGGAGACATCCTTTTCATGAAGGGGGCTCAGATCGATATGGGAACGTTCCGATACCGCTTTCTGCAGGCGTTTCAACGGCGCCAGGCTTTTGCCAATGCCAAACCAGACAATGATTGTGGCCAGGATGATGATGAGTGCTTGCGGCAATAGCACGCCAGTCTGGAATTCCCGTGCTAGTAAAGATCGTTTGATAAGAGTTTCGGCAACCTGCAACAGATAACGTTTGTGCCCTATGGTCAGATCAAAATGGGAAACCCGTATTTTGTGCCCGTCAATCTGGTCGTCGAAGAAGAATTTCCCGTCCTGATTCCTGCGTGTCGGTATGAATGGCATACGCTGGTCGCCATCGATGATGATTCCCTGCGCATCGCGAATCGCGAAGTACAGAACATCGAGTTCATCAGTCATCAATATTTCAGTTGCCGTCTGGGGTAGTTCTATATGCTGATTACTACTGTCATAGATAATTTGTTGGGACAGCGAGACGGTCAGCCTGAACAGCATACGGTCGTATACGCGATTTGCCAGTTCGTTGGCATAGAAATAGGTATAGCCGGCGCGGATAAAGAACAGAGCCAGCAAAGGGAGTAACAACCAAGTCAGTAGTTTACGCCGTAGCGTATGAGGTTTAGTTGGCACTGGGCATATCCAGCAGATAGCCCAGCCCACGTATCGTGCGGATGGTGATGCCCACAGGCTCAAGCTTCTTTCGCAGTCGATGGATGCCAACCTCAATGGCATTATCGCCCACTTCATCACCCCAGCCATAAAGCCGATCTGCCAGGTGTTCCTTGCTGATGACGCGGCCGGCCCGCAACAGCAGAATCTCCAACACGCCGATTTCCCGTGCGGAGAGCTCAAGGGGCTGGTCATTCACCATAACACGCTTCCCGGCGGTGTCGAAGCGTAATGGTCCAAATTCTATCAGGGTGTCGAGAATGCCATGCTTGCGGCGAACGAGTGCGCGTATGCGTGCCTCGAGCTCCGGTAGGTCGAAGGGCTTGGTCAGATAATCATCGGCACCGAAGTCCAACCCACTGACGCGATCCGCGAGTGAGTCGCGTGCGGTCAGAATGAGGACAGGGAGATGAGATTTGCGAGCCCGTAAGCGCTTAAGAACCTGCAAACCATCCAGGCCAGGCAAGCCCAGATCCAATAACATCAGGTCGTAGACGTCATGGCAGAGCGCAGTATCAGCGGAGTTGCCATCGCTAACCAAATCGACAACGTGGCCGGATTGACGCAAGGCCCCAGACAAGGCGTTCGCGAGGATGCTGTCATCTTCAACCAGAAGAATACGCAAGATGTTTGACCTGAGTGCGGTTTTGACCCGACTGGGCGATGAGCAGCCTATGTTAGTTATTACGCTTTGACAATGCTGTTGACCATTCTGAAGGGTGTGGCCAGATGATGCGAATCAGATCTTCAGAGTTGTGCCGACGCAGGCGGGATACGGGGTCCTCGGTCCTGTTGTTATAGAGGTTAGGCAAAGGATGTTGGTCAGGCAGAGTCCGGCCCTGAGGTGAGTACGTCTAAGGGCGCTAATGATCGGCCAGGTTTCCGGGCATAAGTTGCTATAAGGCTCATGTAACGGGTGTTGTGTACTGTATTAGCAGTTTGGCGTGGCGAGCCGCGTCATGGCGGCTGAAGGCGTTTGATTCCGGTGCGGCAGATGTTGGTGTTTGCCATTCTCCGGCGATTTTACTTATCCACCCCCAAATTCTATTTAGCGCTTAACTGCATGATCAATATTCAGTTTTCGGCTGTCGCTTTGCTTGACACTCGTTTCGCGTCTGGCCTAGACTGCTTGGACTGTGTGCGCTGCTTCCAGCGGCATCAAGAACTTACTATAAATGCACACCCTGACCAGCCAAAGTCGGCGTCGGAAGCGGAGATATGCTGGAAAATTACCTCCCCATACTGATCTTTATCGGTGTCAGTGTCGTGTTCGGCGCGGTGTTCATTGCTGTCGGGTTTCTGGCCGGACCGCAGCGCCCGGACAGCGAAAAGCTCTCGCCCTATGAATGCGGCTTCGAGGCCTTCGAAGACACGCGCATGAAATTCGATGTGCGTTACTACCTGGTTGCCATCCTGTTCATCATCTTCGATTTGGAAATCGCCTTCCTGTTTCCCTGGGCCGTGGTGCTCAAGGAGATCGGCATGTTTGGCTTTGTGTCTATGATGGTCTTCCTGGGTGTCCTGGTGATCGGTTTCATCTACGAATGGAAGAAAGGGGCGTTGGAATGGGAATGATGCACGTAGGGTGCGTCGGCGCAGCGACGCACCATAGCTGCGGTTTTCCGGAGCATCAGGCTGCGCCTCGATGCACCCTACGGGAGTGTCCCGAACAATGGGCATAGAAGGCATCCTCGAACAGGGCGTGATCACCACCACGGCCGATAAGCTCATCAACTGGGCGCGCACCGGCTCGATGTGGCCGATGACCTTCGGTCTGGCCTGCTGCGCTGTGGAAATGATGCAGGCGGGTGCCTCGCGCTATGACCTGGACCGCTTCGGCATTGTGTTCCACCCCAGCCCGCGTCAGTCCGATGTGATGATCGTCGCCGGTACCCTGGTGAACAAAATGGCGCCGGCGCTGCGCAAGGTTTACGACCAGATGGCCGAGCCGCGCTGGGTGATTTCCATGGGTTCTTGCGCCAATGGCGGTGGTTATTATCATTATTCCTATTCGGTGGTGCGCGGTTGCGACCGTATCGTCCCCGTTGATATCTATGTCCCCGGTTGTCCACCCACCGCCGAGGCACTCCTGTACGGCATCCTGCAATTGCAGAACAAGATCCGCCGTACCAACACCATCGCACGCTGAGTCTCCGGATGAGCAAAGCCATCGAGCAGTTGCAGACCCAGCTTCAGGATATCCTCGGCGAGCGTATCGCCGCGGTGTCGGTCGACCTGGATGAAATCACACTGGAAATCGCCCCGACCCAGCTACTAACCGTCTGCCGGACGTTGCGCAGTCACGCCGATCTGGCGTTCACACTCCTGATCGATATCTGTGGCGTGGATTATTCCTAATACGGTGTCGAGGAATGGCAGACGGACGAGGCCACCGGGCAAGGCTTCAGTCGCGGTGTGAATGCGCAGTCATTCGCCCGTCTGCAGCAGCAATCCGAAGAGCTTTCTGTCGAGAAGCCGGCCGAGACGCGCCGTTTTGCGGCTGTCTATCATCTACTGTCGATCAGCACCAATCGGCGTGTGCGTCTGCGCTGCTACGCCCCGGATGAAGACCTGCCGGTGATACCTTCCGTTATCGGTGTCTGGGCCTCGGCCAACTGGTATGAGCGAGAGGCCTTCGATCTGTTCGGCATCATCTTCGAAGGCCATCCGGATCTGCGCCGCATCCTGACTGATTATGGTTTCATCGGTCATCCGTTCCGCAAGGATTTCCCGCTCAGCGGCAATGTGGAAGTGCGTTACGACGCCGAGAAACAGCGCGTCGTCTACGAACCGGTCAGCATCGAACCACGTGTATTGGTGCCAAAAGTCATTCGCGACGAAGTGCGGCGGCGTGGGGCGTAAGAAAATATGAACCGCCAAGACGCCAAGAACGCCAAGGTTTGTGAACCGCCAAGACGCCAAGAACGCCAAGATGCAATTGAAATTAGTGCAAACGGGCGGTTCAGTGCAAGTTGTTGTTCTGCGACTGCTCGTTGGGATTTACATTTAAACAGGTTTGCTTGGCGTTCTTGGCGCCTTGGCGGTTCAAACAGATTTCTTGGCGCCCTTGGCGTCTTGGCGGTTCGAGAAACCCATGCCTGAGATTAGAAATTACACGTTGAACTTCGGTCCGCAGCATCCGGCGGCGCATGGTGTGCTGCGTCTGGTGCTGGAGATGGACGGCGAGGTGATTCAGCGCGCCGATCCGCATATTGGCTTGCTGCACCGCGCGACCGAGAAGCTGGCCGAGAGCAAACCCTATAACCAGAGCATCGGTTACATGGATCGGCTCGATTACGTATCCATGATGTGCAACGAACACGGCTATGTGCTGGCCATCGAAAAACTGCTCGGTATCGAGGCGCCGCTGCGCGCGCAGTATATCCGCGTGATGTTCGACGAGATCACCCGCATCCTGAACCATCTGTTGTGGATCGGTGCACACGCGCTCGACGTCGGCGCCATGACCATGTTCCTGTATGCCTTCCGCGAGCGTGAAGACCTGATGGACTGCTACGAAGCGGTCTCGGGCACGCGCATGCATGCGACCTATTACCGTCCGGGTGGTGTCTATCGCGATCTGCCGGACAGTATGCCGCATTACCAGGAATCCAAGTGGCACAACGCCGACGACGTGCGCCACCTGAACACTAACCGCCAGGGTTCGATGCTGGATTTCATTCAGGATTTCACCGAGCGCTTTCCGGCCTGTGTCGACGAATACGAAACCCTGCTGACCGATAACCGCATCTGGAAGCAGCGCACGGTGGGTATCGGTGTGGTCTCGCCGGAACGCGCTCAGCAGTTGGGTTTTACCGGTCCCATGTTGCGCGGTTCCGGCATTGCCTGGGATCTGCGCAAAAAACAGCCCTATGAAGTTTACGACCGCATGGATTTCGATATACCGATCGGCACCAACGGTGACTGTTATGACCGCTATCTGGTGCGCATCGAAGAGATGCGTCAGTCCAACCGCATCATCCGTCAGTGTGTCGATTGGCTGCGGGGCAATCCTGGCCCGGTGATGATCAACGACAATAAGATCGTGCCACCGCGCCGCGAAGAGATGAAGGCCGATATGGAGGCCTTGATCCATCACTTCAAACTCTTCACCGAAGGCTTCTGCGTGCCCAAGGGCGAGGCCTATGCGGCCATCGAGCACCCCAAAGGTGAATTCGGCGTGTATCTGATTTCAGATGGCGCCAACAAGCCCTATCGCGTGAAGATCCGCGCGCCGGGTTTCGCGCACATGGCCGGTCTGGATGAAATGGTCCGCGGCCACATGCTGGCCGACGTGGTAGCCATCATCGGCACCCAGGACATCGTGTTCGGCGAGATTGATCGGTGATTATTTTATGTTGAACCGCCAAGACGCCAAGAACGCCAAGATTTATCGAACCGCCAAGACGCCAAGAACGCCAAGAAGGCATTCAATGGTTGTAGGTTCGGTGTTTATTGTATGGAGAATTGCAAACCGTTACATGGCGGGTTTTACATACATAGGGGTTTTCTTGGCGTCCTTGGCGTCTTGGCGGTTCAAACAGATTTCTTGGCGTCCTTGGCGCCTTGGCGGTTCAAACAGATTTCTTGGCGTCCTTGGCGCCTTGGCAGTTCAAAAAGGTTTGTACGCATGACGTCGCAGCAACAGACAGAGCCCTACGCACTTTCGGCCGAAGTATGCGCCGAGATCGATCATTGGCTGAAACAATATCCGCCGGAACAGAAGGCCTCGGCGGTGCTGGCCGCGCTGCATGCGGTGCAGCATGAAGCGGGTTATGTGAGTGTCGAAGCGATGGATGCGGTTGCCGCCTATCTGGGCATGCCCAAAGTATCGGTCTACGAAGTGTCCAGCTTCTACTCGATGATCGAGACCAAACCGGTCGGTCGGAATACCGTGGCCATCTGCACCAACATCTCTTGCATGCTGTGCGGAGCGGACAACATCGTCGAACATGTCGAAAAGAAACTCGGTACCAAACTCGGCAAGAGCACGCCGGATGGACGCATTTATCTGAAGCTGGAAGAAGAATGCCTGGCCGCCTGTGTCGGTGGTCCCA
>Ga0180009_10003173_pt1 | contig 18861 bp, 15 predicted proteins | sample OS_PC_MetaG_FD_123537 | JGI IMG/M metagenome (GOLD analysis project Ga0180009, IMG submission 123537) | Groundwater microbial communities from the Aspo Hard Rock Laboratory (HRL) deep subsurface site, Sweden - OS_PC_MetaG | ecosystem: Environmental > Aquatic > Deep subsurface > Groundwater...
TAGAGATTATGGAGAAGATATAATTAAAAACCGGGCTCTCAGCCCAGCTTTAGAATTAAAAACTACTTCCTACAACCTACCGCCCAACCCTATCCCTCACAATCCTTGTCACTGCATTTTGTTGCACCCTTAGCGGCGAACACTATCAAGTTACCACACTTCTTACACTTATCGCCGGTTGGTTTGGACCACATGGCGTTTTTACAATCAGGATATTGATCGCAGGCAAAAAATAATCGCCCTTTTTTCGATTTCTTTTCGACAATTTCGCCTTTTTCGCACTTAGGACATTTTACACCTGTTCCTTTCATAATTGCCTTAGTCGATTTACAATCCGGATATTTGGAGCAGGCCAAGAAAGGGCCAAAGCGGCCGCGCTTGACGAGCATTTTGGCGCCACACTTTTCACATTTTTCTTTACTTTCTTCTTCTAGCTTTTTCATTTCTTTCTGTTCTTCTTCCAAGGGCTCAGTTTTTTTACAATCGGGATAGCCAGAGCAAGCATAAAATTGCCCAAAGCGACCAAATTTGATTACCATTGGTTTTTTGCATTCCGGACATTTTTTATCCGTCTTTTTTTCGGTTATTTCTTTTTTGTCCAATTGTTTGTTTTTAATTTTTATATTCTGAGCAAAAGGTTTATAAAACTGGGCAATCACCGGCACCCATTCTTTACTGTCATCGGCGATGGCATCTAAGTCCTCTTCCATTTTAGCGGTAAACTCATAATCGACAATATTAGAGAAATGCTCTACTAGCAGATCATTGACCAGCACACCAATATCCTGGGGATGATAGTTGCGTTCGATTTTTTCCACGTAGCCACGAGTAGTGATGGTGGAGAGAGTCGGGGCGTAAGTAGATGGTCGGCCAATGCCACGCTCTTCTAGCGCTTTGATAAGACTGGCGTCAGAATAGCGCGCTGGTGGTTCAGTTGAATGCTGCTGGGGATCAAGCTTGATCAGCTTGAGGATCTCATCAACAGATAAGTCGGGCAGGATGTTCTCTTGAATAGGCTTCTTGTTGTCATCACGACTTTCAATATATACTTTAATAAAGCCGTCGAATTTGATAACCGAGCCGTTAGCCCGGAATATATATTTATCTGCTTCGATATCGACAGCAGTTGAATCCATAATTGCTTCCGTCATCTGACAGGCGATCATCCTTTGCCAGATTAGGCGATAGAGCTTGAATTCACGAGGTTCTAGGTATTTCTTGACGCTTTCAGGGGTGCGAGCGGGCGAAGTTGGACGAATAGCTTCGTGAGCCTCTTGAGCGCCTTTAGATTTCTTCTTGTAGTAACGTGGAGTATCTAGGGCATACTTAGCGCCATATTCTTTGATGATTGTCTCACGGGCTTCCTGGAGCGCATCCTTAGACAAATTAAACGAATCAGTACGCATATAACTAATCAGACCAGTTGATTCACCATCAATATTAGCACCTTCATAAAGTCGCTGGGCAAACATCATTGTTTGCTTGGCGGAAAAGCCGAGTTTCCTGGCCGCCTCCTGCTGCAGAGTACTAGTGATAAAAGGAGGAGCGGGGGATTTCTGGCGCTCTTTCTTACGGACGTCGACTATCTTGTATTTAGCGTCTTTAAGATCAGCTAATATCTGGTCAGATTCTTTTTTACTCTTGATGCCAAGCTTGGGGACGACTTTGCCGTCTTTCTTAGCTAGCTTGGCAATAAATTCTTCGCTTTTATCCTTTTGGCTAAGTAATGCCTCGATTGACCAATATTCTTGCGGTTTGAATTTCTCTATTTCGCGCTCGCGCTCAACAATCAGGCGCACCGTCACTGATTGTACGCGACCGGCTGATAAGCCCATCCGGACTTTGTTCCAAAGCAAGGGACTAAGCTTATAACCTACTAAACGATCAAGCACGCGACGAGCTTGTTGGGCGTCAACTAAATCTTGATTAATAGTGCGGGGGCTTTTTAGCGCTTCGGCGATAGCTTTTTTGGTAATTTCATGGAAAACAATGCGCTTGGTTTTTTTTGGGTCTAATTTTAGAGCTTTGGTCAAATGCCAAGCAATCGCTTCTCCCTCGCGGTCTTCATCACTGGCCAGTATCACTTCATCCGCCTTGGCCGCCGCTTTTTTGAGCTTGGTAATTTGTTTTTTAGCTTTTTCTGGTACTTCGTATGTAGGTTTGAAGTCATTATCGACGTCTACACCGATGTCTTTTTTCGGCAGGTCGCGGATATGACCATAAGAAGAGTCAACGACATATTCTTTGCCGAGAAAACGAGAAATTGTCTTAGCCTTAGTGGGGGATTCAACGATTACTAATTTACTCATGATATAGAGTTAAATTCCAATAAACAAATTTCAAATACCAAACAAATGACAATATACAAATTACAAACAATTTGCTAATTGGAATTTGCCTGCCCGCAACGCTTCGTGTAGCGAGGCGGGCGGGGTGCTTGTGATTTGGAATTTAGTCATTGATAATTTACTATGTATCTCATTCCCCCCAAATTTCGCACCTTCCCCTGTATTTCCATCAATGTTAGAGTAGAGGAGACAGTCGATGCGTCAAGCTTACTTAGCTCTGTCAGTTTGTCAATGTGGATAGGATTTCTAGATAGGTGATTTAGTAGTTTAGCTTCTTCGGACGTGGAGGGAACAATATTTGTGTTCAGGCAGTCGGAGGCGTTGGAGTTGCCTGGATTGTCTAGCATGATGTCGAATTCTTCCAAGATATCGGTGGCGGTGCTGACGGACTTGGCTCCTAGCTTGATTAGATTGTTAGGGCCAGCCGAATTGTTCTGATTGACGTTGCCGGGGACAGCGAATACTTCACGATTTTGCTCCAAGGCATACTGGGCAGTAATTAGCGCGCCGGATTTGGCAGGCGCCTCTACTACTAGCGTGCCGTGGCTGAGTCCAGAGATGATCCGGTTGCGTTGAACAAAATTACCGGGATAGGTGCGAGTGCCGAGCGGGAATTCTGAGACTAGGGCACCGCACTCACTGATCTCTTCAGCCAATTGGCGGTTAGCATAAGGATAGATGTTTTTCTTGTCAAGGCCACCGGCGAGAACGGCGATGGTTTGACCACCCACGTCGAGGGTGGCACGATGGGCAAGCGTGTCGATGCCCAGCGCCAGGCCGGAGACGATGGTGATGCCGCGTGAGGCTAGAGGCGAGACAATGTCAGGCGTGACTTGCTCGCCGTAGGAGGTGAACTTGCGGGTGCCAACGACGGCGATGGTCAGGTCACCGATCGGTATTTTACCCTTAAAATAAAGGAGAGCAGGTAGGTTGTGAATTTTGGCCAGGAGCGGGGGATATTTTTTGTCCCGGATAGTAATGATTTCGATATTTTCCCGTGCTAGCTTTTCCATCTCTTGCTCGGGCGATATTTCGTGATGTTTGGCTTGTAAGGCCGTGGCTACTTTGTTTTCCAGACCAGCTTGGCGTAATTCAGACTTACTAGCTCGCCAGGCTTGCTCCATCGTTTCAAAATAATCATAAAGTTTTTTAAAACGTACTGGGCCTATTTCGGGTAGCATATTGACGGCGTTCCAGTATTTTAGGTCGGGGGTCATGGAGGATAAAAACTATTTAATAGGCTGTCTATCAAAGATAACAGATAAAAGGTTCCTCATAAATAAAAAAGCCGCGCATATCTTGGGGGCAAGTGGTTGATATGAGCGGTTAGGGTGGGGAGGAGTTGTCCCCAGAAGCTGGGTCTTCTGGTGCACCTTTTACCCACAGGAAAAGGGTTATTATTAATGACCCAATAGCAATGAACAGAGCATATTCGATAGCTTGTTGATCAGAGCTGATGCAGTGCATGAGAGGAATGAAGCCAAACATAACGCCATTTACGGCTGCCCAGATCAATCCTCGCGTTGTAACACGAATCCGCCTGTGTTGATTTCTACGCCAGATGGCTAGAGCAACCCCCAAGGGCAGGCAGATTTCCAGTGCCAGTAGAAAGTAAATCATCTCAATCTCCTTCTTGCGTCTGTTCGTGCCCAGTCCGGTAGATGCCGAAAAACCAAATGACAAACGCCCCTATTGGTAGAGCGATAGTCAGATGGAGAGCCATCTCGGTCACTCTGTGATCTTTTCCCAGAAAGTACCAAGTGACCCAAAGTACTCCAGCCGTAATTTCGGTGAATGAAACCAGAATCACGGCGCGCACCCAGGTTGGGATTTCCCTCTTCCGGTTTATCAGCATAAGCATCAGCGTTATCCCCAACATCAGAATAAGTTCTGAGAAAACAATACCTCCAGCAATCAGCTCGGATGTTATGTTACCCATTGTGACCTCCTCACATTTTTTGTTGATCCAAAGTACTTTCCTTAATCTACCACGAATAGATCACAACAGGAAATAAAAACCTGTTTAAGCTCTCCGCAAAGTGGTATTTTAAAGCCATGAAAAACCTCACCAAAATATTGCTATTGGCAGCTGCTGCCGCAATCATCGCCGCCGCCATTTATTTTTATCCGCGCCATTTATCGCCGGAGGAATCGGTTGATTTGGAAAAAAATGAGACGGAGGATACACACTCAGTTAGCCTAGAGGTTGAAAGTGAAGGGACAAAAGATAGTGACCAACTAGAGGGAACGAACGAGGAGACAAGTAACACGGAACAGGAAAAAGTAGAAAAGCAGTCCGAACCCGAACCAATTCCCGCCAGTCATCAACTCACCGCCGCTTTCATCCCTCAAGCTCCTTTCCACGATTGGTCGGAGCCGTGGCAGAATGCTTGCGAGGAAGCAGCGCTGCTCGTCGCTCACCACTATATTCAGGGCGATAAGACAGTCCCGCCAGCGCAGGTCAAGCAAGAAATTCAAGCAATGCTTAATTGGCAGGATAAATATTACGGAACCCACAAAGATCTAGTGGCCGCCGAGGTAGCGGAAATGGCGCGGGAATATTTAGGCTACGAAGATGTCGAAGTGGCCTACGATATTACGATCGAAGATATAAAAAGAGAAGTGACAGCTGACAATCCAGTAATTATACCCGCTGCCGGCCGCACGCTTAATAATCCTAACTACACTGCTCCGGGACCGGTTTACCATATGCTGACGGCAATTGGCTATACTGAGAGCACAATTATTACCAATGATCCAGGCACACGCAAAGGAGCGGGCTTTACTTTCACTTATGACAATTTTTATAACTCTATCCACGATTTTGTCGCCGGGGCGAATGCCAAGCCAGCCTTGATGGGGGAGGGAAGGCGGGCGATGGTGGTGGTTAACAAATAGGCTTGCGAGAGCCCTTATTCTAGTTGTAGTTAAGGGGATTTTTATTGTTGTACAAATTTGACAATTCTATTGACAATTGTTCTAATATTAGGTAACTTGACTAGCTTTTAGACTAGTGATAAAAGCCCTATTTATTGAGAAAAATTAAATTATTTTGCCTAATTAGCCGTTTAAAATAGTTAATTAGGCAAGGTAATTTTTGAACGCAACTTTTCAAACTTGTGGCTAAAATGCTGCAAAAGGAAATCTATCGTGAAACTTGAAATCACAACTTCCGTGGTCTTTTTTTCAACCATCAGTCTGATCGTTGGCTATCTGCTGGGAGTGATTACTGCCCTGGTGGCGGTGATTATTCGCCGCAATCGAAGAGGTAACAAATCCCAGAAAGAGGAGGTTATGCCCTCAGTTTCAGCCGAAATACCTGGAGCGATGCCGGCAACCTCTGCTCCTGCCACCTCTCAACCGCCAGCCCCCGGTCCTCAGCCCACTATCCAGGCCTCGGCGGGCTTTCTCAAGGTTGAGTTGTCAGATAGTCGGCTAGGCATTGATGGTAAGCTGTCAATAAAACTAACCAACACTGGCCTTGAGCCAGTGAGAGTCGAAAAGCTTTGGGTTAGATCAGCGGGAGGAAACATCTATCTGACGCTTTGTCAAAAAGTGGATGCTTTCGGCTTGGGAGCTGGATGTGAGAAAACGATTGACATCTTGCTCGAAGGCGGAGGAGACCGTAGTTGGCAGGACGTTTCCAAAATTGTTCTCGAGGTTGGGGTCAAGGCGGGTGGTAAGAATTTCACCGAGAAATATCCACCGTTTCCCCTCACGCCTGTCATCCCCCCCGGATTTTCTCCCGAACAGTCTCATGCCAAGACCAGTTCGACCACCAGCCTGTTCCGGTGGTGGGCCGATATGGTTCCCAGTGAGGCTCCTGACGGCTGCCAGGTGAAGTTTGTCGACCTGGCTCTGCTCTACCCACCTGATCGATGTGTGTTGTTTTCTGATCTGGCTGACTGGGATGGGCAGGAGGCAAGGGAGGTGTCTGCAGCTGGCACAGACCTGACGGTCAAGCTCAGCGCTGGCAAGTTCGAGCTGGTCAGCCAGGATCCGCTGGCAACGACTCAGTGGCCGACAGGCTGCCGATTGTCGTTAACCCTCACTCACCGTGGGAGCCGATTTCAGATTCACTCGAATCAGTTCTTCAGCTTCGATCCGCCGGAGCTGAAGATTGATGAAGGCCTGACAGAGCTGCATGCTGGTCTGGGTCGTCTTCCGTCGATGAGCTCGCCAGGAGGCAACATTAATATGACCCGAACTATTCGGGAGCTAAGAGGCTTTTTGAAAGGATTGGCAGATTTAGAACAGACTAGACAGATCATTTTACCTCGATACCTTAAGGGGGTAAGTGAGAGGTTTCTTAGCCCCTTTGGCGTCGCCCTTAGAAAGAGATACAGCACTGACCCCCTGTTTGTTAAACAGAGGGAAGGTGGGGAGGTCTGGCACGATTGTCTGAGGGAGTTTGCCTGGGCTTGGGCACAGTCTTCAGGGCAGGCGGAGCTACTCTGGTGGCCAGCGCTTGATGGCTCATTATCAGGCAAGGAAGGGGAGGATTATAGCGTTATTACGACAATTGGCAAGGACGGATCTTCCCATGTTTATTGGGTTTATTCTCCAGGTTGGCTCGAGAGAGGTCCGGGAATGAGATCTGGCCAGGTTTATATTTACAAGCGATGATCTTTCACAGTCCCCAGCGTTTCGACGTTTGGGGATTTTTTTATAAGCGGAATTCTGCTACGGAATTTTATCGACAAATATCCCAATTGACACCCTCTTACAATCAGCTAAAATAGACCTATTATATAACAAACGATATGTGTGGAATAATAGGTTATGTCGGAAAAAAAGAAGCGCTGCCTATCCTCCTGCAAGGGCTACGACGCTTGGAATACCGCGGTTATGACAGTGCGGGAGTGGCAATAGCTAACAAAGGCAAGATCTGTCGGGTAAAGTCTGTCGGTCGAATAGATAAGTTAACGGAGAAGGCTAAAGGCAAAAATCTAGCTGGTACTATTGGCATTGCCCACACTCGTTGGGCTACCCATGGCGGGGTGACGGAGGTTAACGCCCATCCGCATACTTCTTGTGGCGACAAAATCACTCTTGTTCATAATGGCATTATCGAAAATTACCAAGAGCTTAAAGAAAAATTGAGCGCGAAGCATAAATTTCTTTCCGACACTGATTCGGAAGTAATGGCACATTTGATTGAAAGTTATTACCAAGATGACCTGCGCGCAGCGGTCGAGCAAGCGCTGGCTGAAGTACGTGGTACTTATGGTATCGCCGTGATGTCAAGTGACGAGCCAGACAAGATTATTATTGCCCGCCTGGGTAGTCCGATTGTAATTGGCCTGGGTCGGGATGAATATTTTGTGGCCAGTGATCCGACACCTTTACTACCGCACACTAAAGAAATGGTTTTTCTCGATGATGGTGAGCTAGCGGAGATTACTAGTGAGGGAGTAAAGACATATAACCTAGAGCAGCACAGAGCTGTTAAAAAAGAAGTGGAGACAATCGACTGGGATGAAGCTAAGGCGCAAAAGCAAGGCTACCAGCATTTCATGTTTAAAGAGATCTCCGAGCAATCGCATGTTTTGCAAGATGCCATTCGCGGTCGCTACGACGAGGAGGAAGGCACGGCTCATCTTGGCGGTCTCAATATGACTGAGGAGGAAATGCGCAAGATTAATCGGGTGGTCTTTATCGCCTGTGGAACAGCTTCCTACGCGGCCATGATTGGAAAATATGCTTTTGAGCGGTTGGCTGGGATCTCGACGGAGGTAGATGTTTCCAGTGAGTTTCGTTATCGTGATCCGGTAGTGGATAAGCACACACTAGTTTTTGCTGTCTCGCAATCGGGGGAGACTTTGGACACCCTGGCAGCTTTGCGTGAAGCCAAGCGACGAGGCGCCCAGGTACGAGGGATTATCAATTCGATTGGTTCGACCATTGCCCGGGAAACGGATGGTGGTACCTATATCCACGCTGGCCCGGAACTAGCAGTTGCTTCGACTAAGGCGTATACCAATATGACGGCCATTATGTTTCTTTATGCTTTGCAATTTGGCCGACTACGAGGGGTATCGCTCGGAACAGGGAAAAAATTAATCAAAGCGCTCTTGGAAATCCCGACCAAGATAGAATCGATTCTTGAGCAAAGTAACGAAATTAAAAAACTAGCTAAGAAATATAGTAAATATGAAGCTTTCTTGTATTTGGGACGAGGAGTTAACTTTCCCGTAGCTTTGGAGGGATCACATAAGCTTAAAGAGATTTCATATATCCACAGCGAAGCTTATCCGGCAGGCGAGATGAAGCATGGCGTCAATGCACTGCTCTCCGAAGACTTTCCCGTTTTTGCGATTGCCACCCAGAATCAGCTGTACGAGAAAATGATCAGTAATATCGAGGAGGTAAAGGCGCGTCAGAGCAAAATTGTTATCCTGGCCAATGAAGGCGATGAAAAAATAGCCGATCTGGCTGATGACGTTATCTATATTCCCGAAACCATGGAGTTGCTAGAGCCCCTGCTTAATACTATCCCACTGCAAATCTTTGCTTATCATATGGCAGTTCTACTGGGGCGGGACGTTGACCGACCGCGTAATTTAGCCAAGAGCGTAACGGTTGAATAAATATGAAATACAAAGCAGCCATCTTTGATATGGACGGGGTTTTGGTTGATAGTGAATATTATTGGCAAAAATTTGAATTAAAGATCTGGCAGCGTTTGGGAGTGGACACTAATCAGGAATTTCGTGAGCAGATAGTGGGCTTGGGGATTAGTAGTATTGCCAAGCTTCTTAAAGAGGAGCATGACATAAATATTTCAGCGGATAAGTTGGCGGCTGAATTAAATGAAGAAGCCAAGCAGGTTTATCTAGAATATTGCGATTTGATCCCGGGAGTCACCGAATTATTAGATAAATTAAAAAACAACTCAGTCCAATTATCTTTAGCCTCAGCTTCGCCACAGAATTGGGTAGATATGGTGATAGATAGATTTAGCCTAAAAAAATATTTCTCCTTGACTTTATCAACTCGCACTATGCAGATACCACCCAAGCCTGATCCAGCTGTCTTCATTCGGGCGATGGAGGAGATGCAGGTAAGTCCAAATACGACATTGATATTTGAAGATTCTAGCTATGGCGTGTTGGCTGGCAGCCGTAGCGGGGCAACGGTGGTAGCTGTCAAGGATGGTCGCTGGTTAACGGGTGATATTGAGCCGGCTGATTTGGTCATCAAGTCGTTTACGGATGAGAGGTTAGAAGAGTTTTTGATAGAGTAGTCTGCAGTCATTCTGATATATTTTGAAGGATTTTGAGAGGTTGAGCGGGCATGGTTTCCCGATTCTGATCGGGAAGAGCGAAACCTCTCCCAAAGTTAGATTTCCTCGCCGGGGAAATCTAACGCTCCTTCAGGATGTATCAGAATGACTGCAAATAAGACTGGTTGATAAACATAAATTATGCCACACAAGCTATTCGGCACCGACGGTATCCGCGGAAAATATGGCGAGGAACCAGTCACACCGGCCACAGCAGCCAAGTTAGGTCGGGCAGTGGTGGATTACTTTGGTGGCGAGAATAAATCTCCCCAAATCGTGATTGGACGTGATACTAGAGAGAGTGGTTCTGAGTTAGAGAGTGCTTTGATTGAAGGCGTCACTTCTCGGGGCGGGAAAGTTATTCGCTTAGGCGTAGTACCAACCCCGACCGTAGCCTATATTACCAAAGTGCGATCAGCTGCAGCTGGTATAGTGATTTCTGCTTCCCATAATCCTTATTATGATAATGGTCTAAAAATATTTGCGGCTGACGGCTATAAGTTACCGGATGAGGTAGAAAAAGAACTAGAGAAATCGATTTTAGCAGATGATTATACTTTCACTAGTAAAATTATCGCGGATGGTGCTCAAAATAGTAATGAATATATAGAATTTGCCAAAGAGTCTGTTGGCGAATTGTCTCTCAAGGGGATGAAAATAGCCCTCGACTGTGCCAATGGCGCGGCATATAAATTGGCTCCGCAGATTTTCCGGGAATTAGGAGCGGAAGTTGAGATAATAAACAATCAGCCTAACGGTAAAAATATTAACGATAATTGTGGCAGCCAGTTTTTGGCTGGCCTACAAGCCTCAACAAAAGAAAAAAACTGCGATATCGGCATTGCTTTTGATGGTGACGCTGATCGGGTGATTATTTGTGACGAGAAGGGCAAAGAATTGAACGGTGATCATATTTTGGCCCTGAGTAGCCTTGATTTGTTGGAGAAAGATGAGCTGATTGGCAAAACCGTCGTCGTAACTGAGTACAGCAATTTGGGCCTAGACAAATTACTGGAGTCACGGGGAGTTAAGGTAGTACGGGTATTAAACGGTGACCGATATGTTATTGAAGAGATGCGCAAAAACGGGTATATTTTAGGAGGAGAACGTTCTGGTCATATTATTTTTGGTCAGCTAACTACGACGGGTGATGGTATTATTGCCGCCTTACAAATCGCATCGCTACTCAAAGAAAGAAATCAGTCACTTTCCGAGCTGGCGAGTGTTTTAAAAGAGTACTCTCAAGTTTTGCTTAGTGTGCCAGTCGCCGAGAAGAAAGATCTGTCTGAGTTGAGTATGACCCAACAGGCTGTTGAGCAAGCCAAGGAGGAACTAGCTGATCAGGGTCGAGTGTTGATAAGGTATTCCGGAACAGAGATGAAAGCACGAGTATTAGTGGAAGGACAAAGCCAAACGCAAGTCAATAAATTTGCTAATGAAATTGCCCAGACGTGGCAGAAAGAGGTTAATAATAATTAAAATAATAATTCATGATAGACAATTGCCAAGAATTTGCTTCCGGTCACCGAAGTTGTCGGGGTTGCACAGCGGTGCCGCAGCCAATTCGCTATACTATTTCGGCGATGAAGGAAGAGGGGATCCCAGTTGTAATTGCTAATGCTACGGGGTGTACTGAGGTTACCTCGACTATTTCACCTTATACCTGTTGGAATGTGCCTTATATACACAGCGTGTTTGCTAATGTTGCGGCCACCGCCTCCGGGATAGAGTCAGCCTACAAGGCGTTGGCCAAAAGTGGCAAACTTAAAGAGATAAATGGCGGTAAGGATATAAAAAAACCAGCTATTATTGCTCTCGCCGGTGATGGCGGCTCCTATGATATTGGTCTGCAAGCTCTCTCGGGAGCATTTGAGCGACGTCATGATTTTGTCTATATTTGCTACGACAACGAAGCTTATATGAATTGCTTGTCTACGGATTCTCTGGTAATGACTGCAGCCGGATTGAAGAAAATTACTGAGGTAAAAAAAGGAGAAAAAGTATGCACTTTTGATCAGAAAGACTACAAGCTAGTTTTAAAGAAATGCACTGGCGTTTTTGATAATGGTATAAAACAAGTATATAATCTTAAAACCTTTCATCACGACATTAAGGCTACTACCAATCATCCCTTTTTAGTATTACAGCGGGGAGGTCGGGGAGGAAAAAATAAATTTATTTGGAAAGTGCTTGGTAAAATCAAACCAGGGGACGAAGTGGTGGTATCGAAAAAAATAGACGAGGGTAAATCTTTTGATTTTCATTTTAAGAAAACAAAGGTCGGAGATTACAAAGTGTCTCATCTAAATAAAATTATATTACCGAAAAATTCCAGTCCGGACTTGATGAAATATCTGGGATTATATGTTGGTGATGGTTGGCTGCGAGAAAAAAAGGGAGAAGTTGGTTTTGCGTTGCCGGCTAACACTTCTGGCCGACGAGCTTTAGTTGCCTTACATCGTAAAATTTTTCAGAGTAAGGTAAAAACTGATGAACTATATGCTTATATTAATTCAGTTAATCTGGCTAAATTTATTAAGTCGCTCGGTTTTGGTCAGGGGGCAGAAAATAAGCGGGTACCGTTCTGGATTTTTACTTTGCCACAAAAAGAAAAGGAAGCTTTTTTGGAAGGACTGATGTTATCTGATGGATACAAGCATGGTAATAGCTGGCGATACGTTTCTGCTAGTGGAGGGCTATTGCAAACTCTACGTTTATTACTGCAAACTTTTGATTATCGAGTGGGTGGTATCCATTGGCAAACTAAAAAGAAAGGCACCAAGGTGGTTTACCGCAGATTGCTTAAGGATGCTAAATATGGCTATATTTGCTTTAGTAAAAAGCGTAAGTGGAATTTAGAGAAATATCCCAACCAATATAAATATCAAAATTTCTTAGTTGATAATGACTATTTTAATGTCGAAAAGGTAAAATCTGTAAAGCTAGTTGGTCGAGAACCAACATTGGATTTGAGAGTAGAGGGCGAACATAACTTTATTGCTGATGGGGTTGTAGTTCACAATACCGGCAATCAACGTTCTTCCGCTACTCCCTTTGGTAGCGCCACTTCTACCACCCCAGCGGGAAAAAAGATTGGCGGCAAACAACGCCAACGCAAAGATTTAACTAAAATAGCGGTCGCTCATAATATTCCCTACGTGGCTACTGCCGCTGTTAGCCACCGCGCTGATTTTATGACCAAAGTAAAGAAAGCCGTGGCGGTCGATGGGCCAGCATTTATTAATATCTTAGCCCCTTGCACTTTGGGCTGGAAATTTCCGGAGGATATGGGAATTACTATCGCGCGCTTGGGAGTTGAGACAAACTACTGGCCACTCTACGAGGTTGAGGACGGAGAATATAAGTTGAGTTATCAGCTAAAACAGCGCAAGCCGATCACGGAATTTGTTAAATTGCAGGGACGGTTTAAGCACTTATTTAAAGACAAGGATCAACTGGTTATAACAGAGATGCAAAAATATGTTGATGATCAATGGCGTCGGTTATTATCTTTGTGCGGTAAGTAATTAAATAATTAAGAGTAATAAAAATATGTCTGCCGCTAAAGCACAAACTACTATCAAATCCACTCCTGCTCCACCACCTCAGACTCCCACCGAGCAACCCCCAGCTAGTAAAGGTAAGTCTAAGGGAGGCAAAATAGCTTGCAGCATCACTCTCGGTTGTTTAGTGGCGGCGTTGATTAGTGCTGTTTTGGGTTACTATATTTATCAACAAGTACAAAAGAGAGCCGAAGAGAAGCTGGAGGGAATCTCGTTTGCAGAGTTGGAGAAAAATTTAACCAATTTCCCTAGTACAGAAGAATTAGATAAAATAGCCAAAAATGCTGCTGATGATTCAGCTAAATCGGCACAAAAATCAGGCCAAGTAGGAGAGGAATTGTCTGACGGCGAGGTGACTATCACAGTTAATTCTTCCCAGCGACAGGATAAAATAGGGGACAACACTCCGATGGCCGACTATGAATATATTGTAGTTAATGTTACTCTTAAAAACGAACTGCAGCAGGAGATCTCTGTGTTCACCTCTAACTTTTTTCTCCGTGATGGCAACGCCAATCAATACTATGAGGCCTATCTAGAAGGAGATTCAGTTGAACAGCCGATCGCTGCCTGGCAGTACCTCTCCATCGGACAAAGTATAGTTGGTAATATAGTATTTGAAGCCAAGAAAGACGTCGGTGATCTCGATGTGATGTATGATGGGGAGAAGGTTTTAGAATTTAAGCCAGTAAGTTAGTTTTTGTTATTCATATATTAATAAAACGAACATGGCTAAAAGAAAATATACTTGGCTTTGGATTTTACTGGGGGCGGTGTTAGTTGTATTGGTTTTGGGAATTACAGTTGTAGTGGGTATCGGGTATTTGGTAAATAAAAATTATGCAGTTGATGATTATTTATCCTCTTCTGATTACGGCCTAACTAAAGGTTCATCGTCGGGGTATAGCTTGAGTGGTGCCAGTGATACTGAGTCAGCCCTAAGCGAGGAAAAAACTTTGTCTAAATCTGCGGCTGAGCCATCCGCCTTAACTACCAGTAATTCTGCATCTTTAGACACGAGCGTTGACGAAGTTTATTCCGCTGCTAGCGATATTTCTGAAAAGAAAGTAATTAAAACTGGCAACCTTTCCGTAACAGTAGAAAATGCGGGGGAAGCGGTTACTAAAATTACTGACGTGATAGACGACGAGGGTGGTTTTGTACAGAGCTCTAATGTCTATACTGCCTCTGATGATTCACAGTCGGCTACCGTCGTCGTAAAAGTCCCCGCCAAGGATTTTGAAAAGACAGTCAAAGATATCAAAAAACTAGTCAAAAGCGTAGAAAGTGAAAGTGTGTCGGGTCAGGATGTCACGGCCGAATATGTGGATTTGCAAGCTCAGCTGAAAAATTATCGTGCTGAAGAGGAGCAGTACATCAAGATAATGGAGCAGGCGACTACGGTTGAAGACACCCTGAAGGTAGCAGACAAATTAGCCCGGGTACGAGGAAATATCGAACAGGTAGAAGGCAGGATCAAATATTTGGAAAATCAAACAGATTTTTCTACCATTACTATCTATTTGAGCGAGGAAACTAAGGTTAGTATACCCACTAAGGAATGGAAGCCCTGGGAAAATGCCAAAGTAGCTTTTCAATATTGGGTAAAAGCTTTGCAGGGGTTAGTTGATGCCTCGGTCTGGATTATCTTGTTTGTCGGACCGGTAGTGATTGTGGCTCTGATAATAGTGTTGATCATTAGAGCAGTAATCAGAAAGAGAAAGAAAGCGAAAATAGAGTAGATTTAAATTCTGTGAAATATCAGGAACCGCTTTTTGTAATGTAAATTTATACCATATGACCAAAGTAGAGATAAAAAAACTGTGTAAGACTCATAACGTCAACTCTGTTAGTCTTTGGTTTACCGATGTTCTGGGGATGCTCAAATCAGTCTCGGTATCAATCAAAGAGATTGATGATGTGATAGAGAATGGCAAGTTTTTTGATGGGTCATCGATTGAAGGTTTTGCTCGGATTGAGGAATCAGATTTATTACTCCAGCCCGATTTAGATACCTTCTTAGTATTACCCTTCGAAATAGGTGATTATAAAATTGGTCGACTAATTTGCGATGTTTATAAACCTAACAATACTTCTTTTACTAATTGTCCCCGGGGAGTTTTAAAAAGGACTCTCCAAAAATTATCTCGGCCGGGCTATAAAATGTATTGTGGTCCTGAATTAGAATATTTTTACCTTAAAGAAAATGAGGATCAGCACGATTTGATCGATAGAGGTAAATATTTTGATATGTTGGGCATTGATGAAGGAACAGTACTGCGGGAAAAGACATTATCTACTTTAGAAAGTATTGGGATTAAGTGTGAATGTACCCATCACGAAGTAGCCCCTTCCTCACACGAGATTGGCCTCAAGTATGCCGAAGCTCTCAAGATGGCTGATCAGGTGATGACTTACCGTTTTATAGTCAAGGCTGTCGCCCAACAAGCTGGTTTTCACGCCACCTTTATGCCCAAGCCAATCACTGGCATCAACGGTAGCGGTATGCATGTGCATCAATCGCTGTTTAAAGGCGCGAAAAATATATTTTATGATAAACAAGATGAATATGGTTTGTCAGCTATCGCCAAATTTTACACAGCCGGATTATTAAAATATAGTCGAGAAATTACTTTAACCACTAACCAATGGGTTAATTCCTATAAAAGATTAGTCCCGGGCTATGAAGCTCCAACCTATATTGCTTGGGGACGAGCTAATCGTTCCGCTTTGGTTAGAATACCAGCTACCAGGCCGGGTAAGGCTAAAGCGACTAGGGTAGAATATCGTGCTCCTGATCCAGCCTGTAATCCCTATTTAGCCTTTGCGTCAATGTTAGGAGCAGGCTTACAGGGCATTAAAGAAAAACTAGTCTTAGACAAACCAGCCGAGGATGATATCTATCATCTAAGTAAAGAGGAGCTGGATGGAAGAAAGATTGGCGTTTTACCAGATAATTTAATTGAAGCTGTCCAGGAAGCAGAAGAGAGTAAATTTTTGCAAGATTTATTAGGAGAAGGCCTACATACTAAATTGCTTGAAAATAAACATCAGGAATGGGATGAATATCGTATCCAAGTTTCTGATTACGAGAAGAAAAGATATTTGCCGATTTTGTAGTTGCGCCTATGTCAAAACTAGAGCTACTAGCCCCAGCGGGGGATTTACGCAAACTTAAAACAGCGTTAGCCTTTGGGGCGGACGCTGTTTATTTTGGTTTGCCGGCTTTTTCGCTACGGTCACGGCTTAATCCTTTTGATAAAGGGAAAGTCAAGGAGGCGATGGCCTATGTGCATCAACAGGGTCGCCGAGCTTATTTAACCTTTAATATCTATCCCCACAGTCGTCATCTAAAAGAGTTGCCGAAATATGTTGATTTGATCGCTGAGCTCAAGCCCGATGCGCTGATCATGTCTGATCCGGGCATTATATCTTTTGTTAAAGAAAAGTTGCCGGAAATCCCGCGCCATCTTTCTACTCAGGCCAATTGCACTAACTGGCGGGCGGCTAAATTCTGGCATGAGCAAGGGATTAAGCGGATTATCTTAGCGCGGGAGGTGATTCTAGAAGATGTCAAAGAAATCCATCAAAAGGTTCCGAAATTAGAATTAGAATATTTTGTTCACGGGGCGATGTGCATGGCTTATTCGGGGCGGTGTATCTTGAGTAAATGGCTAACCGGTCGCAGTGCTAACCTGGGTGATTGTTCGCAGCCTTGCCGTTGGAAGTATCATCTAACGGAAGAAAAGCATCCAGGCGAGTATATGCCGATAGAAGAGGATCAACATGGTACTTACATCATGAATTCTAAGGATATATGCTTGATAGAACATATTGATGAGCTGCGCCAGGCTGGTGTTTGCAGTGTAAAGATCGAAGGACGGACGAAAAGTATTTACTATGTAGCCAATATTGTCAAAGCTTATCGGCAGGCTATTGATGGTGATAGGCCGGTTAAAGAGTTACGTCAAGAATTAGATAAAATCACTAATCGAGGCTATATCCCAGGATTTTTGTTTGGTGAAGAAAAATGCGAGCATAATCTGGCTAATTCGCATAATATTGCTGATTGGCAATTTGTGGGCGAGGTAATAGAATATGATCGGAAAAAAGAGACAGCGAACATTAAAGTTCACAATGAAATTCATCAAGGTGATAAAATAGAATTCGTAGTGCCAGGGGGAGATAATTTTACGCAAAAGCTGGATAAATTTCAGGATACTGAATCGGGAGAAGAGCTAACGGAAGCACACGGAGGAGCGGGGCAGAAAATAATTGTCAACCCTAGGAACCTGGCCCCAAAATACTCAGTCTTAAGAAGAAAAATATAATTTGTGCTAATAAAAAAACTACCCCACATAAAACAAGGGTAGTTTTTTATTAGTATGCTTACAGTGTTTTCTCAGCGTCAGCGACGAAATTATCAACGGCTGTTTGTAATATTGATTCGTAATCTGGCACATTACTCTTGAGGTATTCTGCTAGCTTGGGGTCGTCGTCGTTAATTTTTTCTTCTAACTCGGCGGCTTTATCATCTGGAATGCTATTTGCGAGAGCGGTAATGATATATTTCTCTAGTTTTTCTCCCAGTTTTTCCGTCAATAATTCGCTAGCAGATAATTTATCGAGTAACCCCGTGCTTTGCAAAAGTTGTTTTGTTTGAGTAAGCATTTATTTTTTTATTTAGGTGTTCATTAGTTAGTTTATGGAATGCTATCTACTGGCTACTTTTTCTGGCTCTTCTTGATCAGCTCTTTGCGGCACAGGTTTTCCGACAGTTCTTGGTGGCTTAGGTTTTTTATCAGCAAATAAATAATCGATTTCAGACCCTGCATTTCCTTGGCGCGGTGCTCGATGGGAAGGACCCTGGCGACGTTTTTTACCACCAGGACGTTCTAAAGGAGCAGGTGATCCCTTTAGAGCCCTACCGGCTGTCTCCATGTTTCTTCTGTCCTCTACTTCCTTCAGAGCTCGTTTGTAAAATCCCTGTAAAGAATCTGGTAGTTGTAAATTTTTATCATCGCCGGACTCAATCGCTACTTTAAGGGTGTCGATTATTTTACGCCCGTTCATTTCCAGGATACTTCCTTTAATTTCACCTTGACCAACTTTGGGGGCTGTATCACCCTGTTGTTTAATTTTCAAGCGCTCTTTTAGTAAATCTTCTAGTTGGTAAGAAGTCACTATTTCATCACTGTCTAAAGATTCTAGATCAACTCCTGGCTTAAAAAAGCTAGCAGGAATAGGTCTATCCACATAACTATCTAAATGTCTTCCAGTCTCCGCGCTAGCATTACCAGCCAAACTCAACAGAGTCGCTGCGAGTATGATCTCTTTTTTACCGAACAACCCACCCCGAAGACGCTCTCTTCCGGGAGACAATTTCGGTTCCATGATTTCCAACCGAGCCTCTCTGTCGGCTCCTGCTAATTCTTCGCTCGGCACTCCTTCAGGTGATCCCTCAGTCATATTTTTATAGTTATTTATTATCTATCTTCCCTATGCTAACATAATATAACACAAATGTCAATAGTACTATAAAGGGTATACTAACCCTGTTGGAACAAGAGTAGGATAGAATGAAATATATTAATTAACTCTTGTTCTATGATTGCATTTATCAATCAGGTTCCCTCGGAAACTAAAATCAAGAAACAATTAAGAA
>Ga0180009_10003174_pt1 | contig 18859 bp, 16 predicted proteins | sample OS_PC_MetaG_FD_123537 | JGI IMG/M metagenome (GOLD analysis project Ga0180009, IMG submission 123537) | Groundwater microbial communities from the Aspo Hard Rock Laboratory (HRL) deep subsurface site, Sweden - OS_PC_MetaG | ecosystem: Environmental > Aquatic > Deep subsurface > Groundwater...
TCGCTGATATTCGGGCATCCCCAGGCGCCCACAGCCGGACGCCTCCTCATCGAGGGGATTGAAGAAACGGCCATGGCCGGCGGTGGCTACCTCCTGCTGGGCGGGTGTGCGGCCGGCGATACGGCCGCCGGGCTGGTGTTGAAGGTCGGATAGCAATTCTCAGCAAGAAAATATTCAACAAAAAAGCTCGCTGATTTTATTTTTTAAGGAAGAAATCAGCGAGCTTTTTGTTGTCAGACATATAACCAGTTTCTCGACTGGCTGATATTTTCACATTCTAAACGGATATCTCAGAAATCATCAGGGTGAAAACACCGTTCGTTTCACCCTGACTCCTTTCCTTTAGGCATATAGATTATCAATCCATTTCATGGCCTCTACATCGCTGATTTTACCCAAATATCTTTCTGTGGTCGAAAGGTTCGAATGCCGTAAAATGATTTTCGAGACGATCTCGATGGGTACGCCTGAGCGACTTGCATAGGTGGCGGCATGACGCCTTAGGTCATGAGGTCTGAGATGAATACCCACCACACTGCCTGCTTTGGACACCATTTCCCGGGCTGCTTCATAGCATATCGGGAAAATGCGCTGATGGGATTGAATCCCTTTTCCCCAGATATAGTCCTTAATCCGGTCTGCAAGTCTCTGGGGAATGAAAATGAACTCCTGTTCTCTGCCACTTTTTGGGTCTCTAAGGGTCAGTCTCCGCTCATTGATATCCGAAGGAGTGAGCTTCAGTACCTCGCTGATTCTCATTCCTCCCCTTGCCATCAGTTCAAGCATCAACCGGTTTCTGGGCTTTGATGTTCTGAAAATAACCTCGTCAACGGTTTCCTTTTCGATAATGTTCCAGTTATAAGAAGGTCTGGCCCTGAAAAGTTTTTTCAACATTGGTGTGTCGCAGGGGTTCCGAAAGTCCTGGTCTATGTGATTTTTAATAAAGTTGAAAAATGCCAATACGTGGGAATAACGCGTTCGTTTGGTTTGCCGTTTTTTCCCTTCTGTGATCCGGTTTAGAAATGAGAGAATACTTTCAGTTGTTATCCCCTCCAGATCCTCGCTCCCGAATTCTTCAAGGAGCTGGTTTAGAACCAGATTGTACGCCCTGACCGAGTTTTCTTTAGAATGTGATTTGTGATACTCCAGAAAAAGTTTTGCTGCGGCTGAAACTTGCATAGCTCTACCTCCTTTTGGTTTATGGGTTATGGCAATATTTCCTGCCTATACCTTGGGTTTTAAATATTGGGGTAGATATCTGCAACTAATCCTTATGGATGGACGATTATGGATATAGAGGAGGTCGTCTCAGTCTGATCATTAATCTCGGGTTAATCAGGGGAGGAAGGTAATATATGGTCGAATTATGATTTCACATGCCTTTACTGTTTCGATTGTGAAAACAAATCGTCAACAAAAATTATTTAGTTGAGAAGATCTATTGAGGCAAGGAATGTTCGAAATCCATGAACTGCATTTTCTTCAGATTCCGTATCGAAGTCTTAAATTTAGGATCGTCAATCACATGACTGGTTTGCATTTGATATCATCAGACAAGACCAGTGTGCTTTTCAATAAATCGGCCCATGATTCGGAAGGAACTTGCATCTTCCTAAGGTCCTTTAAAGGAAGTTAGAAGTTAAAGATGAAGTCAGCATACTTACCTGTGAAAGATTTCGTTGGAATACACTTGTAAACCGAACAAAAATGAGAAAAGCGTGGACTGTGAGTTTATGTGACCATAACAATCCACGCTTAAGTCAAATGAAAGCAATTATTTCTTTTGTTCTTTTTTATCCTCTTTTTGAAAGAAGACTACTGAATGGGCGAGAGGGCTGTATTCTTCGTCAGTTACGGTAATTTTACAAGCTCCGGCAGGGATGATTTTCTTGCTGACAAACCGACCGGCGTTCCACATGCTTGCCCAGGTTCCAGTTTCATCCGGCTTTGGTGCAGGCTCTAATGCATACCCGATGTCGGTTTGCAGCCCTTCAGGCGATGTAATCAAAACTGCAATTTCCTTACCCGGTTTGAAACCCGTTCCCATAATCAAAACCTTTGCTTTTTTATCTGCTTTTACCAGAGGCGTTCCCATCGTCAAGACTGGGCCATCATCTGCTAAACATTCACCAGTTTCAAAAATGCCATAACCGCTCATGCCGATAGAAACCAAAATAAAAATGGCCGTAAACACGCACTCAAAGAATCTTTTCATCCTAACCTCCTTAATTTAGTGTTAAAAAAATAGTTTTAGTAATGGAGCCCAAATGCAAATGAGTCTTGGGCACTGATCCAAATACAATCAGGAGCAAATGTCCATTAAACACTTTTTTGCACCATTTTGTCTTGAGCCGTTACTGTCAAGTTCGGTGAAAAAACGCATGAACCAGCCATAAGTCTCCTCCGGGGCTTCCTCTGTAATATAATGGCCGCAGTTGATCGGCCCACCGGTCACACTTACGCCATAATTCTTCCAAACCGCGAGCACATCACCATGAACTCTGCCTGTATGGCTTTTCGCTCCCCAAAGCACAAGTATAGGGCAGGATACCTTTTTATCCTTGTCTGCCGTGTCTATTTCAAAGTCGCATGTGGCACAGGCCCTGTAATCAGCGCAGGATGCACGGATTGTTTTTTCGTTAAAACACCGTACATATTCAGCGAATGCATCCTTTGTAAATGGTTTGAGCCCGATACCGGGTTTTGATATTTTTTTCTCCATAAACCATTCTGGAGGTACCGAAGCCATCATTTTTTCTGGAAAATCAGGTGGCTGAATCATAAACAGCCAATGCCAGGATTTCGTGGCCCACTCTTTGGAGGCATGGGTCCAGACGTAGTAATTTGGCAGAATATCGAGAATGGCAGCTTTAATGACCCGATCGGGATGGTCAAGGCACATGCGGTGCAAGGTTCTTGCACCCCGGTCAATTCCAGCTGCAAAAAATTGATTATAACCGAGCGTTTCCATCACTTCAACCTGATCTTGAGCCATGGCCCGAAAGGAAAAGTTGATATTGTTTTCACCTGGATCAGGCGCCGAACTATCGCCATAGCCCCGCAAGTCTGTGGCGATGACGCTAAAATTCTTTGCAAGTTCGTTTGCGATTTTATGCCATGAAACATGAGTTAGCGGATTGCCATGCAATAGGAGCAACGGCGGCCCCTTACCACCACTGCGAAGATGAATCACAGCCCCACTTGTTTCAATATCCATTACCTTAAAATTTTCAAACATTGCTTCTCCTCCACCTATAATTTACCCGGATTTATTCCTGACCTGAACTGACCTGCAATTGAAACAAATTAATCTCAACTGCCGTAATCTTGGTAATTATCCGAAAAGAGCTTCCTCTTCCTCAATGCAGACCAGTATTAGTGAGTTAATCAGTGCCATCTATTGATTATTTAATGCGGAATCGGCAAACGTAACGGAAGAAGGATAACCGTTCAAACAAGCATTTCAGCCATCGCTCTAATAATGCTTAGCCCAAAATATTATCTAAAATTTTTCGCTTTTTCCAATAATTCGCTAAGAAATCAGTTCTCTCAAATCTAGCTTTTCCAGTGTCTCGGGAAGCGGCTTACCGGTTTGCGGATCCCAGCCCATCAGAGTGTAGTAGTTCTTGACCATCCAATCCCATTTTTCCATGATGTTGACTCCTTTGTTGGGGCCGTCAACCGGTATTGAGCCGTAACGGACCGATGGCCGTTCACTCTTTATATCCAGACCGTGTCTGAGATTAAAGATGCGCAGCTGGTTGACGATACGCCGGCCCAAAGTAAAGGCATCTATAAGCGTCCAATTCCATCCGGTAGCCGCGTTAAAACAAGCGATCAATCGCTTTGGGTCAGCTGCCACAAATCGGCAGGTGCCGGTACAATCGTGATATAAGCCGATGCCGTTATGCCTAGCATTGAAGGTGGAGACCTGCTCATGAGAAAAAACATCCGTAGGCTCTTCGATATCAACCAGTTTCGGTTGAATCGGACCGTGAGTGGCCTCCAGCGTGCTTGTGTTACTCAGGCAGGTGTCAAAAAGCTCAAACCATCGTCCGCGTCCGCGATGGTCATGACCCCTGGGAGCAGAACCCTTTTGGGCATAGACGGCCCAATCGGCGGCTTTGCCGCCGATCTTTTTGGAGGCGCGCATGACACCCTCGGATAGCAGATCCCCGAAAGATCCCTCCCGCCGCGCAATCCGGTTCATCAGCGTTTTGACGGCATCCACATTCCCCCAGGTCAGATCGAGCCCGTCCGTATCCTTGGTGGTAAACACCCCTTTTTGAAAACATTCCATGGCCCAGCCAATAACCCAGGAGGTTTCGTTGCAGTCCATCCCGAGGGTATCGACTTCGCTAGACAGCATAACAACTGCCCCCAGATCCGTATTGCCAATCTGTGGCCCCCAGGCAGCCAACATTTCATATTCGGGCTCTTCACCTACAAACCCCTTGTACGGCCCCTCGGTAACGGTAACCTCCTTGACGTGTGCAACCGCGCATTTATAGCAGGGTCTGGAGCGAACCTTGAAATGGGTCCGCATGTATTGCCCGTTCATTTGTTCATGCTCTGGAAAAACATTGGTCGTATAATTCTTAACCGGAAGGGCGCCGAGATTATGCGTAACCGAAAATCCGCCGCCAGTTCCCCACTCGTATATCCGTGTGGTTTTGGCATATTCAACCATTTCAGTCGCTTTGATTTTCAGCAGATCCGGATTAAGAACACCAAAAGGGGCCTCTGTCTTAAGAGCCATCACTGCCTTCAGATTCTTGGCACCCATTACTGCACCCAAGCCGTTGTGAGAAGCAGAATGGCCAGCATCACCAGTAATGCATGCATAACGCACGAGATTTTCACCGGCAGGCCCGATTCCGAACACACTTGCCCCGTATTTACCGGTTCGCAGTTCTTTCTTTAATATGTCTTCAACCTCGCCCACGTTTCTTCCCTTTAGATGGTCGGCATCTCGAATTTCAGCCCTTCCCGGTTGAAGCACCAGATATACCAAGCGTGGCGACTTGCCCTGGAAAATGATTCCGTCATATCCGCAAAACTTCAGGTAGGCCCCGAAAAAGCCGTTCGCCTGGGAAGACCCTGCGAGATGGGTCATCGGACCCTTGGCCATGATGTTAATTGTTGCTGCTCCAGCAACAGCGGTACCAGCAAGTGGACCAGTAGTCCATATCAGGCGGCTTTTCGGATCTGACCATTTAACTTCCGGCGGCACCTCATCATAAAGGTATTTTGTACCAAGCCCCGCACCGCCGACCCATTTTCGGACAATTTGTTCAGTGAGGCTTTCGTTCCAGATATTTCCGGTGGATAAGTCCACCCGTAAAATTTTTCCAGCGTACCCGATATTGGTTAAATCAACCATCTATATACCCCCTTTTGTTTACTTACTACTAAAGTAGGAAAATATGCCATATAGTTCACTTTTAGTGAACAGCGCCTTTTATCTCCTCCATAGAAAAGAAAACTTTTGTGAAAAATGCTTTTTTCTGGCCTGTGACACTGTTTGTTGGGTGCAAGAACAAAGAAAAAGGCCAATGATATAATAGATAAGATCTATCTATCCTCGCTTCAGCTGAATTTTATAATCATTTTGTATCCACACTTGGGGAAGATCCATTCTCGCAATTTCCTCAAAATGATCTTTTATTTCATCGTAGAGCCTTTTGTAGATAGGATACAGTTGATTGTATGCGTGATGAGCTTTTGAATTTGGTTCAAAGTCCTTTCCCAGAGTAAGCGTTTTATCTATGGCATCATAAAGATCTGAATAGACTCCAAGGCTAACCCCTGCGAGAACTGCTGCTCCTAACACTTCAGTATGGCTTTGCGTCAGGCTGATCACTCGTTTTCCTAAGACATCTGAAATTATTTGATTCCAAAGGATATTAGATGCCGCTGCGCCACCAATCTTAATCTGTTGAATATCAAGTCCAATTTCACTTTCAAGAATTTCTATAACGTGACGAATGGCAAAGGAAGCGCCTTCCAATACTGAACGAAAAAAATCATTACGATTATGCGCTAAAGTAATGCCAAAAAAAACGCCTCGAGCGTAGGGGTTCCAAATTGGTGTTCTTTCGCCGGACACGTACGGTAAAAACACCAATCCCTTGCTACCGGGCGGAGCTTGAGCAGCTTGAGCCGTAATTAAATCATATACATTTTGTCCAGAAAAATCTGCAACCTTCTGTTCAATATGTCCAAAATTATCTCGGACCCAACGTAAAGATGATCCCACACCGTTTATGGCACCGATATATTGCCATCTGTTCGGAACGGCACTCGTACAATTCATAAAACGCCTGTCAAAAGCAGCCGTGGCTAAAGGTCCTGAAACTCTAGCTGCAGTGCCCATTATTATGAAGCATTCACCTTCATCTATCACACCAGAACCAATAGAGGCACCAATGGTGTCCATGCATCCGGCAATCACAGGAGTTCCTTCCTTTAAACCGGTCAAATTTGCAGCTTCAGCCGAGATATTTCCAACAATCTCATCGGACGGCACTGGTCGGGGAAGCTTTTCTTCAGAAATATCAAATGCTTTCAGAAACGGCTGGTGCCATTTTTTCTTTATGATGTCGAATAAAAGTGTGGTTGAGGCACGGGAATAATCAATCGTAAACTCCCGAGTAAGACGTGCAACCAAATAACCCCCAGGGACCATGAGTTTATAAGCAGCATCGAAAATTTCTTTTTCATTGCGCTTCAACCAAAGGATTGTGGGCAACGAAAACGCTCCTGGGGCAACGGGGTTTCCAGTGATCTGAAAGACGGTATCTGTGTCTAGCACATTCTTAATTCGTTCAACTTCGGGAAGCGTTCGTTGATCCCAGAGCATGATAGCCGGCCTCAAAGGTTCACCCAATTCATTCACAGCAATAAGACCGTTAGTACATCCTATGCCGATAGCAATGATATCTTCGACGGCAACAATTGATATAGCTTTGCGAACAGCTTTGACAGTAGCATACCACCAAGTTTCAGCATTATGCTCGGCCTGCCCCGGGACTGTACTGACCATTTGGTATTCATGGTATCCCTCATTATGAATATGTCCTTCCGGGGTGAAAACTCCAACTTTGACTCCGCTTCCGCCCAGATCAATTCCAAGTAAATACCTTTTCTTTTCCATAACTAATTAAATCCAGTACTTAGAAATCAACGCTTCAGGGATTCATATCTTGTTAGATAGCTCACGAGCAGCATCAATTTCCATTATAGTCAGTTTGGCTGTACGCTGTCTAAAATATTCGTCATTACTGAACTCAGCTTTGATAAAGGCTTCGATGATATCTTTAGCATGCCAAGCCCCAATAATTTTGGCTCCCATACATAGAACATTCATATCATCATGCTCAACCCCCTGATGGGCACTATGCACATCGTGACATACGCTAGCACGAATACCTGGGACCTTGTTGGCTGCTATAGCCACACCAATACCAGTCCCACACAGCATTATGCCACGATCAGCAGTCCCGCTCCGAATTGCCTTACAGACTTTGCGTGTCAAATCTGGGAAGTCAACCCTATCGGGTGTTTTACAGCCAAAATCGAGTACCTCTAGCTCAAGCTTTTCTAGCACAGATAGGACATCTGCCCGCATATGATATCCTGAATGATCACTTGCAAAGGCGATCTTCATTGAGTGTCTCCTCATAATATTATTGAGTGTCTCCTCATAATATTAAAGATGAATAAGCAGTAACAATACGATTTGGTCCTCATATCTTTAGATTCTAAAAAAGCCACGGAACAGACTCATCCAGTATGTTCCCCATCAAACCCGTTGACCACCAAACTCCTAAGAATCTTCGAAAGCAATCGAGAAAAAGAAACATGCCGGCACATACGAGACCTATCTTAACCCATCCTCCTTTATCCTCAAGGGATAGATAAGCAAAAAGAAAAACCACGGCACCCACTTTAAAACCGAATAAGAATATGGCCAAGTATAGGACCATTATCCACATGAAAGCCCGCGATCCTCTATAATATCTTACCTTAAGTGTGGTATCTGCCTTTTCTATATCAAGGGCTCCCTCAGTGGATTGACCTTTTCTGAAATCATTAATAACCTGAATTGTAGATAACACTATCAGCATACTTGCCACAACGGCAGGATATATAGCGGCCAAAATCGGCATATTTTTGATCGCATCAATAACAGCAATTGACATGCCAACTCCAATTAAGATTGAAAAATATGTGGACGCTCCAATCTTTTTCATAATTTCGTGCTCTCCTTTTAAAACTATACCTTTTTCTAAAAACTTAGATATTACCGTTCGCCCGTTTCAACTCTTTCTCCTTTCTTTGTAACCCTTACCCCCGCCCAAAGCGCAGCAATTATACAAAAACTCAGAATAATTACCCATGGGCGCCACATAAAGGCCCATCCGTATCTTTGGAGCGAAAGGCCCAAATACCTCTCTATAAGTCCTCCTAATACAAAACCAACGATAAGCGGTGGCCGGCTAAAACCTGTTTCTTTCATGATCCATCCCAAGGCTGCAAATACGATAAGTGCAATTAAATCACCCCAGGTTTGAGTTGCCTGAAAAGCCCCCATTACGATAATAACGATGATCATAGGAGCTAAGGTTTGGATCGGTAGAATGGCAATTTTAGATAAAGGCTTAGCTAAAAAAGAACAGATAGTTACCCCAATTATTGTAGCAAGGCCTAAGGACCAGACAAATGACCAGGTTATTGGAAGGTTCTTTCCCACCATGCTAGGTCCAGGAAAAATTCCAAACATAATCAAACTCATTAGTATCAATGCACATGTAGCACTACCCGGGACTCCAAATAAAAGGGTAGTTACGAGATCACCAGCCCTACATGCATTGTTGGCAGCTTCGGGCGCTAAAAGTCCTCGCACATCTCCCTTACCGAACTGACCACCGCTCCTCTTCGCCGATTGCGCAGCAAATCCATAAGCCATCCAGGCCGATATAGTCGAGCCTGCACCGGGGGCTAAACCCACATAGATACCGATGAGAGACGAACGTATTACAAGCCAAATGTGAGAATAACAATCTTTGAATCCTGTCCAAACACCTACGTCCATCTTTACCATTCCACCGATAGGCGTACCTCGAACGACAAGTTCTATCATCTCAACGATGCCAAAAAGCCCAAGAGCGACAACGGGTAATGGGAAACCATCATACAGGTATGTTAGCCCCATTGTGTACCTGAAGTAGGGTGTTAAAGCCGCACCTCCCATTCCGGCTAAGAATAATCCAAGGCCGGCAGATATAAGGCTCTTCACTACTTGTCCCCCCCCTAACCCAGCTACAGAGGCGATTCCAAAAAGCGATAGCATTAAGAACTCGGGAGATCCGAATTGTTTAATGAGGACGCCGAGGATGGGAATACTTAGCGCGAGCCCAACGCATCCGATAATCCCACCAACCAGAGAAGCCGAAAAAGAAGCGCCAAGTGCTCTCGCAGCTTCACCCTTGCGCGCCATGGGATGCCCTTCCAGGATCGTGGGTGCTCCCCCTCCAGTGCCTGGAATTCCTAGCAAGACAGCAGTAATCGAGTCGGCAGTGTTAATTACCCCAAAGACGCCCATCATCATGGCAATCGCTGCGACTGGCTCCATATGGATAAGGTATGGCAGAATAATAGAAAGCGCGACCACCGCACCTACACCTGGGAATATAGCTACTGCAGTGCCTATGGCCACGCCCGTTACAAGCAACAATAATTTACTGGGAACAAATATCATCAACAAACCCTGCCACATCGCTTCTAACATATTATCTCCTCTCGAGCATGTAAGGGCTATCAGGCATGACAACTTCTTTATTAAAATATTGATGATAACTATTTTAAACTTTACAAGCTTTTAGTATCGAAAAATTTAGTGGTATACCGAAAAAGACCACGGTCGCCAAAGAGTCAGGGCTTTCTGCGCAGGCAGACAGTTTTCCTGCTTGGAGCGAAACGTTTTAGTGAAATGAAATCAGCCTCCCTAGCAAGTGAAACTCAGGTTTTCAATAAATACCTCCAAAATTGAAAGAGAACCCGAGTCTCGGAGCATAGACAGATTTCTTCCATTCTATTTTTGACCTAAATCGGCACCTTGTTCTTTAAGTACCTCTTGGAGCTTCTTAATATCAACTTGCCTCGGAGAGACGGAGTCCTTGATAGCGATGGCGGCGGCGGTACCGGCCGCCTGACCTCCAACCATACATTGAGGCATTCCGCGGATAGAGCCTTGCATCAACCCCTTAGCAGAGATTGTTTTGCCGACAACGAAGATGTTCTCCAGACCCTTAGGAAGAAGCGCCCTATACGGAATATCGTAGGGTTTCTTAGTCTCTGTCCAAGTCGGGCTTCCTCCACCATGCTCCCCGTAGGGAAACTCTTTCATATTCTTCATTCTTTTGGGCCATCCAGCAACGAAGTGGACATTCATAGCTCTTCCACTTCTACCAATAGCATCGGGAAAGCTTCTCGATTCATTAAAATCATTTTCTGACAATACGTAATCTCCGACGATGTTACGGCTATCCCTCATTCCTATATAAGGACACATTGATATAACATAGGAATTCTCATAACCCGGGACGCTCTTTCGGAGAAAGTTTAGTGTCTCGTAGACCCGCTTTCTAGCGTAAACCCAAGCTTTGGAAAGCTGCTCTGCATTAGTTGCATCGGTTTGATACACCATGTCTTGGTTTATAAGTACGACTTCTTTGCGCTTTTGCCCGCCCCTTAAAACGGGGTAGCCCATATTCCATCGACCGAAATTTTCGCTTTCTTTAGGAATGGTGTAATCTCCATTTTCAACAGCTTTGTGCAGGAACTCCAGCATGTCAGTGTTCTTCTTGAATTCGCGACCTTTCTGGCTATCAGCCCCTCCAACATAAAAAATTAAGCTTCCTGCCATCGGCAAATTTTCGTGCCCTGGGAAATTTCGTCCCTTCATATCTTCTGCACCAGCGGAAGTGGCGACATCGGCATCCCCTGAAGCATCTATTACGATTTTGGCTAAAACTGCACCCTTTCCAGATTTGTTGACGAAGGTGACTCCCTTTACCGTGTCGCGTTCTTTAATTGCGTTCACAAAATACGTTTGAAATAAGACTTCGACTCCAGCTTCTTCACACATCTCGTCCATAAGTAGTTTATAAATTTCAGGATCTACTGCGCGTCGATATGGGACGTCATCTTTCTTACCTTCAGCGCCGCCCTTATCGATTAAGCGATTTACTATTTCCTGTGGAATCCCTCGCACCACCTGTTCAGTTTCAAAGTCGATCTCTCCATGTATTCCTTCCGTCTCACGTTTCCCAATTCCATAGCTGACACGAAAGGTATGCAATATTTCAACACCTTGGTTAACTAGAGCTCCTCCAAGGGCCCCAGTCGCTTCAATGATCAGAGTCTTTGCACCGTTTCTTGCAGCGGCAATAGCTGCTATTGCTCCTGCAGTGCCTCCTCCTACCACCACTACATCTCTTTCCATCAGAACTGGAAATTCTTCAGTAACCATCTTAATGCTCATAAAAACACCCATAACCTTCTCATCTATGTGTAAAAGTTATTAATAGGCTCAAACAATACACCGATATGCGTAAATAGTGTGCTGCCATCTTAGTAGACTCTATGATCTCTTAAGTTCCAGTCCGCTACTGATAGCGCGCATATCAAACAAACATTTTACATTATCTGTGCTCGGAGTATTTACTTGAAGACCATATTATATTCTTCGGCAAGAAACTTCTTCATGAACTGCACTACTTCCGTGTCGCCTACGACATTCTTCGCAAAATTGGCAAAGTTCTTACCGTGGAGTTCAGGAGCTCCCGGGTTCATAGAATCCATCTCTTTCATAAATTTTGGATCTTTAACCATTTTTGCGATAGAGTTCCTAAAAATGGCGACGATATCTGCAGATACGTTTTTGGGCAATAGAATACACTTGGCATAGGTGTAACCGCCCGCGAGCAGTTTGTATGCTTCAAAGTAGGGTCCAGAGGGCTTTTTAGAATAGATCTGCTCATAAAGTTCTGCGACAGTAGGCGCATCTGGTCCGGCAGGCTCCCTAACAATATTTCCATCATCATCAAGTATCCCTGTTTGAAAAAGTGGCATTGCCTCTCCCTTTTCTACATACGATTTTATAACTCCGTTATATCCTATCGTGCTTTCTCTGCCTACGTTGATTTCTCCTTGTAAGAAGGCCTGTCTGCTTTCTGCACCACTATAACCCCATATCATTTTTTCGGTTTTAAAACCGATTAGCTCCTTGGCCCAGACAAAAACATCATTAGGTTCTCCAGCTCCGAAAATTAAACCTTTTGCATTCATAATGTCTTTTGGTTCTTTTACCAGTCCGGGTTTAGCATAATATGTATTGCCCGTAGGTGACGCAAAGACAGGAATCATTTCGTGCAGTCGGTATTCAACTGCGGGGTTGCGAAATATATTGTAGCCAAATTCTGTCGCTGACACGTTCAAAAGAGTTTTGCCGTTAGGCTTTGAATTCCATCCTAAATTTGTACCAACTAGGCCTCGAGAAGCAGGTATATTTCGAATTACTATTGCAGGATCCCCGGGAATGTATTTACCCAAATGTCTCCCTACAGCCCGCGCAACCATGTCTGTGCCACCTCCGGGGGACTTCGGAACAATAATGGTTATGGCCTTTCCCTCAAAATAGGGTGCCGCCTTCGCGGCAGAAAACAAACCTGATCCCAAAATAAAAATAATCGGCATTATGAATATCAATTTGCATGTAATTAGGCTTCTCTTTTGCATTTTGCCCTCCTTTGTAACATTAAGAAGTTTTAGCGACATGCGCCTATTTATATCGCACTATTGAGTGCGGGTCTAACTCTGCGAATGTCGACAAATAAAAATCGAATCAGAGACTCTCAATTTTAGCCAAAAGTTCACCTCCTTTACTTAAATTTACTCAATACCTCTCGGGCAGCCCACTCCTCTAATTCTTCCAACTTTTTAACTCTCCGACGAAATTGCGTCTCTTTGCTAAATTCTGCTTCAAGGTAATTCCTAATAATTTCTTCAGCCAACTTAAAACCTATTATCCATGCTCCTATACAGAGGACATTAGCATTGTCATGTTCAACACACTGATGCGCGCAATGGCAGTCATGAGCCAATGCAGCTCTAATTCCAGGGTATTTATTGCAAGCAATCGATGCTCCAATTCCTGTGCCGCAGACCATTATACCTCTGTCTGCTGAAGCTTCCCTTATTTGCATACAAACTTTTCGGGCAATATCCGGAAAATCGACTGGGTCAGAACTAAAAGTCCCATTATCAATTACTATATGACCAAGATCCTTTACAAAATTTATAACCTTATTTTTCATCGAATATCCGGCATGATCAGCCCCAATGGATATTTTCATTACTTACCCTCCAGCAGTATGTCTCAGTTAACCGCTTTCGAAAATGCCTCTAAATCTTGCCGATTAGGTAATGAAAATTGCGCTGTCCTCTTTGTAGTCGAAAATGCACCGGCTAGATTCGCATAGCTGACTGCATTTATGAATGACCTATGCTCAAAGTATTTGGCAGCATAGGCACCTACGAAAGCATCTCCAGCTCCTGTTGTGTCAATTGCTTGAACGCGAAATGCTGGTATGAGCCTTTGAAAAGATTTAGAGGCAAAAAAAACGCCCTTTTCCCCTAAAGTAACAATTACTTTTTTTATGCCTTTGTTCAAAAAGTTTAAAGAAGCCTTGCTTAGGCTATGCTTATCTTCTACTAACCGGCCATAAAGAATGGAGCATTCGATTTCGTTTACAATCAAGGTATCTATTTGAGGATAGATATCCTCTGGTAAGCTTATCGCTGGCGCCGCATTTAGAATTATCTCAACATCATAATTATGCGCTATTTTTAATGCTTGAGTTACTGTTTCAGGGGGAATCTCGAACTGCAAGAGGACCGCATCTGCCTGTGCTATTTCTTTAACATAATCATTTAGAATTTCGGGTGAGAAGGAATGATTTGCCCCTGGAATTAAAATAATACGATTATTACCTGTTTTCGCTTCAACTTCTACTATTGCAGCACCTGTATGAGTGGCCTCTATACGTTTTACGCTATCACAGTTCACTCCAGCTGAGGTTAAATTACCTAAAATGGTATCAGCAAAATAATCGTTTCCGACACAGCCAAGAATTTTTACCTTTGCACCCAATCTCGCAGCGGCAACAGCTTGATTTGCGCCCTTTCCTCCAGGAGAAACAACCATGTTTTCGCCAATAACGGTTTCGCCGATCTTAGGGAAGTTCGATGTCTGTATCAATAAATCAATATTTATACTGCCGATAACAAGCAAATTTGCCGTCATAATTTTCTATAAGCTTTATTTATTATTGATGAATAGTCGTCGATTGACGTATTATTAATCGCGTATTTAATACTTTTTTCCGAGTTTTTAATTGCGGATTATTAATTCTTTCAATTAGCATATCTACTGCAACATTAGCCATTTGCTCTTTTGCCTGATGAACGGTTGTTAGAGGGGGAGAGCAGTACTTTGAAAAGTGCACATTATCAAATCCTACAACAGATAAATTATGAGGGACTTTAAATCCTAATTCATTCGCTGCGCGAATTACCCCTATAGCCATCAGGTCGTTGCAGGCAAAAATGGCAGTAGGAGGTTTTTTCATTAAGAGAAGCTTCCTGCCGTTTTGATATCCGCTTTCGAATTCGTAATTCCCCCTTAAAATAAGACTTTCGTCGAGCTTTAAACCGGCTTTCTTTAAAGCCTCTCTATAGCCCACAACCCGGTCAGCGGAAGGGGTTACTGATGATGCTCCTGTTATGCACCCAATTCGGCTATGCCCAAGGTCTATTAAATGCTGTGCAGCGATATGACCTCCGCCCTTATGGTCAGATATAACTGAGTCTAAATTTGGCGAATTTACTTCACGGTCAGCGATCAAAATGGGGATGTTATGGTTTTGAATTGCATCTAAATGCTCAAGACTTTTGCCACCTGCAATAAAAATGATTCCATCAACATGTCTTTCAATTAATGCTTTGGTATATATTTTCTCTTTCTCGAAATTCCCGTCTGAATTGCTAAATACAACTGTATAGCCTTTTGAAAAGCAGGCAGATTGAACTCGATATGCCACTCTGCCAAAAAAGGGATTTGAAGTGTCCGGAACGACCATTCCAATTATACCTGTTTTACCGGACCTTAAGCTTCTCGCTAGTTGATTAGGCGTATAGCCAAGATCTTCCATTGCCTTTAGAACTTTTGTGCGCAATTCCTCACTAACGTAACGGGTATTATTAAGCACATGAGATACAGTTGAGAATGAAACCCCGGCTCTTAAAGCTACGTCCTTCATTGTCATTGGCATAAATGAGGCACCTTTTGAGGGAAAGATGATAAGGAAAAGCTTTGCGCAAACGTTTCTCAAAGACTAAAACTAAAAAATTGTTTTTGTCAATACTTTTTTTAAGAAATTTATATGATCTTTTGAATAAAGATGACAGGGACAGACAAATGCTGGTTTCATAGGATATATATTTCCCTTAGATTTTCCATGCAGTTATAGAATATCGGCTGGCGAATAGCCAAAATCTTCCCACAACAAATTAGGCACAGCAGGGCGCTGATGTTTTCTATATCCCGTTATGCAAGTTGAGCTGTTAATTTGCCCTTCTTTAAGGTTTGCTATTAATGACTGCATGTTGCAGATAATTTAAAAGTTTATGCTACAATTGTTAGAAAAGCCGAGTGCAATGTAATGGGAAATGTTCAACTTCAAAATCAGAAATAGGTGGATCGTGACCTTTTGTAGTTTTGATGTGGAAAAAATATCGTGAAAGTGGTGAAATTCAAGCTTCCTGCCTTCGATGGTGAATGAGATCGATCAGGCAAATATAAAGGATTAGGGGTTCAAATCATCAATCTAAAAACTTGAATATGTGATAGAGATCAAAGACGTGCGTGGACCTTTGATAAGAGAGTATCTTAAGGCCAAGAAAAATTGTTATAAGAGAATAGTAGCCGAAATGGAGTATTGTTTTTATATTTTCAAACGACTTTGGTTGTTTTAAATTAAATCGTATGAATGTCAACGGACTATCCCCCACCGACTAAAATCATAAATATCACCTTGTCCCCGTCTTTGAGGACCCGCTTTGAATACTGGTCGCGGTTTAGAATGCCTTCCTCGTTCAGCATCACCTGAATGGTTAAATCCAGTTTGCCGTCATTATCCAGGAGGGCCTTTTGCATCTCCCGGCCGTGGCGCTTTGCCAGAAAGGCAACCAGATCCGATACCGTTCCGGCGGGAAAGTCGATTTCGGTTTTTTTCCCGATGAGTTTTGCAAGCATCGGCAAACCCAGGGATTCTATTTTAATGTTCATAGCCTATCTCCCCTTATTACTTCCAACCGCGTACCTTACAAGCTTATCAGCTCGTCGGCTCTTTAGCTTGTTCGAATTTTAATTGAATCCTGGAACCCTGGAACCCCTGAATCCTGGATCACCCAACCTTGTAGAGGTGATCCTTCTCTTAAATAAGCTGCTGTTCCTCGAATTTGCGGCTGATGCTTTCCGCCGCTTTCCTGGTGGCCGTTATCAACGCCTTCATTTTATCATCGTCAAGGGTCATTTTAAACCCCACCACCCAGATAGCGGCGCTGAAATGCCGGTTTAAACGGATCGGTGCGGCCACGGCCCGGACCCCGGGGATATATTCCTCATAATCAGTGGCATAACCCATCTTTCGAACCTGTTCAATATCGGAAAGATACTGCTGGGGATCGGTGGCGGTATTGTCCGTATAGCGGGGGATTCCTCTGGATTCAATAATTTCGGATGTCCGGGACGCATTCATTTCGGCCAGGAAAACTTTTCCGGCTGCGCCTGCCATCAGGGGAAGGGCGGTTCCCACCGGGGAAGTGATTTTAAGATCGTTGCGGGATTCGACGATATCCAGGATGGTGATGTGCTCGCCGTTCAGCACCCCCAGGAAGACAGACTCCTGGGTAGTTTCCATCAGGTTTTCCATCACCGGCCGGGCCAGGTCTTTTAAATCGAACTGGGAATAGGCTGCTTTGCCCAGTTCCAAAAGCGTCAACCCCGGTCGATACCGTTTGGTGGCGGGGTCGCGCATGATGGCCCCCAGTTCTTCCAGGGCGGCGGTGATGCCGTGGACCGTACTTTTACCGATCCCCAGCTCTTTGGACAGATCACTGATTTTCAACCCCTGGTCGGATTTGGTGACCCGTCTCAAAATCTCAAACGCTTTTGTAACGGACGGTGCAAGATATTTCGGCGGCATTGTTCACCATAGTGAATTTTTGGGTTGATATTACAATCGTTTTATTTTTTTGTCAATATTATTTTTTTGAATGCCTGTGCTTATCTTTCTATAATTCAAAAGGATTCACACGATCATTTTTCTCTTGACAGGTCATCAGAAACTGATATTATTCAAAAAAATATTGTTCATAATAATGAACTTAAGTCTGTTTTAAAAAAAACGGCAATTGATGCCGGATGTTTTCTAAAGGTTTCCGAAAGCTTTCGACCAAGAGGACCCCAACCGTGAATCACAACGCAGTTCTTGTTATCGGCGGCGGAATTGCAGGGATGCAGGCCTCCATCGACCTGGCCAACATGGGGATTCAGGTGTATTTGGTGGAAAAGACCCCCAGCATCGGCGGCCGCATGGCCCAGTTGGACAAGACCTTTCCCACCAATGACTGCGCTATGTGTATTCTGGCGCCCAAGATGATCGAATGCGCCAATCATGAGAATATCAAACTGCTGACTTGCTCGGAACTCGACAGCCTGACCGGCAGGACCGGAAAATATAAGGCCCGTATTATTCGCAAAGCCCGCTTCATTGATGAAGACAAGTGCGTGGGCTGCGGCGACTGTATAGACGGGTGTCCGGTTACGGTCAGCGACAATTTTAACGCAGGGCTGGGCCAACGCAAGGCCATCCACAAATACTTTCCCCAGGCCGTACCGTCTACCTTTACCATCACCCGCCGGGGAACAGCCCCCTGCAAGGCCGCCTGCCCGGCTCATATCAGCGTTCAGGGATATATCGCGCTGGCGGCACAGGGCAGGTACAATGAAGCGTTGAAGTTGATCAAGGAAGAAAATCCGCTCCCGGCTGTTTGCGGCAGGGTGTGTCACCACCCCTGTGAATCGGTTTGTACGCGGGGACAGCTGGATGAGCCGGTGGCCATCGATTCCATCAAGCGCTTCGTCGCGGACAGGGAACTTGATGCTGAAAAAAGATACATTCCTGAAATAAAAAACACGAAAAATGAAAAGGTTGCGGTCATCGGTTCGGGCCCGGCCGGGCTTTCCTGCGCCTATTATCTGGCCCGGGAGGGGTATGGGGTAACCGTTTTTGAAAGGCTGCCCATTCCCGGCGGAATGCTGTCGGTGGGTATCCCGGACTATCGCCTGCCCAGAGATGTTATTGCCGCCGAGATTCAGGTTATCCGGGACATGGGCGTCGACATCCGGACCGGGGTGAATGTCGGTAAGGACATCACCATCCAGCAGCTTCGCAAAGAAGGCTACCGCGCCATCTTCCTGGGAATCGGGGCACAGGAATGCAAGCTGATCGGGATTGAGGGGGAAGACCTGGAGGGTGTGTTTTCCGGCGTTGATTTTTTAAGGGATTTCAATCTGGGCAAATCGATTTCACTCTCCGGCAAGCGCATCGCGGTCATCGGCGGCGGGAACGTCGCCATGGATACGGTGCGGACGGCGCTGCGCCTCGGGGCCAAGAAACCCTTTATCATCTATCGCCGCAGCATCGAAGAGATGCCGGCCAATGCAGAA
>Ga0180009_10003175_pt1 | contig 18853 bp, 22 predicted proteins | sample OS_PC_MetaG_FD_123537 | JGI IMG/M metagenome (GOLD analysis project Ga0180009, IMG submission 123537) | Groundwater microbial communities from the Aspo Hard Rock Laboratory (HRL) deep subsurface site, Sweden - OS_PC_MetaG | ecosystem: Environmental > Aquatic > Deep subsurface > Groundwater...
GGGGGGGGATTATTTTTTCACCATCGAGAACAAACGATCGAAAATTTAATCCCTCCGTCCCCTTTATTCACACATACCTCTATGCTTAACAATTCATGCTCGTTCCATTGATCATAAGCAGCAAGGATGGCGCGCGAACCGACCGGTCAGCTTCTATAGCACAGGGCTCATTCCTGGCTGTTGAAGGCACCGAACAGGTGCAGCAGGCTGGTGAACAGATTGTAAATTGAGACATACAGCGTCACGGTCGCCATGATGTAGTTCGTTTCACCGCCGTGAATGATGTTGCTGGTCTCATACAGTATCAGTCCGGACATCAGCAGTACGAACATCGCCGACACGGCCAGCGACAGCCCGGGCATCTCCAGGAAATATGCGCCCAATCCGGCCAGGAAGGCGACCAGGATGCCGATCATGAGGAACTGTCCCATGAAACTGAAATCCTTGCGCGAGACCAGGGCATAGCCTGACAGTGCAAGGAAGCTGGCTCCGGTAGCCCCGAGCGCAGACATCACCAGTGTGCCGCCGTTGGCCAGGCCAAGATAGGCATTCAGTACCGGCCCCAGGGTGTAACCCATGAAGCCGGTCAGGGCGAACACCATCGCCAGTCCCAGGCTGCTGTTACGAAAACGCGTCGTGAGATACAACAGTCCGAAATAGCCAACCAATGTAATGACCAGGCCGGGATGCGGCAGATTGAGCGCCATCGACACACCTGCGGTCGCGGCGCTGAACACCAGCGTCAGCGCGAGCAGGAAGTAGGTGTTGCGCAGTACCCGATGACCACTGATGTCGGTTGCTTGGCTGGCCAAGGTAGGTGTTGCATAGGTATTCATATCTGGATGCCTCGACATGGTTTTAGTGTGTCTAATGGTACTGTGGTGTTAACACGCCGGGTCTTCACATTTCAGCAGACCGCTGATGCATCTGCAGCGCCTCGTCCGTCCGCCGTCTGTCGGTCTCAAGTGCCAGACGGCGCATGACCGTGCGCGCGGAGCGGCTTATAGCACGATCAATGGCGATATACATATCAGCCTGAATATCCTGCACGATGACGTTCGTCCTGCCATCAAGCCGTATTTCGATCAGGCAGCGCTTGTCGATGCCGCCGCGCGTTCCATTGATATCAGATAACTTGACGTCAATTCGGCGTATGCGGCTGGCGGTACGTGTCAACGTGAAGCTGATGCGTTTATGCACATAGTCGTTAAGTGCATCGGTTAATGTGAACCCCCTGGACTGAATGGAAATTTGCATGGTTGCATCCTCAATCTGCGGTAGATGACAGTGGAAGATACTGTAGCCGCTGGGACGTCATGGGTGAATTCGGAATATGCCGATTACACTTCGGAAAATACGATCCAATGCGCTTGGAGGCGGGACAGAATCCGGAGTGAGGCTGATCTATGCATTAGCGAGCCAGCCGTCAGGCTGTCGCTGTGCATAACTGTCAGACCTTGAGATCAGATGGGAGAGAATAGTGCGTTTCGAGCTGTTTCCGTGATCGCGGATACTGCCGGATGCTTGATGCGGCGTTCCGCGGAAATGGCGTAGAAGCTCTCCTTGATGTCCTGTGTGCGTCCAATCACGCGCACCCCGTATTTTTCGACGACATCGTTCTCCACCGCGGTGGGTGATGTGAAGATGCCGATATCCGCCTCGCCGAAGGCCTTCATCAATGCGCGATCCTCGAATTCCGCGACCACATGGGGTTTTATGCCTTGCCGCTCGAACCATTGTTCCAGCAGGCGCCGCAAGGCACTGCTGGTGGTCGGCATGAGCATGGGCGCACCGTGTAGCGATTTGGGGAATTTCGCGCTGAATTTCCGTGCTGATTTTGGCGTCGCGAAGAAACTGATGCCGGATTCACCGAGCAGATGATTGTAGGCGCGGATATTCAGCGTAGGACTCAATGGGGTATCGGCGAGGACAAGATCGAGTTTATGTACCGACAAGTCTGCAAGTAAATCGGATAACGGCGCTTCCGTACAGATCAGATGCACCGGGTCTTGCATCCGCATGGCGGGTTCCAACACCCGGTAGGCCACCAACTTGGGTACCACCATCGCGACACCGACCGTGAGTGTCAAGGCGGCTCCCGGTGTCCGGCCTGCCAGAATGTCCTGCAGTTCATCACTGAGGCGAAACATCTCATCGGCATAGGAAAAGACCACGCGACCGGTATCGGTCAGGGCGAGGTTACGGCCACTTTTCTGGAATAACTTGGCACCCATCTGCTCTTCGAGTTCCCGCAACTGACCACTGATGGTCTGTGGCGTAACGTGCAGAATCTCCGAGGCGCTGGCGATCGAGCCATGCGCGGCCACTGCCCAGAAATAGCGTAAATGTTTCAGATTCAGATTCGACATGAGGGTGTGTTTATCCTGACTTGGTCGCTGCAGTGGACTGTAAGCGAAAACCTATTCGGCGCATAGGCGCTGGAAACAGTTGTCATTATCCCGCCCATCCAATAGCTGTGTCGCAACAGCTATTGCACAGGAGAGGCAAAGGCGAGTGGCTTCACGGCCAGCACGGCGGTTTGCGTCTCCCGAAGGACATCCTCGGCGGTATTGCCGATCAGCAAACCAACGATGCCGACTCTGCCGAGTGTGCCCATCACGATGAGATCGACGTCGCGTTCCCGTGCGCAATTGGCAATGATCTGTGCGGGCCGACCTTTGAGTAAGTGCACATTATCCGCCGCGGTGTCCAGGCCATAGGGAGAGAGCAGGCTGTCCAGACCCTGTCTATGGTGTTTTTTCGTTGCCTCGAGTAGTTGTTCCAGATCAGCGCGCGGGATGCGTCCGCGACCGTTGGCCAGCATGGATTCACCTTGAAGTTCCCAGGCATGCACTACGTGCAGCTCGGCTCGCTCGCGCTCGGCAAACGACGTGGCGAGATCGAGAATCAAACGTTGCGAATCACCGGTCTCATCATCAAAGGGATCCACCGCAGCGAGAACCCGACGGTAGCCGCTCCGATCGCCCAACCGGTCAGTCCAGACCGGGCAGGGACATTTGCGTAACAGATGCATATCACTGCTGCCAAACAGGGCGCGGGACAGGCTGGTGTCCTGTTGTGCCACCTTGATGACCAGATCATGGGCATTGCGCTGCACGGCGCGGATGACCTCAATGAACAGGATGCCGTTGGACACGGTGGTGTAGACGGGAATGCCGGCGTCGGCATACGGTTTTGTGAATTCTCCCAGCGCATGAAGTCTCTGTTCCCTTAACGCCATATTGAAATCCATGGCGTAGGTCCGCTTGATATAGTCGGCGACACCCGCGTCGGGAATAACATCCATGACGGTCAGACGCGCAGCATTGCTCTGGGACAGGGAAACCGCTCTGTCCAATGCGTCGGTCAATCCGTCCTGGCGATCCGCGATAAACAGAATATTCTTGAACCGATTCATGATTCACCTCCGATAGAGCGATGCTCAAGTCATCATCATTAACGCGCCCAGCAGTAACGCCCCGATCCCCAGCCAGAGGCTGCCGATCAAAGGCCAGCTGTCCGTACCTTTTTTGGATTGCAACTGCTGTCCTGGCTGCAGTGCGTCATGCATTGAATTCTCTATCACTCGCCGAGTGCTTCCCAACGTCCTGCTGCGGGTTTGCATGGCGCGCATCAGCAACACGATTCGATGCCAGCGAGCACGAAGATAACGCCGTGCCTTAGGGGAACGGCCCCGAGCTTTAGCCAGTTCCGGTAATCGTTGTTTGTTCTGTACCACCAGGGCGGCGGCAATGAGCCCCAACAACAGTGCTACGCCACCGCTGAACAGCTGACTTGCATCCGCTTGTGTGAAGGGCACCAATGCAATGAGCGCAAGCAACAGCAGCCAGGCAAGCATGGATAACATGGCATGTGGAGCAACAGGCTTCGCCGGTTGTTGACAGAGCAGATACAGCAGACGTGCCATCAAGGCCACGGTAGTAAATGCCGCGACGCCGAGTACTGTCAGCAGGCTGTGCGCCTGATCCGGAAGACTCGTTGTCAGCATCGACTTGGCCAGGGCGCCGCTGGTCAACGGTGCGCCGGCCAAGGCGAGGGCGAGAAAGCCAAGACCCGCCCAGATCCACGGACGCAAGCCGCCGCGTTCGACCAGACCCAGGCCGAGAAACAGCGCGCCTTTGACCAGCGCATGATGCGCGGCATAGATCACCAGGGCGCTGATCAAAGCCGGTGCCGCGGCAGGCCAGGCCCATGCGGCACCTATGCCCAGCGTGAGCACGCCCATCTTGCTGATACTGGAATAGCCGAGCAGCAGGCGCGGATGCCGCTGTAACAAGCCGTTGATCGCACCGAAGAAGATGCCGATGACGCCAACGACCATCAGCACTTCTCCCCAACCGATGAGTGCGGCATCACCCGGTGGCAGGAAGCGCAACCAACCGAGCAGGCCGGCCTTGATCATGGCGCCGCTCAACACCGCCACCGCAGGTGCCGGTGCGACCGCATAGGCCTGCGGCAGCCAGAGATGCAGACCGGGCAGCGCGAGTTTGATACCGAAGCCGACGATCAGCAGCAACACCACCAGGTCACTCGGTGTCGTGGTTTTCAACATCTGAAAACTCAATCCACCGCTTTGCTGCGCGAGTATGACAATGGCGCTGAACAGGATCAGTTCACCGGCAATGGACCAGGCGAGATAGCGGCGTGCAGCACGGCGTGCGCGCAGCGATGCCGGATGCGCGACGAGTCCATACGCGGCCAGCCCCATGAGCGTAAAGCCCAGATAGAAACTCAGCATATCCTGCGCCACGATCAGCCCAAGATTGCCCGCCATCGCCAATAGAAAGAACACGCGGAAACGCGTACTGTCGATGTTGCCCTTTGGGCTGCCTATCGCAAACAGGCTTGCCGCCAACCACAGCAGACTGCTGAACAACAGGAACAGGCGACCGGTCTTGTCCAGGCCGAGTTCGACACCGAGCAACAACCAGGGCAGGGAGACCGTGGTGCCGATCGGCACTGTCAGCGCTGCGATCAGTGCGGGCAGCACGGCGATCACCGTTAACCAGCGCGCGTACCGTTGGCCGGACAGCGCCGCCAACAGCAACGGCAGTAACCAGATCAGTAACAGCATCGCGGCGTTCACAGGCCATACTCCCGTTGGGCAATCAGACTCGCCCACTCAAGCGGGCTGTAAGGTGCGGCCGCGAACAGACCGGCCGCCAGCGCCAGCACCGCCGTGATGATCGGTGGCCATAACAAGGCGCCATGGGTTTCGAAACGCGCGGCGGGAATGTGTTCGTCCGGCCAGACCGCAGCGGGCGTGCGGAACCAGGCGCGATAGAGTATGGGAAGAAAATAGCCGGCATTGAGCAGACTGCTGAGGATCAGCACCGGCAAGACCCAGCCGGCCATACCGGCCTCGACAGCGCCGAGCCCCAGATACCATTTGCTGATGAAGCCCGCCACTGGCGGTATGCCGATCATGCCCAATGCCGCGATGCTGAACGCCAGTGTCGTGCCGGGCATGCGCCGGCCGACACCGTTCATCTCGCTGACCTTGTGGATGCCGAGTGTTTCGGCATAGTTGCCGGCGGCGAAGAACAGCGTGATCTTCATGATGCCCTGATGCACCAGATGAACAATACCGCCGATGGTCCCGATCGGTCCGAGGATCGCCGTACCCAATGCGATATAGGACACCTGACTGACCGTCGAATAGGCGAGGCGTTTTTTCAGACTGTCCTGGAACAGCGCCTTCACGGAACCGTAGACAATCGTGATGCCGGCCGCGATGCCCAGTGCCATGAGCACGCCCAACTCACTCGCAAAGGTGACGCCGTAGACGTCGTAGACCACGCGCACGATACCGAAGGCGCCGGCCTTGACCACGGCCACGGCATGCAGCAGTGCGCTCACCGGTGCCGGTGCGACCATCGCCTCGGGTAGCCAACCATGTAGTGGCACCAACGCCGCTTTGACGCCGAGGCCGGCAATCAGCAAGGCGAAGATCAGTATCAGCTGCGTATGATATTCACTCGACAATCCGCTCAGTACACCGCCTTCGACAAACGACGTCTGTCCGACGATGGCATACAACCACACCGTGCCGATCAGTAGCAGCATGCCACCGCTGAGCGTATAGGTGAGATAGATACGCGCGCCGCGTATCGCTTCAGGCGTGCCGCGATGCGCCACCAGCGGGTAGGTCGCCAGCGTCAGCAGCTCGTAGAAGATCACAAAGGTGAACAGATTGCCGGCCAGTGCCAGACCGACCGTCGCCGACACGCAGAGACTGAAGAAGCCGAAGAAGCGACTGCGATGTGGCGAGGATTCCAGGTAACCGATGGCATAGATCGTCGTCACCAGCCAGAGCACCGAAGACAGACTGACGAACAGCAACGACAGTTTGTCCGCATGCAAGACCAGATCAAGCCCCGGCGCGAGTGCCCAGCGTGTCTCGTAGGATTGTCCATGAAACACGCCCCAGATCAGCACGCCGACCAGGAATATCTTGACGAAGGCGCCGGCCAGATTAAGCGTCGTGCGCAGCCGATGACTGCCTTCCGGTAAAAAGAAAATCACCAGACCCGGCAGCAGAGAACTCAGTATCACCAGTAACGGTAAACTGGTCGCGGAATTCATGAACCGTTCTCCAGCAGTGTCCAAACGTGGGCGCCGGCGAGGCCGAGTACCAGGGTGGCCGTGAGTGTAAGCAGCAACGCGGGCCATTCCTCACGCGCCACCGCGACGGCTTGATGCGGGTAGGGTTGATTGCCGAAGGCGTGTCCGAGTATGCGGAAGATATAGGCGGCGGCCAGTAGTGAACCGATCGCCGTCACTGCAACCCACAACCACTGACCGGTCGCGATAGCCGCGCTGATCAATTGCCATTTGCCGAGAAAAGTGCCGCTCGGTGGCAGACCGATCAAGGCCACACCGGCGAGTGCGATGGCGAAGGTCGTTAACGGTAGACGCTGCACCATGCCGCCGAGTTCTTGAATGTTGTCGTGACCGGAACGCTGCTGAACGATGCCGATGGCGAGAAACAGACCGGCCTTGGCAAAGCCGTGGGTCAAGGCGAGCATGACCAGACCGCCGGTGGCGACATCACGCGCCGGTCCGGGTGGCAATGCCAGCAACAGCGGAAAGAACAGAAACAGATAACCCAATTGCGCGACCGTGGAATAGGCAGCGAGCAGTTTGAGTCGTTCCGCCCGCAGGGCCTGCCAGGAACCCCAGAGCACTGCGCCTGCGCCCAGTACGCCGAGCAGGTTCGCCGCAGTCGGTGTGACTATGTCCGCGAATACATCCAACCAAAGGCGCAACACCAGATAGAAGGCCGCCTTCACTACCAGCGCCGACAACACCGCACTGACCGGTGCCGGCGCACTGCCATGCGCGGGCGGCAGCCAGAAGTGCAGCGGAAACAGCGCCGTCTTCAACAACAGTCCGAAGGTCATCAAGGTCAGTGCCGACCAGGCAATCGGTCCGGGCTTGACCACCTGCGTCAGGGTAGCGAGATCCAGCGTGGCATAACCGGCATAGAGCAGCGCCACGCCCACTAAAAACAGCATCGAACCGAGCAGGCCCACCAGCAGATAACGCAACGCCGCCTGCACCGCTGCGTGCTTGCCGCTGAGTGCGGCCAGCGCCACGGCACTCAGGCCGAGCAGTTCCAGCGTGACATACAGATTGAACAGATCACCGGACAGTAACAGTGCATTCAACGCCGTCCACAACAACAACCACAGCGGCCAGAACTGGGCGCGTTCAGACGCTTTTCCGAAATAGGCGCTGGCATAGACGCTCGCGGCAAACATCACCAGGGCGATCATCAGCAGCAGAATGGCGGACAGACCATCAGCACGCAGCGCGATCCCCAATCCTGCTGTCCAACCGCCGAGTTCGTAGTGCAAGGCACCTGCGGTGTTCACGCCATACAACAGCGCAATCGCGCTCGCCGTGATGGCGAGTCCCGAGAAGATGACCAGCGCCGTTGCAATGCGTGGCAGCAGCAGCGCCAACAGCGCGGCGGTCAACGGCAGCGCGACCAGTGCGATGAGCGCATCAGTCATGGGGCTGCTCCCGAGTCAGGCGTCGCGCCAATGCGAGTGCGAGTGCGGTGGCACTCACTGCAACCACGATCCCGGTCAATACCAGCGCATGCGGAATCGGGTCCGGTGGCATGCCGGGCCCGCGATAGGCGATGGCGATCAGCAGCATGAACACGCCCGACCCCATGACATTGATGGCCAGGATGCGCTGCAGCAGGGCAGGGTGCAGCAGCGCGCTGCGCAAACCGAGCGCCAGGAGAAGGCAGCCACTCAAGGCATACAACCATTGCGTGGTCAGCATCGGGTTTTCTCCTCAGTGGGTTGCCCGCCGATGAAGGCCGACACCAGAGTCGCGGCGATGGCGAGCATGGCTGCGGTTTCGATCAACAGGATCAGGGCGCCAGCCCAGGCCGGTGGATAGCCCAGGAACGGTCGTCCGAGGGCAAACAGTGCCAGACCGACCAGCAGAAACATGCCCACGCCGGCGCCAAGTGCGATGCGCAACGCATTGCCACGCGGCAAACCGATTTGGTCTCGGCCCGCCAGACGCAACACTACGCCGGCCGCCGCCAATGTCGCGCCGGCCTGAAAGGCGCCGCCCGGTGCATGCGCGCCAACCCACAATAAATAACCGGCGGTGAGTATCAGCAGCGGTGTCAGCCAGCGCGTCAGGCTGCTGAAGACCGGACCGGCGATCCGGTAGCCGGCCTGCGCCGGTCCCAGTGCGAAGATGCCCAGCACAGCCGTCAACAGCACCGCCAGTTCCAGCAGCGTGTCGTAGGCGCGGAAATTCAACAGCACCGCCGTCACCGGATTACTGACACCACTGGCATCAATGTTTGCGGCGACTGCATTGGCCAATGCATCTTTTGCCGTACCCGCGTCGATCTGCGTGAGTGACCAAGCCAGCATGCCGGCCAACGCGGCGCAGAGCAGCGTAACGAGCCAGCGAAAACCGGTTTCAAGAAGCGTATGCGTTGGCTGTTCGCTGTTAGTGGTGTCTGCAGTCTTGCGTGGTTGCCACTGCAGCGCGGCCAACAGCAATGCACCGGTTAAACCGGCACCAATCGCAGCCTCGGCCAGCGCGACGTCCGGTGCCAGCAAGCGGCCCCAGGCCACCGCCAGCAGCAGACCGAAGGCGATGAACAGAATCACGCTGCGGCGTGCATCAGCACTGGCCAGCGCGGCCCAGGCCAGACCTATGATCGAGGCCAGCAAGAGTGCATCGAAGATCAGGAGCATCGTTGCGTTCAAACGTGCTTCTCCCGGCGACGCGCATGGCGCGCGATCAAGTGCGCGCTGGTGGCGCCGGCGGCGAGCACGGCGAGCCAGATCAGCAGCAGCTTCAGCGCGATGAGCGGGTCTCGCAGGTGTAACGCCAAGCCGATGATCAACAAACCAAGCCCGAGGTTGTCGGCCTTGGTCAGCGCGTGCAGTCGCGAGTAGAGATCGGGGAAACGCAGCAGGCCGATGCTGCCGGCCATAAAGAAGAACAGTCCCGCCATGATCAGAAGGGATGCCAGGATGTCAGTCATGACCGCTCTCCCGCTGCTGGCCGGTGAAGGCTGCGGCGGCAACCGCGGCAAGCAAGGCCAGAATCAGCGCAACATCGATCAAGGCATACTGATCGAGCAGCAGACTCAACAGCAACAGCATAGCGACGCCGGTAGTGCCGATAAGTTGAGCAGCCAGCATACGGTTACCCGCGCCCGGACCGCGGAGTATGCGCAGCAGACCGAGAAACAGACTGAACATCAGGCCCAGGGTGACGATCGCGAGCAGCTCAGTCATCGTTCGTCTCCAACGGCACGTTGAACAAGCGGGCGATGGCCTGTTCCAATTGACGTATCTGTGGGTCGGGGTTGTTGTCGACATCGAGCAGATGCAGCTCGGCAAAGTCGCCGTCAAGATCCGCGGCCAGCGTACCGGGCAGCAGACCTATGCAGTTGATCAGCAATACCCGCGCACGTGGATCCTGAATGCGCAGGCGATATGAACTGAAGCCCGGTGCGATGCGGAGGTTAGGTTCCAGTGTCCGGCGCGCGACATCGATACCGCCGCTCAGGGATTCACGCAGGAACAGACTCAGAAAACCGAACAAGCCAATAAGGGAAAGACGCGGCAGCGCTCCGCTGCTCAGCCGTTCACTCGCGAAGACGGCAAGCGCAACAGCGGGGACACCGACCAGCCAGGCATCCGCGCGGCCTTGAGTGATAAGCCACCAGAGGGCTGCAAACAGAACTGTTCTCGCCAGTATCCCGGCGGGCATTGAAATACGTTGTGCCATGTGCGTCGTTCCATGTTCATCGAGGCGCAAGTCAGACGTGAACGTCCAGCCTGCGATGCCTGGCGCGTGCCGGCGCTGCTGCGCGTTGACGATTGCGTTCCAGGATCGTGTGCACGATCAGTACGGCTGCAACGGCCAAGAGGATGACCTTGAAGGTGATGAGGCCGGCCAGAAAACCATTCAATAATGAATTGAGCGTGATCATGTCAGTTAACTCCTCAGGTCCATCTCATGTGAATCAGGCGGCGTTAAGCGCACCGCAGGCGCGGTTGGCCGGCACGGCAATATCCATCAGGCGTGGATCATCCAACTTCAGTCCGTTCATCAGATCGACGTAGGCCTGCTTGTCGCTGACCTGCAGACGCGGGTTGTAGTGCCGCTCCTCGCGGATGGTGCTCACCGTCATGCCGTTATAATCATGCGCGGGATAGACCAGCGTGTTCTCGGGCAGCTTAAGCAGCTTGCCGAACAGACTGTCGTATTGAGCGGCCGGATCACCGTTCTGGAAATCGGTGCGTCCGGTTCCGCGGATCAGCAGGGTATCGCCGGTGAAAACGCGATCGGGTAACAGAAAGCTGTAGGAATCGTCGGTGTGCCCCGGTGTATAGAGGACCTCAAGCTGCAGTTTGTCCGCGCGAAGTTTTTCGCCCTCATTGAAATGCACCGACACACATTCGGCCCGCGTCATTGCGCCCATCGCCGTGGCGCAGCCCGACTGCTCGCGTAACGCACCCAATGCAGTGACATGATCGGCATGGATATGCGTATCCACGGCCAGTACCAGTTTCAGATTCAGTTCCTCGATGAGCCGGACATACTGCTCGGTGTTTTCCAGAACCGGATCGATCAGCAGCGCCTCACCGCCTTGGCGTTCGGCCAGCAGATAGGTGTAGGTGCTTGAGGTCTTATCAAACAGTTGGCGAAAGATCATGGTGCTATCTCCTTTGTGTTTGTCTGCAGTTCAGGCTTTAGCCTGCCCAGAACACTCGGTGCCACGATTCCAGGGCATTTGCGCAATCAGTTTTGCCATGCCGCACCAGCGGGTAATGCCGGCAAAAATAAGCCCTGTGCCGATCAGTGCCGCGAACGCGAAAAACAACTCATGGATCGTGAAGCCGAGCAGGACTTTCATGACCAGCAGGCTACCGATCGTGATCTGCACCTGACGTTCCAGCGAAATCGCGTTACCACAGCGCTGCAGCGGCAGGCCAGCCTTTTCCCAGCCCTCCGTGCCACCCTCGACAAGGCTCAGATTGCTCAAACCCATTTCGCGAAGTTGTTCGACAGCTTTCAGGGCGCGCGGCCCGGCATGGCATGTGACATAAAGCGTTTCCTCATGTCCCAGCGAAGGGCGCTTGAAAAGTTCCCCCACTGCAGCGGGCGTCACTTCTTCGATGGGAATGAGCTGTGCGCCAGGTATATGCCCGGCGCGGTACTCGGCTGGCGTGCGCACATCGAGCAGTCCGGAATATTGTCCGCGTCGGCGTGCAGCATCCAGCTGCTGGGGGGTGATGGTCGATATTTGCGTTGACATGTTCTACTCCTCACAAGACTGAAGGGAACGTTTCCCTCAAGCACGGTACTATCCTAGTGCCTCTGCGAGTAGTATAAAATTCGAATAATAGGTGTTTATTAGACGGATAATCCGATGTATTGGACCTCTCCGGAATGGCCCTGAATACGACTCAGATCCTGGGGTGCAGATTCGCTGAATACCCTTCGTTATAGGGTTGGAGGGGTTATTATGAGTAAAAACCTGAACTGATCAGGTGTTATTTATCCCGTTCTCCTTAGTCTGTTCTCAGCGAAGCGAACGTCACTTTATACAAGCCAACCGAGGTTATGTGCAGAATCGACGGCATGAGTATCACAAGGCATCAAACGGACTTGGCACCGCCAAACCGCCGCGATTGAGCACATGCGTGTAGATCATCGTGGTACTGACATCCGCATGACCGAGTATTTCCTGCACCACGCGAATGTCTTTGCCACTCTCCAACAGGTGCGTAGCGAAGGAATGGCGCAGGGTATGACTGCTTACGCGCTTGTGAATACCGGCCTTATGAGCGGCAGCACGAATCGCCTTCTGCAGACTGGTCTCGTGAACATGATGCCGGCGCGTGACGCCGGTACTGTAATCCATCGCCAGACGCGTCGCCGGGAAAACATATTGCCAGGGCCAGCTACTGGCAGCCTTGCCCAACTTGCGAGCCAGCGATACCGGCAGCAACACCTCGCCGTAACCGGCGGCCAGATCACCCTCATGGATGCGCCTGACCTCTTCCAAGTAATGGCTAAGCTGTGGAACCAGTTTTTGCGGTAACGGCACGACGCGATCCTTGCCACCCTTGCCTGCGCGCACCGTGATCTGATGAAATGCAAAATCGATATCCTGAACGCGCAGCCTGACGCATTCCATGACCCGCATACCCGTGCCATACATCAGCGAGGCCATGAGTTGTGGTCGTCCCTGCATGACGGCTAGCAGTGATTTGACCTCTGCGCTGGATAACACACTGGGTATCCGCCGTGGCTTGCTTGCATGCGTATATGAAGCCGCTTCATCGACATTGCGACCAAGCACTTCGTGAAATAGAAAGACCAAGGCGTTCAGCGCGATTTTCTGCGTGGATTGTGAGACCTTGCGCTTGACCGCGAGATGTTCCAGGTAAGCCGCCAGTTCGGCGCTGCCGAGCTCATCTATGGATTTCCAGCGATGGAATTTTAGGAAGCGGGTTATCCAGTGCTCGTACGTCTGTTCCGTACGTATTGCCATAGCACGTACACGGATGGTTTTGACAAAGGCCGCGTGACAGTCCGCATAGTTATTACGAAAGCGCTCGATCAATGGATTGCTGCTCGGCGCAACCAAGAGCGCCGGATTGGCATCGCGCATCAACGTGGGGTGGTCCGGCTCCAATTGCCGGGCAAAGTCTCGCCACTGATACCAGTCATAGGCCTGCGCCCAATCCGCTCGAATGGATTCACAAAACAGCAAGCGCAGTGCGTCGACAATCTGGCGAAACTGCCATTCGGGTAGGCCAGTCAGTCTGCCTTTTGCATTGAGATAGTCATCGATTTGGACGGGTAGATGGCTAGCGATCCGTCGCCCAGGATGGGCCCTGATGTACGCCTCCACATGTTTGCGATACCATGGCCTAGCGGTCTTGTGAATGCGCTCTTTTTCAAGGATAGAGAAATAGTTATGCCAAAAACGATCGACCAGAACAGCATCGCCAACAGGCCGCTTATCAGTCATTGTCATGCCCTCCCTGGCAAAGACAAAGAAATGAAGAAACCGAACAATACAACAAACAGCGTTTACCGTGATAGACGGAGTCTGTCTATCTCGGAAAACATAGTCTCCGTCTAATTCACTGTTAGCCACAAAAGATGACAACCGAAGAAGACAAAGAAATATTGCATTTAATGCGAGAAGCGAGAAATAAAGCTCGCGGTTATGCCGATTTCTTCGGTTGGGGAACAGATCGTGATCTTGAAGAGTGGGGTGTTGTAACAAGTCTTTCCGAATCACTAGAATCCGAAGGTAAAAAGATATTCTCTTCGTTTAAAACGCGTGGTCGGCCAAACGATCCGCCTGATTGTGAAGCGCGCGATAACGATGATAATAGAGTAGCAATTGAAGTTACTGAGCTTGTTGATGGGAAAGCAATACAAGCCTATAAATCTGGGGCAGTTTATGAATGGGTCGATTGGGATAAAAATAAGTTTATTACTTCAATTGAGTCATTATTATCCCGTAAAGACAAAAGATACCCTGAATTAAAAGAGCCTCCTTATGACGGAGGTTATATTATAGTGATATTCACTGATGAGCCTATGCTAGATCGCTCAACAGTTGAACCTTATTTAGATGGCCACAAGTTTAAGAAACCTGAATATTTAACAAAAGCGTTTTTACTTGTGTCTTACGATCCAGGCGTTGAAAAGTGCCCACTTTATGAGCTGCGGTTTAGTGGCTAACAAGGCGCTCGTTCGGACGCAAACTACGCTGCGCTTCGTTTGCGCCGCACAGCTTTAACGTTATGTGCAATAAGAGTGAAGCATAATGCCTACGCTTGATTCGATAAATGGTCTACTTGATGATGCCGCGAAAACGCTGGATAAGGCAGCCCGAGAAATACGAGACACCCCGTTGGAGCCCTCAAAAGAGCATATACTTCGCATCGGGCAGGCTCTTTCTAATGTGTTCGAGATTCAGCATAAAATATACGAGTTACGGCCAGATCTAAAGCCTGCTTACCTGGATGAGAAATCGAAAAACCCAGAAGGAAACCGGGCTCTCGGTGAAGCTATAGTGAAGGCTGACGCGTTGGCAGATGCCGGTAAGCATGCGGATGCTATAAAAGTTCTCAAGAACTTTATTAATTCTTGTCCTGACTCAGAGCTGACTAGTATTGCCAAGCGAGAGATAGAAAGGCACAAAGGTGCAAGCACATAACCAATGCGCCCAGTGCGCCCCTGCGGGGCTCGGACCGCGCAAACTGCGCGCGGCCGCTGGCGCAAATCGTTAGCTGCATCAAAGCCTATGAGCACACTATTTGGAAGCGACGTACACGCGGGGCTATCCGGCATTGAACTAGTCGAGGAGTCCTACGACCTCGGGGAAGGCATTCTTCTTCGAAGAACCTTCGCTCACCTATTTGCTCCCTTCATGATGGCGTTCAAACCGGCTCCGCCCGGCAAGCATCATCCAGGTCCATGGAAAAGTGCATCCGGTGGATTTAGTTTTGATGTGAGTGCGGAGATACACATACCTGCTCGTATCGAATCCGAATTCGGATCGAAGATTGCGGTTGCCAGGACCTTGCTATTCCTTCTGAGACTCGGTGTAAATCCTGCAATCACGCTGCCGGTATTCGCGAATTATCCGTTTGATACGCTAGCCGAAATACCAGAGGCAGACGCATCGCTTTTTCCGTACGAAGTACAGCGGCGCCATTTCCCACTCGGTGTAGTCGGAGGGAGAGTCGATCCGGATGCAGTATCTTGGGTAAGCGAACGTTGGAAAACTTCCCATAAACTTACGGAAAGCAGTCCGGAGTTTGCTCTTGCAGTCGAAGCAATCGACTATGGGCAGTTCATCGAGAACCATGCACTGACACTAATTTCCCTTTGGGGTGCTTTGGAAGCCCTGTTCTCTCCTGCAAAAGCAGAACTACGGTTCAGGGTTTCAGCGCTTATAGCATCATTTCTTGAAGAGCCGGGAGCAAAGCGCGCCGAGCGTCAGAAAGCAATCGCGAAACTGTATGACAAGCGATCGGCCGCTGCACATGGGACGCCAACACATGAACCAGAACACCTGTTGCAGACATTAACGCTTCTTCGAGAGGTGCTTTTCAAGATTATCGACATGGGTCGTGTGCCAAGTAAACCTGAACTCGAAGGCATGCTTTTTGGCGCGAACTAGTCCGAAAGCAGCTAACTCGGCGCTCCACCCGACCGCGTACCGCTACGCGGTCCGTGTCGGGTGAGCTTGGACGTTGGTCGGCTGGGACTTAAACGGTTTTCAGAGGCACCTTGCGCTCACTGACCAAAGCAAGGAATTCAGTTCCAGCGAACGCTGGATTTTATGGAAATGTCAACACAACCAAAGGAGAATCAAAATGACAATCAATCATCACGGTCTGCTGCCTTTCAAAGGACTTGAGCACCTTTGCACCCACAATCCGTTTCGGCCCGGTCGTTTCTCAAGACTTTTCGCGAATCTACCGCCGCTGTATGTCAACCCACTGATTCTCCATGAGGTCGGTAAGGTTGGCGGCAAGATGGAAGATAAGGGCGCCCCCAATCTAACCAACAATGTCCCTGCCGGCCTGATTTTCTTCGGGCAGTTCATTGACCACGATATTACCCTCGATGACAGCTCCTCTCTGACAGCCACGAATGATCCTGTAGGAACGGAGAATGTGCGTACACCGACGCTTGACCTGGACTGCGTGTATGGGGAGGGCCCAGGATCGCACCCCTATCTCTATGACGGGGCATCGAAACTGCTTACCGGGTCGGACTATGCGAACCCAAGCGATCCCAATGACTTACGGAATCACGATCTGCCGAGATCAGCAAAGGGCACAGCAATCATCGGCGACCCTCGAAACGACGAGAACCGAATTATCTCTCAGCTACAACTGGGGTTTCTGCGCTTCCACAACAGGGTCGTGGATGTGGTCGCCGCGAAGCCGAACGCCCCCACGGGCGGCGAGCTTTTCCAGGAAGCGCGCCGCATTGTGACCTGGCATTACCAATGGATCGTGGTGAATGATTTCTTGCGAACGATCTGCGGAAACTGGATCGTTGACGACATTCTTGCGAACGGTAGGAAGGTATACCGGCCTGAATGCCTAGGTATTCATGAAGCATTCATTCCCATCGAGTTTGCCACGGCCGCGTATCGCTTCGGTCACACCATGATCCCGCAAAAATTCAGCGTCAAACCAGGCGGGCCTCAACATGAGGTGTTCGGAACGATCCTTGGAACTGGGTTCAAGCCCGTTACCAGCCTTGACGAAGTGGTCGAGTGGGCTGCTTTACTCGATAGCGGCAATGGTCAATTTGAGCGCGCTGGCGAAGTGGATACGAAGCTGGCAAAAGTGCTACTCGATCTGCCATTCATGCCTCCGTCAGTTCCGGCATTCGAGCGATCACTCGCCGTACGCAACCTCCTTCGGGCACAAAGCTTCCTCATCCCCTCTGGGGAACAGATTGCCGGGGCGATGATTGCTTCCGGTGCAGATGAGATAACTGACCAGATGATCTCAACAGTTCGAGAGGCTGGTGACAAGCTTGGACTGCTGAAGGCAACGCCATTCTGGCTTTACATTCTTGCGGAAGGGAAAGCTATCGGACGGATGGACGAGGGCGCGCAAGGCCAGAAGAAGTTTACGAAAGGCGAAGGCCTGGGTCCGGTTGGCGCACGTTTTGTCGCGGAAGTCATTATTGGGCTTCTTGAGCATGATTCGCGGTCCTTCCTGGGCACGAATCGCAATTGGTCGCCAGCCGATGAAGCGGACAAGATCGGAGCAAACGGAGTCACAACTCTCTATCAGCTTCTAACTGCGTAAGAGGACGAAACCGCCCAACAACGGCATGCAGCGGACGGCGCTACGCGCCGCCGCTGATGCCAGGCGTTATGCGAAAAGAGACTGAGCAATGCCCAAAATAACAGAGGTAGACGACGTCATTGCGATTCGGGAACTGGAATTTCGTGCCAATGATGGGACGGTCGAAAAAGCCATTCCAAAAGTCGGTCGGCCATTTGAAGATAAAGAGGGCCTAAGTTGGTGCTGCCCCTATGAACTGAGTACCAAAAGTAGGAAGAAGGTATTCGGTATGCATGGCATCGATCCTCTGCAAGCCTTAGATCTCACCTTGAAAACACTTCGAACTGAGGTTGAATATTGGGAGAGAACACAAAAGGGCAAGTTTTTCTTTCTTGATGAAGAAGGAGCAGAGGTGTGAGACTGTCTTCGGAGCAGACCACGCATAACAAGCGGGTCAAAAACGACGCGCAAAAAGTGCGGCTCACTTCAATCGTTAGAGTGCAAAAGAGATGGAGATCGAAGGCCAGCTATTTTTTCTTGTTTTTGCGGCCCTAGCGTTGTCGATGATTGCTATACCGACACAATGGGCGACATTTATGAAGATAATTTACAACCAAGATGTCGCTCCAAGAAATAATTTCGTTAGGGCGATGGGCGTCATATTTCTGCTTATCCTATGGCTAATCTATAAGGGGATAGGGGCTTAGTTCCTAAAATGCACTCTAACAATCACATCAAGATCGCTCGCACTCGCTCGCTGGGACGCCGCTACCGCGGCTAGCTTCAGCCGTTAGCTACCCAACTTTTCATCCGGTTCAATACCAAAGGAGACACAAAATGATAAAACGCACAAGACTCATCGCGCTGGGGTGCATCATAGCGCTGCTTGCGCTTCCACAGATCCAGGCTCACGCCCAAGACAAGATCAGCGCAGCGGAGGCACGCGCTATCGCCAAGGAAGCCTACATCTACGGTTATCCCATGGTGGACGGCTACCGCATCCAATACGGCTACTTCGTTGACAAGACCGACTCCGAATACAAGGGACAGTGGAATGAGATCCACAACATCCCGCGCGTCTACACCCCAGAGGACAAGGCCGTCCAGACGCCCAATTCCGACACGCCGTATTCCTTTCTCGGTGCAGACCTCCGGACCGAACCGCTCGTTCTGACGGTCCCGGAAATTCCAGAAGGCCGCTATTATTCGATTCAGTTCATCGACGCCTATACGTTCAACTTTGCTTATGCCGGCAGCCGAACCACCGGTAACGAAGCGGGTAGCATCATGCTGGCTGGTCCGAATTGGAAGGGCGAGAAACCGCAGGGAATCAAGAAGGTCATCCGGTCCGAGACCGAGATAAACACCCTTATCTACCGCACCCAGCTTTTCAATCCGGCCGACCTCGACAACGTGAAGAGAATCCAGTCGGAGTACAAGGTGCAGCCCTTGAGCCAGTTCCTCGGCCAGCCCGCGCCCCCCCC
>Ga0180009_10003176_pt1 | contig 18850 bp, 17 predicted proteins | sample OS_PC_MetaG_FD_123537 | JGI IMG/M metagenome (GOLD analysis project Ga0180009, IMG submission 123537) | Groundwater microbial communities from the Aspo Hard Rock Laboratory (HRL) deep subsurface site, Sweden - OS_PC_MetaG | ecosystem: Environmental > Aquatic > Deep subsurface > Groundwater...
TACCTGATTCTTCTGCACTTCTATGGCGGTGGAGCGGGCAAGGGTCGGGCGGCCCTGTCGGCCGCCCTGGGCAAATTGCACTCGTCCTCCGTGCCTGAGCTCCAGAACGTCACGACGCCCAAGCGTGCGGTGACACCCGTGCCCCCGCCTGAAGCGGCCCCGGCCCGCCGCCGGCCGAGCCTCATGACCCTCAAAAAAAGGTCCTGGTCCATGTTGGAGGGCTTCCTCGCCAGCCGCACGGGGCGGTTCTGGCGTACCGCGGCCCGAGTGCTCGCCGAGCAGGGACACCGAGGCGCACTCGGCGCCCTCCGCAAGGCTCTCACTTCCACCAGCTGGGCCAACCGGCAACGGGCGGCGGAGTCCCTGGCCCGGCTGGGTCACGCCGAAGGCGTCGAAGCCCTCAAAAAAGATCTCACAGCCGGACGGAGACCCGTCCAGTGGGCCTCGGCCTTTGCCCTGGCGCGTTGTGGGGATCCGGCCGGCCTGCGGGTGATCAAGCAGCTTGCTCGCTACCGGCAACACCGCATGACCGCCTATGAGGCCCTGGTGCGTCTGGGCGACCCCACGGTGCTCAGGCTATTGCGCGAGGTGCTCAAGAGTCAAGCCAGGTACGATCGTCTACGGGCCGCCGTGGCCCTGGGCATGAAGGGGGACCGCAGCGGGATCGGTGTGCTCAAGTCGCGCATGAACGAGCCGGGCATGCACATGGGGGTGGCCCTGGCCCTGCAGAAGCTCGGGGCCCCAGAGGCGCGCCCGGCCCTGATCCGGGCCTTGGAGCACAGCGCCCTGCGGGAGGAAGCCGCGCGGGCCCTTCGGGCCTACGGGGACGTCACCCTGGTGGCAAAGATGGCGCCCGAGCTGCGCTCGAACAGTGAAGAAACCCGGCTTACGGCCGCGGCAGCCATCGTGATTCTCACGACCCAGGCCAGAGCGGAGGCGCGGTAACCATGGCGCGAACCCTCTGGCTGTACAATCTGTATCGGGCCCTGTGCACCGCCCATCTACACAAGGCCGTGTTCGTTTTTGTGTTCTTGGCCCGCGGGTTGTCCATGGCCGAGATCCTGCTCTTGCAGACGATCTTCACCGCCGCGGCCTTTGCCTTGGAGGTGCCCACGGGAGCCTGGGCGGATCGCCTGGGCCGGCGCCGCTCCATGCGTCTGGGCAGCCTGCTCATGGCCGTGGCTAGCGTGGGGTACTTCCTGGCGCCGGGCTTCGCCGCCCTGGCCCTGGCCGAAATCACCTTCGCCGCGGGGCTGACCCTGACTTCGGGCGCGGACTCGGCGTACCTGTACGACCAACTCAAGGCCGCCGGCCGGACCAAGGAGTACCTGCGACGGGAGGCCGCCGCCAACGCCGCCAAGTACGTGGGTCTCGGCGTGGCTGCCGCGGCCGGGGGGGTGCTGGCGCATGTGCGAAGTCCCGACGCCACGTTCCTGGTGACCGCTGTGACCTGCGCCGGCGCCTTCGGCGTGACTTTCTTTTTCCCGCCCACCGGCCGGCGTGCTCGCTCCGGTGGCGCGGCCACGCAGCCCCAGACAGTGGCAATGCTGGTGGGCATGCGCCAGGGGTTGGACACCATCCGCAGAAGCCCGGCCCTGTGTTGGGTGCTGGTTTACTCGGCCCTGCTGTTTACCCTGGTCATCCTGGCCGGCACGTTGTTTCAACCCGTGCTCAAAAACCAGGGTTTTGACTTCCTCGGAATCGGGCTCGTCTTTGCGGGGCTCAATTTCGTGGGCGCCGCGGCGGCCCTCCGGCTGGGGCGGGCGACCTGGGCCCGCTGGCAGGAGCCCATCCTCTGGTTGATGCCGGCGCTGCTGGTGTTCTGCTACCTGTTCATGGGGGTGCTCGGGCCGTTCATGGTGGTGGGGCTCATGATCGGACACTATGTGGTGACCGGGGTGTACTCGCCGGTGGTCAAGACCCTGATCAACGAAGAGGTGTCCGACTCCGGCGTGCGGGCCACGGTGCTCTCGGCCGAGAGCGCGGCCAAGCGGCTGGTGCTGCTCGTGGTGGCGCCCGCGCTCAGCCTCGTGTTCAAGCTGTCCGGCACCGGGAGCGCGGGCAGCGCGCCCTCCCCCGGGGCCATGCGCCCGGTGCTGCTGGCGTGCAGCGGCCTCGCGCTATTGGCCTTTGTGGCGCAGTACTTCTATCAGCGCCATCGCCTCTCCCTACGGCCCCTGGCCGACGCACGCGGCGTGCCCGGCCCCTCCCGGGTCGACCGCCCCTCCTCGGCCGCGGTCCCGGTACGCGCCGGCAAACCGGTTTAGGCCGGGCTGAGTCGGGGGGAAGCCGGCCCTGGCGGCACGCGTAGTAGGAGCGATGTCTGGGCGTTTGTCCCCGGCCGCCCGACGCGCTACACTGCGCCTTTCGGAAACAGCCGTCGCTGGTGGCGGTTCTAGTGGAGGAGTGCATGCTGCGTTCGATATTTCGCAGTACTTTATTCGTAGTCGTGCTCATGGCCCTTTGGGCGACGGTGTCCGTCGATCAAGCGGCGGCGCAGGCGGTACCACCCGGACAGAAGGTGGCGTGCAAGTGGGGCAAGGTCCAGAAGCTGGACGCCATCCCGGGCTGCGGTGTGCCGCTCATTCTGAACGTCGGCTCACCCGCCGGGGTGGGGCGCCTGATGTTTGCCCGGGACGACAACCCGACCCTCAAGCGCTACATGTATCGCTCTCGGGCCATTGGCGCGCCGGTCAAGGCCTTCAAGCGCATGGTGAACGTCAGCAAGACCGACATCGTGCTCTGCCCCTCCGACTTTCAGAAGGCGCGGATTCTGGCTTTCCGCGTGGTGAAGGGCAAGGTCATCATCTCCCGTCCCACCTGCGAGGTCGGTCCTCCGGGGGCGGCCGCGATCGCGCCGGGCATGACGGCGGCCATGAGCACCTCGGGCATGATCCCGGCCATGAACGATGGGGGCATGACCCCGGCCACGAGCGATGGGGGCATGATCCCGGCCATGAGAGATGGGGGCATGACCGGGCGCAGCGTCACGGCGGCCATCGAGCGGGACAGCCCGGTGCGGCAGCGGGATCTCGTCAAGCTCCGGCGGTCCCTGAAGATGGACAGCCTCGCGCGGCTGCTGGGATTGTTGGGATTGTTGCTCGGCCTGGGTGCCACCGTGGGTGTGGTGCTGCTGGCGCTGACAGTGCGCCGTCGCCTCGGGCGCCTCGAGGAGCGGGGAACGGGCGGGGCCGAAGGAAAGAACTCTGACGCCTGATGGCCGCGGACTCCCTGAAAACCGTGCACATCGTTTCGTTGGGGTGCGCCAAGAACCGGGTGGACTCCGAGGTGATCCTGGGTCTGCTGGGCAAGGCGGGGTATCGGCTGGTCGCCGATCCCCAGGAGGCCGAGCTGGTGCTGGTCAACACCTGCGGGTTCATCGAGGCGGCCCGGACCGAGTCGGTGGATGCAGTGTTGGAGGCCGCCGAGCTCAAGCAAACGGGTCGGTGCAAGACCCTGGTAGTGGCGGGTTGTCTGGTGCAGCGCTACGGGGCAGACCTGGCCGCTGAGCTTCCCGAGGCGGACAAGCTCATCGGCACGGCGAACCTCGCCGAGCTGGTCGACATCCTCGGCGGCGAGGACCGTCTGTTGGCCGACCCGGGACAGTCTTTTTTGTACGATCACACCTACAGGCGAAGTCCCTCCCTGGGTCCGCACATGGCCTATGTGAAGGTGGCCGAGGGGTGCGACCGGAGCTGTGCCTTCTGCGCCGTGCCGGCCATCCGCGGAGCCCAGCGCAGTCGCCCCGTGACCTCCATCGTCTCGGAGGTGCAGCAGCTGGTGGCCGGTGGCGTGCGCGAGGTGAACCTGGTGGCGCAGGACCTTACGGCCTACGGACGGGACCTGTCCACGCGCCCGCACTTGGCCGGTCTGTTGCAGGCCCTTCGTGAGGTGCGCGGACTGGACTGGATCCGGCTGCTTTATGCCTATCCCAGCGAGGTGGACGACGCGCTGATCGGCGTTTTGGCCGAGGGGTACCCGGTGGTGCCCTACCTGGACGTGCCCGTGCAACATGTGGACGACGGGGTGCTCCGGGCCATGAAGCGGGGCTACCGGGGCGATGTGGTGCGGCGCCTGGTGGACCGCCTCCGCAGCGCTGTGCCCGACATCTTTTTGCGGACCACCCTGCTGGTGGGGCACCCGGGTGAGGACGACGCAGCCTTTGAGCGGCTGATGGACTTTTGCGCCGTGGCCAGGCTGGATCACCTGGGTGTCTTTGCCTACTCGCCCGAAGAGGACACTCCAGCCTTTGACCTGGAGGCGCCGCCCCCGGCGCTGGCTTTCGGGCGGCAGCAACGACTGCTCGCCCTGCAGCAGGAGATCTCCGCGGAGCGGCTCTCGCGCCTCGTGGGCACAACCCTGGACGTGCTGGTGGACGGTCCGTCCCCGGAGTCCGACCTGTTGGCCGCCGGGCGCCACGCGGGCCAGGCTCCCGAGGTGGACGGCCTGGTGCACCTTGCCGATCTCGACGACGCCCGACCCGGTCGCATGGTCCGCGCCGAAGTGGAGCAGAGCGCAGACTACGACCTGATTGCGCGCGTGCTCACTTCAGAATAGCGGTCAGTCCCGCGTCGCGATCAATCCCGTTTGAACGTCAGCGTGATCGTCTCTTTGATGGGGAGGGTCTTGTCGTTGGCGCGCAGCTTGTACGTGCCTTTGAGGGTCACCTGCGCGTGCACCGGCAAGCCGTCGGCGGGGTTGACGACGTACCGCGCTGTGGCCTTGCCGTGGCCGCGATGATGGGTGACATGGCTCAGGGTGCGGGTGTGGCTGCGGAGCTGGAATTTGTGCTCGCCCTGGATCACGGGGCGCTTGCCGTCCTCGCGGGCGGTGAGCTTGTACGTGCTGTGCAGCAGCACCTCGGTGGAGCCGTGGAAGCCTGGCTGGTTGGTGAGAGAGTCAGCGGCCTGGCCGCGTTTCCAGCCCTGCTTGCCCGAGGTGCGCCACTGGGCGCCGATGCCCACGGCCGGGTCGGGCAGGTGGGGCAACAGCAGCGGCAACGCCAGGGCCAGGTTCACCGGCGAGGGCAGCTTGTCGCTGTCCTGGATCTCGGTCAATCTCCCCCGGGGACCCAGCCGGCCCTGCAGCAGCACATAGGCCGGTCCCAGCTCGGGCAGTCCGCCGGCCGGCGGTGGGTCCAGACGTTGCAGGGCGATGAGCCGCAATACAATGGAGCCGCCACCGCCACTTACGGTGTCCACCTTCAGCGCCACCCGCAGCCGCATCTTCGCCCGGAGCTTGAGGGCCGGGCATTCGCGACTCACCACGAGCTGATAGGCCACGTCCTCCCCGGCCACGGGTCGATAGCGCAGCTGCGCCCGGGGAGCGCTGCCCTTGCTTTGCAGCGAGGCCGTCTGCTTGAAGCGCGAGAAATCGTCCGCCCGGCTCTTGGAGCAACCATCGGCCCCCATCGTCAGCAGGGTGATTGTGGCCAGCGTGGCAGGCCATTTGGGTGTGCGGTTGCGGTGCATTGCTTGTCGGGCTCTCCAGCGGGCCTTCTACCACAAATTCGCGGTCTGGGCCACGCGACGGCTCAACCGGGCGCCGCGGGTCGTTGGAACACGGGGAAGGGGTGTGGGCCCGAGCCCGCGGGTCGGGGGCGTGGGGGTCGGGGGCGCAGCTTGATGGTCTGGGTGGAAGAGGTGGTGGTCTGCCGGAGGGTACGGGTGTGCCCCTTGTCTTGCAGGCTCAGCTCGAGGGTGAGCTCAGATTTGGCCGAGACCACGGTGCCGTGGCGCAGGTCGAGCTTCAGCGCGCCGGTGCCCCGCCCGCCGCCGGTGACGCGCGGGCTCGCCGATGAACCCGTTTTTGGGGTTGACGAACGGGCCGTGAGCTGGACGCCACTGGTGATTAACGCGTACCGTTCCCGTCCCGCGTGTTTCACCAGGGCCAGGGTGTATCGGGTGCGCACGCCCAGGCGCAGCCTGAGGTTCGTTTTGGGCAGGGAAAGGTTCACGGGCTCGTACCGCTCCCAGGTGGCGCCGTCGCCTACGGCGTCGGCGGGAAGCGGCGCGGTGAGGTTTTTTAATAGCCCATCGGTCAGGGGCGCGGCGAGCCCGGAGCCTTTTGGGGCCCCGCGAGCGCGGCCGCGATCATCCACGGAGAAGTGCAGCGTCAGGTTGCGGAGCCGTCGCAAAACGTCCTCGCGGATGGACGGTGGCCGGGCCAGGCGCACCTTACGCACGGCGACTTCGCATTGAGCCCAGCCCTCCGAGACCCCGGTCACGCGCCGCTCCCAGTCCATCAGGGCCGTGAGTGAGGAGGTCTGACCGGCGGCCACGTGCTTGACGGTCACGCGGGTGCGGAAGCCCTGGAACTGTCCGGGCGTGGAGCGATACCGCAGCCGCACCCGGGGCTCGGCGCCGGCCGAGGTCAGCCGCAGCTCCCCCGGGCTGTGCAGGCGCTGCTCGGCGAGCTTCTTGGGGGCCGGTGGCGCGCGCTTGGGCGGCCCGTCGCCGCCGCAGCCACCCAGCCAACATGCCGTGAGCAGCAACACCGCGGAGCAACCGCCCCCCGCGGGGCTCACATGGTGTCGGCGAAGCACTTGCGGAGCTTGGTGCAGTCCTTGATGTCGCCGCACTTCTTCATGGCCCGGAGGGTCTGGGCGTGCTGCTGCGCGTCTTTGCTGGAGCAGTTCTGGATGCACTCCCGGATGTCGTCGTCCTGCTTCTTGGAGAAGTTGGCCATCTTCTGGGCGAAGCAGGGAACCAGACGTTTGCAGAAGCGGTCGCACTCGGTTTTGCTCAGCTTGGGGACCTTTTTTTTGCAACCACCCATCAGCACGGGGGACGAACACAGCGCAAAAACGAGCAGCATGATGGTGGCGATGCCGGCCCGCCCCTTTGATGGGTCGGCGGCATTTCTCAGTTCGCCTTCAGCCTCGAGTCCAGACATGGTGGCTCCTCGCGGGTGATCCAGGGGACGTCGGTTCACTCGATGGCGTTGGCCACGCGCTCGCCGATGTCCGTCGCGAAATGACGATAGGCTTCGAGCACCTTTTCCGCAAGGCCCGGGAAGGCGTAGCCCTTCTCGCGGTAGCTGCCGAGCACCTCGCCCACGGTCAGGGAGATGTGACGCGTTACGGTCTGGGCCACCAATTGGGCCACGCCTTCGGGCCACAGTCGCCCGGCGGTGACCACGCCGGCGGTGGATCGTGCGCCGAGCAGCACCTGGTCGGTGAGGGAGGCGGCCTTGATCGCCCGCGAGAGATCATCGATCAGCTTGGCGCGCAAGCTCTTGGCCAGTTCGCCCACCACGCGATCGTTGCCCTCCGCAGTGCGCAGCCGAAGCAGGGTAAGGAGGCCCAGCACGTCCAAGTCCTTGAGCTGGGTCGGGTTCACCGCGACCAACAGCAGGGTGCCGCTGACCACGTCCCGATGCAGGGCCTGGCGGCTCCGGTTTTCGTCGCCGGCCCAGGCTTCGCTGATCTGCTCGGTGAGCTGGATGGAGCGACGCACCATGCGCGAGAGCATGGCATCGGCGGGCTCGGCCGAGACGAGCTCTGCGATCAGCGCTTCGAGCTGCGCCTGGGTGGGCGTGGCTTCTCCCACGTCGAAGCCGCCCGTGGCGGCGGCACGCCGGACCATGGTGACGGCCTGCTTGAGCTGGTCTTCGAGGCGTCCCGATTCCAACCTCTCGGTGCTGAGCTCGGCAGCGCTTGCGATGGGGGCCTCGGCAGCGGTGGGCTCGACGGCGGTGGGCTCGACGGCGGGCGCCTCGTCGGCTAGCGCCGCGGATTCTGAGCCCCGGGCGACGTCGATGGTATCAGGAACCTCGGCGTTTGGGATGGTGACCGGTCCGAAGTCGTCGTAGCCGAACGGTTTCTGAACGGGGTTGGGGGCCGTCGCCTGCGCGGCGGGCAGAGTCTCGGCCGGGGTTTCCGCGTCGGGGTTCCAGGCCGCAATGAGGCCTTCGCCGATCTCGGCGGGTATGACCTCATCGTCCGAGGTCACGTAGTAGAAGCCGTCCACCCGCCTGACCAGGCGGCCGCTCCGCAGGCGCGGTGGCACGTCCTCGCCGCTGCCGAGGAACTCGATGATCTCTTCCTCAACGGCGGTTGAAGAGGGCTCCGCGGGTGGAGCGTCAGCATCGAACGTAGCCTCGGCCTCGGTCTCCGCCACTGTCGGCGGCGCCTCTGCCGGTGCTGCCGCCGCAGCCAGGGTCTCGGCCTCCGCCTCTGCCGCGGGTGCGGTCTCAGGTTCCGGCGCGGCCTCGGGCGCGGTTGCGCTGGCCTCGGGCGCGTCCGGCGCGTCCCATGCTTCAAACAGATCGTCACCGATCTCCTTGGGGACTGCCTCGCCTTGGGCCGTCAAAAAATAGAAGCTGCCACCGCGATCCACCAGCTTCGCGCCACGCAACATGGGCGGCACATCCTGCCCCGTGCCGAGGGTATCGATGACGGTGTCTGCGGCCTCAGGCGCAGGCTGAGGCTCGGGCACTGACGCAGCCTGCTCCAGCGCGGGAGGCGTGGGCATCGGCACGGGATCCACGGCGGGTAGATGGAGGCCCGGGTTGGTGACCTCGGGCGAGTCAAAGACGTCAAAGAGGCTGTCGCCAATCTCTTTGGGTAGCTCTCCGCCATCGGTGGTCAAAAAGACGAATTCGCCGCCCCGATCCACCAGCCGGGCGCCGCGGAGCTGTGGGGGCACGTCGTCTCCGGTGCCGAGGGTATCGATGACCGTCTCGACCGGAGGGGCGCCCCCGGCCGCGGCGGCGCGAAAGACCGCGATGAGCTCATTGGCCTGCGCTTCAAAAAAGGTTGCACCGTCCGGTCGGCAGTAGAAGACCTCCGCCCCCGCTCCCGGGTGCCGGCGCTCGATGACCTGGCAGCCGCGGATCTCCGGCGGCATGGTCGCATCGGCGGGGTCCACCACGTCCACCACGGTGTCCTGGAACTCAGGCGCCTTGGGGAGCGCTTCGTCTCCCTCAAGCTCGTCGGCGTACTTTTCCCATTTTGCCATGCTCTACTCCCTCTGGTGGGGGGAGTATACATCGAAACAACCATTGGGTTAACCCTCCGGTATTCCGGTGAGAAGCGCCAACCCTCCGGGGTCTGTTGGGACTAACCGGCGCCCAGGGCGGCCAGGGTCGCCTCGAGGGCACGCAGGGTGAGGCGGTACAGCCCGCCGAGGGACCAGAGCATCACCGAGAGGCTCAGCAGCAGCACGCCGACACCACCGAGACCCTTGACGGGCAGGCCCAGGAAGTACAGGGGCAGCCGCGGAGCCAGGCGGCCCGCGAGGCCCAGTGACAGGTCCACCAACACCGCCGTGGCCAGCACGGGCGCGGCGATGCCCAGGGCCACGAGCAGCAGCTCTGAGCCCAGGTGCAGGGCGAGGGGCAGCACGCGGGCGGGCGCATCTGGCGCCAGACCCGCCCCCACGGGCAAGGAGCGGTAGCTCTGGCCCACGGCGCTGATGACCATCAGATGACCGTCCACCAACAGAAAGAGCACGACGCCCAGCAGCAACAAAAAGGCGCCCGTGGGCGAGGTGCGGACCCCTGTGGGCGCTGCCAGGAGCTCGGCCATGCGGGCTCCCCGGGCCGAGTCGATGAGGCGTCCCGCGGCCTCCAGAGCGTAAAAGGGAATGGCCACCACCAGGCCCAGCAACGCCCCCACCAGCGCCTCGCGGAGCACCAACAGCGCCAGGGTGGTCGAGCTCGTGGGCAGGGGCCCGCTCGCCGCGTGGGCCGCGGGGAAAACCAGCAGCGTCAGGGCGAAGCCCAGGCTCAACCGCGCCGTGGCGGGCATGGACCGCGCCGCGAAAAAAGGCGCCAAAATGGTCAGGGGCAGCCAGCGGGCGGCCACCAGAAAAAAGAGGCCCACGTACTGCCCCAGGTCACCGCTGTCCAGCAGGGTGGTGAGGAGCTCGGTCACGGACCGCCCATGCGACCCACCTGGGCCACGGCCACCAGCAGGGCTTCGGTAAAGCGCAGGAGCTGGCTGCCCATCCAGGGGCCGGCCACCAAAAGGGCCACCGTCACCGCGACGATTTTGGGTACCAGGTTGAGGGTCTGCTCCTGCACCTGGGTGGCCGCCTGGAGCACACCCATGATCAGTCCCACCGCCAGCGCCGCCAGGAGGGGTGGCGCGCTGCACACCAGCACGAGCAACAACCCTTCCCGTGCCACTCTGAGGATCACGTCGTCCATGTTACCCTTTACATGTAGCCGGCGATGAGCCCGCGTGTCAGCAGGTGCCAGCCGTCCACCAGCACGAACAAAAGAAACTTAAAGGGCAGGGAGATGGTTGTGGGCGAGAGCATGTGCATGCCCAGGGCCAGCAGGATGTTCCCCACCACCAGATCGATCACCAGAAACGGCACGAACAAAAAGAAGCCGATGATGAAGGCCTCCTTGAGCTCGCTGGTGAGAAAGGCCGGGACGAGTACCAGGAAGTCGTTGCTCCCGATTTTTGCCCGGTCACGGGGCTCGTGCAGCCGCCGGGCCATGGCCAGGAACGTGGCGCGGTCCCGGGCGTGGGCGTGCTTTTCGAGGAAGCCGCGCAGGGGACCCGTGGCCTTTTTGCCCGTCGACAGATAGCGCTGCACCTGCTCCGCGGTGGTGCCGCCCCCCTGTTTGATCTGCTCCACGTCGGGCTCCACCACGCGCACGGTGTGTCGCACCACCGGCGCCATGACGTAGGCCGCAAGCACAAAAGACAGACCGGTGATCACCATCGTGGGGGGCACCTGGGGGGTGCCCAGGGCGGACCTCAGCACCGACAGGACCACCGCCACCTTGACGAAGCTGGTGAGCATCACCACGGCGAAGCCCAACAGGGACAGGGCCGCCACGACGATCACGGCCAGAAGCGGGCTGTCCAGGAGCCGGTCCCCGGCGGGGGCCAGGCCGGGCAGGGGAAGAATCACTCCCACGGACAGAAGCCTATGCATCACCCTTCTCCTGTCTGGCGACCGGGTCTGCTTCCACCGGCGTGATGGGCTCGGGGGCGGGTTGTTTGTGTTTGGGGGATTTCCCCAGGGCGGTACGAAGCACGTCCGCAAAACGTCGCGGGGGCTGCGCGGCCCGCTTCCGTTCCGCCTCGGCCACCGCCGCGCTGTCGAGCTCGGCCAACAACGTGACGGAACCATCCCCCACGCCCAGGAGCAGGTAACGCCCGTAGGCCTGCACCAGCACCACCTGCCGCCGTGCATCCAGGGGCTGGCGATCCACCACGTGGATCTCACCGGCGCCCCGCGCCCGCCCGGGCAGCAATCGGGCCAGTCCCCAGCGCAGCAGCACCCAGGCCAGCGCGATGACGATGATGAGCGCCAGGATGGTCTTGAGCAGCATCCCGCCGTAGCTCGGCAGATCCGCAGTGGGAAGCGGCGAGGCGTCGCCCGGACCGGCGAGCAAAAACACCATCAGGCACAACCAGGACATGATTGGTTTTGCACACTATGTGTGGGAAACGAAGCTGTCAACGGGTCAGAGGGGGATACCCCTGGGGGGATCGGGACGGGGCCAAAGAGTCGGCAGGCTACCGGATTACGCCGTAGATTTTGTTGATCTTGTGGTTGGCCGCGGAGAACCGGCCGTCGTTGTAGGCGGTGGTCACCTGCACAAAGAGCTTGTTGACCTTGTCACGCTTGGCCGCGCTGAGCTTCTTGCGGCGGATGTATCCGGCCAGACGTCCCATTTTGGCGCCCACGAAGCCGCGGTTGATTTTTATCGAGCGCAGGGTGCCCCGGAGCTGGTCGGCGCCGATTTTGGCCCGGGCGTACTCTTTTTTGCGGATGTACGTTCTGATGTTGCCGATGAACTTGGAAAAGCCCGAGGGCAGGTCCGACACCCGGATGCCCTTGGCCGCCATGGTGGCCATGGCCCGGGCGAAGGCCGCTTTGGCGTCGGCCTTGGAGTAGTTGCCCCCGCCCCCGCCAGAGGGCATGGAGGGCGCAGCGATGGACGTGATCATGGTGGTGGAAACGGCGCACTTCTTGGCCTTGTAGTCGACGATCTTCCGGTACTGTTCGTTCAGGGCATTTTCTCGCACCGCCACGCTTTTCTCCCGGCTCGCCACGGCCTTTTCCCGCAGGGCGATGCCGTGCTCCCGGCCCCGCACGTTGGCCGTGGAGTCTCCGCCGCCGCTTCTGGCTTGTAGCACCGCGGTGGCCCGGGCGAAGAACTGTTCCTGGCGCCGCAGGGCGTTGGTGAGCTTGTCGTTCACCGCGCTCTCGGCCTTGCGCAGGTCCGTCTCCTTTTTCTTGAGGACGATCTCCTCCTTGGCGAGCTTGGCGTGGCCCTCGATGTCGTCCTTGGCGAGCTTGGCCCGCTTTTCCTCCAGCGCCTTGCGGGCCGCCACGATCTGCTCGCGGTTGGTTTGCAGCTTGCCGCGCCGCTTGAGCAGATCCGTGGCGCTGGCCTTTAATGCCTCCCCGGATTGCTGCAGCGCCTGGAGGTTTTTGTCCGGCCCGGCCTTGGATTTGCTCTTGGTTTTACAGCCGAGCCCAGGGGCCAGCAGCACCAGGGTCGTTATCACCAACGTTACGTTCTTCATTAAGTTTCCTCGCGCTTACTATACTGCTCAAAAATTACCCTGCCTTCGGTCCGGTTGCAAGGGACACCCCGCGCGGTTGCAATTTCAGACTGCGCCGCTAGGGTGGAGCGCGGCGCCCGGCCTGCGAATTGGCGACGGACGGCGTTGGGGAGTACACAATGGATTTTCGAGGCTTTTGGAACCTGGTGCAGGAGTTCATGACCACGCGGCAGCTGCTGGGCCTCGACGCCTGGCGCATCGCCGCGGCCCTGGGGGTGTTGCTGGTCATCTACCTGGCCCGGAAGTACATCCTGGGCATCGTCATGGGCTTTCTCTCCCGGCTGTCCAAGCGCACTAGCGCCGAGTGGGATGACAAGCTCTTCGAAGCCTTGCGGCCCCCCATCGGGGCCGTGCTCCAGGTGCTGAACCTCTACGCGGCCCTCGCCATTCTGAAGCTGCCGCGCCATCCCACAGACTACCACGCCATCATCAACAAGGGTCTGGTGGTGGCGCTCATCGTCGTCGGCTCCTGGGCCCTGAGCCGCTCGGTGAGCCTGGCGACGCACTTTCTGACCAAGCTCACCGCCAAGACCCAGTCCCCGCTGGACGACCGGTTGGTGCCCTTTGTGGATCGTGTCCTGCGGGTGGCCATCGTGATCGTCGCCGGCCTCATGGTGCTCCAGGAGTCGGGCGTGCAGATCGCCGGGATCCTCGCCGGCCTCGGCATCGGCGGTCTCGCCGTGGCCCTCGCGGCCAAGGACACCCTCGCCAACGTCTTTGGCACCATCACCATCGTGGCGGACTATCCCTTCGACATCGGCGACTGGATCAAGACCAAAGACGTCGAGGGCACCGTGGAGGACATCGGTTTCCGGTCTACCCAGGTGCGCACCTTTGGCAACTCGCTCGTGTCGGTTCCCAACGCCAAGCTCGCCGGTTCGGCCATCGAAAATTTCTCGCGCATGTTCAAGCGACGGATCTCCTTCCGCATCGGGGTGACCTACGAGACCACGCCCGATCAGATGCGTGAGGCCCTGGCCCGGGTCCGCGATGTGCTGCGCAACCACGAGGACATTCGCCAGGACTTCTGGCTGGTGTACTTCACGGACTTCGCGGGCTCCGCCCTGGAGATCATGGTCTACTGCTTTACCAACACTACGGTCTGGGCGGAGTTCCTGGCGGTGCGGGAGTCGCTGAACCTGCAGCTCATGCAGACCCTCGGAGAGATCGGCGTGGAGTTTGCCTTCCCGTCCAGGGCGGTGTACATGCGCGCGGATGACACCGACATGCGCGATGGGCACTCCGAGCGCTGCGCGGCCATGGTGACCCAGCGGCAGAAGCTCATGGAGGATGAGAATGCGGGGACCCGCCTGGACGAGGCCGACCGCCGGGGCGCCTCGGGTACCTAGCCTGCAAATCTCACCCGTCACCCCCCCCACGATCGGGTGCCTGCAGACATGTAACCCCTTGACAAATCAGGTGGTCGGTACTATCTCTGCTCGACTGTACTGAACCTGGAGGCTCATTTTGGCCAGAGTTACCGTTGAAGACTGTCTCGAGAAAGAACCCAACCGTTTCGCCTTGGTCGTCCTGGGTTCCATGCGCGCCCGGCAGCTCTCGAAGGGCTATGAGCCCCTGGTGCGGTGCAACAACAAGCCCGCGGTCACCGCCCTCCGCGAGATCGCCCTGGGCAAGGTCAAATTCCACGAGAACGTACCCATCAAGCTCAACGACTTCATCCGCGACAGCGGCCTGCACGCCCAGGATCTTTAGCCTTTCCCCTTTTAGACGGTTGTTGTGGAACGTCGCCTCTGTGAGGCGGTCGGGAGCTTCGCGCTAGATGTCCTTGAGGGCGATCTTGGAGAAGAAGATCTCCTTGATCAGGCCGCGTTCGGCTTTGGCGAGGTCCAAGGCGTCGAAGTAGATCCAGTACGAGGTCATGGTGAAGATGTTGCCGAGCAGGCCGATGGCGAGGTAGATGGGTGGGAAATCCGCGACCTCTTTGGCCTCGATGGCCATGGCAAAGCGCTCGGCAAAAAACTCCAGGAATCGGCGGTAGGAGTCCATGGACTTGCGCGCCAGGGGCTTTTGGTCCAGGTCCGCGCTGGGCCGGTACTCGGCGATGAAGAACTCCAGGAAGGCCCGGTTGTCCGTGAACAGGTCCAGGATTGCGTCCATGCCGTTGTGGATCTGCTGCAGCGGGCTGTCCACGCCCTTGATGGCCTTTTCCAACTCGCCGTAGGCCATCTCCAGGGTGTCTTCGATGAGGGAGTGGTAGATGTCCTCCTTGCTTTCGAAGTGCTTGTAGATCGAGGCAATTGAAAACTCACTGCGCTTGGAAATGTCGGCAATAGTGGTGTTTTTGAAGCCTTTTTCTGAAAACACCTGGCACGACGCGTCCAAGATCTCCTCGCGGTGACGGGTGCGCTCACGCTCTCGGCGGGTGGGGGGACTTTCTGTTTTCGCGTTTTTCATGATCTTTTGAGGGTGTCCGAATTTGGTTCCGCTCGGATGGTACCATCATACGGAACCGCGCTCATCTGGCAAGGAACTAGATGCCCCGCAGGTTGGTTTTCTGGTTTTCATTCCCCGGGTTTGCCGGCAACAAAGTTTGGCGGGGTCCCTGGAGATCGTCTATTATCGGTGGACTTGAGCTCCGCCTGCGCGCACAACCGTTGCGCTGACAGCCGCGGGTTCAGGGGGCTTAGGTACAATGGGGTATCCAGATTGAGCAGTGATCGTTCCGCCGCGCCGCTCAACGATCAGATCGTTGCCGGGCGTTTCCGGATCCGGGAGCGGTTGGACGCCACCGGCCGCGCCGACGTGTATGAGGCCGAGCACGTGCTCATCCACAAGCGCGTGGCGCTCAAGGTCGCGCGGGCGAGCACCGATCCCGGGGAGAAAAATGTCGCGCGGTTCCAGCGCGTGGCCCGGGTGGCCGCCCAGGTGGATCACCCCAACTGCGTGAAGATCTCCGACTTCGGGTTGGACGACCGCGGTTACGTGTACCTGGCCATGGAGCTCGCCGAGGGACGCGATCTGCGTCGCATTCTCAGTGAGGACGGCCCGCTGACCCCCGAGGAGGTGGTGGCCATCGGCATGCAGGCCCTCGCCGGCCTGGGGGACGCCCACAAGCGCGGCATCCTGCACACGGAGCTGGCACCCCACTACGTGATGGTGGACCTGTCCACCGGCACCCCGGTGGTGAAGCTACTGGGCTTTGGCCTCGGCCAGCTCATGAAGGGCATTGAGAAGGGGTCAAATTCGCGGGCGCTGGTCACCGGCGCGCCGGCGGACTACGCCGCCCCCGAGCTGGTGCAGCCCGGGCCCGCGGTGGATCACCGCGTGGATTTGTTCGCCCTGGCCGCGGTGCTCTTCGAGGCCCTCACCGGGGAGCTGCCCTGGGAAAACTCCAGGGGGGATCCCCTGAGTCGACTGGACCAGCCCGCCCGCCGGGCCTCCCGGGTACGCACGGACAGCCTGATCAACATGGGATTGGATCGGGCGCTGGGCCAGGCCCTGGACCCCGATCCGAACCGCCGCTACGGCGACGCCCAGGAATTTTCCGACGCCTTGAACCGCGCCATTCACGGAGACCCACGGGAGGCGTCCGTCGTGGCGTCGGTGCACCGGCAGTTTGGCCGTTACAAGCTCCTGCGCTCCATTGCCCGGGGGGGCATGGGCGAGCTGCACCTGGCCTCCAGCGAGACCCTGCCCGGGCTCACCAAGGTGTGCGCCCTCAAGCGACTGCGCCCCGAGCTCGCCGCGGAGAAGTCCTACGTGGACCGCTTTTTGTCCGAGGCCCGGCTGGCGGCGCAGCTCAGCCACGCCAATCTGGCCACGGTGTACGACGTGGGAAAGGCCGAAGACAGCTTCTACATGGCCATGGAGTTTGTCATCGGCAAAGACTGCCGACGCATCATCGACCGTGCGCGGGAGGACGGCATCCAGATCCCGGTGGAGGTGGCGCTGTTCATCGTCCGGGACCTGGCCGACGCCCTTGGATACGCGCACCGGGTGAAGCTGCCCAACGGTGACGTGGGCCTCATCCACCGGGATGTATCGCCCACCAATGTGCTCGTCTCCTACGAGGGACTGGTCAAGCTCATCGACTTCGGCCTGGCCAAGCACGCCACCGCCCAGGGCAAGACCGAGACCGGCGTGGTCATCGGCAAGGTGGCCTACATGGCGCCCGAGCAGTGCCTGTGCGAGCCGCTGGACCACCGGGCCGACATCTACAGCGTGGGCTCGGTGCTCTTTGAGCTGCTCTCGGGGAGGCGGCTGCGGGAGGGCGAGGACTTCGAGCAGCTCGCCTCACAGCTGCGGTTGCCCCCCGACAAGCTGCCCGGCGATCTGCGGGACGACGTGCCCCCGGAAGTGGATCGCATCGTGGCGCGGGCCCTCGCGCCGGTGCCGGCCGAGCGGTACCCCCACGCCGAGGGGCTGAGGGACGACCTGGCCGCGGTTCTGGCGACCCTCAACCCGCGCATCAGCCGGGACACCGTGGCGGCGTTCCTCAAGCAGCTGTTCATGGCCGAACAGGTGAGTGAGACCGAGCTGGCGCAGGGATTGCTTACCGAGGCCGCTCCCCCGCGCCCGGACTCAGCCATCACCGGGGCCATCGACACCGGCGATTTTGACGAGGGCGACGACACCCAGGTGGCCAGCATGGACGGCCAGCTGGACGACGGCACGGGCCGGACCATGGCCATGCCCGTGATCTCGCCCCAGGAGGCCGAGCGCATCAAGCGCGAGGCGCGGGCGGAAAAACGCAAGCCCGCGTTGGCGCCAACGATGGCGTCGGGCGACCCCACTTTGCCCCTCGTTTACTCGGGGAAGGACCCCTCCAAGCCTACCGGCAAAGAGATTGGCCGGCTCGACACGCTGGACGGGCATCCCGCGGTGCAGCGCTCCTCGGTGCCCACCGAAGAGCCCCTGCCACCGGCCCGGGCGGGGGGTCCGGGATGGTTCGTGGCCGTCATATTGCTGCTCCTGGGTCTCGGCGGCGGCTTCGCCGTGGACCGCTATGCGCTGCCGATGCTCCGCGACGCAAAAAAGGGCGCCGGGAGTGACGCCATGCAGCCGGGCGGCGGGTCCGCGGGCGCGGCCGTGACGCCGGGCATGGATCCGGCCATGGCGCCGCCCGTGCGACCGGTGATCGTGCCCCGGCGTGCCCCGGCCCCCCCCGTCACGCGGGGACCGAGCTTGGAAGAGCTGACCCGGCTGGCAGCGGCGAAAAACTTCGCCCGGCTCGACAAGCTCGCCCGGGCGGCGCTTTTTAAAATCGGCGTGCGTCCCCACGATCTGCCGGCCCTGCCCGACCTCGCCGAGGCCTATGCGCCGGTGTCCGCGGCGGTGAAAAAGCAGGACTTCGAAGGGGCCATCGGCGCGTTGTTTGCGCTCCGGTCGAAGCTTGCCGAAAAGCAATTCGCCTGCAAAAAGATCCGGCGGCGCAAGTACCGGTGGGCCCAAAAGGCCGTGCGGACCATTCGCCGCGCCGCCCCGCGCAAGCGCGCCGAGCGCAATAAGTTCCTGGAGCTGCATAAGTGGAAGGACCTGCGGGATCAGGTCCGGGTGGTCCAGAAGCGCTCCCGGGACCGCAAGCTCACCTGCGCCGAGCAGAGCCTCGCGTACAACCATCTCATCCGGGATCTGCAGCAGACCCTCGTGAAGGTGGCGCCGCCCGAAGGTGGCCAGGCGAAGAAGGGAAAATAGGCCGCCGCCGTGCGACTCGCGTGGAACGCGAAATTCAGCCGCGAGGCCGAGCAGTTTGATCTGCGCTATTGTTGCCCCGACTGCGGGCAATTCGACGCGGTGGCCCGGGTGTGCGCACATGGGTGGCCCATGACCGACCATCGCCAGCCCCACGCCGGCGCCGAGCAGGCCGACAGAGAGGTGGTTTTTTGCAAGGAGTTCGAGCTGCGGTAGCGATCACGCTCGCGCTGCTTACAAGCACCCTGATCGTCGGCGGAGCCTGCTCAGGCAAGGGGGAGCCGGTGCGCCCGCCGAGCTCAGACAAGCCGTCCGCCACGACGGCTCCGGGCCCCACTCCGGCGCTTCGGCGTCGGGCCGCGGGGCCTCGACGACCTCGCCCGCCGGCGTCGCAGATCATCACCCGGCCCCTGCTCGACCTGCCGTGGAGCATCACGGCGCCGCCCCCAAAGAGGATTGAGCGCCTGGTGGGGCTGCTCCGGGCTCGGCACTGGCGCATGGGCCGTTATCGCCACAGCCGGCTGCCACCGGAGCACGCGCTGCTCGAGGCGCTGATCACCTTCCGGTACGACCAGCCGAAGCAGTGGATCGCCCAGCACGGCAAGCTGCTGACACCGCAGCGGCGCGCCACCAGGGGAAAAGTATTTCTGCGGCTCGGCA
>Ga0180009_10003177_pt1 | contig 18844 bp, 20 predicted proteins | sample OS_PC_MetaG_FD_123537 | JGI IMG/M metagenome (GOLD analysis project Ga0180009, IMG submission 123537) | Groundwater microbial communities from the Aspo Hard Rock Laboratory (HRL) deep subsurface site, Sweden - OS_PC_MetaG | ecosystem: Environmental > Aquatic > Deep subsurface > Groundwater...
ATACGCCATCTTTTTAACCTTCGGGAAGAATTGAATCCACTAAAGTACTTCTACAACCCGAGAGCGCTTGGAAAGCCCCCTCTAACGAAAGGCCCAGTTGCCAAGGTGACATTAGACGATGACTTAATGATTAAGGACTATCTAAAAGCAATGGATTGGGATTTGAACACTGCTAAGCCAAGTGCCAAGAAGCTTGAAGAACTTGGCCTGAGCAAATTGCTTGGGCGGTAATAGCTGTATATAAACCTAGCTGAAAATGATTGATTCTTTATGCTGCTGAGGTCATAACGGCTCAGTTTTATGCGAAGATGCCATTTTATATCTGAGCCCTGTTTATCAGCTTGTATAGTTCAGGTCTGCGACGGTTGAATGTATTGAGAAATCTCCGTGCAATGTCCACTTCTTCTAAGTTGATAGATGCACTAATCACCGCCGGTTGTGAAGCTGGCGCTAATTTTACGACTTTTCCTGTTGGATTTATAATGCAGCTTCTGCCGAAGAATTCATTTTTCTTATCCTGAACTTTTTCTATACCACCTTGATTCGTAGCGCAAACCCAGACACAATTTTCCAAAGCACGAGTGCGCAGCTCTGCTACAAACATATCCGCAAAAGTTGCCCCCTTTTTTACCCCTAAGACAGGAGAGTCCACGGGGACAAACACTATTTCAGCACCCTGGAGTACAACCTCTCTCCAGGCCTCGGGAAAACGCCTATCATGGCAGATTAAGATACCGATTCTTGCCTTTGGGGTATCGAAAACAGGGAAACCGGTACCGGGTGTAAAGTAGAAAGTCTCATCAACAATATATCCTTTCGAGCCCATCAATTTTGGAATATGAGTCTTCACATAACGATACGCTCGAGTACCATCAAACATGTTACCTTGTATTATGTTCCCGTCTGGACCCAGGACCACCGCACTATTGTAGTAAATTCCTTCTAAAGGGCCCTTTTCAAAAATCGGTAAAATAATGCACGCTTCATACTTACGTGCTTTCTCGGCAAATAAATCTGTGGTCGGACCGGGTATGGGTTCAGCCCAATCAAAGTAACGTTCGTCACTAACAGCCGGGAAATAAGGCGTGGTACATAATTCAATGGGCATGATGAAATCAGGCCTCTCTTTTTCAAGTACGTAGTCGAACTGGGCAAGTAAATTACGTAACGTAAGCTCTTTATCCTCTTCTGCAGGTCCACGTTGTATGAGAGAAATTTTAACCGGGCGCGCTCTTCTTTCACCGCTCATCTATAGACCTCCACATAAGTGTATTTACGTCTGGAGTATGTGCCTAGATTGTATCTACTGGTGGCTTAGGTGTCAATGATTCATACACGGTTGGTTTGCAATATCGCACAAGAGATCGAAAGGCACTGGGGCATTTAGCTGATTTTAGCTTTAGAAATCGTACTCCTGGGGCGACTCGAACGCGCGACACGCGGTTCAGGAAACCGCTACTCCACTGATATCTACTTAGCTTCATTTGTAGTAGCATCGACTGGATATTTATCGATTCTGCTGCCTACCCAATAGTGTAGTATTTTGTTATCTAATAATTCGACAAAGTGTACAACGAAAGGTCAAGATGAGGTCTTATTATAAATAAATCTGAGTTAGAATCAGGTATTCTTTATCTGTCTCAGAAATAATATGAGTCCCAGTGCGATAGCCGCGACTGCGGTACAGATCCAGAATGCTAGGCTGTAACTTTGGGTGGTGTCAAAGATGTGCCCGGCGATAACCGGTCCGGCAGCACCCCCAACCATGCTACTGAAGAAAACGATGCCAAAGAGGGCGCCGTGCATACGCAGCCCGAAGTACTCGGCAACGATAGGTGAAATCACAGTGAATAATCCACCGTGGGCAAAACCATAGACTACGGCAAACAGGGAGAGCATCCAGAGCTCTTTTGCCAGCTGCAACCACAGGAGAGCCAAGATTAGCAGGACAAAACAGATAATCATAGAGCGCCTGTTGCCGATACGGTCGATAGCAATGCCGGTGACAAACCGCCCCGCCATACTTATGCCACCGATAGCCGACAGGATGCCGGCCGCGGTCGTCGAGGATATACCGATGTCCGTGGCGTGCGGGACGATATGCACCATGATAATGAGAAGGCAGAACATGGTGGCGAGATAGGCAAGGCAAATCGTCCAGAACTGCCGGGTGCGGAGCGCCTCATGTAGATAAAACCCGGTTTCGGCAGGTTTCGAACTCTCTGTCTGGCTTTCCCTATCTCCATCTGGCAAGAGACCCTTGCCAGCAGGGTCACGCCGCAACAGCTGCCCGATGGAAATGAGCAGGACCATCGCTACCGCGCCGATAATAACGTAAGAATTCCGCCAGCCATAAGCTGCGATGAGTATGCTGGCCACCAGGGGTATAACGAATTGCCCGGTACCAGTGCCCACCTTCGCCACGCCGGTCATCATCCCCCTCCGCCGAACAAACCACCGTGCTATCGTGCTGAGGGGGATAATATCAATCGAACTCAACCCGATGCCGACCACGACGCCATAGAATAGGTACAGTTGCCAGACGTTATTGAGGCCTGACATGAGCAGGAGCCCCAGCCCGAAGAAGAAGCCGGCCACCGTCATCACAATCCGCGGGCCAAACCTGTCATTCAACCTGCCAACCAGAATACCGAGGAATCCCGCAATGAGCAGTGCCAGGGACTGAGCGCCTGACAAGGTGGCCCTTGACCAGCCAAAGTCGGCAAGCAGTGGCTTGAAAAAGACGCCGAAAGCGACAAAGATGCCGATACCTACTGCCTGTATGCCGAAGCCGGAGGCGACGATATTATATCCGTAGAAGTACTTCGGCCTCTTCATGCTAGCAACCAGTATAGCTCTTCGAAACAGGTAAATGCCAATCGGGTTAGCCTGCCCTCTCAATTCATTGCATTTTCCCCGTCAGGTATTTAAAATATACTCACTATTACTGTTTAATTCTCCGTTACCGTCTCTAAGTGAAAGGAGGCATAAAAATGAAGCTGAGTCTGATTCAAATGAATTGCGGTAAGGATAGAGATTCCAATGTTGCTCGAGCATGTGATTTCATCGACCAGGCAGCGAGGGAGAAACCGGATTTAATAGTACTGCCCGAATTCTTCAACAACCTGTACTTCGCACAATACCGTGACTACAAGTACGTGCAATGGGCTGAGAAGGATGATGGCTTCACTATCACACGCATAAAGGAAAAGGCAAAGCAACACGGCGTTTATATCATCGCCACAATCTATGAACAAGAACAGCCCGGTATATATTTTGATACGGCAATGGTGATTGACCAGCAAGGCCAGATAATCGGTAAATACCGGAAAACACATCCTGCCGGCTTCCGGGCTTTGGAGTTAATTTATTACCGGTACGGGTCCAAGTATCCGGTATTTGAAATCCATGACTGGAAGGTTGGTATTGTCATTTGTTACGACCTTCATTTCCCGGAGTCGGCGCGCTGCGTTACGCTGAATGGAGCAGAACTGGTAATAGTGCCTTTTGCTTCCCCGGTCGGCTATCTCTCCCCAGAGTCAAGCAGTCTACCCAGCAGTGCCGGGCCAGACTCGATAGACAAAGCGGGGTGGTTGCGCAGATGGGATGCCCGGATGACCTGTCGCGCTATAGAGAACATCGTTTTCCTGGCACCATGCAATCACACGGGACAAGAAGGCGACGCCATCTTCTATGGAGGCAGCAGGATAGTCAGTCCCAAAGGAGAAATCATTGTCGATGCAGGAGAAGAGGAAAAGGTAATCACCGCCGAGCTGGATCGACAGTTACTGATAAGTGCCAGACAGACAACGCCTTTCTTAAGAGACAGGCGCCCCCACCTATATAAGGCGATTGTCAGCGAGACCGAGGACCTGCCTTCAGCTTGATTCCTGAATAAATAAGCAACAAAAGGAAGCATGTATCAGGCAAGTTAAAGGGGCAGGGAAATCTCGAACTCTGCTAGCAAGGCTACCTGCCCGCCGAAAGCCTCAAGGCAATATTAATCGTTCTCCACGTTCGAATCCCGCACGCTTATAAGCTCAAATCCCCTTTCTAGTATTGACATCCCACCAAATAGGACTATAATTCAATTCATTCGATTCAAAAACATGAATAGGAGGTATAAAAAATGTCTGAGAGAATACTTATTCCGTTGGATGGTTCTAAATTGGGTGAAGCTGCCCTGCACTATGTTGAAGATTTGGTCTCCAGAATTTCACCGGGGCAAAAGGTTGAAGTTACTCTTTTCCATGTGGTTACCGCACTAAAACACGATGTTCAAATCAGTGGAGGTGCGGCGGGTACTATTACAGTGCCGTACAGCGGAAGCGAACTGGAGCAAATGAAAGCCGATGCCATGAAATATCTCAATGAGGTTGGAGAAAACCTCAGAAACAAAGGGGCTACCGTGTTATCTAAAGTGGCCATAGGTCAAAACCCGGCTGACGAGATTATTAAAATTGAGGAAGAAGTCAATGCTGACTTGGTAGCCATGTCAACACACGGACGGGCTGGCATTAGTCGCTGGGCTTTCGGCAGTGTCACCGATAAGGTGCTGCGAGGGGGCAAGGTACCCGTTTTGATGGTGAGAGCGGGGGCCTGATATTGAACAATATAGATTAGCTAAACCTCAATTCCTTTAACCATATTTCGCTCGCCCGGGGATTCATCCCTTATGACCTGAGTGCTGGCAGATGTTAAGAGCATAGCTGGAGTTATTCTAAATTCAAGAAGGAGATAATATGATAAAGCTGATTGCGCTGATATATAAAAAACCCGGTCTCAGTGATGAAGAGTTTTACAAGTATTGGAAGGAAAAACATGGGCCTCTGGCTGCTAAAATCATCCCCGGGTTGAGGAGATATGTACAAAATCATCCGGTCAAAATCCCCGGTCTTAAATACGAAGCAGATGGTCTCGTAGAATTATGGTTTGACGACCTTGATGCGTATAAGAGCTCACGCGCCTGGCGTCAGTCTGATGAAGCGAAGCCGCTTTTAGATGACGAGGATAAATTCATGGTTAGAGACAGGATAACAAGATACGTTGTGGAGGAGCACGTCATAATAAATTAGCGCCCGTACCTTATTAGTTTGAACGTGCTAGAATATACGAATCAAGTACATGGAGGTGAAAGAAACATGCCAGTTATCACTATCAATCAATTTGAAGGCCGAACAATTGAGCAGAAGCGAAAATTGGCCAAGGAGATTACGGACTCGATTGTTAAAATCTACGAGGTCGGTGCAGATAGCGTATCTATAACCTACTTCGACATACCGAAGCACAACGCGGCTAAAGGAGGGAAGCTATTTATTGACTAATAGCTTTGACCCTTTTATAAAGATAAATAGTGCATTTAGTATACGGTAATTCATAGCATTTAATGAGTTTATTAGTAGCACGAGTGTTGCGTGCAACAATCGCAACATGTGCCCCACCCTACTTCTCAATAAATTAGATTAGGGATGTGGCGATTAAAAGGGGCGCCGGTGACTGTCCGAAATAACGACGGTTGCCGGCGCTTTTTTGTTTCAGAGAAATTTTCTTAATTGCTTTGTCAACTACCTATGGCTACTATGGTACATCTAAAAGCTCCCTTGATTGCTTGATGATTGGATGCTACTATTAAGAACCTTGTTTCTAATTAAAAGTTTTAATGGAACAAAGCAGGCGACAGGCCTACCACAGAAAGGAGGTTTCTGATTCCAATGAACGTTAAATCCACTCAATTTTTTAATCCGGAAGGGCTCAAGGAATTCTGCAGTGCCTTATTACAGAAAATGAAGTTCCCACCTGAGGATGCAGACTTAATTGCCGAGTCATTAGTGACGGCCAATCTACGCGGTGTAGATTCGCACGGCGTTGCCAGAATGGCGGTCTATATGCAGAGGCTGCAGAAAAAATTGGTTAACCCAAAACCTGAAATCACTGTTCTGCAAGAAACGTCGGCTATGGCTCTGGTGGACGGAGATAATGGCAGCGGACAGGTAGTAGCCAAAATGGCAATGGAATTAGCTATGCGCAAAGCCAGAGAAAGTGGCCTCAGCCTGATAGGGATTCGCAATTCCAATCATTTCGGCGCCACGGCCTTTTTCACGGTGATGGCTCTGGAAAAGGATATGATCGGGATTGCTCTGGCCAATTCGTATGCGACTGTAGCCCCATGGGGTGCCAGAACTCCCTATTTTGGAACCAACCCTCTTTCCGTTGCTGTCCCCACCGGGCAGGAGTTGCCGGTCATACTTGACATGGCCACCAGCGTCGCCGCCTGGGGTAAAATCATCCTGGCAGCGCAGAAGGGAGAGCCCATTCCGGCGGGCTGGGCTATCGATGCAGACGGAGAGGTGACCACCGACGCTGCCAAGGCTTTACATGGTGCGCTTATGCCCTTCGGCGGGCCAAAGGGGTCCGGCATTTCTTTGATAATCGATGTGTTTGTGGGCATATTGACCGGTGCCAGTTACGGACCCTATGTGGGGGACCTGTACAAAAACATGGACCGCCCGCAGAACGTGGGGCAAATGATGGGAGCAATTGATATCGGGCGATTTACCGATGTCAATGAATTCAAAAATCGAATGGACACGATGGTTCGCGAAATAAAGGCATTGCCCACCGCCAAAGGGGTGAATGAAGTGTTTCTCCCCGGAGAGATAGAAATACACAACCAGCAGCGAAGGGAGAAGGAAGGCATCCCCCTTCCTCCAGCTACCGTAAGCGATTTACAGAAACTGTCATCGGAATACGGAGTGCCCTGGAGCAACAACCTCCTGAAATGAATTCGTTCCTGAACAGTGTGGATAATTTATTAACTGATGATACGGAACAGAAATCAATTTAAGATATTCTACGGTTGGTGGATTGTTGGTGCCTCTTTCTTTATCGCCCTATACGTAGGTGGAACGGTATTCTACGGGTTCACCGCCTTCTTTGAGCCTATAGCAAACGATATGGGCTGGAGTTACACGCAAATCTCACTGGCTGCCTCTTTACGTGGTTTGGAGATAGGCCTTCTGTCACCAGTCGTAGGTATACTCGCCGACCGCTGGGGCCCCAGGAGGCTTATATTCGGCGGTGTGTTCTTCACGGTAAGCGGTTTACTTCTCCTCAGTTATACAAGGTCTCTAATCATGTTTTACGGGGCCTTTGCTCTGCTTGCAATAGGGGTGAGTGCCTGCACGGTAACCGTATTGCTGACGACGCTCGCCAACTGGTTTCGCAGGAAGATAGGACTGGCGACCGGTATAGCAATCTGCGGTTTTGGCTTCAGTGGTCTGCTGATTCCGGTTATAGTGAGACTCATTGCAGTGTATGATTGGCGCACCGCGTTAAACATCCTTGCCGTGGGTATGGTGGTTACGATTTTGCCCCTGTCGCTCCTGTTTCGACACCGGCCTGAGCATTACGGTTACTTTCCGGATGGCCAGAAACAGGGCGAAGTAGCACACACCGGCGAAGCAGGTCCCCGGCCGGTTGTCGAAACTGAGGTGAGGGTAAAGCAGGCACTTAAGAGTGGATCCTTCTGGCGTTTAGCCGTTTCACGAATGTATCATATGATGGTGGTGGCTGCGGTAATCACGCATGTAATGCCCTACCTCAGCACCATCGGCGTTAGCAGGGCGCAATCCAGCCTGGTGGCCACTGCAATCCCGCTGATGAGTGTTTCCGGTCGCCTCGGATTTGGCTGGCTTGGGGATAAATTCAGTAGGAGACTGGTGGCCACAGCGAGCTTCATTATGACAGGTCTCGGCGTACTCTGTTTCGCATATGCTTCCAGTAATAGTCTCTGGTTACTCGTTCCTTTCATTATCCTGATGGGTATCGGTTACGGAGGTAGCAATGCACTCCTGCCATCACTGGCGAGAGAGTACTTTGGTAGAACCAACTTCGGAAGCATCTACGGCATAATGGAAGGCATTGGCACAATAGGAATGATGATTGGGCCAGCCATAGCCGGGTTGGCCTATGATAGATGGGGCAGTTATCAAACAATCTGGTTATTGCTGGCTGGCCTTGCGGTTGTTGCCATAATCGCAGTTTCCACGATTACCCCGGTGAGGAGTCCAACGGAACCGGGTGATAAGGTTCAATAATGGGCAGCGGGGGTGGATTCCATTACTGGGGAACTAAATTACTCACTTTTAGGCTAACTAGTGATATTACGTCACGCTTTTTTCCTGATTTTTGACTCCCTCTAAATGGCAAGCCGCATATCTTCGCTAGCCAGGGTGATAGAAGCATTTAGAACCTCGGCGACAGCCGCCGCTTCCTCTTTGATTTCTTTTTCCAGCGACGGATTCATGTGCACCGCGATTATCCTGGGCAAATATCCCTTGAGCTCTCGAAACTTAACTAATTCCTCATAGAGAAGAGCTGGAGTGAGATGTCCCGTCTTTTTGGCAAATTCATCGTATCTGTTCGATACGGTCACATCAACGATTAATACATGAGGGGACACTTGCTGCCAGCAGTGTGACAAACCAGGGCCGGTATCTGCGGTATAGAACATTGCACTTCCTTTATTGTCCCTGATTTGATAGCCAACCGTGATATCAGGATGGTTTACCGGTATAGCTAAAACCTCGTATCGTTCAATCACCTGAGGTACATAGGGCTCAATCAATTTGAAATCAATAGCTGGTCTGGCTGCTGGTGTTTCCTGGAATTTCGGATACAGTTTTCCGTTCAGCAGATGAGTTTCAATGGCGCTGCGCACATCAGGTGTGGCATATATCTGCACACGATTACCGTTGAGAGAGTGGTTTAAAGCCAAATCGGGGATGTCACGGATATGGTCATAATGCTGGTGTGTAAGGAGAAGCGCCTTCAGTCTTTGCTGGGCCGAAATGGACAAACCTGAAGTAAGTCCACCAGCATCTATCGCCACTGCGTTGTCAATGAGGAGAGAGATACACCTGGTCGTTCTTGATTCAACATTATGTGCCCCTAAAATTCGAATGTTCATAAATCTACTGCGTCACTGCATCTCGATTTAGCTATCTGCTCACACCGTCGACGGGCACTGATTATTAACATGTTCCTGATACCCGAAGAAAAAGGCGTCTACGGCTACCGGACAGAACTGAGTGCCCGAGCAGTCATACAGCTCTTTCATGGCTCTGTCCACGCCTAATCTAGCACGATAGGCGCGATCTGTGGTCATGGTATCAAAAGCATCAGCGATGGCCAACAATCGAGCACCCATCGGAATGTCTTCCTGCTTTAGACCATACGGGTAGCCATTGCCATCAAATCGTTCGTGGTGGTGGAGGATAAGCGCTCTCGCTTTTTTCAGAAAAGAGATTTCGTTCAATATTTCAGCCCCTATTTTAGGATGTTGGTGCATGATTTCCCATTCTTCATCAGTCAGCCGTGCCGGTTTACCTAGTATTCTGTCATCGATGCCTATTTTACCAATGTCGTGGAGAATGCCAGCATACTCTAGAATTTCCAACTCCTCTCTGGGAAACGAGAGGAACGCAGCTCCCATGAGCGTATATTCCATCACGCGCTGCGAATGCCCCCTGGTATAATGGTCTTTGGCATCAATAGCCGCCGCCAGTGCTTTGATGGTACTCTTATAGGCATCCAGTACCGATTGATGCAATTGAGTATTTTCGATCGCCATAGCCGCCGTCGATGCCACTGAAGTTAAGGTTCCCAAATCCTGCTCATTGAAGTCGCTCCCGTCTGCTTTGTTGAGCACTTCGATCACACCGATTAATTTGCGACGCACCAGTAAAGGGGCACAAATGACAGACTTAGTGATGAAGCCAGTCATTTCATCCACGCTTTTATCAAAGCGCTGGTCTGTCGTAACGTCGTTAATAATTAATGGCTTTTTATGCTTGGCAACCCAGCCAGCAATCCCGGATTGGGGATTCAATTTCAGCTGTTTCAGTATTCTTTCTGATTCGCCCTCCGCAATTTCAAAGCGTAGTTGTCGTTCATCATTGTCAAAGAGCAAAATGGAAGAGGCTCCGGCATTCAATGTTTGTTGAGTCATGCGGATAACTTGTTTCATCAGCTGATTCAGTTTGGGTACTGACCCAACTTTCTTGCCAACCTCATAGAGAAGGTCCAGCATCGTACTGGCTTCTTGAATTGCATGGTTGTTGGAACCGTTGTTTCGGTCAGCTTCATTATATGAGGCAACAGATTGAGTGTTGACCACCATGTTTTTATCTTTTCCCATACTAATACCTTTGTTATCTCCTCCGTCCCACCTGCATTTCTGCCCGACTCTCTTAATCTTCAGAATCCGTATTTCCCTTGCCCTTGTCTTTGGTCTTGCCCTTGTCATCAGGTTTGCCCTTGTCATCAGGTTTGCCCTTGTCTTCAGGTTTGCCCTTGTCTTCAGGTTCACCCTCGTACCCAGGCTCACCCTCGTACCTAGGCTCACCCTCGTACCCAGGCTCACCCTCGTCCTCATGTTTGCCCTTATCCTCAGGCTTCCCCTTGTCCCCAGGCTTATCCGGAGTGCCCTTGTCCCCAGGTTCATCCGGCGTATCTGGCTTGCCCTTGTCCCCAGGCTCACCCTCGTCCTCAGGTTTGCCCTTGTCTTCAGGTTCGCCTTCGTCAACATCCGGGGTATCTTCGGCATCGCTGTCCTGTGTTGTTATAGTTTCACCTTCCCCGATGGCTGACGGTACTTCTACTATTTCCTCCGGTGCCTTTTCGCCAAGCGATTCCACGGAGGTTATCTCACTGCTTACAATCTGGTCATCCTCAACCTGTATATTAAGGTGTATGAGCCACCCGCCTTCCTCTTTACCCCCCCAATTACCAATGTAATTGAAGACCGTCTTTCCCTCAGATGCACCCTGAATATTGAAACGGGCCTGTCCCTCGGTGAGATATCGCAGGGCAATAGTATATTCTCCGGTCACCGGTTCTGTAATGGTGATGAGCTGGATGTCCTCTGAAATTGAGGAGGATTGAGAACCTAGAATCTGGTTAAATGACAGACCACTTGGTAAAATCCCCGTACTGGAGCCAGTTGGGTCAATTACCGAACCCACCGCCGGCATAGTAACGCTAATAACAATCTCGGCTGGGGGGCTGGGTACGCTGACCGGTTGAGCAGGCATTGAACCGGTTTCCACCTGGGTCTGCTGGTTGGCTGGCAGATACACCTCTTCCCCTTGAGCAAGCACACTCACCAACCCTTCTGTAGTTATTACCCTGGTAAAACCGGATTCATCGACCTCAGTCGTGAATAACGTACCTCGTACTATAGCGGTGGCCGATGGTGTATCAATCCGGTAATGCGAGCCGGGATCAGCCATCTGTACTACACGGCTCCAAGTTCTACCCAGCCACTGTTTTAACACGATTTCCGTGGGCTGTCCCTCAGTAATTTCAATTTTTTGAATTTCCACATCGCTATTAGGTTCGAGTTTGAAGGTGCTGCCCTCAAAGAAGGTGAGCAGAGCAAAGGAGTCAGGTGCCGTCTTTACCCGCGCACCTGCCGCCAGGGTCATACCGTCAGCGCCTGACTGGCTGTGTCCTGACCCCGGTTCTTGAACCTCAGCGCTGCCGGATAGTATGCTCAGAGTACACTGGGAAGCAAGTGCGGGTGTTGGTGACAAAGCGTTCAGCGCACTGAAAATACCTGCGGTAAGTAAGAGGAGTAAAGTCAGTGTCACTGGAATGGCGACCTTCTTCGCTCCAATAAAAGCCTGCCATATTCGCTGCCAAGAAAGAGCCAGTTCGCTGGGTAAAGTTGTTCTCGGTCGTGACTTTGCTGTTTTTCCCTTAAAAGACTCATGACGAATTCTCGCCATCAAACGCGCCTTTGCTGCTTTCCTGAATTCATCTGACGGCAACACCGTGGGAAGAGCCGAGACTGCCTGCGCTGTCTTTAGCAATGGCTCCAGCTGCTCCCGAAGCTGCGGGTATTGTGACAGACAGGATTCTATGTTCTCCCCTCTATGTATCTGCTCAATACATTCGTCTAATATTCCGAACAGCTTACCATTCATTTTTCGCGCCCGTTGCTCAATTTCTCGCGCAGCTTAGCCAAAGCTCGCGTCTGCAGTACCCGTATCGCTCCCTGGCTTTTTCCAATAATCCGTTCGATTTCGCGGTTATCCAAGTCTTCAATAAATTTCAGGATAATAACCTGCCTTTGGTTTGGCGGCAAGTCGGCTACGCCATCCAGTATTTCTTGATGGTCTAACTCCGTTTCTATTTTCGCTGTGGGGTGATGTAACTCAGCTACGGTTTCCATATCAATTGTCTGCGCTTTGCGCTGGCTGCGGAAGATATCGATTACACGGTTGTGGGCGATGCGGTACAGCCATGAGGAGAAGGTCTGCTCTTTCCCTTTGCAGGAGTTTATCGCCTTCCACGCCTTGAGAAACACTTCCTCCGTGATATCCTCAGCGGTCATTTTATCTTTGACCTGATAGAATACGTATCGGTAAATCCGGTCAAGATAAATGCCGTAAAGGTCACCAAAGGCTGCGAAATCACCTCCTATCGCTCTTTTCACCAACCTGATAGCTTTGTCTTGCTCGGGTGGAAGCGGCTTACCGGTTGCGTGAGCCTTTTCCCCAACACTATTATTACGTTTATTCTTCATGCTTTGTTACACTTTTTCCATGATTTATTCCTGGTTCGATTCGCTCACTCCTCGGATTTGTTGCTATCTATATCTAGCACCTCATATGCCTGAATTGGTTCGCGTTTTCCTCTCACGACAAGCGGTTTCAATGGCTTTGCCAATATCTGGCCTTCAACCTCAGCAAATGTACCGTTGCCTATCCATACCTTGCCTCCAGGCGCGCTACTGGCCAGCCTGGCCGCGGTGTTCACCGTGTCGCCAACAACCGAGTATTCTAAGCGGTCCTCAGACCCCATAATGCCGGCCACTGCCGTGCCCGTATTGATGCCAATGCCAAATTCCATCTTGGCAATAGTTTTTTCCTTCTCCTTCAACCCACTAATCGCAGATTGGGCGTTTACTGCTGCCTTGACGGCGAGCAACGCGTGTCCCTCACACTCTACCGGTGCGTTCCAAATGGCCATGACGCTATCGCCACCAAATTTATTGATAATGCCCCCGCAGTTGAGAACGGCTTCTATCACGGCGGACAGATACACATTCAATATCGTAACTAACTCCTCCGGTGGGATATTCTCGGCAATGCTGGTGAAACCACGAACATCGGCAAAAGCGACGGTCACCTCATATTCCTTGCCACCTAACTCCAGTTCACCTTCTCTCATAGTGGTCAGTATCTTATCTACCACTTGGGGGGATATGTAACGACCGAAAGTTTCCGTTAATTCCCGTTTTTCAGAACGTTCGTAGATGATGTTATAAAGATTTAGCCCTACAAATGTGCCAGCAATGGCCAGCGGTGGATACAGCATGTTGAGCACGATGCCATTGTCAAAAAAGAAGAAGGCGATTAGAAAATAGGCTACGCATAGGAACAACATTGATAAGCTCGCTGTAATTACCCGCAGGTGCAACACCGCCAGTCCACAAAGAAGCGCTAATATTATTATTAAGGTAACCGTAATTGCTGGCGAAACGGGCCTGAGAAAATTGCCAGCCAGAATGGTGTGAATGGCATGGGCATGTATGGTAACGCCATTCATTTCTATCCCCATCGGTGTCCAGAAATTGTCCCCAAGACCGCTGGCGGTGGCGCCAATGATGACAATTTTATCCTGAAAACAGGCGAGGTCAATCTCCTCATTCAGTACATCCACAAACGAAACGCTGTGAAAGTTCACTATACCGCCATCACTCTGTGGACTGGCCAAGTAGTTAATAAGCATTTCGTCATCATCAGTGACCGGGATAAACCGACCAGCCAGAGGTAACCTGTTGTCCTTAATAGGTGATTCCATCACCTCAGGACGCCGCAGATATTTGGCCACCGCTGCCAGTGCCAATGCTGGCTCATAATCACTACCGTCATGGATCGCAATGGGAAATTTTCTTACCACCCCATCAGCATCAGGCACCACATTAGCGTGTCCGATGGCAATAGCTCCCTGTTCAAAGATTGGCAATGGTCTGACAAAACTGCCCGACTGTTGTATCTGGCGCGTCGCGGTTGGAATGGTCATTGTTGGCGTGGATATGACAGGGAGAATAACATTGGTTGCGTTTCTGAGAGAAGTCGCCAGTTCATTATCACCGACTGCCGATTCTGCAAAAAGAAGGTCAAAAACGATTACTCTGGCTTGTGCTTTGACCAGCGTATCTACCAGGCGAGCATGGTAAGCCCGTGACCAAGATAACAAATGTCCCAATTGTCCCAGGCTTTTATCATCGACACTGATAATTACAACCTTGTCATCCGTTTCTGCTCCTTGATGCAGGTTTGCCGCCTGAAAGAGGAAGTCACTGCTTCGCTGCTGTAGGGTGTGAAGTAAATTGAAGGAGAAACCCATGCAAAATGCGACTCCAATGATGAGCGAAATAAATAAACCTACCGTGACATGTTTTTTTCTCAAAGCTCGAAACATATTAACTGTCTACCTGCCACACATTATGAATACAGGAAACGATATACTCTAGTCTTAGCTTTTATCGTCATCTATTTTTCTCTTGCTGTTTTTCTTTAACTGGTTTTATCTGACCAACTTCAGATTTCAGTCTTTTTATATCCTCCTTAGTAAACAGTCTCCATCCCCTGCGGTCGAAGTTGGCGACGTCTATAAAGGACCCCTGCCGAAGCCATCGGAAAAAAGTGCTTTTGCTTACGCCTGCTATACGGCAGACTTCAGCCGTTCTATAATAGGTTTTTCCGTCGATTACTATTGGCATAGCGCAACTCCTATTGATACTTTTTAAATACACTTGATTCTAATCTTTAATCTCTGGTGAATCAATCGAAAGTAGCCACTTTTGGTTATTACAATAGTACTATTCCCACTATTACCTTAGTACTAAAATAGGCGAGCAATCAGAATCGCTGCCACATCAGAAGCTTTAGCATAATCCGCTTCCACAGATAAGTTTTCTATTTTAATCTGCTATAATAACAACATGGAAAGACTAAAGGCCTTTTCGGATATATTCGATTCTTTGACAGGAAGAGCCAAGCGTCATAACCAGGCACTACGCGATGTCGTAGATTGGTCAACGAGCATACATGATCTTTTAATCAAATACAATATAGAAGAAAGTCATAACCTGGATTTAATTTTAGAACATATCAGTGAAGTCAAGTTTGACCTGACAAATATAGCGTATAAAGCCCGTGCTATAATTCCGATTTCTAAAAATATAAAAGGCACAAAGGTATCATCGCTCATTGAGGAAATCATGCGAAACCTCGAGGAGTTCAGGAGACAATTGATAAATCCTGATTTAAATCGAACACGTTTAGTTCCAATGTTAGCCAAGGTTTGCGAGTTATTTAAAAATTTGCAGGATTCAATACTGGAAACCAAGTATAAGTGAGCTGCTATAGGAAAGATTTTATCTATCCCCGCCCCACCCCGCTTCTTATCATCGTCGGAAGCTGAACAGCAATGGAAGCAACCTGGAAGCCCATTGTAGCCGGAATCCTCAACATTATTACCGGGATTATCAACCTGTTCGGGATGTTTGTTGTAATCGGACTTCTAACCGCGTTTGGCGGTGGTATTCTGTCTATAATTCGTATTGCCGACATGATGCCCATATGGTTGTCGGGGATGGTGCACGGGGTCCTGATAATTATGGCTATATTGTTGGCAGTTCTGAGCTCGTTGCCCTTAATAGGTGGAGTTTACGCAATACAGAGAAAGGCGTGGAGCTTAGCCCTTACCGGTTCAGTCGTTGCGATACTGTCGATACCACCGTTAGGTATCGTATCTACGGTCCTGGTTTCCCTGTCCAGGAATGAATTTACAATATATCACAGATTTTAAGTCCGTTCTCAAGTCAGATAGATTAAAGCTACACCACCGGCAATCATGGTAACCGCTATAAACCTCAATAACAATATGCCTTTGTTTGCCCGGCGCTCTAACAACAATTCTGAAAAGCGACTGATAATCAGTGCATAGATAAACACAAAAACGGGACGTGTGCTGGAAACAGCGGAGACCAGCGATACCGGCCCCCTTTCCATGGCCCAGTACAATAATACTACCGATATAACGGCGATTGTTTCATTAAATATAATTATGATTATCGCTGAACTTCTTTTTTTGTGACGTGCCCATTCGCTGAGAATACGCGGTCGTAGTGAGATAACCAGAAAAATAAAGGCCATAGAAAAATGCGAGAGCGCATACATTTGCCAGGGCGAGATTGCTGCCAGAGCATATTTCGCCATAACCTCTGACAGCGCCCAGAATGCGCTGGCGGCAAGTAACAGACACAGGACTCTACCGGACCAGGTTATTTTACCGCCCGAAGCGCCCCTGAATGTAGCCAGTATTACCCCAAGTACCACAATAATCATCGCTATCCACTGTGATGTATCCAGGAATTCGCCCACAATGGGCATGGCGAATAGTGCCACTAATATGGGATAAGAATTAACTATGGGAATCACCATCGATACTTCTTCTCGTTTCAGGGTATAGAACATAAGATATACCGATGTCGCACGAAGCACGCCGGAGAGTATTGCCACCACCAGTGTCGTATTATCAAGATGACTGGGAAGGGGGAACAATATTATTATCACGGTACTGACGATAAGTATAATGAAACCTAAAACGAGCAGATAGGACTGGACACTGGGCAGCCGTTTTGAGATGAGATGACTATCCACGACATGGACTATAGCCAGAATGGCCGCACTTACCAGCGATGCACTTACCCAGTTAAATGTCATAACCTAGAGTATTATCTGGGAATACCACCAGATATTTCAACCGGGACAGGGTTTGTTCTCAGGATTTAAAGAGATGAGAAAGCCTGGGTACAGTGCAAAGGTATAATAGGCCGGTGAGGTTTGAGGACAGTGCGCTGTTTGCCCAGTCCACCGGGACTTATCTGCCCTCTTACCGGGGGAGTTCTTTACCGGAAAGCAAAGCCGAAGTCAGTATTATTATGATAATTCACCGGACCGGTTATGACTGATGGCAAACGAAAGAGTCCAGATATCTCTGAAAGTCCTCAAGGACATCTTGCCTGTCACTGATGGTAGAGTTCATAGTCGACAACCGAAACAGCTTCTGACCGCCTTCACAATAAAAGACGCCGACAATTCCGTTCACCCTGTCACCACCAACAAAGTTGAAAGTATAGTATTGATAAAGCAGTTCCTGACCTGACTTGGTTGTTTCCACTAACTCGCTTGTGTCAAAGCCGGCAATGTTTTCAACACTCTCTATGCCGGCAAAAGCATCTTCCAGCATTATTTGCAAATCATCGGTAGATTCAAGCTCACCCGGTCTGGTGTGAACCCAAATCGTCTGAAACATCTCGATTTCGTCATCTTCCCGAAAGGCTTCAACCACGCCTGAGATATCGTTGGCTACATAGTCATACAGCCCTCTTTCGGTAACGGAGAACTTTGCGGGATATTTAAAAGAAAAACCATGATTTGAAAATGTTTTGTTCTCAGGCTCCCGGCTGCAGCCAAGCGATAGCATAAGAAGTGAACCCATGAGCAGCAGTATCATTGCCAGGAACACAGCCTTTTTGAGACTCATCCTGCGCTCCTTGCGGATGATTGGTCTATCTATATTAAGTCTTTCCGCTTTTCCTCAAATTCCTCTTTGCCTATTTCGCCTCGTGCGTATCTATCCTTGAGGATTTCTAACGCAGAACTCTGCTTTATGGTGTCCTGGCTTCCTGTTCCACCCACACCCCGGACCAGGTATATCACTGCCCATATTATAAGCCCAATAATCACAATCCATAAAATGGGCATCAACCATCCTATACCGAATCCACCCATCATCCAAGGTCCCATCATTCCATGTTCAAACATTTCTGTTCTACAAACCTCCCATCCTGTAATCGTTCCTACAATAAGCGGAGAAATAACAAGTATGGCCAATATTATCCCCCCGATTATCAAGCCTTTCTTCAAGTTTCTATCCATTCACATCGCCCTCCACGTAGTAATCCAGCTACATAATTAATTAATTATAAAATAGATATTTCACCAAGCATATGACTTATATCACATACCAGATAATAATGTGGGAAGGGAATCCGTTGCCTTGATTTAAACCGGTAAATAAATGGGGTATGCTCCTGATATCGGAGCAAGCGATATTTTATTAAACCACCAGCACGTCCATTTGCATGTACGTTTGCAACTACTTAAACGCTAACTGCCCTGATTGTTACAGCGAGGCAATTTCAAATAAGACACTTTGTACACCTTTAGATACAACTCTTCCCTGTGTCTTGGATAATCACAGATTTCATAACGATAAGCAGTAGCTTCTTTAGTGCACGGGTTTTCACCTGATAAATGGCTCTGCAATCTCGCTCTGATAGTATCTCCCTGCTCTGCCTTTCCGATATAAATCAACTCATTACCTCGATATAGAGCATAAACGCCCTCTCGTTCCGGGGCAGAATCAATGGAATCTTCCGCGAATCTGAAGACATCCCCCATGAGCACCATCTCCAACACCCCCTGTTTATTCGCGTACTGCTATTATAAGCCTCCTGTAATCATATACAAGCACCTTAACCTAACCTTTTAGTACTGTCACCACCGCTTCTTTAGTAATATCTGCAATTTATCGAATTCCAGTTAGATTTGTGTGAACATTTCTCCGGCGGTTACCCATGATTTTCAACCTATCCTCTACTCCATTCCAGTTCGTTACAGGTATTGACATCTCACCAGATAAAGCTATAATTTAAGTCCACAGGGTAAATTAATTTTCAGTAAGGAGCCAAATCGTGAAC
>Ga0180009_10003178_pt1 | contig 18843 bp, 7 predicted proteins | sample OS_PC_MetaG_FD_123537 | JGI IMG/M metagenome (GOLD analysis project Ga0180009, IMG submission 123537) | Groundwater microbial communities from the Aspo Hard Rock Laboratory (HRL) deep subsurface site, Sweden - OS_PC_MetaG | ecosystem: Environmental > Aquatic > Deep subsurface > Groundwater...
CAGGCCCCCGGGCCCGGTGACCGATGAGGTCACGTAGGTGTCGTCTCCGCCCACTCCCACCTCCGGGATGCCGTCCCCGTCATCCAGGTAAAGCTCCACGATGACCCCGGAAATGCCCGGCTCACCGGCGTCCTGGATCCGGTCCGAATCCGCGTCGCTCCAGACCCGGTCGCCGATGGTGGCCGTGCCCGGGGCCGGGGCGAAGCCCAGATCCGCGTCCAGGTAGGCCTGGCCGGCCGCGAGGTCAAAGGGGTTGGTCCGTTTGTCCGAGTGGCCCGACGGCGAGGACTGGAAAAGCCCGGCGGGCAGGCCGGCCGTCACCTCCGCCCAGTATCCGGTCCCCGGCGACACCCCTGTGAACAGGTAGCGGCCCGTGGCGTTGGTGAGGGTGGTGAGGAGCGGGGTCCCGTACTGGTCCTTCAGGGTCACCGTGACATTGGCCAGGCCTGATTCCCCGGCGTCCTGGACCCCGTCGCCGTCCGCGTCCAGCCAGACGTAGTCCCCCACCGAAGCCGAGGCGGAACTGGGATTCACCACCTGATTCACCGCGCTGTCGCTCATGGGCAGGGGCATCTCCGCCGTGGAGACCCAGGCCGTGTTCAGGATTTGGGAAAGCCCCGTGGGCAGGGGGTCCCGCACGGTGACGGTGTAGGTGAGGGTGAGGCTTTCGCCCGGGGCCAGACTGTAGCCGTCCGAGGCGGACACCAGGCCCGGCGGGTCACCTCCGGCCGTGACGACCACGCCTCCGGACAGGGCCGGTATGGTGAACTGGATGCCCTGGACCCAGGCCGGAAAATCCTCGCCGCTCCAACGTCTCTCCAACCGCACGCTGGTGTCGGAAAGGTAACGGGCCGAGAAAATGGGCCGCGGATAGTTGTTATTCGTGTTGTTGCATCCGTTATACACAAGGGCCATGCGGCTGGTGGTGCCGGAGGCGTTGTCCACGGCCTGGTCGTAGGTCAGGGCCGCGCTGTCGCCGTCCGGCTTGAACCGGTAATCCACCTGGATGTTCGGGTGGGTGAGGGCGTAGACCTCGAAATCGACGGCGTTGCTGTTGACCTCGATGCCGCAGGCCACCGTGGTTTCCGTGGCGTTCTGGTTCACGCCGTCGCCCAGGGTGACGACCACGCCTTCCGGCCCGTCCCCAACTCCGTTGTCATTGGTGTGCCCCGTGCCCCATACCCAGGTGTGGTCCCTGGCCACGGAGGTCGTGAGCGCCGTGGTGCCGTATTCTCCCGTGGCGTCGACGCCGTTACCGCCGTTGTTGGTCTGGACCCTGACCCTCTGGACCGTCCACTCGCTGCCCCATTCCACCGCCATGACCGTGCTCGTGGCGGTGGTCAGGGAGTTGGCGCCCCCTGCGTCCCGGGTCCAGTTGATGGTGTTGGCTCCGGAAGGCCAGATCCGGGCGGCGACGTTCTTGTTGTCCGAGGTCTGGGTTTCGGCCGTGTCGCAGCCCGCGCCGTAAAAACCGCCCATGAGCATGACCTGGTTGATGTCGGTCCAGGCGGTTCCCGTTGTATCCGTGCCGCTGACCGCGGCGTTGGTGTGCGCCACCCGCTGGACATCCAGGAGTTTGAACCCGTCGGTGGCCTGTCTGCTGGTGCACTCCACCACGGTGACCACGCCCACCCAGTTGTCCACCGCGTTGCCCCGGGTGAGGCCGATCCGGTTGTTTGCTCCGGAAACGGCCAGGTCGCCGGTGCCCAAGGGATCCGAGGCAAGGGCCGCGTAGTTGACGTTGGGGGCCCGGGCGTTTGAGTTGTTGCCCCCCGAACCGCGCACGATGACAAAGTAGTCCTGGGCCAGGTCCTGGTTCAGGGTCAGGTCGTAGGTGGTGCCCGTGAAGGTCCCAGGGCCCAGGTAGTACTCGGTCACCCGAATGGGGCCCTGGGTCGTTGTCTGAACTTTCACGTCATCAATGTACCATCCGCCCCATTGCCAGGAACCGTCGGTAGAAATCATCCAACGCCATTGCACCTGGGATTTCCCGGCCGCATAGGAGGTGGCGTTGTTGACGAACAGACTCCAGGCGGAGTCCGTCCGGGCTGCGCCGGCACTTTCACCGAACGTCCAGACGGTGGTCCAGCCCCCTCCGTTGACGTTGCATTGAAGCCGGGCGTAGTCGTAAGTGTTGCCCTCGATTTCCAGCCACTCCCAGTAGGAGAGCTGGACCGAGGCGTCGTTGGAAAAATCATAGATGGGGGAATACAGGTAGATGCCGGAATTGATGGAGAGGGAATAAAGATCGTTAAGGTCCGTACCCCAGCAGTTCGTGCCCGGATTGGTGTGATCGTTGTCCGGCCCTCCTCCGTAGCAGTTGGTGGCGCACTTCCCGGCAGTGGGGGGCGACACGGTGGCAGGGGCCCCCAGTTCCCAGTTCATGAGGGGGGTCCCGTCATCCGCTCCTGTAGTGAAGCCTTGGCCCCCGGACTCGAAATCGTTAAAATACGTGGTGCCCCTGGACGGCGATGTCACCGCCGAGCTTCCCGCCACGTATCCCACCCCGGCCGGCACCGGGTCGTAGATGGCGATGCCCGTGGCGTCACCCGGGGCCGTGAAGGGGTTGATGACCGTGATGCTGTAGGAATAGGTGTCTCCCGGGGACAGGGGGTCCGTGCCCAGGGTGGACTTTTCCATGATGAGGTCGCCGAAGGTGTTGAACACGAAGTCCGAGGTGACGAAGTCCTGGGTCACCCCTCCCACGGTCCGGTGGCCCGTCGCGTCCACCGTGTTCCGGGTCAGGTCACCGGCCGCGCGGCCGATGGTGTTTCGGGCCGTGAAAACGATGGTGATCTGCTGGTTGGGCTCCATGCTCCCCAGGATGCCGCTGCCCCAGGTGAGGGTCTGGCCGGAGATGGAGGGATTGGTCGTGTCCGTGGTCTTGTCGGCCAGGGTGATGAAGGCGGTGCCGGTCTGGTAGGACCAGCCCGCCGGAAGGGTGTCCACCACGGACACGTTGTCCACCTCAAAGTCGTAGGAGCCCACCATCAGGGTATAGGTGGCGTCCTCGTTGGCCGTGGTGGGCAGGACCACGGGATCGGTCTGCTTGTCCACGGTGAGAACCAGTTCCACCAGGCCGGTTCCCGGCACGGTGGTGTAGCCCACGTCAATGGCCGGGGCGCCCGTGGGGGCGGTCTCGGGGTTCTGGCCATAGGCGATGGCAATGGGCCCCGTGGCCCAGATATTGGCCTCGGACAGGTCCCCGTCCGTGTCCCAGACGTACTGGGTCTGGAGCCGGTTCAGGGTGTAAGTGAAATCGTAGGCTCCATCATTGTCCTCGTCGATGAAAACCCGGGTGTTGTCCGTGGCCGATGTGATGAAGATGCCCGAGTCGTCCCGGTCCGCACCCGTTGTGTCCACGGGCTGGGCCCCCGGGGCCCAGCCCATGTAGTGCTCCTGGGCCAGCATGAAGGCCGGCACCAGGGAATAGCCCCAGTCGTGGGTGTTGCCCTCGGCCCCCGTGGTGTGCCCCGCCGTGTCGATGGTGGAGATGCCCCAGAAAGGGGCCGTGCCCTTCATGTACACCGCCGAGTCCACGGGCACGTAGCTCCCCACCTCGTCGCCGAAGGAGACCGTCTCGTGGGGGTCTATGTCGAAGCTGCCGGTGATGGTGGTGGTCTGGTAGCTTATGGTGATGGCGGCGGCGTTGGGGTTGTGGAGATAGATGTCCGTGGGGTCGTTCAAGGCCGGGTTGGCGCCGTCCACCGGGGCGTAGTACTCGTCGTCCCAGAACCCCCGGGGAAAGGCCGAAAGCCCCCGGATCTCGTAGTTGTCCCCCTGGTCGCCGATGATGTACTGGATCTGGAGGGTGCTGTTGCCCTCGATGCGCGTGCCCGTGTTCAGGCTGGCGGACAGGGCGCTCACCCGGTCCAGGAGGAAAACTTCCCCGGCGTCCAGATTCACCACCGTGCCGTCGGCAAAGCCGTCCCGGGTCCAGTCCAGCGGGTCATAGGTGCCGTTGTGGTCCAGGTCCACCTGGACCTGGGTGCCGTCGGCCGTGGCCTGGATGAGGGCGAAGACCCGGTCGAAGTCCTGGAGGTTCTGCGCCCCCGAAGCCAGGTCCTCCCCAAAGGGAAGGATGTAGGTGGTGAGCTGGGGCCGGACCGGATAGACTTCCCAGGCCACGGCCAAAAGCGTCCCCGCCTGTTCGGTCCAGGAAGCCCGGGTGACCGTGGTGGCCCCGCCGGCCACGTAGATGCGGTCCCGGCCGTCGTAGCACGGGCCGCCGCCGCAGGCGGTCATGGAGGTGGTGCGCGGGAGGGGTATATTGGTGCTTTCAAAGGTGTAGCTGTCACCCTTGTTGTTCAGGGCCACCGTCTGGTCCGCCGTGGCGGGGTTGTCCGGGTTGAAATCGTAGCCATCCTCCCAGTGGTCGTAATACACCGTGGTGTTGTCCGAACCCGCCACGATGGCAATGACCGCGTGCATGCCGGAGGTGGTCTGGTCGTTGGCCCCGATGGTGTCCAAGACCAGCATCATGTAGTCCTCATCGCCGGGGATGTAATACTCCGAGTACCCGGCCTGGACCCCTGCCAACGCCCCGGAAGCCAGGACCATCAGGCCCAGAAAAACTATGGCTCCCGCTGCGCGCCTCGTCATCATTTCCCGAGCTTTCATGGTGCAATTCTCCCAGCAGACAGGCGATCGGCGCGGATCCGGCGCTGTTTCGTTTCCTGGTCCGCACGGGGAAACAGAGGCTCCTCTACCCTGCTACGGAAAAAATTTTAGGGGCATGGCGCTACCCAAAGCCCATTCGACTCTTCGGTTTAAGCCTATACAAAATAACCATCCCCCTCCATCTCCACAAGCCCCTGGGGTATGAAATATTTCACGATTTCAGGGACGTGGCGCGGCTCTCCCGGGGCGGAAACGGCTCCGGCAGCGCGAACGGGGGAAAGGGGAACGAGCAGTCCCATAGGCCGCCGCCCTTTCATAGATTTCAGGAATGACCAAAAAAGAAAAAAGCTTTCGGACTAACTAGGGGAATCACTATAAATTGCGGCAGGGGGGCTGGCGAAAAATTCCCTTCAGGACTTGATCGCGTAGAGGACCCACCGCCGGCGGTCCCACAGGAGGGTTTTCACCCGGGAGGCCTGGGAGTTTAGGAGGCGGTCCAGGGTGGCGGTGACCTGGGGAAGGTCGCCGCCGTAGTCGTGGACAGCCAGGGCCCCGCCCGGGGAAAGGCGTTCCCACGCCAGGGAGAAGTCCCGGGCCACGCTCTCCGGGGCGTGGTGGCCGTCCAGGAAGGCGAAGCACAGGCGTTTAGGCGGCAGAAAGACCTCCCGGCTGTCGCCCCGGATCACCCGGAGGTTGCCGCATCCGGCCGTGGCCCGGGAAAACACCTCCCACTGGGTCTGACCTGGAAAGCCCTTGAGGGCCGAGGCGTACAGGCCCGCCATGGTGCGGCCGCTACGGTTTTCGGTGTGGTCCAGCCCGGGGTCAAAGGCGTCCACCACCCAGAGAGTTTTTTCGTCCTGTTCCCGGGCCAGGAGATCGCAGAGCTTTTTGGTGCCCCCGCCCAGGAAGGCCCCGATCTCCAGGAGGTCCCCCGGCACGGACAGGATGTGGTGGCGGGTGATGAACTCCACCAGGCCCTCGTAGCCCACCCAGTCCGTGGAGACCAGGGGCAGGCCCAGACGCCCGGCCGCGGACCGGCCCGCGTCCGCTACGGCGAACAGTCCCCGCATGACGCCCGGCGGCGCGTGGTCCCGGACCAGGGATTTCAGGAAGGTTCGCACGCGGGATTCCTCAATCGAACTGCCCCAGGTACTTGAGGTACATGCGGAGGGAATGGGTGAACCCGTAGCGGTTGCGCTTCTTCACGTGCCAGCCGAAGGTGAACTGGTGAAAAAGGTCAAAGGCCCGGTTGGGGGGCAGGCGGATGAGCCGCCGGATCAGGGGTTCGGCCCCTGGCCAGCGCACGGCCGCGTAGAAGAGCCGCTGGAGGTTGGCCAGGGCCCGGGCGTCTGGGTGGGCGATCACCGAGGAGCCGTAAAAGGAGCGGCCCACAGGGTCCCCGGTCAGAAGCCCCATGTCCCGGCTCATGTCCAGAAGCCGGGTACCCGGGTAGGGCTGGGCGATGGAGGCGCAGGGGTACCAGGGCTTGATCCTCCGGTTCACCCGCACGGTCTCGAAGGCCTCCTCCAGGGTCTCGGTGGGCATGCCCAGCACGTTCTGGGTCTTGTACTGGATGCCGTGTTTCCGCAACAAGGCGGCGCACCGGACGATGTCCTCCTCGTCCAGATTCTTCTTCATGATCTCTTCCCGAACCCGGGGGCTGCCGCTCTCCACCCCGAAGAGCACGCAGAAGCAGCCGCTGGCCGCCAGGCCCTCCACCACCTCCTCGTCCATGTGCCGGGCGTGGCTGATGACGAAATAGGGCAGGCGCAGGTCGCGGGAATAGGTGTCCACAAACTCGGCGAACCACTTTTTGTCCAGGGTGAAGATGTCGTCGGAGAAGTCGAACACCCGGGTGTTCCAGGCCCGGGCCAGGTACTGGAGTTCCTCCATGACGTGGCCCACGCTCCGGCGGCGGACATAGGGGCCCAGGCCCCGGTACAGCTCCCGGTACTTGCGGTTGGCGCAGAAGGTGCACGAAAAGGGACAGCCCCGGCCGGTGATGACCCGCTTGGTGGGGGAGTTCCCCAGGAAGGGGTAGTCCATGTAGAGGCTGCGCCTGGGGATGGGGTGGCTGTCCAGGTCCCGCACCAGGGGGCCCAGGGGGTTGTCATGCACCACGCCCCCCGCCTTGACCCGGAAATTGGGCACGTCCGTGGGCAGTTCCCCGGCCCGGCAGCGGTTCACCAACTCGGGAAAGCCCAGCTCCCCCTCCCCCCGGCACACGGCGTCCACAGCCGGGTGTTCCACGATTTCCGGGGCAAAGGTGGGGTGCGCGCCTCCCAGAACCACCAGGGGCGGGGCGGGCAATTCCTTCAGGCGCGAGGACACGGCCAGGACCCAGCCGACGTTCAAGCTGGTGCAGTGGATGGCCGCCATTTCCGGGGCAAAGGCCACGAGTTTCCGCCACCATCCCCGCTCCTGGAGGAAGAAGCGCACGTCATGCCCCTGGCGCTCCAGGATTTCCGCGAGGATGAGGGTGCCCTGGATTTCATCCCAGATGTCCTGGAGAAAGGCGATGCGCATGGGCCACCGTGGAAGTTCGGGAAAAATGCGGGGGCTTTCGGCCGCCGGAAGCCCCCTGACCGGGGAACATCCCACGAAACCCGAAAGTTGGCAACCCGGGGCGCAGGGGCCCCTTTTTTTCCTGAAGGCCCCGGCCCGGGCGGAGTTCGGCCTCCAGGGCTTCCGGAACCCCACGGGCGAGGATTTCGCCCGTCTGGCGCCGCCCGCCCCCCCCTGGACGGGAACCGGCGGCCAAAGGCCTAAGCCCCGGGCAGGGGGGATGATGCCCTGCGGGCCTTCCCCGGGCCCCTGTCCCGATGCCGATTCCGGGCCCGAAGCCTCCCCTTTCCGCCTGATATTCATACCAAAGCATGAGGAATCCCTCCTTTGCCGGGCCCAAGTCTCGTTCTGAGGACGGAGGCGGACAACCCCTGGTATGACGCAAAAAACACACTTGGTCCTGATTGATTCCTCCCTCCCATCTGGTTAGACTTCTTACCAAGAACCATCAGTATCTCATCCCCGGCCCGCCCCAGGGCCAGCAGCTACCCAGAAGGACCTTCAAGGGAGGAAATCATGAAACGCGCGGCCTTGATTGCTGTTCTCGTACTCCTCGTGGTCACCCCGGGCCTGGTGCTCGCCGGCGGCAGCACCGCCCCCACAAAGTGCAAGACCCGCTACCCCGTGGTTCTGGCCCACGGAGCCGGCGTCACGGCCAAGGTGTTCGGGATCGTCGACGCCTGGTGGGGCATTGAGGACGCCATCGAGGACGAGGGCGGCAATGTGTACATCACGGCTGTCAACGGCATGGACGGCACGGCCGCCAAAGCGGTGGAATTCAAGCGCCAGTACCTGCAAATCCTGGCCGCAGCCCGCACTTCCAAGGCCAATATCATCGGCCACTCCCACGGCACCCTCTATACCCGCTACGCCATCTCCAACCTGGGCCTCTCCTCCAAGGTGGCCTCCTACACCAGCCTCTCCGGCCCCCACCGGGGCTCCTGCATCGCGGACATCCTGGTGTACAAGCTCCCCAGCCCGCTCCTTTCCATGGCGGCGAGCGTCATCGACGTGGCCTACTCCCTGGTCATGGGGGATGACAACCCCAACACCCTCCAGATGGGCTACGACCTCTGCACGGACTACATGATCAACGTGTTCAACCCCAATACGCCCAACGTCTCCGGGGTCTACTACCAGTCCTGGGCCGCCAAGGCCAAGTGGGGCTGCCCCAGCGTCTACATGGAGCCCACCTGGCTCATCATGAAGGCCATCGAGGGGGACAACGACGGCCTAGTCTCCGTGAACAGCGCCAAGTGGGGCAACTACCGCGGCGCCCAGGAAGCGGCCTGGTGGAGCCCCGGAGTTGACCACATCAACATGGTCGGCCACTTCTTCGGCCTGACCCCCGGCTTCGACGCCCCCGAGTTCTACGTGTCCATCGTCAAGGATCTGAAGAGCCGCGGGTACTAAGCCTCCGGGCTTCATCCGGCGCAATAATTCGGGCGGCCTTCCCATCCGGGAGGGCCGCCCTTTTTTCGTTCTCCCAATCTTGCCATCAAACGGTCTTTGGGGTAGGTAGTCAGGCAGGCCGGGGCCGCCAAACCGGCCAGCGGCAAAAGGAAAAGAAAATCAGATGGTTGGGCGGATTGCGCGGCCCGGCTCCCCCAGCCCGGACCAGGAAGGATTCCCCATGGCCGAAGATCTCAAAAAAATGTACCGCACCGTGGTGGCGGAGAATTTCCCGCCCCGGATGGAGGTCCATTTCGTGGACGGCGATGCCCGCCAGGTGCTTGCCTATGAAAAGGTGACCTGGGAGGTGGGCGGCGAGCGCAAGGGCCTGCGCTACGGCGAGAACCCGGGCCAGGAGGCGGCGCTGTACCGGCTGGCCAACGGCAACCTGACCCTGGGGGAGGTCACCACCCTGGCCCCGGGGCGGTGGCTGGTGTCCGACGCCGAGCTTCTCCAGTCCGGCAAGCACCCGGGCAAGACCAACTTGACGGACGCGGACAATGCCCTGAACATCCTGAGGTACCTGACGGATTCCCCCACCGCCATCATCGTGAAGCACAACAACCCCTGCGGCGCGGCCCAGGCGGGCAGCCTGGAGGAGGCCTACGCCAAAGCCTACATGGCCGACCGGGTGGCGGCTTTCGGCGGCTGCATCGCGGTCTCCGCCTCGGTGGACAAGGCCACGGCCGAGGCCATCAGCGCCCAGTACGCCGAGGTGGTGGTGGCACCGGACTTTGAGGAGGGCGTGCTGGACATCCTGGCCCAACGGAAGAACCTCCGGGTCATGGCCATCCGGAACATGGACCGCCTGGCGTCCTTTGCCTCCCAGCGGGTGGTGGACTTCAAGAGCCTCATGGACGGCGGCATCGTGGCCCAGTGGTCCTTTGTGCCCCAGGCCCGGAAAAAGGAGGACCTGCCCCTGGCCACGACCACCCACCAGGGCGTAGAGATCGCGGTGAACCGCGCCCCCACGGACTCCGAGTACGCGGACATGCTCTTCGGCTGGCTGGTGGAGGCCGGGGTGACGTCCAACAGCGTCCTCTACATCAAGGACCGCTGCACCGTGGGTATCGGCACCGGGGAGCAGGACCGGGTGGGCGTGGCCCAGATCGCCCGGGACAAGGCGTACCGCAAGCTCGCGGACCGCTACTGCTTCCAGGAGACGGGCACCTCCTACAACGACCTTTCCGACCCGGACCAAAAAGCGGAAATCGACGACAGGGTGGCCCGGGAAAAAGGCGGGCTTCCGGGCTCGGCCATGGTGTCCGACGCCTTCTTCCCCTTTCGGGACGGCGTGATGGTGGGGCTCTCCGAGGGCGTCACCGCCGTGATCCAGCCAGGCGGGGCCCAGAACGACCGCGACGTCATCGCCGCCGTGAACGAACACAACGCCACCATGGTCTTCACCGGCCAGCGCTCCTTCAAGCACTGAAAAACCGAGGGGGGCCATTTGGCCCCCCTTATTTCAGGACGGTTGCCGGAAGAAAATCCCCCCTGGCCCCCCTTTTTCAAAGGGGGGAACCCGGCCACGTCACCCGTATCATCCTGTCTTTCCTGCGTAATCTTCGATTATTCTTGATGAAGCTGCAACAAGTCCTGAAGCCAATCCCAACCGTCACCCCGGCGAAGGCCGGGGGCCAGTCTTTTCAACAGGTTACAAAGGCCCTGGATCCCGGCCTTCGCCGGGATGACGACTTGTTGCATCACCATCATTCTTGACGGGTTCGTAAAGAGCCAAAAGGCTCGTCATTCCGGCGAAAGCGGGAATGACGAAGAGCATAGCTTTTCGACTTTTTACGAGGCCATCATTCTCAAAAACAATCCCTATCCCTCCAGAACCGGGAAATACGCCTTGGGCTTTCCGGGCATGGGCTCGCAGGCCGCGTCGGCCATGCGGAGGATCAGGTCCTCACGCCACCACGGGCCGTAAAGCTGCATGCCCATGGGCAGGCTGTTTTCGTCCAGGCCCACGGGGAAACTGATGCCCGGCAGGCCGCAGAGGTTGCCCGGGAACACGAACCGCATGAGTTCCGTCACGGCCGCGAGATCGCTCCACCCGTACTCGTCCCCGCCGGGAGGGATGAGGGGCGCGGTGATGGCCGTGGCGGGGGTGGCCAGGGCGTCCACCTGGGAAAAGACCCCCCGCCAGATCTCCATGGCCGCCCCCCGCCACCGCAGGGCGTGGACGTAGTCCGTGGCCAAAAGCGCCCGGGCCACCGCCAGGTTGATGCGCACCGTGGGGGCCATGCGCCGGAGGAACGCCCGGTATTTCGCCATGGCCGCCGCCATCTCGGCCAGGATGATGACCACGTGGGCCACCCGCTGGGCGTCCAGGTCCGGCACCTGAACCTTCACGATCCGGGCCCCGGCCTCCGACAGGCGGGAGATTCCGGCACGGCAGGCGGCCACTATCCGGGGGTCCGCGTGGGAGAACCAGGGCTCATACACCCCTACGGAAAGCCCGGACAGGTCCCGGTCCCCGAAGCGGCCCAGGCTGGGGGGCGGCTGGTCCAGGGTGTTCACGTCCGCCGGGTCGGGCCCGGCCATGGCGAGATAGGCCGCCGCCGCGTCCGGCACGCTGACCGCGATGGGGCCGAGATGGGCCATGGACCAGCACAGGGGAAAGGCCCCGTGTTCGGATACCCGGCCCCAGGTGGGCTTCAGCCCCACCAGACCGCACAGGGCCGCCGGGATGCGGATGGACCCGCCGCCGTCCGCCCCCAGGGCCACGGGGCAGACGCCCGCCGCCACGGCTCCGGCCGGGCCGCTGGAGGAACCTCCCGTGTCCCGGGCCGGGTCCCAGGGATTTTTCGCCGCGCCCGTATGCACGTTCTGGCCCGTGGGGTTGATGCCGATCTCGTGCATGGCGGCCTTGCCCAGGATGAGGGCCCCGGCCGCCCGGAGGCGGGCCACGGAGGTGGCGTCAGCCGCAGCGGGCGTTTTTCCCAAAAAGGCCGTGCCCACGAAGGTGGGGTATCCAACCACGTCCACCTCGTCCTTGACAGCCACGGGCACCCCGTCCAGGGGGGAGAGGGGCCGCCCGGCGGCCCACCGCGCGGCCGAGGCCCGGGCCTGGCCCATCACGTCCTCCTCGTGGACGGAAACGAAATGGTTGAGCCCCCGGCTGTCCCGGATGGCGGCCAGGGCCCGGGCCGCAGCGTCTTCCGGTCCGGGGCCGCCCTGGGCGTATTGCCGGGTATAATCCGCAGCCGTGGCATAGGGCCCGAAGCCTCCCGCCCCGCCCGGGGCCGCCAGGGGGACCGGCTCCGGGGCATCGTCCGCCCCAGGGGCCGGGGAGCGGGATGTGAAGGCCGGGGGGTGATCCGTGGCCAGGTCCCGCCAGGCGGTCACCCCCGCGTCGGCCAGGAGCTTCCGGAGGGCCAGGGGGCCAGCCAGGGGGGTTTCCAGGACCCTGGCGGCGGCCGGGAGGGCCCGGCCGATGATTTTGGGCAGGTTCAGGGATTTCAGGTCGTAGCCGGGCATGGGAATCTCCTGGAAAAGGTTTTCGGATGAAGGAGAATACCACGGGTCGGGGTGGGGCGCAAAAAAACGGAGGGCGGTCGCCCGCCCTCCGTGGGTCAGCGCCGGGTCCGGTAAGGGGTTTAGGAGGTATGGGGAGCTCCTGGCGGCAGGTGCTCCTTCATAACGTTCCGAACCGGGTGCGCTTTCCTTGGAACATTTCTACTGCCGGTCGATAGGAGTGTCAAGAAGGAAATAGCAGATGAATCCCATGATGGGCAGCGGGATGGCCTCGTTTTTTTTCAATAGTACGGGGTGGATTCAGGAGAAATCCTTGCCAGCCGGGGGGTTCGGGGGCCCGGGCAGGCTCTTGACCCACAGGTCCCGCTGGGGGAAGGGGATGGTGACGCCGTTCTCGGCGAACTTCCTGTTGATGGCGAACCGGATCTCGCTCTCCACGGCCAGGAAGAACTCCACGTGAGTCCAGAACCGGAGATGGAAGACCAGGGACGAGTCCCCGAAATCCTTGAACAGAACATCCGCCTTGGGGCGCTTGAGCACCCGGGCGGCCTCCTCCGCAGCCTGAAGAAGAAGCTTCTTCACCAGGTCCACGTCCGACCCGTAGGCCACCCCCACCACTATCTTCCGGCGGATCCGCAGGTCCTTGAAGCTCCAGTTGGTCACCTGGCTGGAGATGAATTCCGAGTTGGGGATGATGAGGGAGGCGTTGTCGTAGGTCTGGATGACCGTGGAACGGACGTTGATCTTGGCCACCTCGCCCCACACGCCTTGCACCTCCACCGCATCCCCCACCTGGATGGGCCGTTCGAACAGGAGGATGATGCCGGACACGAAGTTGCTGAAAATGTTCTGGAGGCCGAACCCCAGCCCGATGCCGATGGCGCCCAGGGCCACGGTGAGGGATGTGGCGGAAACCCCCAGGGCGTTCAGGGCCACCAGGATGCCCAGGCCCCACAAGGCATAGGAGGTCAGGGTGGTGGCCGACTCCTTCACCCCCTCCTCCATGCCGCTGTCCGCCAGGACCCGGTCCCGGAACACCCGGGAGAAAACGCGGATCAGCACGCGGGTGAGGCCCAGGATGAGCACGGCCCACACCAGGGACAGGGCCGAGAAGCGCATATCCCCCACGGGAACGGCCCGGTTCAGGGCTTTGAAGAAGGAGAGCACCGTGGACGGATCGGCCCCCCAGGCCACCAGGAACGCCGCGCAAGCCCCGCCGGCCCAGGCCACCCAGGCCAGGCGCAAAAGGAGCCAGGCCCCGGGATGCATGGCCGGGCGTTCGGGGTCCTTGGCCTCGGAGACAAGGTGCAGACCCTCCTCCCCCTCGGTCAGGGCCCGGAGAAGGACCACGATCCAAAGAAGGGCCACCAGGGTCCGGCAAAAGGAAGTGACCCAATAAACGGCCAGGGCGCCGTAGCCCGAAAGGTCCAGGGCCAGCGCCCCCCCCGCCCCCAGCCAGGCGGCGGTCGCGGCCCCGTTCCGCAGCGCCCGCCACCGGAGGGGAGCCGACTCCGGGTCGTCCATCCGGGAAAGGCGCATGAAATGCAGGATAAAACCGCCCAGGCCCAGGTAGAACGCCACCCGGAGCACGAAAAACAGGCTGCTTTCCCCGCCCAGGGCCCAGGAAACCGCCAGGTACAGGGAGAATCCCCCGGCCCCCAACCAGGCCAGGATCCGGGCCGGGCGGTTGGCGGCGCCGGACAAGGGGCCACGGTTTCCCTCCCGGGCGAACCGGAGGTACTGGAGGCCCCAGAGGGCGAAGAGCCACACGGCCAGGAGCCGGGTCACGGCCGGGACCAGGGGGATGTCCTCCCAGGGCCCCACGAAGCGGGCGTAGGCGTAAAGGTAGGCGGCCAGCGCCGCCAGGGCCAGGGTCCGGCCGGCCATGACCAGGGCCCGGCGCCGGGAAAACCAGTCCGCTGCCTCCTTTTTCCGGGCCGCCAGGCGCAGCATGACCCGCCCGGTCCGGGATGCCGCCAAAAGAAGCGCCGCCAGGAAGACGGAAAAATGCAGGAAGGAGAAGCCCTCTTCCCACAGGAGATCTCGCCGGCCCGCCCAGAAGGAGGGCGCGGCCAGGTCCGCCAGCCGCAGGGCGGCCCGGCTCGCCTCCCCGGCCAGGAAGGCGGGGGCAAGGTCCCTCGGATTGAACCCGTTTCGGGAAAGGAGCCTCTTGCGCCTTTCGGCGTCCAGGGTTGTCCGTGCGTTCTCCTGGAGGGAGTTCAAGGCGGTGCGCAGGTTCTGGAAGGATTCCAGCTCCCCGGCGTACAGAGCGGCCAGGTTGTTCTGGATTTCCTGGCGGTCGGTGAGGAGTTTCAGGAACTGGGCATCCTTTTCCCGGCTCCCGGCGTCCCCTGCCCCTCCGGCCTCCATGGATGAGCGAAGGACCTGGAGTTGGGCGTCCAGGTCCCGGATGCGATCGGTCACGGCCTTGCGGCTCTCCGTGAGGTCCCTCAGGGCCGATTCCATTTCGGAAAGGACCCGGTCCGAATCGGAGAGGAGCCTTTCCAGGCGGGGCACGGGCAGGCCGGCGGCCCGTTCCGCCTCCCAGGTGAGGACCTTCTGCCGCCAGGCTTCCAGGTCAACGGCCCTTTTTGTCCGGGCGCGCTCGGCCTCCCGGAGGCGGGTCCTGGCCTGGTCCAGATTCTCGGAGGCGGCCGCGATCCGTTTTTCCGTCACCGGGGCCGGGGCGGAAGCCGTCACCGGGGCCGGGGCGGAAGCCGTCACCGGGGCCGGGGCGGAAGCCGTCACCGGAGCCGGGGCCGAAGCCTGGGGCGGCGGGGCGGCGGGAGGAGGCTCCGGGGCCCCCAGGGCGGGCCCGGCCCCCGGGGCGCACCACGCCAGGACCAGGGCGAACAGCACCGCCATTCCCATCCTGGAGCACGGATTCATGCGTTTTGCCCTTCCGAAATATCCATCTTAAATGGGTACATTTGTCCGGGGCAAAGGTCAATGGTTCTTCTCCGGCCGGCGGCCCATGGGGCGTGCGCCCGATTGACACAACGGGCGGGGGTGGTTATCACGCCTTCATGAAAGGTCAACGCAAACCCCTGTCCGCCGCCCTGGCGCACTTCGCCCCCGTGTGGGGCCTTTTTTACCGGAACCGCTGGGGGCTTCTGGCCGGATTCGCAAGCCTCCTGGTGGTGGACGGGCTCCAGCTCCTGGTCCCCGTGATCCTGAAAACGGCGGTGGACGGCCTGGCCGCGGACACGGCCGCCAAGGCGGACCTTTTGTCCTTTGCCCTGTGGATTTTGGCCATAGCCGGGGGCATGGCCGTGTTCCGCTACCTGTGGCGCTTCTTTCTCCTGGGCCACTCCCGCCTGGTGGAGCGCGAGCTTCGGAGCCGCCTCTACGCCCGCCTCCAGATCCTTTCCCCCCATTTTTACCAGGAACGCAGCACGGGCGACCTCATGGCCCGGGCCGTGAACGACTTAAACGCCGTGCGCATGGCCACGGGCATGGGCCTGGCTGCGTTGACGGACGCCTTTGTCATGGGCGCGGCCGCCGTGGGGTTCATGCTGGCCATCGACCCGGGGCTGACGGCGGTGGCCCTGATCCCCGCGCCCTTCGTGGTCCTGGCCTCCCGGGTGTACACCCGGCGCATGAGCCGGTCCTACGAGCGGGTCCAGGCCCGGTTCGGGAGCCTCACCGAGCGGGTGCGGGAGGCTTTTTCCGGCATCCGGGTCATCAAGGCCCACGGCCGGGAGGAATGGGCCTCGGGTCTGGTGCGCGGGCAGGGGGAGGGCTATGCGGCCGAGAACATCCAACTGGCCCGGACCCTGGGCATGTTTTTTCCCATGATGAGCGTGTTCACCAACCTGGGATTCGCCATCGTGGTGTGGCGGGGCGGCGGGCTGGCGGTGCTGGACCGGATCACCACGGGCGAATTCGTGGCCTTCACCACCTACCTGAACCTCCTCACCTGGCCCATGATGGCCATGGGGTGGGTCACCAACCTCATCCAGCGGGGCGGGGCCTCCATGGAGCGCATCAACGCCGTGCTCACCGCAATCCCGGAAATCGCGGACCCCGGGCCCTCCCCCGGAACGCCCGAAATCCTCCGGGGGGAACTGGCGGTGAAGGGCCTGTCCTTCTCCTATCCCGGGACCCGGGACCCGGTCCTGTCGGATGTCAGCCTCACCATTCCCCAGGGGAGCTTCGCGGCCGTGGTGGGGCCCGTGGGATCGGGCAAGAGCAGCCTGGTCCAGGCATTCGCCCGGATGGTGAACGTGCCCCCGGGCACCGTGTTCGTGGATGGCGCGGACGTCTGCGCCCTGCCCCTTCCCCTTTTGCGCAAAAGCGTGGGCTTCGTGCCCCAGGAGCCCGTGGTGTTCTCCGACACCCTGGCCGCCAACGTGATCTTCGGCCGGGAAAACGTGGACGCCGGGACCCTTTCCCAGGCCATGGCCGTGACCCGCCTGAACGAGGACGCCGAAGGCTTTGACAAGGGCGTGGACACCCTGGTGGGGGAGCGGGGCCTCACCCTTTCCGGCGGCCAGCGCCAGCGGCTGACCCTGGCCCGGGCCCTGGCCGGGGACCCGCCGGTCCTGATCCTGGACGACGCGCTCTCCATGGTGGACACCCGCACGGAAAAGGCGGTCATAGACGACCTCCTGGCCCTGCGCCGGGGCCGCACCACCGTGGCTGTGACCCACCGGGTTTCTGCCATGCAAAAGGCGGATGTCATCTTTGTCCTCACGGATGGACGCCTGGAGGACCTTGGTACCCACGCCGAACTCATGGGCCGGTGCGGGGCCTATTGCCGCCTCTACGAACGCCAGCTCCTCACCGAGGAGAACGGGGAAGGGAGCGCGGCCTGACCATGTACGGAGACTACGGCTACATGGAGGAGGGCAAGCTGGGCAAGCCCTACGACGTCAAGCTCCTGAAGCGCCTCCTGCCCTTTGCCAGAAGCTCCCGGAAAGGCATCCTGACAGCCCTGGCGGTGAGCCTGCTCATCACCGCCGTGGACCTCGCCGCCCCCTACATATCCAAGGTGGCCATCGACCGCTACATCATCGCCACCTGGTACGAGGCCGAGGCGAACGCCCCGCCGGAGGCGGCCCTCATCCTGGACCGGTACGCCTCCCGGTTCGTTGTGGCCCAAGACGGCCGCAGGTTCCTCTCCCACGAGGCGGCCACGGAAATGGACCCGGCCGACGCCCTGGCCCTGAAGCAGGCCGGGGTCCTGTTCGCAAACAGGTTCCTCCGGGTTCCGGAAAACGACGCCACCGTGCCCCTGCTTTTGGGCATCCCCGGCCAGGCGGCGCTTTCGGGCAACGAGGTCATGGTCCCGGCAGAGGCCGTGGCCCGGCTGCCCCTGGAGGACCGGGCCGTGCTCCGGGCCCGGGATCTTTCCGGAGTCCTGGCCATGGGGCTTATCCTTCTGGCCTTCACGGCGGCGGTCTTTTTCCTGAGCTACCTGGAGTTCAACCTCCTGGAGCGGGCGGGCCAGGCCATCATGCTGAACATCCGCACCGCCCTGTTTGACCGCATGATCTCCCAGTCCCTGGCCTTCTTCCACCTCCACCCTGTGGGCCGCCTGGTGACCCGGGTCACCAACGACGTGGAAAACCTGAACGAGCTGTTCAAGTCCGTGCTGGTCACGGTGTTCAAGGACGTGTTCATCCTGGCCGGGATCATGGGGGTCATGCTGGCCATGGACGTGCACCTGGCCCTGGTGTGCTTCGCCCTCATCCCCCCGGTGTTCGCCCTGGCCATCGCCTTTTCCAGCCTGTCCCGGGACGCCTTCCGCAGCCTGCGCTCGGCCGTGGCCCGGATGAACGCCTTTCTCCAGGAGCGCCTGTCGGGCATGCGGGCCATCCAGTTTTTCGCTGTGGAGCGGGCCCAGATGGCCCTGTTCACCGGGGTCAACGAGGAGAACTACGAAACAGGCATGCGCCAGATCCGCATCTTCGCGGTTTTTCTGCCCCTCATGGAGTTCCTCTCCTCCCTGGGGGTGGCGCTGCTCATCTGGCACGGCGGCGCCCGGGTCCTCTCCGATCAGGTGACCCTGGGGACCCTGGTGGCCTTTGTCACCTACATGCGCATGTTTTTCCGGCCCCTGCGGGACCTATCGGAAAAGTACAACATCATGCAGAGCGCCATGGCCAGCACGGAGCGCATCTTCGAGTTCATGGACACGGACATGCGCCTGCCCGAGCCCGCGGGCCCCGCGCCGGAAAAGGTTCGCGGCGAGGTGGTGTTCTCCAACGTGTCCTTTGCCTACGAGCCCGGCCGCCCGGTGCTGGAAAACGTGTCCTTCACCATCCCCCCGGGCCGCATGGTGGCCCTGGTGGGCCGCACGGGGAGCGGCAAGACCACCTGCGCCCATCTGCTGACCCGCTTCTTCGACCCCGGCTCCGGCCGGGTGACCCTGGACGGCGCGGACCTCAAGCACTGGCCCGCAACGGACCTCCGGCAACGGGTGGCCCTGGTGCAGCAGGATGTTTTCCTGTTTGCCGGGACGCTTCGGGACAACATCACCATGGGCCAGAACGAGGACGGGGAAGGCAGGCTCCGGGAGGCCCTGGAAAAGGCCGGGGCCTGGCCGTTCATCCAGCGGCTGCCCAAGGGACTGGACGAGCCGGTGGCCGAGGGCGGAACCAACCTCTCGGCCGGCCAGCGCCAGTTGCTCGCCTTTGCCCGGGCCCTGTACGCCGACCCCAAGGTCCTCATCCTGGACGAGGCCACGTCCAGCGTGGACCCGGAGACCGAGCGGGCCATCCA